>Ga0208112_100538_pt1 | contig 28616 bp, 35 predicted proteins | sample HotLakConsoUCCLE_FD_184736 | JGI IMG/M metagenome (GOLD analysis project Ga0208112, IMG submission 184736) | Hypersaline microbial mat communities from Hot Lake, Washington, USA - Hot Lake Consortium UCC-LE (SPAdes) (version 2) ... | reverse complement strand
CAAGCCATTGCGATTGATGAAGATTATGCCGGACAGCACGCGCCGGTCGTCGACCCTGGGCTTGCCATGCGACTTCGGGAAGTAGGGCTCGATGCGCGCCATCTGCGCGTCCGTCAGCCAGAAAAGATTGCTCATGTCACCGCTCGCTTTTCGAGCAGTGAATCAGAAGATTGGACCCCCATCAATGGGTCCTGAGCCTAGCGAAAGGCTCGGAGAGAGAGCACTATTTCCTAAGTGATTTGAGAAATTGCATGATGCATTATGCAATTCCCTCTCCCAGACTTATAGTAAGACGATCAGACGTTGAAAGCCATCACTTAATTTGGGATCCGTCAGCACTTCTATTCATCGGCTATAAATGGAAGCCGGGCGCAAAAGATTACTTACTGTCTGGGAAAGATGATGAGATAGAAATTCCGCGTCTTTTCTACAATCTGCACAAGAATCTTGCAAAACAGCATGAGTTTATTCATCGAGCCGCCAAACGCCGACAACGAAGAAACTACCTCCTTTACCAATCATATAATGATGCATGGAGTAGCGCAAATCTGCAAAAAAACGCTAAAACGACGAGGGCGTTCGGACTCCAAGGCGCTTGGCAACGAAAGCAGGGATAGCAAGTGATTTCAATGGAATACTCGAGACCAAACGCAACGCGGCTGACCGTCGCCACAGTGGCGACGGTCGCGCGTCGGGCGGGCTGACGGGTTACTCCGCCTCGTTCGCCGGTTTCGCCTGCAACATCCCGTAATTCGCGTCACCCAGCGTGCCGTGCAGGTCGAGCTGCGTCTCGAGAAAGTCGATATGGCCTTCCTCGTCCGCGATGAGTTCCTCGAAGAGGTTCTTCGAGACGTAATCCCCGACGCTGTCGCAATGGTCGCGCGCCTCGATGTAGAGGGTGCGGGCGTCATGTTCGGCGGCGAGGTCGGATTCGAGCGTCTCTTTCAGGGTTTCGCCGATGCGCAGCGGGTCGAGCTTTTGCAGGTTGGGGTGCCCGCCGAGGAAAATGATCCGCGCAATCAGCTTGTCGGCGTGGTGCATCTCCTCGATGCTTTCCTCGCGCGATTTCTCGGCGATGCGGCCAAAGCCCCAATCCTCCTGCAGGCGGTAGTGCAGCCAGTACTGGCTGACCGCCGTCAATTCGCTGCGCAGCGCGGCGTTGAGATACTCGATGACCTTGTCGTCACCCTTCATGATGTTTTCCTCTCGTCGGTCTGGCCGGGACGGGGATACGCCCGTGGCTTGCGTGAATCAGTATAGGGGAAACGGGCCTGGCCCGCGCCGCGGCATCGGCCCTCAGCCGGTGGCGCCGCGGCGTCTGAGCCCGCGCAACTCGGCCGGGACGCCGAGGGCGGGCGAGGCCTGCATGGTGGACATGAACAGCGGCAGGCAGCCGCCGCAGTCGGATTTCTTGCCGAGCGCGCGATAGACCTTGCCGGGCGTGATGATCGTATCGGGATCGGCAGCGCGCATCCAGTCGATGGCGGTGTGGATGTCGGCATCGCTGATGCCGGTGCAGTGACAGACGATCATGGACGCCACCCCTGACGGTGCGCCATGGCCTGCCGGTCGATCAACCGCTCAAGCAGCCCCGAGAAGGACGGGCAGAGCGCGCCGCCCAGTTCGGCGATGAGGTCGCTGGCCGGGGGAACCGGGGCGGGGTCGGGGTCGCGGGGGGATGGGGTCGGCATGGTCGTGTCCGGCAAGTTCGAATCGGGATAAACCTGAGCGATTTGGTCGGATAAGTCAATCCCGAGTATTTTGCTCTACCTTTTCGTCGCAGCCCCGGCCTGTCACGTCAGCTGGCTGTCCCTGGGCGCGCGTCGGGTCTTTTCCTGCACGTGACCGCCGCCTAGCCTGCGCGTGAGAACGGAAGGGATCAGGCGATGCGAGTGTTGGCAAAATGGTTGGGCCGTCTGGCCCTGGTTCTGGCGATCGGGGTGGTGGGTTTCGTGGCCGTCGCGCCGGGCTACGTGGACGGGCAGCGCAACGCGGTGAACGACCAAGGCCCCTACCCGGTGTCCGGGGCCGCGGCGGCGCTGCACGAGACGCTGGTGATCGGGGACTGGCATGCCGACAGCCTGCTGTGGCAACGCGATCTGACCGAGCGCGGCACCCGCGGGCATGTCGACATCCCGCGCCTGATCGAGGGTAACGTGGCGCTGCAGGTCTTCACCGCGGTCACGAAAAGCCCCGCGGGGCAGAACTACCACGAGAACGACGCAGGCGCGCGGGACAACATCACGCTACTGGCCGTGGCACAGCTCTGGCCGGTGCGGACATGGGGCAGCCTGGTCCAGCGCGCGCTGCATCAGGCGCAGAAGCTGCATGATTTCGCCGCCGCCTCCGAGGGGCGGCTGCGCGTCATCCAAAGCGAGGCGCAGCTTGACGCGCTACTGGCCGAGCGCGCGGCGGGCGCGGCGGTGGTGGGCGGCCTGCTGGGGCTCGAGGGCGCGCATGTGCTGGAGGGAGACATCGCCAATCTCGACCTGCTGGAGGGGGCGGGCTACAGGCTGATCGGGTTGCACCATTTCTTCGACAACGAGTTGGGCACCTCGCTTCATGGCACGGGCGAGGACGGGCTGACCGATTTCGGGCGGCAGGTGGTCGAAGAGGTCGTCGCGCGCGGCATGGTGCTGGACCTCGCGCATTCGTCCGAGGCGGTGGCGCGCGACGTGATCGCGATGACGGATATTCCGCTGATCGTCAGCCATACCGGCCTGCGGTCGATCTGCGACACACACCGGAATTTTCCCGACGACCTGATGCGCGAGATCGTGGCCAATGGCGCGGATCAGGGCGGCGGCGTGATCGGGATCGGCTACTGGGCCGATGTCACCTGCGACGACAGCCCGGCGGGGGTCGCGCGGGTCATCATGGCCGCGATCGAGGCGGTGGGGGTGGACCACGTCTCGCTCGGGTCCGACTATGACGGATCGGTCACGGTCGGGTTCGACACCGCACAGCTGTCGGCGCTGACGCAGGCGTTGCTGGACGCGGGCGCGACCGGGGACCAGGTCCGCGCGGTCATGGGCGGCAACATGATGCGGGTTCTGCGCGCGCGGCTGGACTGAGGTTCGCCCCGGTCAGAGCCGGTTGTGCGACCCGTCGCAGAGCGGCTGGTTCTGGCTTGCCTTGCAGCCGCAGAAGAACGCGCGCCCGTCCTTTTCAGCCGTCCATTTCTGAGGCTGGAACTCGGTTCCCTTGTGCGACCCATCGCAGAAGGGCTGATTTTGCGACCGCCCGCAGGCGCACCAGAAATAGGTCTTGCCCTCGGTCACCTCGACGGGAAACGGGGCCTTCTGGGCAATGATGGGGGCGTCGTCGGACATCTGGCGGCTCCTTGGCTGGATGGCTGTTCCCACCAAGATGGCCCGGCAGGCCCTGGGGTCAATCGAGATCGGTCCAGGGCCAGGGTTTCACCTCGGAGGCGGCGGACTGGTAGCGCGCGGCCTTGGCCATCCAGATCCCCAGATCGGTTCCGAAATCGGCAAGCCGCTGATTCCGCTCGCCGGTGTTGACCAGCATGATGACGAATTGCACCACGGTTATGAGGGTCAGGACGGTCTGGCTCAGGCTCAGCATGATCCAGATGATGACCATGTAAAGCAGGCGCATCCCCATCCCGTCGCGCCTCGCCTCGGGCTGGTCACCGTTCAGGCGTCCCTCGATCCGGTCATCGTCGTTACGGTCCATCTCATGCCCCTTTCAGCCGATCGAACACCGCGTCGATCACGGCCTGCGTGCCGCGCGCGGCCTCCAGAGGATAGGGGAAAGCGGCGCCGTCGAGAAGATGGGCCGCGACCGCCTCGACCTGAAGCGCGTATTGGCGCGGCTCGGGGAAGGCGAGGGTCTCGGTCGGCTGGCCGTCGCGGGCCAGGATCAGCCGTGCCTCGGCGTAGTGGCCGGGGTTGAACGGGGCGGTGAGCGTGAGGGTGCCCGCGTCACCCTCGAACACCATCGCCTGCCTGCGCTGGCTGCGCATCGAGACGTGGAAGGCAAACCGCAGCTCGCCCGCGCGCGCCTGCACCCAGGCCGAGGTGTCGACGCCCTGCTCGAGGATCGCGTCGGCCCAGACCACCCGCGGCTCGAGACCCGTGGCGAAGCGGAAACCGCCGATGGGGTAGACGCCCACGTCGCGCAGCGCGCCGCCGCCAAGGTCGGGCGAGAGGCGGATGTTGGACGGATCGTCCAGGCCGTAGGTGAACACCCCGGTAACCGTGTGCAACCGCCCCAACGCGCCCGCGGCGATCAGCTCGCGCGCCTTGGCCCATTGCGGGTGATGGGCGGGCATCCAGGCCTCGGCGATCAGCCGCCCGGTCGCCTCGCGTGTTGCGATCAGGCGGTCGACGTCGGAGGCATGGAGCGCGATGGGTTTCTCGCAAAGCACCGCCTTGCCCGCCTCGGCGGCGCGGATCGACCAGTCGACATGCAGCGCGTTGGGCAGGGGGATGTAGACCGCGTCGACGGCCGGATCGGAAAGCAGCGCCTCGTAGCTGTCGTGAACGGTCAGGCCCGGCGCGATGGCCGCGAAGGGCGCGGCCTTGGCCGGGTCGCGGGTGGCCAGGGCGACCAGCCGCGACCGTCGTGCCTCGTTGATCGCGGGGGCCATGGTCGTGCGGGCAAAGCCCGCGGCGCCCAGGATGCCCCAGCGGATGTGATCGGTCATGCGCCCCTCCGTCCTGCGGGGCGCAGAATGGGAATAGGCAGGTGAGGCCGCAACCCGCATACTGGCGGGAGTGCCAAGTTTGTGGAGCCGCGCGATGCGATCGGTCCTTACGAGTCTCTGCCTTGTCCTTGCACCCTTTTCCGCGCGGGCCGAAACGCCCGGCCGCTTGGCCGCACTGGCGGGCGAGGTCGACCGCGGCGCGGCGCAGGTCATCCATGTCTGGACGCCCGAGGGCCAATGGACGCTGGCCACCGGGCCGCTACGCCCCGGCGGGCGCGAGACGCAAGGGGGCGACCGCTTCATCCTCGCCTCGGTGGGCAAGCCCTATCTGGCCGCGGCGCTGTTGCGGCTTCACGAGGCGGGGCGCCTCGACATCCGCGACCCCGCCGCGCGCTGGCTGCCGGGCGACGTGACGGCGGCCTTCGGCGGATTGGAGGGGGTGCGGGTCGACCACCTTCTGGCGATGACGAGCGGGCTGCCGGATTACCTCGACGATGCCTTCACCGAGGATCTGATCGCCGATCCCGAGGGTTGGACGGTGCGCGACGCGCTTGCCTATGCCGAGGGGGAGGACGCGCTTTTTGCGCCGGGCACCGACTACGACTATTCCAACACCAACTACCTGCTGGCGCAGCTGGTGCTGGAGGCCGTGACCGGACAGAGCTACCCGCAGGCGCTGCGCACGCTGGTGCTGGACCCGGTCGGCGCGCGGGCGACGGAGGTCTTCGGCACCGCGCCGCGCCGGGCCGGGGATGCCGCCGGGATCACGCCCGAGGGGCGGGATGCCTCGGGCCTTTATGTCAGCCCCGGTTTCGGCGATGGCGGGCTGATCGCGCCCGCGGGCGAGGTCGCGGCCTTTTTCCGCGCACTGCTGGTCGAGCGGCGCCTGCTGGGCCCCGCGGCGCTGGCGCTGATGCTGGAGGACCCGCTGGGCGCGGGCTATGGCCTCGGGCTCGACCTGGACATGTCGGAGGACGGCCCGGTCTACGGCCATGGCGGCGGCGATATCGGCTATTCCTCGGGGGTGATCGTCCTGCCCGCGGTGCCCGCGGTGGGGGTCATCCTGCGGGGCGACGAACACGCCGACGAGGACCTGCTGTGGCAGGCCCTCGAGCTTGTCATCGACGCAGACTAGCCGCGGCCTCAGGCCGAGGTCAGCATGCCCTGTTCCTTCGCCAGTTCGCGCATGCGCTTTTGCAGCTTTTCGAAGGCGCGCACCTCGATCTGGCGGATACGCTCGCGGCTGACGTCGTAGACGCCGCTGAGATCCTCGAGCGTGACCGGGTTGTCCTGCAAGCGGCGCTGCGTGAGGATGTCGCGCTCGCGCTCGTTCAGAACCTCCATCGCCTCGGCCATCAGGGCCATCCGGCTCTGGTATTCCTCGCGCTCGGCGTAGTCGGTGGCCTGGTCGGCATCCTCGTCCTCGAGCCAGTCCTGCCATTGCGCGGACCCGTCATCGTCGCTGCCGATGGTGGCATTGAGCGAGGCGTCGCCCCCCGACAGGCGCCGGTTCATCGAGATCACCTCGTCCTCGGTCACGCCGAGGTCATGGGCGATGCGCGCGACGTTCTCGGGGCGCAGATCGCCCTCTTCCAGCGCGCCGATGCGGGCCTTGGCCTTGCGCAGGTTGAAGAACAGCTTCTTCTGCGCGCTGGTGGTGCCCAGCTTGACCATAGACCACGAGCGCAGGACATATTCCTGGATCGCCGCACGGATCCACCACATCGCGTAGGTGGCGAGGCGGAAGCCCTTTTCGGGATCGAATTTCTTCACCGCCTGCATCAGGCCCACGTTCGCCTCGGAAATCACCTCGGCCTGCGGCAGGCCGTAGCCGCGATAGCCCATGGCGATCTTGGCCGCGAGGCGCAGGTGCGATGTGACCAGCTGATGCGCGGCCTCGGTATCCTGATCCTCGACCCAGCGCTTGGCCAGCATGTATTCCTGTTCCGGTTCCAGCATCGGGAACTTGCGGATTTCCTGCAGGTAGCGGTTGAGCCCCTGCTCCGGCGACGGTGCCGGTAGTTTTGCGTAATTCGACATGGATGAACCCCCTGTCAGGCCCTGTTGACGTATATGTAAAGCGGGTTAACTTTTCGTCAAGGGGCCAAGTGAACGAAACTGTTCAGATGCTGCGCCCGGTCGGAGCGAACGGCAAGCGTCGTTTTCGCAAAGTCACGTGCATGTGTGCACAGGTTACAAACCCGCGGCGCGCAGCGCCTGAAGCAGCCCTGCCATGTCGGACGGCAGATCGGCGGTGAAGGACAGAGTCTCGCCGGTCAGCGGATGCACGAAGCCCAGCCGCGCGGCGTGCAGCGCCTGCCGGGGAAAGCCGTTCAGCCGCGCGGCCAGCGCGGTGCCCAGCGCCTTTTCCGACACCTTGCGCCGCCCGCCATAGACCGGATCGCCAAGCAGCGCGTGACCGACATGGGCCATGTGCACGCGGATCTGATGCGTGCGCCCCGTCTCCAGCCGGCAGGAGACGCGCGTGACCGGGCCGAGCGGCTCTTCGACGCGCACGCGGGTCACGGCATGTCGCCCGCCGGAAAACAGCACCGCCTGCCGCTGCCGGTCGGTCTTGTGGCGGGCCAGCTGGGTGGTGATCTTGAGCACGCCACCGGCCTCGAAACTGACGCCGCGCACGCCGTTCAGGCGGGGATCACCCTGATCCGGCAACCCGTGGCAAAGCGCGATGTATTCGCGGTCGACCGTGTGGGCGGCGAACTGGTCGGCGAGGCCGTGATGGGCGGCATCCGATTTCGCCACCACCAGCAGGCCGGAGGTATCCTTGTCGATCCGGTGCACGATCCCCGGCCGCTTCTCGCCGCCCACGCCCGAGAGGTTGCCGCCGAAATGATGCAGCAGCGCATTGACCAGCGTGCCTGTGGGCGAGCCGGGCGCGGGATGCACGACCATGCCCACGGGCTTGTTCACCACGATGAGGTCGGCATCCTCGTAGAGGATGTCGAGCGGGATATCCTCGGGCGCGGTATCGGTCTCGGCGGCCTCTTCGACGGTGATCTCGACGCGATCCCCCTCGGCCAGTTTCGCGCGCGCGTCGGTGACGACCGCACCGTTCACCCGCACCGCCCCTTCGGCGATGAGCCGGGCAAGGCGCGAGCGGCTCAGCGCCTCGGTCTCTGGCACGGCGGCGCCCAGTGCCTTATCAAGGCGGGCAGCCGGGTCCGGGCCGATCAGGACCGTGACGATGCGAGGGGCCAGGCCCATGACGATGCCTCCGGACGGAGATGAGGACGGCGCGCTGCCCGCCAACCTGCGGTTCCTGAAAACGCTGGTGACGATGCTGACCGCGGTGATGATCCTCGGGGTCATAACCATCGTCGTGCTGCTTGTCATCCGGCTGAACGCCGAGCCCGCGCGGGTGGTTATCGACCCCGGCGCCTATGCCCTGCCCGAAGGTGTCGGCGCGGTCGGCATCAGCGTGATCGAGGGGCGAACCGTGATCGTGGGCGACGATGGCGTGATCCGGGTCTACAACGGGCCGGGCGGCACCAGCGTGCAGGAATTCCGGATCGGGCAATGATGGAGGTGGTACCAGCGCCCCGGCTCGAACGGGGGACCTCCTGATCCACAATCAGGCGCTCTAACCAACTGAGCTACGCCGGCACGAGCGCGGGGATAGCGCCCACGCCCGTCGATTGCAAGAGGTCAGGCACGTCAGAGATCGCGGGCCCATTCCTGTTCCACCAGATCGCAGCCGAAGCTGTGGACCGGCCGCGCGCCGATGCAGGCAAAGCCGGTCCTGGCGTAAAGCGCACAGGCCGCGCGGTGGCTTTCGTGGGTCCGGAGCGTCATGCGCGCATACCCGGCCTGCCGGGCGAAACGCAGGCACTCCTCCAGCATCCGGCGGCCAAGGCCGCGCGCTTCGCGTTCGAGATAGAAGAGCCGCAGTTTCGCGGTATCGGGCGTCGGCCCCTGCACGCAGAAGATGGACCCGAGGCGCCAGTCGCCCGCCCGCGCGATCCAGCCGCGTTCGCGCGCCGGATCATGTCGGTCGAGGAAATCGGCAAGGATGCGGGCGACCAACGGCTCGAAACTGGCATCGAACCCCTCGGCATAGGCCTCGGCGTGGCGCATGACGAGCCAGCCCGCGTCGCCCACGCGCAGCCCGTCCAGCACCACATCGCTTGCAGAAACCGCCATCTGCCGCTACCTCCCGACCTCAGCTTTGGAGGCATTGGCCATGGGCATCAACAGCGAAAGCGAGACCGCCGCGAACCTGCAGATCGGGCCGACGACGCTCGGGATGGTGCGGATCTATGTCGAGGGCGACGGCGTCGACCTGCCGCTCGATTTCGACCCCGAAGAGGCCGAGGAAATCGCCGAAGAGCTGCGCGCCGCCGCCGCGGCCGCCCGCAAGATGGGCAAGGGCAGACGCTGAGGCACGCTTGATCCGCGTCTAGGGGCAGGCGGCCCGCCGCGACCAGGGTCGCGGCCCTGCGTCTTGCACCGATCTTCCCGTCGCTGGGCGGGCCGTTCATGGTCGGGCTGGCCTGCAACCTGCTGGCCCGGCGCACCGGCCTGCCCCGCGTGACGCTGTTGCAGGCCGAGGTGCTGGGCCTTGTCTGCGTCACCGCGGGGCCGTGCGAATGGCTCGGCGTGTCGTTCCCGCTGGCGGGGCTGGTGGCGGGCGCGGTGATCGCGAATCTCATCACCCACCACGACCGCGCCTTTCACGAGACCGAGCATGTGCAATGGCCCTTCATGCTGCTGTTCTTCCTGATGGCGCGCGCCGTGCTGGAGGTGACCCGCGCAGGCGTTACAGGATCAGACCCGGATCGCGCAGACCCTGCAGCCTGAGTGCGGCATGGCGCGCGAAACGCTGCGTCACCGCGCGACGACGGGCGGGTGGCAGTTTCGCCTCGGTCCCCATGCGCAGGATCTCGGCGTCGTAGGCATCGGCGATGATCAGGCCGGTGTCCTGCGGCAAAAGCTCGGTCGGAAAGGCCTCGTCCACCGCCCAGAAATAGCGGTCGCCCCACTCCAGGTAACCCGTCCATTTCGCGTCCGAGGTGAAATCCACCCGGCTGGATTTGCACTCGATCACCCAAAGCTCGCCCTTGGGGCCAAGCGCCATCACGTCCAGCCGCTTGCCGCGTTCCGGGGTGAATTCCTCAAGCGAGACGAAGTCATGGCCGCGCAAATGCCGGCACACCCCGCGCGCCAGCAACTGGCCGGGGGCGAGGGCGTCGAGGGGGCGGGCGATCTCGGTCATGGGGGCAGGATGGAACAATCAGGGAACAAAGGCAAGATCACGGCCCCCCTTGCCAGTCCCCGCGCACCTGCCTATGTGCCGTTGGGACGGGTCTGCCCTGCGCGTGCCTGTGGCAAATTCCGGTGGCCTTAAGCAATTCCGAGGGAGCTGGCTCTGTCCGGGCCCTGGTCCGGTTACCTGGCGCCCACCTGTATATACAGGTCCTCGGGAATGAACGCCTCCACGGTCGGGTGGTCCCCGTCACCACACAGAAAAACGCCGCCCCGCAAGGGACGGCGTTTTTTCGTGTCCGGTGCGGCGCGTTCAGCGGCGCGGGCGCTCGGCGCGGACGGGAACCGGGACCGCGTCGAGGGTGTAGACCGCGTCGCGCTTGCCGCCCTGGTCATCGTCCTTGTCCTCTTCGCCCATGGTCATGATCTTGTAGCCGACCTGGGCCGAGCCGAAGGTGATGCCGCAGAGCACCGTCAGCACGGCCAGCGCGATCGGCCCCTCGGCGGTGTGCGTCACCAGGTGCCAAAGCCCCGCGACGTCGAAGGCCAGCAGCATGCCGACGAAAGCGAAGGACAGCACGAAGCCGAACGCGGCGTGGCGCAGAATGAAACGGATGTGATCAGGCATGCACGACTCCTTGGACCAGATGTGACAAAGACTATGCCAAGCGCACCATCCCGCAAGGGGGCGCGGCGGTCTGGCACGGGTGGCGGCGGGCTTTTGCCCAAAAATCAGGCAGCGCCGAGCGCGAGCCACCCCATGTAGCCCCCGTAAAGCGCCAGAAACCCGAGGCCCGCGCCCCGCCCGATCCGCCCTGCAGCCAGCACCGCCAGCAACAGCGCCGCTGACCCTGCCACCGTGGCAAGGTCCACGACCGACAGGCCCGGCGGCACCGGGATCGGCACGATCACCGCGGTCAACCCGAGGATGGCGAGGAGGTTGAACACGTTCGAGCCGAGGATATTGCCCAGTGCCAGCCCCGCCTCGCCCCGGCGCGCGGCGATGACGCTGGTCGCCAGTTCCGGCAGCGACGTGCCGACCGCGACGATGGTCAGGCCGATCACCGTCTCGCTGATGCCCAGCGCCCGGGCGATGCCCGTCGCCCCCTCGACCAGCAGCCAGGCCCCCGCGATCAGCGTGGCCAACCCACCGAGGATGGTAAGCGCGATCATCCCCGCGCCCATGCCGCCGATCGGGGGCAGCGCCTCGACGGCGTCATCCCGGCCAAGCTGCCGCCAGATGTAGATGGCCAGAATCGCAAGCAGGGCCGCGCCCTCGACGCGCCCCACCGTCGCGCCGATCGCCACCGCGCCGAGGCCCAGCGCCGTGGCGATGGCCAGCCACAGCCGATCCTCCGACCCGGCAAGCCCCGCGGGCACCGGCGCGATCACCGCGGCCACGCCGAGGATCAAAAGGATATTGGCGATGTTCGATCCCAGCACATTGCCGATGGCGATGCCCGGCGACCCGGCCAGCGCCGCCGAGACCGAGGTCAGCATCTCGGGCATCGAGGTGCCGAACCCCAGCACCACCGCGCCCACCACCGCCATGGGCAGGCGCATCCGCGTCGCCAGCGCCACGCCGCCGCGCACCAGCCCTTCGCCGCCGCCAAGCAGCAGGGCGAGGCCCGCCAGCACCATCACGATATCCATGCGTTCCCCGTTTTCCCGGCGCCCGCGCCGTCGCAGCCCACCCTGCCGGCCTGAGGTGGGATAGCCCACCCGAAGCCGCAAGCCCCGCCACCGGGCATTTTCGCAGCGCCTCTGCCCGCAGGCCCCTCGCCCCGCAGGCGTGTCATGTGCGCTCCGTCGAACACCGCGCCACGCGACGCCGCAAAACCCGCGCCGGGGGCCACGCCATGCGAGACCGCGGCCCCTCGGCGATCATGCAGACGATCCGCGGCACGGCCCCTGCATCGCCCCGGTCCAGCACCGCCGCCACCCCTCGGTCGCGATGCCCGCGCGCCATGTGCACGGCGCCAGCGCCCAGCCCGCCTCGGGCCAGTCGTCGAAATCGGGGGCAAGCCCGCGCTCGAACCGCGCCAGCCCCATCTCGCCGGGAAACGCGCCGGTCGCCCGATCCTCCACGGCCCGGTCGCCATGGCCGAAGCGCGGCCGCATCGCACGGTAGCGGGCCAGCCGCGCGGCGACCTCATCCGGCCTGAAGGAGCACCCTCCGATGAAACGCACGACGCCCGCGTCGGACCACATCGCCACCGGGTCGGGCAGGTCATCGTCACGATGGGTGCGCAGGCAAAGCCGGGCGGTCTCGATCACCGGCGCGGCCCCGGCCACCTCAGAACGCCTCGGGCCTGGCCTCGCGCGCGACATGGTCGAGCACCGCGTTGACGAAGCTCGGCTCCTTCCCCTCCGGGAAGAAGGCGCGGGCGACATCGACATATTCGCTGATCACCACCTTGGGCGGCGCGGCCCCCTCGATCAGCTCGGCGCCTGCCGCGCGGAACAGCGCGCGCAGCGTCGGGTCGATCCGATTGATCGGCCATTTCGCCACCAGCGCCCGGTCGGTCATCTGGTCGATCTTCGCCTGCCAGTTCACCGCATCCGCCAGCGTCTTCTCGAAAAGCGCCGGATCGCCCTCGGCCATCTCCTCGCCCTCGTAGACCGCGCCGAAACGATGGGTCTCGAACTCGCGCGTCACGTCCTTCAGCGCCTGGCCCGAGGCCTCCATCTGGAACAGCGCCTGCACGGCATAAAGCCGCGCCGCCGAGCGCATCTGCCGCTTTTCCTCGCGGCTGGGGCCCTTGGGTCGCGGCTCGGTGGGGTGGTCTGTCGTCATGCGGTCGAGGGGCCTTCGCTGTCGCCCGCCACCTGGATCACATCGGGGCGGGGCTTGAATCCGACGCCGCCCTTAGGCTTCCCGAAGCGCCGCGTCAACGCGATCAGGTGCAACGCCGCCGCCGCAGCGCCCCCGCCCGTGTTCAGCCGCGCCGCATCGGCCCGTTCCTCGGCCTGTTCGCGGGTCTCGACCGTGATGATCCCGTTGCCGATGCAGACGCCCTGCATCCCCAGCAGCGTCAACGCGCGGCTGCTTTCGTTGACGACCACGTCGTAATGGCTGGTCGCCCCCCGGATCACGCAGCCCAGCGCGACATAACCGTCGAAATTCGACAAGCGGTGCGCGATGCCGATGGCGGTGGGGATCTCCAGCGAACCGGGCACCTCGATCACCTCGTGGGCCGCGCCCGCCTGCTCCAGCACGGCCCTGGCCGCCGAAAGCTGTGCCTCGGCGATGGCGGTGTAATAGGGCGCGATCACGATCGCGATCTTCACCGGCTTGTCGAAGGACGGAAGCCCCATGTCGTTGTCGGAATGTCCGGCCATCTATCCAAGCTCCGAAATCTTGCGCGTGCCCGTGATGGACAGGCCATAGGCCTCCAGCCCCACGACCTTGGGCTTGGGCGAATTGGTCAGCAGGATCATCTCGCCCACCCCCAGCGACGACAGGATCTGCGCGCCGAGCCCATACTGGCGCAGCGTCTGGGGGCTGACCTCGTCGCCCACGGCCAGCTTCATCGTCAGGTCGCGCAGCAGCACCAGCACCCCGCGCCCCTCGGCCGCGATCAGCCGCATGGCATCCCCGAACTCGGCCGCGCGCCCCTTGGGCCCCGCGCCCACGACATCCAGCAGCGGGTCCATCGCGTGCATCCTGACCAGCACCGGCTCGGGCCCCGTGATATCGCCCTTCACCAGCACGATATGCTCGGCACCTTGCGTCTCGTCGGTATAGATCCGCATCGTCCAGTCGCCGCCGAACTCGCTGGTGATCTGCCGCTCCTCGCGGACGCGCACCAGGTTGTCGTGGCGGCGGCGGTAGGAAATCAGGTCGCTGATCGTGCCGATCTTCAGGTTGTGGCGCTGCGCGAAACCGACAAGGTCGGGCAGCCGGGCCATCGACCCGTCCTCGTTCATGATCTCGCAGATCACGCCCGAGGGGTTCAGTCCCGCCAGCCGCGAGATGTCGACCGCGGCCTCCGTATGGCCCGCCCGCACCAGCACGCCCCCGTCGCGCGCGCGCAGCGGAAAGACATGGCCCGGCGTCGCGATATCCTGCGCGCCGCGGCTGGCGTCGATCGCCACCTGCACGGTCCGCGCCCGGTCGGCGGCGGAGATCCCCGTCGTCACCCCCTCGCGCGCCTCGATCGACAGGGTAAAGGCCGTCTCGTGCCGCGACGAGTTGTTCGTCGACATCAGCGGCAGGCCCAGCTCGTCGATGCGCGCACTCGTCATCGACAGGCAGATCAGCCCGCGCCCATGGGTCGCCATGAAATTGATCACGTCCGGCGTCGCCCATTGCGCGGGGATCACGAGATCGCCCTCGTTCTCGCGGTCCTCGTGATCGACGAGGATGAACATGTGCCCGTTCCGGGCCTCCTCGATGATCTCCTCGATGGGGGAAATCGCCTCGGCCCAGTCCTGTTCCACCGGTCCCGGTGTCTCGAAGGCTTGCGTCATGGCCGTCCTCTCCGCGCGTCGCTTCACGGGGGGCAGATAGACCATCCGCCCCGCGATGACTAGGCCGCCCCCTGCGTCACGGATGTGCGTCGAAGAACAGGTCCCGCGAGACGCAACCGGCCAGCCCCGCGGTCGCGCACCAGCCCCGCTCCAGCCCCGTCGCCGCCACCAGCACGACCCCGTCCGCAGGCAGCCGCCGCTCGGCCAGCACGGCGCGCACCCCCTCGCGCGTCTCGCGCCACGTGGCGGTGATCCCCGGCGCGCGCAAGGCCGCCTCCAGCAGGCCCGGATGGGCCGCCATCAGCGCCACTGGATCGGTGGGCGCATGCACCGCGGCCAGCCGCTCGGCCGCCCCGCCCAGCGCCTGCAGACGACCGGCCACCGGCGCGGGCAGGTCGACCCGCGCCCCCCGCAGGTCCAGCGCGTTGCCGGAAAACAGAAACGCCACGATATCGCGCCCCGCCGTCGCCCGGATCGTCGCATAGGCCTGATAGGGCAGCCCCAGCCGCCTGGCCCGCGCCACCCTGATCCGCACCACCTCCAGCGGCAGGCTCGGCAGAAGCGCGCGCCGCGCCTTGCCCCAGGCATGCTTGCGAAACCCGTACCCCGGCTCCATCGTCGGCCCGCCGTTATGCCCGATGCCGCTCATGCCACGCCCTCCGCGCCCGACCGCATCTCCGCATCTCGCCATCCGGGCATGCCCATCCCATCTCTGTTCCACAAATATGCCCGCCGGAGGCTCCCGCGGCCAGTCACGGGGCCGACCGCCGGGCCGGGGGCGCGACACCGGCCACGGCGCCCCGCCGCCGCAGGCGGCCAGCGCCCGACAAGGGCTGCCGCAGGCAGCGCGCGGAGGGCGCTCCCCCCTCAGCCCTGCCAGTCCTGCAGCCGCGCGACATAGCGCGCCAGCGTGTCGATCTCGAGGTTGACCCGGTCGCCCACCCGCGTGGCGCCCCAGTTGGTCACCGCCTTGGTATGCGGGATCAGGTTCACGCCGAATTCCACCCCCGCGACCTCGTTCACCGTCAGCGAGGTTCCGTTCAACGCCACCGATCCCTTCGGCGCGATGAAGCGCGCCAGCGCCTCGGGCGCGCGAAAGGTGATCCGGGTCGAGTCCCCCTCCTCGCGCAGGCCCACCACCTCGGCCACGCCGTCGACATGGCCCGAGACGATATGCCCGCCCAGCTCGTCACCCAGCTTCAGCGCGCGTTCGAGGTTCAGGCGATGCCCCTCGGCCCAGTCGCCGACATTCGTCTTCGACACGGTCTCGGCCGAGATATCCACCTCGAACCAGTCCTCCCCCAGCCCCGTCACCGTCAGGCAGACCCCGTCGCAGGCGATCGAGGCGCCAATCTCGATCGTGCCCGTGTCATAGCCCGTCGCGATCCGCGCCTGCAGATCGCCGCGCCGTTGCAGCGCCCTGACCTCGCCCAGGTCCGTCACGATCCCGGTGAACATGCTGGCCATCCTCTTTGTGATCCGCCGCCGACAGAACCACGCGCCGCCCGGTGCTTCAAGGGGCCAGCCGCCACACTCCGGCCCCGGTTTCGCCCTGCCCATTCCCTCGGGGCTTGCTTTGCTGAGCGAAACGCCGCATCTGCGGTCAGTCCCCGAGTGTGTGTCTCCATGGCTCCCAGCCACGCCAACCGCGTCTTCCTGTTCCTGCAGGGCCCGCATGGCCCCTTCTTCGGCCAGCTTGGCCGGATGCTGCGCGCCGCCGGCGCCACCACCTGGCGCGTCGGCTTCAACCGCGGCGACCAGGCCTTCTGGCCCGAGGCCTCCAGCTACATCCCCTTCACCGCCCCAACCGAGACATGGCCAGAAACCGCCGCGGCGCTTCTTGACGACAAGGGCGTCACCGATCTCGTGCTCTACGGCGACACACGGCCGATCCACGCACAGGCCATCGCGGCCGCCCGCGCCCGCGGCCTGACCGTGCATGTCTTCGAAGAGGGCTACCTGCGCCCCTACTGGGTCACCTACGAGCGGGGCGGTGCCAATGGCCATTCCCGCATCATGGAGCTCAGCGTCGACCAGATGCGCGCCGCCCTCGAAGGGCTCGACCTCGACCTGCCCGACGCGCCCGCGCGCTGGGGCGACATGCGCCAGCACGTCTTTTACGGCGCGCTCTACCATTACTTCGTGTTCCTGCGGAACGCGGCCTATGCCAATTTCCACCCCCACCGCACGCTCAGCGTCTCCGATGAATTCCGCCTCTATCTCCGCCGCCTCGCGCTGATGCCCTTTCTCTGGCTCGACCGGGTCCAGGCGACCTGGCGGATCAAGACCGGCGGCTTTCCCTATCACCTGGCGCTCTTGCAACTGGCCCATGACGCCAGTTTCCGCGATCACGGCCCCTTCGACACGATGGAGGAATTCCTGCAGGTGCTGATCGCGGGCTTCGCCGAGGGGGCGCCGGCTCATCACCACCTCGTCTTCAAGGCCCACCCGCTCGAGGACGGGCGCACGCCGCTGCGCCGCGACATCCGCCGGATCGCCGCCGAACACGGCGTGGCGGACCGCGTCCATTTCGTCCGCGGCGGCAAGCTCGCGCGGCTTCTGAACGACGCGCGCTCGGCGGTGACGGTCAATTCCACCGCCGCGCAACAGGCGCTCTGGCGCGGCCTGCCGCTCAAGGCCTTCGGGCAGGCCGTCTACCTCAAACCCGAGTTCGTCTCGACCCAGCCGATGGACGCCTTCTTCCAGAACCCGACCCGCCCCGACAGCCGCGCCTACCGCGACTATCGCCATTTCCTGCTGGAAACCTCGCAGATCACCGGCAGCTTCTACTCGACCCGCGGACGGCGCCAGTTGCTGCGGCAGGTGGTCGACATGATGCTGTCCCCCGAGGACCCCTACGAGGCGCTGCAGGCCGGCCGCCCTGCACCAAGGCAACACCTGAGGCTCGTGACGTAATCCAATGCTGGCGCGGCGCGGCGAAAATCGCTAATGTGCCCCAAAACAAAAGAACCCGAGGCAGTCGTTTCAGGCAATAAGGAGCCACCCCCGTGACATCGTTGGCCTCCCGTGGCGCGCGCATAGGCGTGCTGTGTATCTTTGTGACCGCCGTTGCGGCCTGCGGTCTGCTGCCCCGTTCCGGACCGACCCGCAACGAGATTTTCGCAGGCTCCGTCCAGCGCGACGGCGACGCCTTCGTGGTCGAGGTGAACCAGCGCGTCACCACCGCAACCGCGGTCGTGCCCGCGCTCGGCTTTCCGCCCGAACTGGCCAATGCGGGCCTGTCGGACACCGACGTGATCCGACCCGGCGACACGGTCACGCTCACCATCTACGAAAACGTCACCGACGGCCTTCTCGCCGGAGAAGGGGCCGCGGCCGCCATGATCGACGAGGTCGAGGTCGATGGCGCGGGATTCATCTTCGTGCCCTACGCCGGCCGCATCCGCGCCGCAGGCAACACGCCCGAGGCGCTGCGCGGCATCATCACCCGCAACCTCGACGAACAGACGCCAGACCCGCAGGTCATCGTGCGCCGGACCGCGGGCGACGGGTCCACCGTCACCGTGACCGGCACCGTGGGCGGGCAGGGCGTCTACCCGATCCAGCGGCCGACCCGCACGCTCTCGGCCATGCTCGCCGCGGCGGGCGGCGTGACCGTGGAACCCGAGATCGCGCAGGTCACGCTGGTGCGCGGCGCGCATCGCGGCACCATCTGGTTCCAGGACCTGTTCCGCGATCCCACCGTCGACATCGCGCTCAGGAACGGCGACCGCATCCTCGTCGAGGGCGACACCCGCAGCTTCACCGCGCTGGGCGCCACCGGCACACAGACGATCGTGCCCTTCGAAAGCCAGGTCATCTCCGCCATCGAGGCCATCGCCTCGGTCGGCGGCCTGAACCCGACATTGGCCGATCCGACCGGCGTCTTCGTCCTGCGCAACGAGCCCGAACCGATCGCGCATGCCGTGCTGGGCCGGACCGACCTGGTCGGCGCGCAGCGCATGATCTACGTCCTCGACCTGACCGCCCCCACCGGCATGTTCGAGGCGCGCGACTTCGTCATCCGCGACGGCGACACCGTCTACGTGACCTCGGCCCCGATCACCCAGTGGAACAACGCCATCAGCGCGCTGACCGGCACGCTGGGCGCCGCGAGCACCGTGGCCAGCGCCGGGCAGTGAGTCGCGCCATGGCCGAGGCGGGCCAGCGGCGGCGCGGCTACCACTACAACGCGGGCTTTCTGACGAATGCCCGCGTGCGCCGCATCCTGACGCTTGCGGGCCATGACCTGAAACTCGGCAAGCCGGGGCCCTCGGACGATGTCCTCGTCTGGGGCCATTCTCCCTATGCCCCCCGCGGCGAGGCCGTGGCCGAGGCCACCGGCGCCACCCTCGTCCGCGTCGAGGATGCCTTCCTGCGCTCGCTCCACACGGGCCGCTCCGGCGATCCGCCGCTCGGCCTCGTCATCGACCGGCAGGGGATCTATTTCGACGCCCGCGCCCCCTCCGACCTCGAGACGCTGCTCGCCACCCACCCGCTCGACGACACCGCGCTGCTCGACCGCGCCCGCGACGCGCTCGCACGCATCGCCGAGGCGCATCTGACGAAATACGCCGCCACCGACCCCACGCTCGAGCCGCCCGCGCCCGGTTATGTCCTGCTGATCGACCAGACCCGCGGCGATGCCTCGATCCGCCTGGGCCAGGCCAATGCCGACAGTTTCGCCGAGATGCTGGCCATCGCGCGCGAGGATCACCCCGACGCCCATATCGTCATCAAGACCCACCCGGAGACGCGGGCAGGCCACCGCCCCGGCCATTACGACCCCGCGACGCTGCCCCCGAATGTCACGCTCGAGGATCGCCCGATCGCGCCCCGCCGCCTCTTCGAGCACGCCCGCGCGGTCTACACCGTGACCTCGCTTCTGGGATTCGAGGCGATCTTCGCGGGCCACCGGCCCGTCACCCTCGGCGTGCCCTTCTACGCCGGGTGGGGCCTGACCGACGACCGCCGCCCCACCCCCGCCCGCCGCCAGCGGACGCTCAGCCGCGCCCAACTGGCCGCAGCCACCCTGATCCTGCATCCCACCTGGTACGACCCCTACCGCGACCGCCTCTGCGAAGTGGAAGACGTCATCGCCACGCTCGAGGCCCGTGTCCGCGCCTGGCGGCAGGATCGTCACGGCCATGTCGCGGTGGGCATGCGCAGCTGGAAACGCACCCACCTGGGCCAGACCTTCGGCAAGACGGGCGGCACGCTCCGCTACGAAGAGGATGCCGCGAAAGCCGCCGCCGACGGCCGCCCCGTCATGGTCTGGGCGGGCAGGGAGACCGAGGCGCTGGCCTCGGCCTGCAAGCGCGCGAAGCGCCCGCTTCACCGCGTCGAGGACGGCTTTCTGCGCTCCCGCGGCCTCGGCGCAGAGCTGGTGCCGCCGCTCTCGCTCGTGCTCGACGATCTCGGGATCTACTACGATCCCACCCGCGAAAGCCGCCTCGACCGGCTGATCGCCGAGGCAGCAGCGCTCGATCCGAAGCGCCTGTTACGGGCCGAGAGGCTCATCGCCCGCCTCGTCAGGCTCGGCCTCACGAAATACAACCTCGGCGGCCCCGCCCCCGACCTTTCCGCCGCCGCCGGGCGACGCATCGTGCTGATGCCCGGTCAGGTCGAGGATGACGCCTCGATCCTCAAGGGCGCAGGCGCCGAACGCACCAACGCAGCCCTCCTCCAGCGTGCCCGCCAGCTGCATCCCGACGCCTTTCTCGTCTACAAGCCCCACCCCGATGTCCTCGCCGGCCTGCGCGCGGGTGGCGTGCCCGCCGACATCCTCGCCCTTGCCGACACCGTCCTGCCGGACGCCGACACGGCCCGGCTCCTCACCCAGGTCGACGAGGTCGTCACGATCACCTCGGCCATGGGTTTCGAGGCGCTCCTGCGCGGCGTCCCCGTCACCACCCTCGGCGCGCCCTTCTACGCCGGCTGGGGGCTCACGCGCGACCTCGGCCCGCAGCCCCCGCACCGCAAGGCGCGCCCCGGCCTCGCCGCGCTGGCCCATGCGGCCCTCATCGCCTACCCGCGCTACCACGACCCGGTCACAGGCCAGCCCTGCCCGCCCGAGGTCGCGCTCGACCGGCTCGCCACCGGCGCGGGCCTCGCCCAGCCCCCGCGCCTGCGCGCGCTGGCCAAGCTGCAGGGCTGGCTCGCCGGGCAAAGCTGGCTCTGGCGCGGCTGACAAGGGCCCGCGGCGTCCCCTTCATCTTGGCACATACAACTCCGGGGGAGTCCCGCAGGGACGGGGGCAGAGCCCCCCGAATTTTCGCATGAAAATTCACACCGGAAAGCGAATTTTCGTACGAAAATTCGCAACCGCGCCGCGGGAGCGGCGCCCCGTCATCACCGCGACCAGAGCGCCAGCACATCCCCGCCCAGCGCCCGACACGCCCGCAACGAGAACCGCGGCGCCTCCGACAGCGCGGCGATGCCCATCGCCCCCACCGCGGGCGTGCCCTCGGCCCCCAGCACCATCCCCGCCGAGATCACCGCCAGCTCGTCCACCAGGTCGCAGGACAAAAGCCCCGCCGCCAGCGTTCCGCCCCCCTCGCAGAAGACCCGCGTCAGCCCCGCCGCGCCCAGCGCCGCAAGGACCTCGCCAAGGTCCAGTTGCCCGCCCGGCCCCGCCGCCACCTCGATCCGCCGCGCGCCTGCCGCGTCCCACGCCGCGCGCGCGCCCTCGGGCGCCTCGGGGCCATGGCAGAGCCAGACCGGAACCTCCCGCGCCGTCCGCATCAAGGCACTGCCGCCGGGCAGGTCCAGCCGCCGCGACAGCACCACGCGCACCGGCTGATGCGCGATGCCAAGGCCCCGCACCGTCAGGCTCGGGTCATCGGCCCGCGCGGTCCCCGCGCCGACCAGCACCGCGTCATGCCGCGCGCGTGCGCCATGCACCCAACGCCGCGCCTCCGGCCCCGTGATCCACTGGCTCTCGCCCGTCGCGGTCGCGATCCGCCCGTCGCCCGACACGGCAAGCTTCAGCGTCACCATCGGCCGCCCCTGCCGCACCACGCTGAAAAAGCCGCGATGCGCGGCCTCCGCCTCGGCCCGGCAGACGCCCTCGACGACCTCCACGCCCGCCGCGCGCAGCCGCGCCGCGCCGCCCGCCGCCACCCCGTGCGGATCGGCACAGGCGATCACCACCCGCGCGACACCTGCCGCGATCAGCGCCTCGGAACAGGGGCCGGATTTTCCGTGGTGGTTGCAGGGTTCCAGCGTGACATAGGCCGTGGCGCCCCGAGCCGCCGCGCCCGCCTGCGCCAGCGCCACGACCTCCGCGTGGGGACGCCCGCCGGGTTGCGTCCAGCCGCGCCCGACGACGCGGCCCCCCGACACGATCACGCAGCCAACGGCGGGGTTCGGCCAGACCCGGCCCGACCCGCGCGCGCCAAGGCCCAGCGCCAGCCGCATCCAGCGGACATCAGCGCCGTCGGGCATCGCTCAGCCGTCGGTCTTGGCGGCGGGTGGTGCAAGCTCGGCGAGGAAATCCTCGAAATCGTCGGTCGCCTGGAAATTCTTGTAGACGCTGGCAAAGCGCACGTAGGCCACCGTGTCGATCGCGGCCAGCCGCTCCATCACGATCTCGCCGATCAGCTTCGAGGGGATATCCGTCTCGCCCATGCTTTCCAGCCGCCGCACGATGCCGGAAATCATCTGGTCGATCCGCTCGGGGTCGATCGGGCGTTTCTGCATCGAGATGCGCACCGAACGCTCCAGCTTGTCGCGGTCGAAATCCTCGCGCTTGCCGTTCGATTTCACGACCACGAGGTCGCGCAGCTGCACGCGCTCGTAGGTGGTGAAGCGCCCCGCGCAAGCCGGGCAGAAGCGCCGCCGCCGGATCGCGACATGATCCTCGGCAGGCCGCGAATCCTTCACCTGGGTATCGACATTTCCGCAAAACGGGCAGCGCATCGGCGTCCCCCTTCTCGTCCCTCGGGCGGCCCGACCGGCGCACCCCTGCCTCATCCATGGGGTCTTACGCCCCTGTTATCCACAGGCACTATAGGCGAGCGCACAAGGCTTGGGTAGATGGCATTTCACGGCCACAGAATGTGGGGCGTCCGCGCCTCACCCTGCCGCCTGAAAGAGCGCCGCAACCGTCCGCCGGTGCGGCGCCCGGCGATGCTCCACAAGGTAAATCCCCTGCCACGTGCCCAGCCGCATCCGTCCGCCCGCGACGGGGATCTGCAAGGACACCGGCAGCAACGCCGCCTTGATATGCGCCGGCATGTCGTCCGGCCCCTCGCAGGTGTGGCGCAGCCAGCCCATCGCGGGATCATCGGCGGGCGGCACCAGCCGCTCGAGCCACGCCAGCAGATCCGTCCGCACATCCGGGTCCGCGTTCTCCTGGATCAGCAGGCTCGCCGACGTGTGCCGCACCATCAGCGTCAGCAGCCCGTCGCCCGACCCCGCCAGCCAGCGCGCCACGTCGCACGTGACCTCCGTCAGGCCCGGCCCCCGCGTCTCGATCACGAATTCGGTCTGCATGCCCCCTCCTCCAGCATCGCGCGGCCCGTCTCCGACAGGGCATAGACCCCCGTCCCGATCTTCTCGAACCAGCCGTAATGATTGTCGCGCATGATCGTGGTGGCGCGTGCCACGCCGGTTGCGGCCTTCACCGCAGCCCCCTTGCAGGGCCCCCGCGCCGCCAACTCCCCCGCACAGGCCAGCGCGTCCTGCCTGTAGGCCGTCACCCGCCGCCCCTGCGCGCCGCCAAGGTTGGGATCGCCCCGCCGCCGCGCGAATTCCGACAGAAGCGCGCGCCGCTTCGGCCCCGAAAGCCGCGGCGCATAGGGCCCCGGATCGCACTGCACCTCGACCAGCCCCGTCTCGATCCGCACCGTCAGCAGCCCCAGCCCCAACCGCCGCGCGAGCCGCCGGTTCTCGGCCAGCGCCTTGAGAAACCGCCGCCCCGTGCCCCGCGGCACCGCGAGATAGACCATGTCGCTCAGCGCGAGCCGCGCGACCCCCTGGTGGAACAGCGCCAGCGAAAACCCCGTCTTCAGCTCCACGATCACCGGCCGATCCTCGCCGGGGCGCAGCGCCACGACATCGGCCGGGCCGATCTCGGCCTTCACCTCGTAGCCCGCGGCCTCGAGAAACGCCTTGACCGGCGCATAAAGCTGGGTCTCCTGCATCGCGCGCCTCCGCCCCGGCGTCATCCGCGCCGGCTGGCGGGCAGTCTGCCCCGTGCCCGGCCCCGGAACAAGCCGCGCGGGGGCCATTGCCCCTCTTGACACCATGCCGCCCCGCCCGTATCCCCCGCGCAGATTTGCGGGCGTGGGCCATGCCACACGCCCTTTCCGTTTCTGAGCTGTCGAGGATCACCCCATGTCGCGTGTCTGCGAACTGACCGGCAAAGGCCCGATGACTGGCAACAATGTCAGCCACGCCAACAACAAGACCCGTCGCCGTTTCCTGCCCAACCTGACCGAGGTCACGCTGGGGTCGGACGTTCTGGACCGCCGCTTCAAGCTGCGGATCTCGAACGCCGCGCTGCGCACGGTCGACCACCGCGGCGGGCTGGACGCGTTCATGGCCAAAGCCAAGGACGCCGAGCTGTCGCCCAAGGCGCTGAAGATCAAGAAAGAGATCGACAAGGCCCGCGCCGCACAGGCCTGAGCCTGGTCGCATCGCCGGACCGTCACAGCGCCCCGCGGGTCATCCCCGCGGGGCGTTTCGCATGTCCCGCCCCCCCATCCCCGCCGCGGTTTCCCGCCCCTCTGGCGATTCCGAAACGGATCACGTCGCATATGGCCGCTCCGCGCGCCCGAATGCTGTCATCTGTGGCGCGTCGGGGCATGTCGCCCCGTCGGTTGCAACAGGCTGAAGGGAGGTCACACCGACAGCACGCCGCAGGGCGTCGGGTCGGTGACCAGGAATAGGCACGACGGCAGCGCAGTCATTCGGTTGGGAGGACACGAAATGATGACGACGCAAGGGTTCGGGTTCGGAACGCAGATCAGGAAATCCCCCTATTTCGACGCCACGCTGCGCTGGGGGGCCAAGGCGTTTTCCGTCTACAACCACATGTATATCCCGCGCGATTTCGGCGACCCGGTGCAGAATTTCTGGAACCTCGTGAACACCGCGATCCTGTGCGACGTGGCCGTCGAGCGTCAGGTCGAGATCACCGGCCCCGATGCCATGCGCTTCGCCCAGATGCTGACGCCCCGCAACCTGTCGAAGATGGCCGTGGGTCAGTGCAAATACGTCCTCATCACCAATGCCGAGGGCGGCATCCTGAACGACCCCATCGCGCTCCGCATCGCCGAGGACAAGGTCTGGCTCTCGCTGGCCGACAGCGACATCCTGCTCTGGGCCCAGGGCCTCGCGGTGCATTCCGGCATGGATGTGTCGATCCGCGAACCCGATGTCTCGCCGCTTCAGCTTCAGGGGCCGAACTCCATGCGCATCATGCAGGCGCTCTTCGGCGAGGATATCGCCAGCCTGCGCTACTTCTGGCTCCGCGAGCTGGAGCTTGACGGCATCCCGCTCGTCGTCTCGCGCACCGGCTGGTCCAGCGAACTGGGCTACGAGATCTACCTGCAGGACAGCACCCGCGGCGACGAGCTGTGGGAACGGATCATGGAGGCGGGCGCCCCCCACGGCCTGCAGCCCGGCCACACCTCGACCATCCGCCGGATCGAGGCCGGGATGCTCTCCTATCACGCCGACATGGACGCGCAGACCAACCCGTTCGAGCTGGGCCTCGACCGCCTCGTCGATCTGGAGATGGAGGCCGAGTTCATCGGCAAAGCCGCGCTGCGCCGCATCCGCGACAAGGGCGTCGCCCGGATGCAGGTGGGCCTTGTCCTCGACACCGACCCCCTGCCCGGCCCCAACACCGAGTTCTGGCCGATCCTCAAGGACGCGTCCCGCGTCGGTCAGGTCACCTCGGCGGTGCATTCCCCCCGGCTGGGCAAGAACATCGCGCTGGCGATGGTCGATGCCGACCACGCCGCGCTCGGCTCCGAGCTGCAGGTTCTGGTCGACAACCTGATGGTGACGGCAACCGTGGTCGAGCGGCCCTTCTACGACGCCAAGAAATCGCTCGCCACCGGCGCTGGCGCGGTCGCCTGACCCGAAGGCGCAGGCCGCAATGGCCTGAAACACCTCCGCATCACCGGACGACAAAGCGCCCCGTCGGATCGCCCGGCGGGGCGCTTGGCGGTCGGGGGACGAGGGCGCGTATCGACCAATGGGACCGGGCGGCGGGATCAAGGCTGTTGCGACCTTGCTGTCCTGCGCAACATTCGTCGTGATGGGCGGAGAGCAGACATTCGGCACCACCGGCGGCGCATTTCTGGACGGTCAATGCGTTCCGGAACCGTAACCGGGTGGCTCGCTTGCCACCGCGTCCGGCGGGCCAATCGTCACCAGCAGGCGTGACCCGATGCTTGCCATTCACGCCCGCGGCCACAAGTATTGGAACATGATCATGTCGACCCTTTGCCCGCCTTCACCCGTCCACGCCGCAACCTTTCTGCGGCTCAGAACCCTTCTTCGGTGCCTGGCGATCCGCGACCTGACCTTCGCGGCAGTCATCGTCCTGGCGGCTTCCGTCGTGGTTCGTGCCGACGAACACATCCAGGACTGGATCCCCGAGGTGCTGGTCTTCCCCGAAGACGCCGAGGTCGTCACCGACCGCGCGATCGGCTCAACCATCCGCCTGTTCTCCATATCGACCGAAGCAGATGTCGACGCCCTTCTCTCCGACTGGGAGGTGGCCCTGAACGAGAATGGCTTTCCGGTCACGCAGCAAGCGGGCGAGCTTCTTGACCGGTCCATCGAATTCACCGGCCCCGGGATCATCAATGCCAAGATCCACGTAACGCCGACCACGGACGGCGGGCGACGCTTGATCGAGTTCGATGCGACGTTGAACTGAGGGCCCGGTTCCCGTTTTCCGAAGTCTTTCGAGCTATCTTGAGTGCGGCTTGCGGCATCGATATCGCGTCCGTGCGTCATTCGACCAAGACGGAAAGCCGCCGTTCGCTTGCACCTGTTCTTCCGACCGTATCAAAGATATCCCCCCAAAGAGCCAAGAACGTTCCACCGCTCGTTTTTCAATCCTGCGTCGGAGTATCAAGCTCCCGTGAGCACTGGCCGCCCGTCTTCGCGCCATTCCGGCAGGCCGCCATCCAGGCGGCGGGCGGTCAATCCAAGCTTGCGGAGTGCGGCGACGGCTTGGTGGGCATAGACGCAATAAGGGCCCCTGCAATACGCGACGATTTCGACGGCCGGATCGAGTGTCGGGACGATCCGCTCGATCTCGGCCAGTGTCGTGTTGAGCGCGCCCGGAATGTGCCCCGCGGCGAATTCATCTGCGGGCCGGACGTCGAGAACGGTCACCGAACCTTCGGCAATGCGCGCCGCGAGGTCTTCCCGGCTCACGGGTTCGGGCACGTCCTCCCCGCCCGAGAGGCCCCGCAAGATACGCTCGACCTGCGCCAGGTTCCGTTCGGCGACGACGCGCAGCAGGTCCATCAGCGTGAGCGTCCTCGCATCGGTCAGCCGGTAGATCACTGCCTTGCCATCGCGGCGGCTGGTGACGAGGGCGGCACGGCGCAGCTGTTGCAGATGTTGCGAGCAATTGGCGACGGTCAGGCCCGTCTTGTCGGCCAATGCTTCGACCCCGCGTTCCCCTTGCGCCAGTTGTTCGAGCAGCATCAGCCGCGCCGGGGCGGACAGGGCGCGCGCGACGAGGGCGTATTCCTCCAGGAGGGCAAGCTTCGGGCTGATTGACAAGACGTGTCTCCTGACGCTAGAACATTCAAGCGATAACTTGAATAATAGCGAGTCCTTCGCGCCCCACAAGCCCCAAGGCAAGCGCCCCATGTCCGAGACCATCCTTGCCACCGAGGCGACCATCCGGCTTGCCATCTTTCTGGGTGTTTTGGCGGCCATGGCGCTGTGGGAGGTGGCAGCCCCCCGGCGCAGGCGCGAGATCCCGCGCGTGATCCGTTGGACGAACAACCTCGCGCTCGTCGTGGTCGACACGATCATCTTGCGGCTGTCCTTCCCGATCCTTGCGGTCGGGCTGGCGGTGATGGCCGAGGATCTCGGGTGGGGGCTCTTCAACAACATCGACGTCCCGTTCTGGGTCGCGGTCGTGGTCTCGATGCTTCTGCTCGATCTGGCGATCTACCTTCAGCACGTGATGTTCCACGCGGTGCCGGGCCTCTGGCGGCTGCACCGGATGCACCACGCCGATCTTGATTTCGATGCGACCACCGGCCTGCGCTTCCACCCGGTGGAGATCCTGATCTCGATGGGGATCAAGCTGGCGGCAGTCGCGGCGCTCGGGCCACCCGCTGTCGCAGTGCTGCTGTTCGAGGTGATCCTGAACGCGACGGCGCTCTTCAACCACGCCAACATCGACCTGCCGCGCCCGGTGGACCGCGTGCTGCGCCTCTTCGTGGTCACCCCCGACATGCACCGCGTTCACCATTCTATTGATCCGCGCGAGACCAACTCCAATTACGGCTTCAACCTTCCGTGGTGGGACCGGCTTCTGGGCACCTACATCGCCCAGCCCGCCATGGGGCATGAGGGGATGGAGATCGGGATCGAGCAATTCCGCACGCGCCGCGACCTGTGGCTCGACCGGATGCTGATCCAGCCCCTGCGCGGCCCGGCGAGCGGCCATGCGCTTGATCCCCGGAACACGACAAAGGATCCCGCCGAATGACCGCCACCGCCTTCCCGCGCGGTATCCGCGAGAACCGGGTCCAGGTCGCGCATCAGCTGATACAAGTCATGCTGGTGGGCTTCGCCATCGGCATGACCCGCACGGTGGTCCCGGCGCTGGCCGAAAGCGAGTTCGGGCTGGAGCGCGGCTCGTTCCTGCTGCTCGTCTCCTTCGTGGTGGCCTTCGGCGCGGTGAAGGCGGTGATGAACTTCGTCGCCGGGCGCTGGTCGGAACGCATGGGGCGCAAGCGGGTGCTGTTCTGGGGCTGGGTCGCAGCACTGCCGATCCCGGTGATGATCTGGTATGCGCCCGACTGGAACTGGATCGTCGCGGCAACCGTGCTGCTTGGCGTCAACCAGGGCCTCTGCTGGTCGATGACGCAGACCGCGAAGCTCGACATCACACGGGCCGAGGAACGCGGTCTCACCATGGGGCTCAACGAGTTCTCCGGCTATGTCGGCGTCGCGATCGCAGGCATCCTGACCGCCTATGCCGCCGAATGGCTGGGGGCACGGGTCGGCTTGCTCGTCTTCGGCATGGCCGTGGTCC
>Ga0208112_100536_pt1 | contig 28867 bp, 22 predicted proteins | sample HotLakConsoUCCLE_FD_184736 | JGI IMG/M metagenome (GOLD analysis project Ga0208112, IMG submission 184736) | Hypersaline microbial mat communities from Hot Lake, Washington, USA - Hot Lake Consortium UCC-LE (SPAdes) (version 2) ... | reverse complement strand
GGCGGTGCAGGTCTCGCTTGCGGCGGGCACGGCCTCGGGCGGCTGGGCCGCGGGCGACACGCTGGCCGGCATCGAAGAGCTGGAAGGCACCGATTTCGCCGACGAGCTCGAGGGCGACGGCGCGGGCAACCTTCTGGATGGCGGGCGCGAGGACGACACGCTGGCGGGCCTTGACGGCGACGACACGCTGATCGGCGGGCGCGGGGCGGACGAGCTGCTGGGCGGGGACGGCACCGACACGGCCGATTACACCCTGTCGAATGACGGCGTGCAGATCGACCTGCTGGCCGGGACGGCGACGGGCGGCGATGCGGAGGGCGACACGCTGTCCTCCATCGAGATCGTCGTGGGCAGCTTCCAGGGCGACACGCTGCTGGGCGATGACGCGGAGAACATCTTCCGCGGCGGGCGCGGCGCGGATGTGCTGGATGGCCGCGGCGGGCTCGACACGGCCGACTATACCGGCGCGGACGAGGCGGTGGCCGTGGACCTGACGCTGGGCGCGGGCAGCGCGGGCGAGGCGCTGGGCGACACGCTCACCTCCATCGAGCGGCTGACCGGCTCGGTGCATGACGACAGCTTCGTGGGCAGCGCCGGCGACGACACGCTGGACGGCCGCTTCGGCGACGACCTGCTCCAGGGGGCCGGCGGCTCGGATACCTATGTCTTCGGCTATGACAGCGCCGGCGACACGATCGAGGAGACGGGCGATCCGGCCGATACCGACCGGCTGCTCATGGGGCCGAACATCCTGCCCAAGGATGTCTCCGTCCTGCGGATCGGCGACGACCTCTTCGTCGAGCTGGAACGCGACGACGGCTTCCTGATCGATACCGTTACCGTGACGAACCACTTCCTCGGCGAGGCCACGGGCATCGAGCAGATCGTCTTCGAGGACGGCACGATCTGGGATCGCGCCGCGATCCTCGCCAATCTGCGCGACGGTCGGTTCAATGCGCAGGACGACGTGTTCCTGCTGGGCGTCGAGGACGAGGTGGCGCTGATCGACCCGGCGGACCTGATCGCCAATGACGCCGAGTCCGGCATCGAGGACCTGGAGCTGATCTCGGTCCAGGCCGCGCAGTTCGGCACGGTCCTGATCAACGGCGACGGGATGATCGAGTTCCTGGGCGCGCAGGACCATTTCGGCGATGCCTTCTTCGCCTATACCGTGCGCGATCCGCTGGGCCGGGAATCCACGGCGCGGGTGGAGGTGAACCTTGCACCGGTCAACGATGCGCCGGTGGCCATGGACGATCCGCTGGTCTACGGGCTGGAGGATACGCCGCTGCGCATCCGGCTGGAAAACCTGCTGGCAAACGATTTCGACGTGGATGGCGACAACGCGGCCGAAGGTCTGCGCATCGTCGGTGCCACGCCGCTGGTGGATGGCGACGGAGAACCGCTGCGTCCCTTCAAGAACAATGATTACGACGGCGAGGCGACGGATGCCGCCTGGATCATCGACACCCAGTATATCGAGCTGATCTCGCGGAGCGACTATTTCGGCTTCGCCGGGTTCTCCTACATCCTGGAGGACAATGACGGGGCCCAGGCCACGGCGGATGTGGAGATCTACTTCGCCCCGGTGAACGATGCGCCGCGCATCCGCGAGCGCGCCGAATCCGTCAAGCTGGAAGAGGTCACCACCTTCACCGTCGCCCAGCTGATGGACAAGGTCTACGACGTGGAAGGCGACGCCTTCAGCTTCGTGGGCCTGCATATCGGCGCGGATGGCAATGCCTCCACCAACGGGGTCGAGCTGTTCGACGAGGCGGAGGGCACCATCGATTTCACGCCGCTGGCGCTGGGCCCGGCCAGCATCGCCTTCGACGTGATCGACGCGCGCGGCGCCGAGGCCACGCTGGAGTTCAACCTCGAAGTGCGGCCGCAGAACCTGCCGCCCGTCGCGCGCGACGATTACGGACTGCGCGCGCTCCAGAACGAGACGATCCTGATCGACCCGCTGGTGCTGCTGGCCAATGACAGCGACCCGGACGACGACCCGCTGAGCTTCGTCGAGGTCTACCGCTTCGCCGAGAACGGCAAGGTGCGCGTCACCGACGAGGGGCTGATCGAATTCGCCGTGCGCGAGGATTTCAACGGCACCGCCAGCTTCGACTACACCATCACCGACGGGCGGGGCGAGTTCGACGAGGCCACCGCCTTCATCACGGTGCTGCCGTTCAACACCGCGCCGGAGCTGCGCAACGACGTGGTGTTCGGGCAGGAGGACGGGCCGCAATTCGTGATACCGGCCGAGGCCTTCGGCAATGACCGCGACCTGGAAGGCGACGTGCTGTTCTTCGAGGAGACGGCCTTCCTGGGGCCCGTGCCCTATCGCTTCCTGGCGCCGGATCACACGGTGCAGGCGCTGTCGGCCAACAATACCGCGCTGCCGTCCTGGCTGTCCTTCGACGCGGCGACACTGACCTTCTCGGGCACCGTGCCCGCCGGGCTGACCGACCCGGTCGAGGTCGCGGTCTTCGTGTCGGACCCGTCCAACGGCGCGGTGCATCCGTTCCGCTTTGCCTTCGATCCGGTGGACGATGCGGGCGCTCTGGCCGCCGGGGTGAGCGTGGAAACCGACGTGCTGGGCGCCTTCCAGCTGCGCGCGCCCTATGCCTGGACGCCGGATGACGATGGCGACGGGGTGGCCAGCTTCGACATTTCTGCCGGGGAGTTCTCGGCCTCCGTGCTGGGCGGGCGGCCGCTGCCAGCCTGGCTCGGCTTCGACGCCGCGACCCGCAGCCTCACGCCCACCGGCTTCGAGCCGGACGAGACCGACACGCCCGCGCGCGTCCAGATCGTGTTCACGCCCGATCCGGCCCCCGATCTGCCCGAGCACGAATACTACGCCACCGATCGCGGCTTCACGCTGGAATTCCTGATCGACCCGGCCGGGCTGACCGATGCTTTGAGCGCGATCAACGCGGTGCTGGCAGGCGATCCGGCGCTCGAGGCGCTGGACCTCTTCGCGCTCGATCTGGGCGCGGCCGGCACGCTGAGCGCCGCCCGCGAGAGCGGTGCGCCGCTGGACAGCTGGCTGAGCTTCGATCCGGCCACGCTGAGCTTTGCCGGCACGCCGCCCTCGCATTACGTGGGCGCGGTGCCGCTGCGGATCGACGCCGAGGGCGGCACGCTGCCCGCGATGTCGCTGATCACCGAGGCGGTGGTGGACGACACCTTCGCGACGATCGATCCCGGGGACGTGTCGGGCTTCCTGGTCAACGACCTGCCCGAGCGGATCGACGTGACCACGCCGGACGATTTCAACGGCTCGCTGGCCTTCTCCTATACCGCCAATGACGCGAAGGGCGGGATTTCCGATCCTGCGATCATCGTGTTCAACGTCACGCCCACCCGCGAAACGCCGGTGGCGGGCGCCGATGGCGTGGACCTGTTCGAGAACGGCTCGGTGGGCTTCACGGTGGCCGAACTGCTGCTGAACGACCGTGACGATGACGGCGACCCGCTGCGCATCACCGCTTTCGGCACACCCGAGAACGGCACGCTGGAGTTGATCCCCGGCGTCGTCACGCTGGACCCGCCGGCCGGGATCACCCCGGTGACGGGCGGCACATGGTCGGCCGAGCTGGAAGACGGCAGCGCGCTGCCCGCCTGGATGAGCGTCGATCCCGCCACCGGGCTGCTGACGGCCAATGTGCCGCTGGAAGTGGCAGAGACCTATTCGATCCGCTTCACCAGCAGCGACGGCACCGACAGCGCCTCGGGCCTGCGCGACCTTGCGGTGGACGGCAATGCCGGCGCCAGCCTGGTCTACACGCCCGATGCGGGCTTCGCCGGCGAGGATGTGCTGGATTACACGCTGGAGGATGGCCGCGAGGGCAGCACCACCGGCACGGTGCTGCTGGACGTGGCCTCGCTGCTCGATCCGCCGACGGCGGTGACGGACGAGGTGGCGGTGGACGAGGATTCCTTCGTCACGCTGCTGCCCGCGACCCTGCTGGCCAACGATTTCGATGTGGATGGCGACGACATCCGCTTCCTCGGCGTAGAGGATCCGGTGAACGGAACCGTCTCCTTCGACGGCACCGAGATCACCTTCACGCCGACGCCGGACTATTCCGGGCCCGCCAGCTTCCGCTACCGCGTGACCGACGACACCCACGGCGAAAGCACCGGCCTGGTCGAGGTGACGGTGAACAGCACCAATCTGGCGCCCAACGCCGTGGCGGATGTGTTCAGCACCGTCGAGGACGAACCGTTCGAGTTCACCATCGCGGACCTGCTGGCCAACGACACCGACCTGGATGGAGACGCGATCAGCTTCATGTCGATCCAGTCGGCGGTCGCCGACGCCCGGATCATCGAGCTGCCGGACGATCGCTACCAGTTCGTGCCGGACGAGAACATCAACGGCCCGCGCAGCTTCAACTACACCATCACCGACGGGCGGCTGACCGACACCGGCTCGATCACCTTCGAGATCGAGGCGGTGAACGACGCGCCCATCGCCAACCCCGACGGGATCTTCTTCGGCACGCAGGACGAGCCCTTCGCCATCGATTTCGCGGATCTTCTGTTCAATGACCGCGACGTGGAGGGGGACAACTTCGAGATCGTCGAGATCTTCGATGCCGACAACGGCACCGTGTTCCAGGACGGCGACACGGCGGTGTTCCAGGGCCGGGCGGGCTATTTCGGCGATGGCGGGTTCAAGTATCGCGTCACCGACGAGCTGGGCGCCACCAGCATCGGGCAGGCCAGCGTCATCGTGATGCCGCTCTTCGACGTTCCGGTGGCGGTATCGGATGCCGGCTACGAGATGCTCGAGGACGGCTCGATCGATCTCGACCCGCTGGAGCTGATGGCCAATGACGACATTCCGCTGGGCTCGGAGGTGGTCTTCCTCGGGCTGACGAATGCCATGCCCGACGTCTCGGTGGATATTGCCGAGCTGTCCTCCGGCCTGTGGCGGATCACGCCCGAGGCGGATTTCTTCGGCACGCTGACGCTGCGCTACGCGCTGACCAACGAGACCGGCTTCGAGGTGCCCACCACGGTCACCATCGAGGTGTTGCCGCTCGATGACGGCCCGGTCGCGGTGGATGACGCGCTGACGCTGCCCGAGGACACGCCGCTGACCATCTTCACCACGGCGCTCACGGCCAACGATTTCGACCCGGATCTCCAGGCGTTCCAGATCTCCCGCATCCTTGACACCCAGGGCGTCGGGGTGGAGGACCTGGGCAACGGCCAGCTGGTCATCACGCCCGAGACGAATTTCAGCGGCGCGGCCTGGTTCGACTACGAGATCACCGACTCCTCCGGTGCGCGCGACACCGCGCGCGTCTCGGTGTCGGTGCAGACCCTGAACGACCCGCCGGAGATCGGCGCGCTCGATCCACTCCAGGGCACCGAGGACACGCCGCTGTCGATCACCCTGCCCGCGGGTCTGGTGACCGATCCGGACGGCGACGCGCTGGTGATCGAACTGCGCGGGCCGGACGGCACGGCGCTGCCCGAGTGGCTGGACTACGAGGCCGGGACTCGGACGCTCTCGGGCACTCCGCCGCAGGATTTCAACGGCGATGTGATGCTAGAGCTGTCGGCCTCGGACGGCCAGTTCGAAACGCTGCGCGACGTGACGCTGAGTATCGCGCCGGTGAACGACGCCCCGGTGATCGTCTCCGATGGCGGCGGGGCGACGGCCGCGATCTCGGTCGCAGAGAACGCGACGGCGGTGACCGATGTCGCCGCGACGGATGTGGACGGCGATACGCCCGTCTACGCCATCAGCGGCGGGGCCGATGCGGGGGCCTTCACGATCGACGCGGCCAGCGGGGCGCTGAGCTTCGCGCCCGCGCCCGATTTCGACCTGCCCGGCGATGCGGATGGCGACAATGTCTACGAGGTGATCGTGACAGCCAGTGACGGCAGCCTCGACGCATCGCAGGCCATTGCCGTGTCGGTGACCAATCTCGACGACGGGGTGGTCGTGACCGGGACCGAGGGCGCCGACCTGGTCAGCCCGCTCGGATCCTCCGGCACGCTTGGCCCCAGCAGCGAGGAGTCCGACCAGGTAAGCGGTCTGGGCGGCGACGACACGCTGGAGGGCGGGGACGGGAACGATACGCTGTCGGGCGGCGAAGGCGCCGACCTGCTGATCGGCGGGGCCGGGGCGGATTCCCTGCTGGGCGGCGCGGGCCCCGATACGGCCAGCTATGCAGGCTCGGCGGGCTTCGTGAATGTCTCGCTTCTCTCGGGCTTTGCGGGCGGCGGCAGCGGCAGCCACGCGCTGGGCGACAGCTGGGACGGGATCGAAAACCTTGTCGGCTCCGGGTTCGCCGACCGCCTGAACGGCGACGATGCCGACAACGTGCTGGAGGGCGGGCTTGGCGCCGATACGATGTACGGCAATGGCGGATCCGACACCGCCGATTACGCCACGTCCGCGGGCTTCGTGAACGTCTCGCTGCACACAGGCTTCACCGGCGGCGGATCGGGCAGCCATGCGCTGGGCGACGTGCTGACGGGCATCGAGAACCTGGCGGGCTCGTCCTTCGACGATCGCCTGAACGGCGATGCGGGCGCCAACCGGTTGACCGGCCGCGAGGGCGACGATGTCCTGCGCGGGGGGGCAGGGGCGGACACGCTCGACGGTGGCGCGGGCGACGACACGGCCGGATACGCCACCTCGGCCGGTTGGGTGAACGTGTCGTTGCAGACCGGCTTCGCCGGCGGCGGGGCGGGCAGCCATGCCATCGGCGACAGCTGGATCGATATCGAGCATATCGAGGGCTCCGCCTTCAGCGACCGGCTCAACGGCGATGACGGGAACAACCGGCTGTCCGGTGGCGCGGGCCATGACACGCTGCGCGGGGGCGCCGGGGCCGACACGCTGGAGGGCGGCGATGGCCGCGACACGGCGGATTACGCCACTTCCGAAGGGTTCGTGAACGTCTCGCTGTTGACCGGTTTCGCCGGTGGCGGAACGGGCAGCCATGCGATCGGCGACACCTGGGTCGGTATCGAGAACCTGCGCGGCTCGGGCCATGCGGACCGGCTCAATGGCGACGCCGCCGACAACGTGCTGGAGGGCCTGGGCGGTGCGGATGCGCTGGATGGCAATGGCGGTATCGACACTGCCAGCTATGCCTCCAGCGCCGGATGGGTGAACGTGTCGCTGTTCAGCAACTGGGGCGGGGGCGGCTCGGGCAGCCATGCCATCGGCGACAGTTTCTCGGAGATCGAGAACCTGATCGGTTCGGCCTTCGACGACATGCTGAGCGGCGACAACGGCGACAACGTGCTGGAGGGCGGCGCGGGTGCCGACACGCTGGACGGAAACCTGGGCTCCGACACCGCCAGCTATGCTGGCTCCACGGGCTGGGTGAACGTCTCCCTGCTCAGCGGTTTCGTGGGCGGCGGCGCGGGCAGCCACGCCATCGGCGACCGGTTCGAGCAGATCGAGAACCTGATCGGCTCGGCCTTCGGCGACCGGCTGAACGGCGATGACGAAGCCAACCGGATCGAGGGCGGCGCGGGCGACGACACGCTGGCGGGCAATGGCGGCGCGGACCTGTTCGTGTTCGCCGAGGGCTTCGGCGCGGACGAGGTGCTGGATTTCGAGGACGGCGCGGACCTGCTGGATTTCAGCGGGCATTCCGGCGTGAGCGGCCTGGCCGATCTGACCGTCGCGGATGCGGGGCCGGATGCGGTCGTCACCGATGCGCAAGGCAATTCGGTGACCCTCAAGGGCGCCGCGGGCCTGATCGGCGTGGACGACTTCCTGTTCTGAGGGGAAAGCAGCCGGGTCGCCGCGCCCCGTATCCCCGGGGCGCGGCGGGCCGGATCAGGCTTCCGCCGGTTCCTGCGCCACGGCGGTGCCGGGCGAGCGGCGCGCGCCCATCTTCTCCAGCGTTTCGCGGTCCACCAGCCGCGTGATCAGCGGGTGCAGCCGCAACTCGCCGCCCTTGGCGACCTTGCGAAAGCCGGCGATCACGGCGGCGGTGGTCGCCTGGTTCGGGGCCACCACGTCGAAAAGCCAGTTGATCTCGCCACTGGTCCAGTCCTCGGGCTTCAGCCGCACCGGGAAGACGCCCTGCGCGATCTGTTCGCGGATGCGGGCATCGACCTCCTCCGAGACATTGGCCCAGATCGCGAAACCGCTGGCATCGCGCAGCATGTCGGCGTCCGATCCCTCGGGGCGCTCCTGGTAGGCGAAGGCCACCCGGTCCTTCAGCATGGGGTCCAGCACCAGGGGCTGCAGATCCGCCAGCATCTGCGAGCGGTATCGCGGCAACTGCATCATCGCTTGCACGGCGGCGCCGAAATTCTCGCGCAGGGCGGTGCGCAGCTGGGCCAACTTGCGGGCGATCTCGGGATCGATCTGCGGTTCGGTCCCTGCCTGCTCGCCGATTTCGGGGGGCTCGGTCGCGTCGGTCATGGCATACCTCGAATAAGGGCAACATCAATGAAATATCTGTGCCCGCAGGCTATACGGGCGGCGCAGGCGCATCAACGGTTTCGCCCCTCGACCCGATCAGCAAATCGCCCTCGCCCGGTGCCGGGCGGGGGGCGTCTCCGGCCTGGCCCGGCTCCTCAGGAGGTCCGGAAGACCAGTTCGGTTTCCAGCTCCGGTTCGCGGTCGCGATGGAAATCGCGGATCTCGCCGCCGCAGCGCTTGCAGGCCTCGCGGTCGAACCGGCCCGCGCGCACGGCGCGGCGGAATGCGTTCATCGGCTCGCCATGCCAGATCTCGCGCAGGGTGTTTTCATGCACATTGCCCAGGAAACCGCCGAAATCCTCCGACATGTGGTGGCCGCACCAGACCTCGCCGTCGGAATTGATGGACAGCCTTCGCGAGGTTTCGAAACAGGGCGCCGTGCGTTCGTAGACGTTCTCCGCCAGCCTCGTGTATTTCAGGTTCTCGTGCTTCTCGATCAGCGATTGATGCGCGGAGAATTCCGCCGGCGGGGTCTTGTCGTTGTGGATCATCGTGGGCTTGATCACCACGATATCGGCCATCTCGAACCATTCCTCGATGAAAGCCTCCACCTCGTCGGCGCGGGTCTCCATCTCGTGCGGGTAGATATGGGTGGACAGGTGGATCGTGGGCGAGAGCCCGCCATCGGGGCCGCGCACCACCTTGCGCTCGTTGAAGAGCCGCGACAGCACGTGGCGGAAGCGGTCCATGCGGATGCCGCGGCGGCGTTCGTCGAACTCTTCATCGGTCAGCCCGGCCAGCGAGAAGGAGATCACGTCGGGCGGGTTCTCCAGGCAGGCGTTGATCTGCGCGGTGGACCACATCCCGTTTGAAATCAGCAGGGTGGGCATGTAGTCCATCACCCGCAGGCCCTTCTTCTCCACCTTGCGCGAGCGCACGCGCGCGAAGAAGCGGAACAGGTCGGGATGCAGCGTGGCCTCGCCCAGCCCGCAGACGGTGATGTAGCATACGCCTTCCTCGGCGGCCTCGTCCACCAGCCGCTCCATGACGTCCCATTCCAGCACCTTCTTGTCGCGGCGCTGGTCGTCCACGCTGCACGAGGTGCAATGCAGGTTGCAGCGGTTGACGAATTCGAACTGCACATCCAGCGGCATGTCGGGCAACGGGTCGCCCGCCTTCATTTCCCAGATCGGGTGTGCGAAATACGGCTGGATGATATCCCGGACATTCTCGTCCTTGTAGTATTTCCAGATCGACCCCGAACGGCCCTGTTCGAACAATTCCATTTCGAAACCTTCTTCCAATGATAAAACGATCTCTCGGAAGATATGGTCTCAGTCGCGGTGCCTTCTGTCAATCTGCATGGCAAAGCGAAGCGCGCCCCAAAAGGGCGCGCGCGAGTGTCGGAACCGACCGCCGGTCACGGCTGTTTCAGTTCGATCTCGATGAAGGCGAATTCATGGCCCGAGTCGTTGATGACGTTGTGCTCCACCCCCGCCGCGCGGAAATAGGGCACGCCGTTCGACAGCTCGGCCCGGGTCTCGCCGCCGCCGGGCTGTTCCAGGCGCAGCGCGCCATCGCCCATCGGCACCACGACGTAATCCATCCCATGCGTGTGCCAGCCGGTCTCGTCGCCCTGCTGGAAGCGCCATTCGGTGACGCGGACGCGGTCGTTGTCGAGCAGGAGGGTGTCTTTTGCCTGGGCCATCTTGGTCCTCTTCCGGGGGTGTCAGGTCTGCGCCGCCAGCCGCGCGCGATTGCCCGCGGGCGTTCGGGCGAAGGCGGATGTGAAAGGCCTGGAGAAATGCGGCCGCTCGGAGAACCCGAAGCGATCGCCGATCGCGGCGATGGAGCGGTGGGGCTGTGCCTCCGGCCTGTCGCGCCCGTCGAACAGCCGCGCGCTGGGCCGGTCCGGGCCGCGCATCGGTTCGGCCGGCTCCGGGCGCGTCTCCTGCATCGCGTGGAGATCGTTGCGGTTCTCGAAGACAAACCGAGAGGGCTCGTCCCCGCATTCCACGATGAAGCCGCCCGGCGCGCAGCCCGTCTTCCGGCCCGATCGGCGAAAGGCCGGCCGCCGGGGGGCACGGGTTTCGGCGGTCGCGGAGTGCCACCGCGCCGCGCGCTGTGCCGTCTGATCCGTCGAATGCACCTTCAGCGTCATCGCGCCGGGCCTCCCTGATGCGCTTCGGGAAAGGCTAAGGCGCCTCGCGTGGTCATGGCAAGACACGCATCGCGAAAAATCCGCCCGCTGCGCGGATCGGCAAGCTGTTGCGCGGAATGCGCGGATCACCCATACCGCTGCGCGACGCCCGGTCCGATGGCAGGCTGGCGCGGGCGCGCTGGTCGCGGACCAGGCGGTCCACGCGATCAAGCCCGGCCCCGCCTCGGTCCCGCAGGCTGCGCGTCACCCGGGCGCGCCCTGGGACGCGCGCGACATCATCCCCGTGAACATGGGCGGCACCATCTTCGACATCACCCCGACCGGCAACGGCGCGGCCCATGTCAAAAGGAATATCGACCTCCGGCGCGACCGCCCCGGCATTCCGAGGACCGAGCTTGCGGCCCCGGGCGCGGGCGACGGCTCGATGGGCCGGCGCGACGCGGCAGGTCTGCCGCAGCCCGGACAGGCGCCATACCTTGCCGGTCCACGACTGCATGGTGGCGCTCGACCCGGTCGAGCTCGACACGGCCGCGCTCGACCGGCTCAAGGCGCGGTTCCAGGCGCGCCGGACATGACCGAGGCCGGAGGCCGCGGCGTGCCGGCGACCTGGGGCGGGCCCGCAGCCGGCACGCCTCAGATCTCCTCGCGCAGCAGCGCGTAGGTCAGCGCGGCGAAGATGCCCGTGCCGCCGATCACGTTGCCCGCCAGCGCCGGCAGGATGCCGCCGAACACCGCCGGGGCGAGGCCCAGCTCGCCCCGGAACACCAGGATCAGCAACTCGGTGGAGCCCGCCACAACATGCGACATGTCGCCAAGGCCGATCATGTAGGTCAGGATCACGATCATCAGCACCTCCCCGGAATTCTTCAACCGCGGCAGGAGCCAGACCAGCGCCGCGATGATGAATCCAGCCGGAACGCCCCACAGGAAATGTTCCAGTCCGCTCGCCTCGGCGTAATGGCGCGAGACCGCGAGGATCCCGGCGAAGCGGTCGGGCGGCACGATGCCGGCATGGACCAGCACCAGCGCGGCCAGCGCGCAGCCGGCCAGGTTGGCGGCGAACACGATCGCCCAGAGGCGGAGGATCCGCAACAGCTTGGCCCGGGTGGGAGCAAGGAAAAGCGGCAGGATCGGGGTGATCGTGTTCTCGGTGAACAGCTGCATTCGCGCCAGGATCACGATCAGGAAGCCCACGGTGTAGCCCAGGTTGGAGATCGCCGGGGTCCAGTCCGCATCGGGCAGCAGCGCCACGAGAAAGCCCTTGCACAGCACCGAGGTGCTGATCGCCAGCCCCGCCGCCACGCCGGACCACCACAGCGCGCTCGCTGGCCGGTAAAGCTCGTGCTCGCCCTCCTGGCGGAGCGCCTCGAAGATCACCGAGGTGGGAACATGGCGCAGATCCTCCACCTTTTCCTTTTCGTCCTGAGGGATATCGGCGCTTTCGGTCATGGTGTGGCGGCTCCTTTCGGCATGTGCCGGGCTGGCGGGCGCGGGGGGACCAGTCTCGCCACGATCCCGGTCGTAGGGAAGCCTTGATTGGAGGCCGGATCTGGCCGGGGCCGCCGTCCTGCGGATAATGCCCGCGCCGATCGACGGCGCGCTGCCGGGTTTGCCGGGCAGGGCTGGCAGGCAGTCCCCGACCTATGCGAGCCGCGAGAGCGTGGATTGCGGCGCGCCGAACAGGCTGCGGAAATAGTCGCGGAAGGCGGCCATCGCCTCGGTGAAGGGCACGTCCTTCGCCCAGACGAGGCCCACATCCATGGACGGGGTCTCGGTATCCAGCTCGCGGGTTTCCAGCCTGCGGCCCTCCAGCGACCAGGGCCGGAACACCATGTCCGACAGGATCGAGACGCCCTGGCCATTGGCCACCATGCTGCGCACCGCCTCGATCGAGGAGGTCCGCATCACCACGCGCGGCCGGTAGGGTGTGCGGGTCCAGTAGCGCATGGCGGTATGGGCGGCCTCGTCCACCGTCAGCATCACGTAGGGCTCTTCGGCCACGTCGGCGAAACCGATGCTGTCGCGCTCCACCAGCGGGTGGCGCGAGGGCAGCCACAGCCGCCGGGGCGAGCGCAGCAGCGTTTCGCGGCCGATGGCCGGGTTGGTGATATTGGCCGTCAGCGCCACGCCGATATCCACCTGCCGCGAGACCAGCGCATCCTCCAGCGCGCTGCGCGACATCTCCGACAGGTTCAGCTCCAGCCCCGGCACCCGCCGTGCGATGCGCTCCAGGTGCATGGGCAGGAAGTAGCCGATCACCGTATAGGTGGCCGCGACCCGCAGCCGGCCCGTCAGCTCGGTGGTGTCGGGCGTTCGCAGCGCCTCGTCCACCTTGTCCATGATCTCGTAGCCCTGCGACAGGAAGCGCCTGCCGGCCTCCGTCAAGGACATGCCCAGCGACGAGCGGATGAAGAGCGGGGTGCCCAGCGTCGCTTCCAGTTCGCGGATCGCCGCGGTGACGGCGGATTGCGAGACCGACAGCTCGATCGCGGCGCGGCTGACCTGGCCCAGCTCGGCTGTCGCGATGAAATACTTCAGGTGGCGCAGGTTGAAGGACATGGGCTCCGGTCCGCCGTTCGATGCAGGCATACTATCTGATTTTTCGATAGTGAAGGCTCAGAAAAAAGAACTTCTGTTGGCAGCGATTGTGGCGCAGACTTTGTCTCCGTGGTCAGGGACAGCGAGTCCCTTGCATTTGGGGGGGTAGATGTATCGCACGACCGTCGATCTGAATTGCGACATGGGTGAGGGCTTCGGCCACTGGACCTATGGCGATGCGCCGGACAGCGCTCTGATGCCGCTCATCAGCTCCGCCAACATCGCCACCGGCTTTCACGCGGGCGATCCCAACCAGATGGACCAGGTGGTGCGCATGGCGGTGGAGCACGGCGTGGGCCTGGGCGCGCATCCCGGCTACAACGACCTTCAGGGCTTCGGGCGGCGCACCATCGCGGCGCAGCCGGCGGAACTGGTGAACGACATCCTCTACCAGACTGGCGCATTGCGCGAATTCGCCCGCCGGCATGGCGGCGCGCTTCAGCATATCAAGCCGCATGGCGCGCTCTACATGACCGCCGCGAAGGACGTGGAACTGTCGAGGCAGCTGGTGGAGGCGTTGCAGCGCACCGGGCCCGAGCTGTTCCTCTACTGCATGTCGATCTCGGAGACCTGCCGGATCGCGCAGGAGGCGGGCCAGCCGGTCATCCGCGAATTCTACGCCGACCGCGATTACGATACGTCAGGCTCCATCGTCTTCGCGCGCAAGATGCGCGCGCTCGACCCGCAGGAGGTGGCGCAGAAATGCCTGCGCGCCTGCAGCGAGGGCAAGGTGCGCACGGTGGAGGGCGCGGATATCTCGATCGAGTTCGAGTCGATCTGCTTTCACTCGGACACGCCGGGCGCGCTGGCCATCGGAACCGCCGTGCGCGAGACGCTGCTGGAGGCGGGCGTCACCATCGCCCCGCCCAGCCGCGGCTAGGCCCGGACCGCCTTCGCGCCTCGGCGCATGAACCTTTCAGCACAGGGAAGACAGACGTGGCAAAGACGATTCAATCCCCGCTCCCCGGAACCTTCTACCGCAAGCCCGCCCCGGATCAGCCGGTCTTCGTCGAGGATGGCGCCTCGGTCGCCGTGGGCGACACGATCGGCCTGGTGGAGGTGATGAAGACCTTCCACGAGGTGAAGGCCGAGGCGGCGGGCACCAATATCCGCTTCCATGTGGAGAACGAGGCCCCGGTGACCGCGGGCGCGCCGCTGGCAGAAATGGACTGATCCCTTGGACCTGACCGGAAAGACGCTTTTCATCGCCAATCGCGGCGAGATCGCGGTGCGCATCAACCGCGCCGCGAAGGTGCTGGGCATGGAGGTGGTTCAGGCGCATTCCGAGGCCGATACCGACATGCTGGCCGTGCGGCTGGCGGACCGGGCGGTGAATATCGGCCCACCGCAGGCCACCAAGTCCTATCTGGACGTGGCCGGGGTGGTGGCCGCCGCGAAGGAGGCGGGTGCCGACGCGGTGCATCCGGGCTATGGCTTCCTGGCCGAGAACGCGGGCTTCGCCGCGGCGGTGGAAGCGGCGGGCATGATCTTCGTGGGCCCGTCGGCCGAGGTGATCTCGAAGATGGGCGACAAGGTCACCGCGCGCAGCACCGCCGCGGCCGCCGGCGTGCCCACGGCGCCGGGCAGCAAGGGCCGGATCACCAGCGTCGACGACGCCCGCGCCGTGGTGGCCGAAATCGGCTACCCGGTGATGATCAAGGCCAGTGCCGGGGGTGGCGGGCGCGGCATCCGCGTCGCCGAGAGCGACGAGGATCTCGCCCGGCTGATCCCCCAGGCCCAGAGCGAGGCCGCCGCCGCCTTCGGCGATGGCGGGCTTTACCTGGAGCGGATGGTGCGCGACGCGCGCCATATCGAGGTGCAGATCATGGGGGACGGCACCCGCGCCGTGCACCTGTTCGAGCGCGAATGCTCGCTCCAGCGCCGCCGCCAGAAGGTCTGGGAGGAGGCCCCCGCCGCCTGCCTGGCCGAGGCATCGCGCAAGCGCGTCTGCGAGGCGTCGGTGCGCATGGCCGAGGCGGTGGGCTATCGCGGCGCCGGCACGCTGGAATTTCTCTACGAGCCGGCGCGGGACGCGTTCTACTTCATGGAGATGAATACCCGCATCCAGGTCGAGCACCCGGTGACGGAGATGATCACCGGCATCGACCTGGTGGCCGAGATGATCCGGGTGAGCTTCGGCGCGCCGCTGTCGCTGGTGCAGGACGACATCCGCATGCACGGCCATGCGATCGAGGTGCGGGTGAACGCCGAGGATCCGTCGAAGGGGTTCATGCCCTTCCCGGGCGTGACGGGCGCGCTGTCGGTGCCCGACGATGTGCGCTTCGACACCATGCTCTACGAGGGCTACGCGATTCCGCCCTTCTACGATTCGCTGCTGGGCAAGCTGATCGTGCATGGCGAGGACCGGGACGCGGCGCTGGCACGGTTGCGCACGGCTTTGAAGACCATCCGTATCGAGGGGCTCAAGACCACGCTGCCGCTCTATGCGGCGCTGGCCGAGGATCCGGCGATCAGGGCGGGCGAGGCCAACACCGCCTTCCTGGAGACCTGGCTGGAGACCAACACCATCGAGGCCGCCTGAGAGCGGCCTTTCACCCAACGGCCGTGCCGAGGCGCGGCAAGGAGGCGAGAGACGATGAAGACACGCTATTCATTCGGTGGCGACGAGCACATCTTCGTTGAAGTCGACGAGGAAATGTCGCTCGACGCCTTCTTCAAGAGCCTGTCGATGACCAACGCGGTGCGCGACAGCCAGATCAGGGGCGTGACCGAGATCTGCCCGGCCAACGCGTCCTTCCAGGTCAAGTTCGATCCGGACGTCATCAAGCCCGACGACATGCTGGCCGAACTGAAGAAGCTGGAAGGCGCGGCCGAGAACGCCGAAAAGCGCATGTCCACCCGTATCGTCGAGGTGCCGGTCTTCTACAACGACCCCTGGACGCACGAGACGCTGATGCGGTTCCGCGAGCGGCACCAGGACCCGTCGGGGACAGACCTGGATTACGCCGCGCGGATCAACGGCTTCGAGACCGCCGAGGAGTTCATCGTGGCGCATCACTCGAACCCGTGGTTCGTCTCGATGGTGGGTTTCGTGTCGGGCCTGCCGTTCCTCTACCAGCTGGTGGACCGGGACCGGCAGTTGCAGGTGCCGAAATACCTGCGCCCGCGCACCGACACGCCCAAGCAGACGGTCGGCTATGGCGGCTGCTTCTCCTGCATCTACTCGGTGCGGGGCGCGGGCGGCTACCAGATGTTCGGCATCACGCCGATGACGATCTACGACCCCAGCCAGACCACCAGCTACCTGCGCGACTTCATGGTGTTCTGCCGCCCCGGCGACATCTTCAAGTGGCGCCCCATCGACCGCGAGGAATACGACGCCACCCTCGCCGACGTGGAGGCGGGCCGCTACGAGCCCAACATCGCGCAGGTCGAGTTCGATCTCGACGACTGGAACAAGGACATCGATGGCACCAACGCCAAGCTGATGGAGGCGCTCAATGCCCGTTAAGGTCATCAAGCCCGGTCTTCTGACCACGATCCAGGATCTCGGCCGTCCCGGCTATTTCCATCTCGGTATCCCGATGGGCGGCGCGATGGACCGCCTGGCGCTGCGCGCGGCCAACCTTCTGGTCGGCAATGACGAGGGCGCGGCGGGGCTGGAGGCCGTGTTCCTGGGCCCCGAGCTGGAATTCACCGAGGATGCGACGGTCGCCGTGACCGGGGCCGACATGCCGATCTTCCTCGACGAGGTGGAACAGCCCGGCTGGACCGCGATCAAGGTCAAGGCCGGCCAGCGGCTGGGCTTCGGCTACCTGCGCGCGGGCGCCCGGGCCTATATCGCGGTCTCCGGCGGGATCGACACGCCGCTGGCGCTGGGCTCGCGCTCGACCTACGCGATCGGCGCGCTGGGCGGGGTGGAGGGCCGGGCCATCGCCGCCGAGGACGAGCTTCCGCTGGGCCAGCCCTCGGGCAAGGCGAAGGAGGGCGCCTCGGTCGCCGAGGACATGCGCCGCGGACCGGGCGGCCCTTGCGAGTTGCGGGTGCTGCCGGGCCTCTACTGGCACTGGATCACCGAGACGGCGCAGAATGGCTTTTTCGCCGACGAATGGGCCGTGGCGCCCGAGGCCGACCGGATGGGCTATCGCTTCCGCGGTGGCAAGCCGCTGGAATTCGAACCGCGCGAACGCCCCTTCGGCGCCGGGTCGGACCCGTCCAACATCGTGGATGGCTGCTATCCCTACGGCTCCGTGCAGGTGCCCGGTGGAACGGAACCGATCGTCTTGCATCGCGACGCGGTGTCGGGCGGGGGCTATTTCATGATCGGCACGGTGATCTCCGCCGACATGGACCTGATCGGCCAGCTGCAGCCCCATGCGCCGGTGAAGTTCGTCCAGGTGGACATGGAAACCGCGCTCCGGGCACGGGCCGATCGCGCCGCCCTGATGGACCGGATCCGCGCGGCGCTGGACTGACCGGATGGGCGAGGATCTCCGCGCCAGGCCCGCGTCACCCGCCGTCCGGCGGCTGCGACAGCCGCTGCGCGTGCTGGGAACCTCGGTCACCCAGACCCGCGCGATCATGCGGACGGCGGCCGAGGACCTGGGGCTGGAGTTCGAGTTCATCACCCGCGACGGCACCGAGGCGCAGCGCCAGGGCGCGCTGCGCCCCGGCAGTTTCGACGTCTACGACCAGTGGTTCCACGATATCGACCTGATCTGGCCCACCGGTTCGGTGCAGCCGATCGACATCTCCCGTATCCACCGCTGGGACGAGATCAACGCCCTGCCCAAGACCGGCCGGTTGCGCCCGGACCTGCCGCGCGCCGCCGGCGGCTGCCCGTCCGACAGGCTCTATGTGCAGTCGGACGGGTCGCTGGCCAGCTTTACCTCGGACCGGGTCAGCATGGTGCCCACGGTCCACAACGCGGACAGTTTCGCCGTGGCCGGCGCCGATCCCGACAAGGTCACCAGCTGGGCGGCGCTGCTCTCGCCCGAATGGGCGGGGCGCGTGGCGCTCCAGGCCGACGCGGCGATCGGCAGCATCGACATGCTCCTGGCCTTGCGCGCGCTGGGCGAGTTGCAGACCGCCGAGGATTGCGACCTGACGCTGGAAGAGATCGACGCGCTCACCAACCGTCTGGATGGCTACGTGCAATCTGGCCATTTCCGCTGCATCTGGTCCGACGAGGCCGAGGTGGTGCACGCCATGTGCCGCGACGCGCCGGTGATCGGCTCGCTGTGGTGGTCGGGCCTGACCAAGTTGCGCGCGCTGGGCGTGCCAGTGAACATGGTCACCCCGGTCGAGGGGTACCGGGGCTGGTTCGGTGGGCTGGCTTTGTCGGCCCGGGCCGAGGGCTGGGTGCGCGACGCGGCCTATGACTACATCAACTGGTGGCTGGACGGGCGGCCCGGCGCGCTGATGGCGCGCAGTGGCGCTTACATGGCCAACCCGGACGTGGTGCGCGCCCATCTGAGCGCCGCGGAATGGGATTTCTGGTACGATGGCCGGCCCGCGACGGTGGATATCCGGGATCCCGAGGGCTCGGTGATCTTCCAGGCCGGCGCGCTGCGCGAGGGCGGTGACTATACCACGCGCATGTCGCGGGTGCGGGTCTGGGACACGGTAATGACCGAACACAACTACCTCGTGCGCCGCTGGGAGCACGCGCTCTCCTCCGGCGTGGGCGAAGGCGTCAGTCTTTCTGTTTTCTGAGGAAGTTTGGGAGGTTTGGTTGTGGGAAGACGGAGATGGCCATGAGGCGTTTGGTTGTTCTGTCTTTTGCGAGTTTGAGGTGTGTTTCGAGGGTTTGTTCTGCGGCGTTGTATGCGTGTCTTGCGAGGAGGTCGAGGGTTATGGCGTGTTCTTCGAGTGCGGTGGTGAAGGGTTTTGCGCCGACGGTGTTTGCGAAGAGGCGGTTCACGACGAGGGCGACCTGTGTCTGGTGGATCATGCGGAGCAGGTAGGGGTTTGCGGCCTGTGCGAGGAGGGTCGAGTGGAGGTCTGTCTCGAGGGTTTCGAGGCGGTCCGGGTCGAGGGTATCGGGATGTCTGAGCGTGTTGTGGAGGGCTGCGCGCATGCGGTCGAGCTCGCGGGGCGGGATGCGGGGTGCGGCGGAGCGCAGGGCGAGGGGTTCGAGGCGGGCGCGGATGTCGAAGTAGTGTCCGAGGTCGCGGGCGGTGAGGGGGCCCGTGACCCAGTGTGAGCGGATGTCCTTCCGGACGAGGCCGCGGTCCTGGAGTCGGGAGAGGAGTTCGCGGACGACCTGTCGGGAGACGCCGTAATGGTCTGCTGCGGCCTGTTCGTTGATGCGGAAGAGGCCGAAGGGCAGGGCGCGCGCGATGGTGTCCTCGAAGCTGCGGGCGATGCGTTCGGCGCTTGCGGTGGGGGGTTCGGGGGTATGGTCCGGGGAGAGGCCGAGGGTTTCGGCGGAGATGCGCGCGCGCAGGGGCGGGGCGCCTGGGACGACGAATCCGCGGCCCTCGAAGCGGTCGATGCGGCCCTGTCGGTTGAGATCGGCCAGCGCGGTCCGGACGGGTGTCCGGCTGGTGCCGAAGAGGGTTGCGAGGCGGCCCTCGGTGAGGATGGTTCCGGGGCGCAGGGCGCCGGTGTCGATGGCGCGTGCGACGGTGTCGCCGATGGCGGCGTATCGCGGCGCGGGCCGTGCGGCGGGGTCTGCGGCGGGACCGGCGGTTTTCCGGGGCGTGTGCTGTGTCACCGGGCGGGGTCTCCTGTTCCGGTCGGTCGCGGGTTAAAAATGACTTTCGTCTACCGGATACGCAACGATTTTTTGGGCCTGGCGCGTGAACGGGCATTGCCGGGGCGGTGTTGCGGATTTTTTCGGGGTGGGCGCAGATACTTTTTGACTTCTGCCGACAGAGGACACAATTTTGCGTCGGGAGGGGCGCGTCGAGCGCCCGAGTCACCGGGCCTTGGAGCGCGGGAACGCACAGCAGGGGAGCACGGCCGGACATGATGGAGCTGCGCGGGCTGGGGAAGTCCTTCGGGGGCAAGGTTGGGGTCGCGGATCTGTCGCTGCGGGTGGAGGATGACGAGTACCTGACGCTTCTGGGGCCGTCGGGATCGGGCAAGTCGACGATGCTGCGCCTGATCGCGGGGCTGGAGGTTCCGGACACGGGGCGGATCTACCTGGACGGCGAGGACATCACGATGCGTCCGACGCATCTGCGGGGGCTGGGCTTCGTGCAGCAGAACTACGCGCTGTTTCCGCACATGACGGTGGGGGACAACGTGGCCTTCGGGCTGCGGTTCCGTCAGGCGGAGCCGGTGACGGAGGAGGCGGAGGTGTCGCGGCGGGTGGAGCGGATGCTGGACCTGGTGGGTCTTTCGGGGCTGGGCGGGCGGATGGTCGGCCAGCTCTCCGGGGGTCAGAAGCAGCGTGTGTCGCTGGCGCGGACGCTGATCACGGAGCCGAAGATCTGCCTTCTGGACGAGCCGCTGGGGGCGCTGGACGCGAATCTGCGCGAGCGGATGACGGTGGAGCTGCGCAAGATCCGCGAGACGCTGGGGGTGACGTTCCTGCACGTGACCGGCAACGAGAGCGAGGCGCTGGCGATGGGCGACCGGATGATCGTGCTGGATGGCGGCCGGGCGATCCAGGTGGCGCCGCCGGAGGAGATCCACGACCGCCCGGCGACGGTGCGGGTGGCGCGGTTCATCAACGCCTACAACATTCTTCCCGGGCGGGTGGAGGGCGGGGCCTTCGTGCATGGCGGGGTGCGCCTGCCGCTGCCGGCGGGGGGCGCGGAGGCGGCGCATTACGTGGTGGGCTACGACCTTGCCGAGATCGGCGGGCCCGGCGCGACGGCGGCGCCGGGGCGGGCCGCGCTGGAGGCGGAGTTCATCGCCAGCGAGTTCATGGGCAGCCGCGTGGTGTATTTCTTCCGCCGCCCGGATGGCGGCGTGTTCGAGGTGGAGCGGCATCTGAGCCGCTCGGACCCGGTCGACTACCGCAGCGGGGAGACCCGCGTTCTGAGCTGGGATCCGTCGGGGGCGCTGCTGTTCGACGCGCAGGGCCGGCGGATCGACGCTGCCGAGACGAGGGGGGCCGCATGACCGACGCCGTTTCCGCCAACCCGCCGCGGGAGGCCGCCGCGCCGCCGGCGCCGCGGCCGGGCTTTCTGAGCCGCAACCGGCATTACCTCCTGCTGGCGCCGGGCGTGATCTGGATGGTGCTGTTCCTGGTCGTGCCGCTGCTGATGATGGTCTATGTGAGCTTCTGGACGCAGACGACCTTCGCGATCAGCCCGGAGCTGACGCTGAAGTCGTGGGAGACGTTCTTCGCGTCGGAGACGTATTTCGGGGCGCTGCTGCGGACGCTGCGGATCTGGCTGACAGTGCTGGCGCTGACGCTGCTGGTGGGCTACCCGACGGCGCTGTTCATCGGGCAGTTCGTGCGCAACAAGACGGTGCAGACCATGCTGCTGGTGGCCTGCGTGATCCCGTTCTGGACGTCGTTCCTGATCCGGGTCCTGGCCTGGCGGCCGATGCTGGGCAAGGAGGGCGCGATCAACATCGTGCTGCAGAAGCTGGGCCTGATCGACGCGCCGATCGAGGCGCTGCTGTTCTCCGAGCTGAGCGTGATCATCGGGATGGTGCAGATCTACGTGGTGTTCATGGTGGGCCCGATCGCCTTCATGCTGGCGCGGATCGACGAGAGCCTGATCGAGGCGGCACGGGATCTCGGGGCCTCGGCCTGGACGATCTTCCGGCGGATCATCCTGCCGCTGAGCCTTCCGGGCGTGGTGGTGGGCGCGATCTTCGTGAGCGTGATGGTGCTGGGCGAGTTCGCCACGGCCTCGGCGCTGTCGGGGCGCAAGGTGAACCTGCTGGGCAACATCATCGTGACCCAGGTGGGCTCGCTCAAATGGGCCTTCGCGGCGGTGGCCGGGGTGATCCTGACCGCGGTGATGGCCTCGGTGATCGTGCTGCTGCTGCGGTTCGTGAACCTGCGGCGCGAACTCTGAGAGGGGCGGACGGACATGCATCATCTGCGCACATTCCGCTGGATCCTGGCCTTCTATACCGGCCTGTTCCTGGTGTTTCTCTACGGTCCCTTCGTGGTGATGGCGATCCTGAGCTTCCAGAAGGGGCCGGACGGGGGGCCGCAATTCCCGATCATCGAATGGTCGACCTTCTGGTACCAGCACGTGCTGGGCTTCGCGCCGCCGAGCCGGATCGCGCCGCTGCCGATCGGCGAGGCGCTGACGCGGTCGCTGACGCTGGCCTTCGCGACGATGGTGGTCTCGACGGTGCTGGGCACGCTGACGGCGCAGGCGTTCCGGCGCAATTTCCGCGGCTCGGGCGTGGTGTTCTACCTGGTGGTGCTGGGGATGATCGTGCCGGGGGTGCTGCTGGGGCTGGGGATGGCGCTGGTGGCGGACCAGATGGGGATCGACCGGACCTGGTGGGGCACGGCCTTCGTGCTGCACGTGGTCTACACCTATCCCTTCGCCTTCCTGGTGATGCTGGCGATCTTCAACCGGTTCGACCGCTCGGTGGAGGAGGCGGCCTGGGCGCTGGGGGTGCCGCCGGGGCGGACGTTCCGGAAGGTGACCTTCCCGATGATCTTCCCGGGCGTGCTGTCGTCGATGCTGTTCGCGCTGACGCTGAGCTATGACGAGTTCCCGCGGACGCTGTTCACGGCCGGGTCGGACGTGACGATGCCGATCGCGATCTACGGCACCTTCGCGGTGGAGATCCACCCCAACCTGTTCGCCTTCGGGGTGCTGACGACGCTGTTCTCCTTCGCGCTGCTGGCGGTCTACGGGCTGCTGATGGGGATGTCGGTGCGCCGGGCGAAGGCCCGGGCGACGGGCGTGCAGGAGGACGTGGCATGACGCGGCTGGCCGGCCACGCCGCGGTGGTGACCGGGGCGGGGGCCGGGATCGGCCGGGCGATCGCGCTGCGGCTGGCCGCCGAGGGGGCGCGGGTCGTGGTGCAGGATCTCGACGGCGCGGCGGCGGAGGCCACGGTGGCGATGATCGCGGCGGCGGGCGGGCCCGCGGCGCGCGCGGTGGCCGGCGACGTGAGCCGCGAGGCGGATGTGGACGCGGCCTTCGCGGCCTGCGAGGCGGCGTTCGGGCCGGCGACGCTGGCGGTGAACAACGCGGGCATCGTGCAGCAGCGCCGCTTCGAGGACCTGAGCCCGCAGGACTGGGACCGGATGGTGGCGGTGCATCTGCGCGGCGCCTTCCTGGGCTGCCGGCGGGCGATCGGGCCGATGCTGGAGGCGGGGTCGGGGTCGATCGTGAACATCGCCTCGCAGCTGGGCCAGATCGGCGGGGTGGAACTGGCGCATTACAGCGCGGCCAAGGCCGGGATCATCGGGCTGACCAAGGCGCTGGCGCGCGAGGTCTCGGTGCGCGGGGTGCGGGTGAACGCGGTGGCGCCGGGCCCGATCGCGACCGATCTGGTGATGGGCCTGTCGGAGGAGTGGCGCCGGGCGAAGGCGGCGGAGCTGCCGCTGGGCCGGTTCGGCGCGCCGGAGGACGTGGCGGCGACGGTGGCGTTTCTCGCGTCGGAGGACGCGGCGATCTACGTGGGCCAGACGCTGGGGCCCAATTCCGGCGACGTGATGCTGTGAGGGAGGGGCGGGGATGCGCAACGTATTGATCACGGGTGCGGGGATCGGGATCGGCCGGGCGACGGCGCTTGCCTTCGGGGCGGCGGGGGACCGGGTGATCGTGACCGACGTGCTGGAGGCGGAGGGCCGCGCGGTGGCCGAGGCGATCGCTGCGGCGGGCGGGGTGGCGGAGTTCCACCCGCTGGACGTGACCTCGACGCCGGCCGCGGATGCGGTGGTGGCGGCGGTGGAGGCGGCGCACGGAGCGCTGGACGTGATCGTGTGCAACGCGGGCATCGCGCACAAGGTGCCGCTGGCGGAGCTGACCGACGCGAAGTGGGACCACACCTTCGAGGTGGACCTGAAGGGGATGATCCGGGTGATCCGGGCGGCGGCGCCGGCGATGCGCGCGCGCGGGCGCGGCGCGATCGTGTGCCTGAGCTCGATCATGGGGGTGGCCTATGGCTGGGACGAGCACGTGCACTACTCGGCGGCGAAGTCCGGCGTGGTGGGGCTGGTGCGGGGCCTGGGCGTGGAGCTGGCGGGCGACGGCATCCGGGTGAACGGGGTGGCGCCGGGCTACATCCGCACCGCGCAGGCGCTCTCGGAGCAACATTCGCTGGGGCCCGCGGGGCTCGAGCAGGCGGCGTCCTTCATCCCGGCCGGCCGGGTGGGCGAGCCCGAGGACATCGCCGACGTGATCCTATTCCTCGCATCCGACGCGGCCCGGTACATGACCGGCCAGGTCGTGACAGTGGATGGGGGGCTGCTGGTCGGCCGCTACTGAGGTCGGCCATTCCTGAAGTCGTGGACAAGAAACAGGGAGACCGAGACCATGACACGATACAATACCTCTCGCCGGGGGTTCCTGGCCGGGGCCGGGGCGCTTGCCGGCAGCTCGGCGCTGATGCGGCCCGACATGCTCTGGGCACAGTCGCTGGGCGACCAGCAACTGCGCACCGTGGGCCTGTCGGTGACCGTGCAGGAGCGCATCCTGAACGAGTTCCAGGCCAAGTCGGGCGTGGGCTCGGTGTCGGGCAAGGCCGACATCTTCCCCAACACCCAGACCGAGCTGCTGTCGGGCTCGGACGCCTATGATTGCTGGGAGACGATCGGCGAGCGCCTGCCGGCGATGACGATCACCGAGACGATCAAGCCGATCCCGGTATCGGACCTGTCGAACTGGTCCGACATCCGCGACATCTTCGTGGACACAGATCCGCGGATGGAGGCACGCGCGCAGATCTCGGGCCAGATCTGGGCCGATGACGCCAAGACCCAGCTGTGGATGGTGCCCACCGTCTACAATTTCGACTCGATCGGCTACCGTCCGGACCTGGTGGAGGCCGAGGAGGCCAACACCTGGACGGCGCTGTTCGATCCGAAGTTCAAGGGCAAGACCGGCCTGAACGTGGACCCGCTGATCGCCTTCGGCCAGGCCATCCTGGCGATGAACGCGATGGGGATGCTGGAGGTTCCGAACCCGGGCAACCCGAACGCCTCCGAGATCGACGAGGCGGCGAAGTTCCTGATCTCGAAGAAGAAGGAAGGCCAGTTCCGGGCGCTCTGGGGCGATTTCGGGGAGCTGGTGAACCTGCTGGCCTCGGGCGAGATGATCCTCGCGGACGCCTGGCAGCCGGCGGTGATGGCGGTGAAGGCGCAGGGCATCGAGTGCTCCTACGCGGTGCCGAGGGAAGGCTACCGGGCCTGGGCCATCGGCATCAGCCAGATCGCCAACTCGCCCAACGAGGCGGCGGTGAAGGCCTATGCCGATTACTGGCTGTCCGGGCCTCCGGGCATCACCGTGTCCGAGCAGGGCTACTACTCGCCGACCACCGGGATCAAGAACGTGATGGACGCCGACAAGTACGGCTTCTGGTACGAGGGCAAGCCCTGGGTGGGCGCGCCCGAGCGCGGCATCAACGAGGGCGACCTGCGCGACGGCGGCTCGCTGGAAGAGCGCGCCGGCCACGTCTCCTACTGGCACCAGTGGCCCGACGAGTACGATCACCTGATCATGAAGTGGGACGAGTTCCTCAGCGCCTGAGGCCGCCCCGCGAGACCCGGGCGGGGGCGCAGGCCCCCGCCCGGCACGCCACCAGACCCCGCCGGGCCGTCCGCGGCCCGGCCCCGAGCAGCCAAGGAGCGCGCGCAAGATGTCCCGACACGACCTCGAACTGGTGAAGCTGCGCAAGGTCTATCCCGGCGGCACCGTCGCGGTGGACGCCTTCGACCTGCAGGTGGAGAAGGGCGAGTTCATCTCCTTCGTGGGGCCCTCGGGCTGCGGCAAGACCACCACGCTGCGCATGATCGCCGGGCTCGAAAGCATCTCGGGCGGCGACCTGCTGATCCGCGGGCGCAACTTCACCCAGGTGCCCACCGAGCAGCGCCCCACCGCGACCATCTTCCAGAACTACGCGATCTTCCCGCATATGAGCGTGCGCGAGAACATCGCCTTCGGGCTGCAGGTGCGCAAGCTGGCGCAATCCGAGATCGACCGCCGGGTCGACGCCATCATCGAGAAGCTGGAACTGGGCGACGTGGCCCATGCCCGCGAAAGCGCGCTGTCGGGCGGGCAGAAGCAGCGCCTGGCGCTCGGCCGCGGGCTGGTGACCGAGCCCGAGATCCTGCTGCTGGACGAGCCGCTGGGCGCGCTCGACGCCAACCTGCGCAAGACCATCCAGGAAGAGCTGAAGATCCTCCAGCGCGAACTGGGCATCACCTTCGTCTTCGTCACCCACGCCCAGTCCGAGGCCCTGTCGATGGGCGACCGGGTGGTGGTGATGAACGCCGGCCGCGTCGAGCAGATCTCGCCCCCCTTCGAGCTCTACACCAGGCCCCGCTCGGCCTTCGTGGCCCGCTTCATCGGCCGCAACAAGATGATCGAGGGCACCCTGCGCGAGGGCCGCGAGGGCGGCCTCGCCGCGCTGGACACCCGCTTCGGCACCCTGGCCGGCCTGCCCGGATACGCCGAGGACACCGCCCCCGCCCCGGGCACCCCGGCCTACGTGGTCGTGCCCTCCGAATATGTCGAGATCCACCCCGGCGACGCCCCGCAAGGCGACACCGAAACGGACACCGTCTCCGGCAAGGTCACCGCCCTCGATCCGGTCGGACAGCTCGCCTACCTCACCGTCCATCTCGACGACCGCCTCCAGATCCGCCTCGAAACTCACCGATCCAGGATCGACACAACCCACATCGCACCAGGAAACACCGTCCAGCTCAGATGGAACCCGAAAAGAGCCTCCATCGTCACCAAAGACTGAGCGTGGACCCGGTGTCCTCCGGAACTGACCGGGGACAATGCAGGAAGAAGAGGGAGAAATTCTCATGGCCAAGGAAATCTATTGCGCCTTCGGCGTCGACGTGGACGCGGTCGGCGGCTGGCTCGGGTCCTACGGGGGCGAGGACAGCCCCTGCGACATCAGCCGCGGCATGTTCTCGGGCGAGGTGGGCTCGATGCGCCTGCTGGAGCTGTTCCGCCGCTGGGGCATCAAGACCACGTGGTTCATCCCGGGCCATTCGATCGAGACCTTTCCCGAGCAGATGAAGGCGGTGGCCGATGCCGGCCACGAGATCGGAATGCACGGCTACAGCCACGAGAACCCGATCGCCATGACGCCCGAGCAGGAAGAGGCGGTCATGGACAAGTCGATCGAGCTGATCGAGCAGCTCTGCGGCCGCCGGCCGACCGGCTACGTGGCGCCCTGGTGGGAATTCTCGCCGGTCTCGAACGAGCTGCTGCTGAAGAAGGGCATCAAGTACGATCACTCGCTGATGCATAACGACTTCACGCCCTATTACGTGCGCGTGGGCGACAGCTGGACGAAGATCGACTATTCCAAGAAGGCCCATGAGTGGATGAAGCCGCTGGTGCGCGGGCAGGAGACCGATCTGATCGAGATCCCCGCCTCCTGGTATCTCGACGACCTGCCGCCGATGATGTTCATGAAGGCCGCGCCCAACAGCCACGGCTTCGTGAACCCGCGCCATCTGGAAGAGATGTGGCGCGACCAGTTCGACTGGGTTTACCGCGAGATGGATTACGCGGTCTTCACCTTCACGATCCATCCGGACGTGTCGGGCAAGCCGCAGGTGCTGCTGATGCTGGAGCGTCTGTACCAGTACATCACCTCGCATCCGGGCGTCACCTTCACCACCTTCGACGCCATCGCGGACGATTTCGCCAAGCGCAGCCCGCGCAAGTAACCGCCCCCAAGGGGCATGTGTGCGGGGCTCCTCCGGGCCCCGCGCCGCAATTTCGGGAGAACAGCCATGTGCGGCCTGTGCGGCCTTCTGGGCGTCACCCACTGGACGGAAACCTCCGCCCATCCGGACGCATTTCGCGGCGAGACCCGCCGCACGATCCGCGCGGAGCGCGCGCACCGCGCGGGCGTCGTGAACGCGATGCTGGCACCCTTGCGCATGAAGGTGTCGGATTTCCAGGCGACCAGCTACATCGTCACTTCGCCCACCGGGCGGAGCGAGATCGTGGACGACATCCAGGCGGTCTGGGGCACGGTGGACCGGCTGCGCGGTGCGCCGCTCGATCCGCTGGACCCGGACTGGCTGGCGGCGCTGGAGGCCGGGCAGGGGGGCGCGCGATGATCCCGGTGAACGTGGTGACGGGATTTCTAGGCTCGGGCAAGACGACGCTTCTGCGCGAGATCCTTGAACGGCCGGAATTCTCGGACACGGCGGTGATCGTGAACGAGTTCGGCGAGGTCGGGCTCGACCATCTGCTGCTGGAGGAGGTCGAGGAGGGCGTGCTGCTGCTCGACTCGGGCTGCCTGTGCTGTACGATCCGCAGCGACCTGAAGGATACGCTGCGCGACCTCTACGACCGCGCGGCGGCCGGCGCGATTCCGCGCTTCTCGCGCGTGGTGGTGGAGACGACGGGCCTGGCCGATCCGGCGCCGATCGTCTCGACGCTGGCGGCCGAACCGGTGATCCGCAACCATTTCCGCATCGGTAACATCGTCTGCACCGTGGAGGCGGTTGCGGGTGCGGACAGCCTGACGCATTACCCCGAAGCGGTGAAACAGGCCTCCGTCGCTGATAGGATCCTTGTCACGAAGTGCGACATGGCCGAGGAGGGCCGGATCGCGGCGCTGGAGGCGCGGTTGCGCCGGCTCAACCCGATGGC
>Ga0208112_100532_pt1 | contig 29477 bp, 30 predicted proteins | sample HotLakConsoUCCLE_FD_184736 | JGI IMG/M metagenome (GOLD analysis project Ga0208112, IMG submission 184736) | Hypersaline microbial mat communities from Hot Lake, Washington, USA - Hot Lake Consortium UCC-LE (SPAdes) (version 2) ... | reverse complement strand
GGCTGACCCATCCCCGCCAGGGGGTGCATGCGCTGGGCGGCGGGATCGGCCAGGGCGTGGCCATGGGGATCGGCGCGGCGCTGGCCGCCGGCGGCGCCAAGGCGGTGACGCTGCTCGGCGATGGCGGCACGATGCTGGGCCTCGCCGAAGTGATCACCGCAGTGGAGGAACAGGCGCCCTTGGTCTACGTGCTGATGAACGACAAGGCCTATGGCGTGATCGAGAACATCCAGGACGCGCAATATGACGGGCGGCGGCACTACTCGAAGCTCGCCGTGCCCGATTTCGCGCTGTTTTGCGCCTCTGTCGGGATGCCGCATCGCTGCGTGGACCGGATCGGGGACTTCGCCCCGGCGCTGGAGGCGGCGCTTGCCGCGGAGGGGCCACACCTGATCGAGGTGGACATGTGCGCGATCGGCCCCTTCGCAGAGGCCTTCGCCGGTCCGCCGGCGGGCGCCGCGGGCAAGGCAGAGTAGACCATGCATCTTGGGCTGATCGGCCATGGCAACATCGCCATGACGCTGCTGGCACTGCTGGAGGGGCCGCTGAGCCCCGCCCGGCTGACCCTGCGGACGCGCGCGGGCCGGGCGGAGGCGGCCCGCGCCGCCCTGCCCGGCTGCGCCTTTCCAGTCGAGGTGGTGGACAGCGCCGGGGCGCTGCTGGCGGCCAGGCCCGATCTGGTGGTGGAATGCGCGGGCCACGCGGGCGTGGCCGAGAACGCCCCCACCCTGCTGCGCGCCGGGATCGACGTGATGGTGGTGTCGGTCGGCGCGCTGGCCGATGCCGCGCTGGAGCGCGATCTGCACGCGGCCGCGCGGGACGGCGGTGCGCGGATGATCCTGCCGCCCGGCGCGGTGGGCGGGATCGACCTGCTGGCGGCGCTTGCGCCCTCGGGCGACCTGGAGGTGCGCTATCGCGGCGTCAAGCCGCCCGCCGCCTGGGCCGGCACCCCGGCCGAACAGGTGGTGGACCTGGCCGGGCTGACCGGGGCCACGACCTTCTTCGAGGGCACCGCCCGCGAGGCGGCCCGCGCCTATCCGAAAAACGCCAACGTGGCCGCCACGCTGGCGCTGGCGGGCGCGGGGTTCGAGGCCACGCGGGTCGAGCTTGTGGCCGACCCGGCGGCGGCGGGCAATATCCACGCCTACGAGGTCCGCTCGGCGCTCGCGCGCTACGAGATGCGGATCGAGAACCTGCCCTCTTCGGGCAACATCAAGACCAGTGCCGCAACGATCTATTCGCTGCTTCGCGAAATCCGCAACCGCATCGGTCCGGTGGCGATCTGACAGGAGACCGGGATGGACCTGGGCGACGACATCCTGCCTTCGGGCGAGCTTTTCATCGGCGGCACCTGGCGCAAGGGGCGCGGCGCGGAGATCACCTCGATCTTCCCGCATGACGGATCGGTGAGCCGGGTGCTGGCCGGCGCCGCGGCGGAGGATGGCGAGGAGGCCATCGCCCGCGCGAAGTCCGCGCAGGCCGATCCGGCCTGGCGCGACCTGCGCCCGCATGAACGTGCCCGCCACCTCTACGCGATCGCGGACGGGATCGAGGCGAATGCGGCCCGCATAAGCCGGATCCAGTCGCGCGACACCGGCAAGACCCTGGGGGAGACCGCGGCGCTCGCGGCCTCGGCGGCGGGCACGTTCCGCTATTTCGGCGCCGTGGCCGAGACCATGGACGAGACGCTGACCGCGCAGCGGGCCGGATCGCTGACCCTGTCGGTGCACGAGCCGCTGGGCGTGGTGGCGGCGATCACGCCCTGGAACTCGCCCATCGCCTCGGATGCGCAGAAGGTTGCCCCGGCCCTTGCGGCGGGCAACGCGGTGGTGCTGAAACCGGCCTCCTGGTCCCCGCTGACGGCGCTGGAACTGGCCCGCATCGTCGAGGCGGCGGGCCTGCCGCCGGGGCTGTTCTCGGTGCTGCCGGGTGCGGGGCGCGAGATCGGCAACCTGCTGGTGGAACATCCCGACATCGCGCGGGTCAGCTTCACCGGCGGGACGGAAACCGGCCGGGCGATCGCCCGAAGGGCGGCGGCGAAACTGATGCCGGTGAGCCTGGAGCTGGGCGGCAAGTCACCCACGATCGTCTTCGACGATGCCGATATCGAGGTGGCGCTGGCGGGAGTGCTGTTCGGCATCTTCTCCTCCACCGGGCAGAGCTGCATCGCAGGCTCGCGGCTGTTCGTGCAGCGCGGGATCCACGACATTTTCGTCGAACGGCTGGTGGCGGCCACGCGACGGCTGCGGCCGGGCCATCCGTTCGATCCGGTCACTCAGGTGGCCCCGCTGATCCATTCCGATCACCGCGACGAGGTGGCGGGCCATGTCGGCCGGGCGCTGGAGGACGGGGCCGAGCTGCTGTGCGGCGGATCCGCGCCCGCGGGCGCGGAATTCGCGCGCGGCAGCTATTACCTGCCCACGATCCTCGCCGGGCTGGACAACAGCGCGCGGCTTTGCCGGGAAGAGGTGTTCGGTCCGGTGCTGGCGGTGCTGCCCTTCGAGGACGAGGCGGACGCCATCGCACAGGCCAACGACAACCCCTACGGCCTGGCCTGCGGGATCTGGACCCGCGATTTCCCGAAAGCCTGGCGCGTGGGGCGCGCGATCCGGGCGGGCACGGTCTGGATCAACACATACAAGCAGTTCTCGATCTCGACTCCGTTCGGGGGCGATGGCGACAGCGGGATCGGCCGGGAGAAGGGCCGGCAGGGGATGCTGGCCTACATGGCGCAGAAATCGCTCTATGCGGATCTGACCGGCGCCCCGCATCCCTGGGCCGCGCAGGCCGTCACCGGCTGACAGGGGGCACCGCCCTTTCAGGTCTGCGGCCGGCTCTCCCGGGATCTTTCGAGCCGGGCGAAACGGCGGGCACGGCCCGGCATGCGTGGTGGCCGGGTGACGCGGCAGGGTTCTTTCCGGCCCGGTCTTGTTTGTGCCTCGTGGCCAATCTACATCGCCTAGCATGACAGTGACCCTGCCCTTCCTCACGCGCCGGCCTTCCGTCGCCGTAATCCGCCTGACCGGCATGATCGGCACCGGGGGCCGCGGGCAGATCAGCGATCATGCCGTGGGCCCGGTGATCGAGCGCGCCTTTCGCAAGGGCAAGCCCGCCGCCGTGGCGCTGGAGATCAATTCGCCGGGCGGATCGCCGGTGCAATCCTCGCTGGTGGCCGCGCGCATCCGGCGACTTGCCGAGGAACGCAAGATCCCGGTCCTTGCCTTCGTGGAGGACGTGGCGGCCTCTGGCGGCTACTGGCTGGCCACGGCGGCGGACGAGATCTGGGCCGACGAGGGATCCATTCTGGGCTCGATCGGGGTGATCTCGGCGGGGTTCGGGGCGCATGTCCTGCTGGCCCGGCAAGGGGTGGAGCGGCGGGTCTACACCGCCGGCGCGTCCAAGACCCTGCTGGACCCGTTCCAGCCCGAGAAGCCCGAGGACGTGGCGCGCATCCGCCGGATCCTCGACCAGATGCATGGCGCGTTCATCTCGCATGTGAAGGCGCGGCGGGGCGACAAGCTGGCGGATGAGCCGGAGCTGTTCACCGGCGAGGTCTGGCTGGGGCGCGCGGCGCAAGAGGTGGGGCTGATCGACGGTATCGGGCACCTGGAGCCCATGATGAAGGAGCGGTTCGGCGACAAGGTTCGCCTGCGCCGCTACGGCGCACGGCGCAGCCTGTTCCAGAGGCTGGGCGTGTCCGCGGCCAACGAGGCCATGGGCGCGCTGGAGGAGCGGGCCGCCTATGCCCGTCTGGGCCTCTGACGTGATCCTGAAGACGGTTTTCCTGTTCCTGATCGGAATGGCCGTTCTGGCGATGTTCGGCCGGCTGCGCTTTCCCGGACAGAAGAAGCTGCAGGCATTGAAATGCCCCGGGTGTCGACGCTACCGGATCGGCCGGGGCCCCTGCCCCTGTGGCAAGGGGAGGGGCTGATCCGTGGTTTGGGCACTTGCGGCGCTGGGGCTCGTGATCCTGCTCCTGGCCGGGGATGCGCTGGTGAAAGGCGCGGTGAACCTGAGCCTGCGGCTGGGCGTGCCCGCGCTGATCGTCAGCCTGACGATCGTGGCCTTCGGCACCTCGGCCCCGGAATTGCTGATTTCCATAAGCGCCGTGCTGGAGAACGCGCCGGGTATCGCGCTGGGCAACGTCGTCGGATCGAATACCGCCAATATCCTGCTGGTGCTGGGCATGCCGGCCCTGCTGGCCACGCTGCACACCTCGGAATGCGAGACCCGGAAAAGCTACATCCTCATGTTGCTGGCCTCGGTGCTGTTCATCGCGCTGGCCTTCACCGGCACCTTCCACTGGTGGTCTGGCGTGATCCTTCTGGCGGTCCTGGCTGCGATCCTGGGAGAAAACGTCTGGGACGTGCGGCGTCACCGGCGCGCGGCCGCGAACGGGCCGGCGGTGAAGGAAGAGGATCTCGAAGGCGCCGATCCCGACATGCCCTGGTGGAAGATCCTGACCTTCCTTGTGCTGGGCCTCGTGGGGCTGCCCTTGGGTGCCGACCTGCTGGTGGACAATGCCACCAAGATCGCGCGGATGTACGGCATCACCGAGACCGTGATCGGCCTGACGCTCGTGGCGGTGGGCACCTCGCTGCCGGAACTGGCGACAACCGTCATGGCGGCGCTGCGCCGCCAGGCCGACGTGGCGCTGGGCAACGTGATCGGCTCGAACATGTTCAACCTGCTGGCGATCATCGGCATCGCCTCGCTGGTGGGGCCGATTCCGGTGGACGAGCAATTCCTCCGCTTCGACCTGTGGGTGATGCTCGGCGCGTCGCTGCTGATCGTGCCCTTCGTCTTCCTGCGCCGGGACATCACCCGCGCCTGGGGGGTGGGCTTGACCGCCGCCTATCTCGTCTATCTCCTCGTCGTGTTGAGCTGAAGGCGGGAGAGCATTGATGACACGGGCACTGGTGACCGGCGCGGGCAAGCGGCTGGGGCGGGCGATGGCGCTCTACCTGGCGGGGCGGGGCCATGACGTGGCGGTGCATTATGCCAGTTCCGAAGGCTCCGCGCAGGATGTGGCGGCCGAGATCGCCGCGCTGGGCCGCCGGGCGGTCACCCTGCGGGCCGACCTGCTGGACGAGGCGCAGGTGGAACCGCTGGTGGCGCAGGCCGCAGAGGCGCTGGGCGGGCCGCTGACCTGCCTGGTCAACAACGCCTCGATCTTCGAATACGACCGGCTGGAGACGGCCACCCGCGCCAGCTGGGACCGGCATTTCGAGTCGAACCTGCGCGCGCCTTTCGTTCTGACCCAGCATTTCGCCGGACAGGTGCCCGCGCCGTTGCTCGACGAATGGGGCGAACCCGTGGCGCAGGGCCTTGTCATCAACATGATCGACCAGCGCGTGCGCAAGCTGACACCGGAATTCATGACCTACACGCTGGCCAAGGTGGGGCTGTGGGCCTTCACGCAGACAGCCGCCCAGGGCCTTGCCCCCCGGGTCCGGGTGAACGCGATCGGCCCGGGGCCGACGCTGCGCGGCGGACGCCAGTCCGAGGACCATTTCGCCCGCCAGCGCGCGGCCACCGTGCTGGGCCGGGGTGCCCATCCGCAGGACATCACCGCGGCGCTGGGATATTTCCTGGACGCGCCCGCGATCACCGGGCAACTGCTCTGCGTGGACGGGGGTCAGCACCTCGCCTGGCAGACCCCCGACGTGCTGGGCGTGGAGTGAAAACGCCTGCCGCTGCGGAAAGTTGTGCACCGGGCGCGATGACTTCACCAAGTCGTTACAATTTCTTTAATGTTTTCATGCGCTTGGAAAATTGGCAAAAAATAGCATTCGAAATCAAGGCGTTGTGGATTTGCCTAAAAATTAGGCGGCGCAGGGAAGGGGTCTGAATCCAAGGAAAATTCCAGCCTGTCCGAAACTTCCCTACAGGGTTATCCACAGGTTCGGTGGATTTGTTTCACCTTGTCTTCCCCGGCTCCGGATTGCAGCCGAACCGCGAGAATCATATCTCTTCGATGATGGACGAAACGCCCTCCGAACCCATGACCGCTTCCCCCACGGGCCATGCCCGCATCCAGGGCTATCTGAAGACGCTCGACAGCTCGCCGGGCGTCTACCGGATGCTCGATTCGCAGGCACGGGTGCTCTATGTCGGCAAGGCGCGCAACCTGCGGGCGCGGGTGTCGAACTACGCCCGCCCCTCAGGCCACAGCCCCCGCATCGCGCGGATGATCCGCGAGACGGCCTCGATGATGTTCCTGACGACGCGCACCGAAACCGAGGCGCTGCTGCTGGAACAGAACCTCATCAAGCAACTCAAGCCGCGCTACAACGTGCTGCTGCGCGACGACAAGAGCTTTCCGAATATCCTTATCACGAAGGACCATGCCTTCCCGCAGATCCGCAAGCATCGCGGCGCCAGGAAGGACAAGGGCGCCTATTTCGGTCCCTTCGCCAGCGCCGGAGCGGTCAACCGTACGCTGAACCAGTTGCAGAAGGTGTTCCAGCTGCGCAATTGCTCGGATTCCATGTTCGAAAGCCGCACCCGGCCCTGCCTGCTCTACCAGATCAAGCGCTGCTCGGGGCCCTGCGTGGGGCTGATCTCGGCAACGGACTACGCCGAGACCGTGCGGGACGCGGAGCGGTTTCTCTCGGGCCGGTCCACGAACATCCAGGAAACGCTGGCCGCGCAGATGCAGGACGCCTCCGAGGCGATGGAATTCGAGCGCGCCGCCGCCCTGCGCGACAGGATCCGCGCGCTGACACAGGTGCAGGGGGTGCAGGGCATCAACCCGCGCGGCGTGGCGGAAGCCGATGTGATCGCGCTGCATCTCGAAGGCGGGCAGGCTTGCGTGCAGGTGTTCTTCATCCGGGCGCATCAGAACTGGGGCAACCAGGATTTCTATCCGCGCGTCGGCGCCGACGTGGAGGCGGCGGAGGTGCTGGAAGCCTTCATCGGCCAGTTCTACGACAACAAGGAACCGCCCCGGCAGCTGATCCTGTCGCACCCGATCGAGAATGCCGACCTGATGCAGGAGGCACTGTCTCAGAAGCTGGGCCGCAAGGTCGAGCTGCTGGTGCCCCAGCGGGGCGAGAAGGCCGAGCTGGTCGCCGGCGCTGCGCGCAATGCGCGCGAAAGCCTCGGCCGCCGGATGGCGGAGACAGCCACACAGGCGAAGCTGCTGAAAGGTCTGGGCGAGGCCTTCGGACTGCCCGCGACGCCCGGCCGGGTGGAGATCTACGACAACTCGCATATCCAGGGCACCAACGCCGTGGGCGCGATGGTGGTCGCCGGCCCCGAGGGGTTCGAGAAGAACCAGTATCGCAAGTTCGACATCCGCGGCGACACGCTGGAGCCGGGCGACGATTTCGGCATGATGAAGGAGGTGCTGAGGCGCCGCTTCACCCGACTGCTCAAGGAAGATCCCCAGCGCCGGGAAGGCCATTGGCCGGACCTGCTGCTGATCGACGGCGGCGCGGGCCAGGTGAGCGCGGTGCAGTCGATCCTGGACGAGCTGGGCGTCGAGGGGGTTCCCGTGGTGGGCGTGGCCAAGGGCATCGACCGCGATGCCGGCAAGGAAGAGTTCCACCGCCCGGGCGCGCGGCCCTTCGCGCTCCAGCGCAACGACCCGGTGCTCTACTTCGTGCAGCGGATGCGCGACGAGGCGCACCGTTTTGCCATCGGCACGCATCGTGCGAAACGGGCCAAGGCGATCGGGGCCACGCCGCTGGACGAGGTGCCGGGCGTCGGTGCGGCGCGCAAGCGCGCGCTTCTGGCGCATTTCGGCTCGGCCAAGGCGGTCACGCGCGCGGATCTGGCCGATCTCAAGGCGGTGGACGGGATCTCGGACGCGCTGGCGGAAAAGATCTACGCCTATTTCACGCAGGGCGAATGACCCGAAGGATTTTCGACCGAAAATCCTCGACCCGGAGCACTTGTCGCGCCTCCAACAAGAATTTTCGATCGAAAATTCTTGGTGTTTCCAACCGTCGCCTGCCGCTCAGGCCCAGACGCCGGTAACAGCCCGGCGAATGGCGCGAATGTTCTCGCCGTAAGGGGCCGGGTTTTCGACCGACCCGCCCCGGAACACCGCCGACCCCGCGACCAGCACGTCAGCGCCCGCCTCCACCACCCGTGGCGCCGTGGCCGGGTCCACCCCGCCGTCGATCTCGATATGGACCGGGCGATCCCCGATCATGGCGCGCAGCTGGCGCACCTTGTCCACCTGCGAGGCTATGAATTTCTGGCCTCCGAAGCCGGGGTTCACCGTCATCACGCAGACCAGATCCACCATGTCCAGCAGCGGCGCGGTCACCTCGGCCGACGTCCCCGGGTTCAGCGCGAGCCCGGCCTTCGCGCCCGCACCCCGGATCGCCTGGAGTGTCCGGTGGATATGGGGGCCCGACTCCACATGGGCGGTGAGGATGTCGGCGCCCGCCTCCGCGAAGGCTTCGATATAGGGATCGACCGGCGCGATCATCAGATGCACGTCCATCACGGTGGAGATATGCGGGCGCAGCGCTGCGCACATGGCCGGGCCGAAGGTGAGGTTGGGAACGAAATGGCCATCCATGACGTCCACATGCACCCAGTCCGCGCCCTGCGCCTCCACCGCGCGGCATTCGGCGCCGAAACTGGCGAAATCGGCGGACAGGATCGAAGGGGCGATCTTGATCGAACGGTCGAAGCTCATGGTTGCCTCCTCGGGCAGGTGTCGCGCGCTCTATAGCGCCGCGCGGGCGGCCGGGTCCAGCGGCCTTCAGCCGCGGGTCTTGTAGGGCGCCATTCCGGCGCGGGCCAGCTCGTCGGCGCGCTCGTTCTCGGGGTGGCCTGCATGGCCCTTGACCCATTCCCAGGTCACCCGGTGGCGAGCCTGCGCCGCGTCCAGCCGTTGCCACAGTTCGATGTTCTTCACGGGCTTCTTGGCAGCGGTCTTCCAGCCGTTCTTCTTCCAGTCGTGGATCCATCCGGTGACGCCGTTCTTCACATAGGCGCTGTCGGTGACGATGGTGATGGTGCTGGGCCGCTTCAGCGCCTCCAGCGCGTTGATGGCGGCCAGCAGTTCCATCCGGTTGTTGGTGGTCTCGGCCTCGCCGCCCTTGAGTTCGCGCTCCTTCAGGACGGCCTCGCCCTGCACCGCGCGCAGCAGCACGCCCCAGCCGCCGGGGCCGGGATTTCCCGAACAGGCACCGTCGGTATGGGCGACAAGCCGGGTCATTCGAAAAGCCCGACATGGCCGGGCAGCGATGCGACCCGGTCCAGCCACCGATCAATGGCAGGAAAGGCCGCCATGTCATACCCGCCGCGCGATCCGGCGGAATGCGTATAGGCGTAGAGGCAGATATCGGCGACGCTGGGCGCGTCGCCCGCCAGCCAGTCCTGCGCGAGGAGATGCGTCTCCATCTGGCCCAGAACCACGTTGCCGGCCGCCAGCAGGTGCGCCAGGCGGTCCGGCGTGGCCTCCGCAGTACGATGCGGATAGTGCAGCAACGCGGCGCGCACGGCGATGGTTCCCTCGTGCTGGTTCTGTTCCCAGAACATCCAGCCCAGGGCCTGCGCGCGATGGTAGCTGTCGCGCGGCATCCAGTCGGTGCCTTCGGAAAGCCAGCACAGGATCGCGTTCGATTCCGCGACGAGCCGGCCGTCGGGCAATTCCAGCACCGGCAGTCGGTTCAGCGGCATCTTGCCAGCGGCGCGCGCGGCCTCGAGCCCGGCCGAGCCGTACTCGCCCCCGGCAAGCCGATACGGAACTCCGAGATGCGCCAGCAGCAGCCGCACCTTGTAGGAATTGCCGGAGGATTGCATCGAATAGAGCGTCAGATCAGCCATAAAGCCCCACCAGAAGACAGGCCGTCACCCCGACGGTCAGCACTGTCCGCAGCGGCAACCACCACGCCGGGACGAGGGCCCAGCGCGCGAAAATCACATCCAGCAAAAAGACGCCCAGAAACCCCGCCAGCAGAGCGGAAAGCGCCGCCTGAGGCCCGCCGCCCACCATGAAGAAGGTCCACAGCGCCGGGAGGACCGACAGCGCGTATCCCTTTGCCGCCAACGGGCCTTCGGCTTTCGTCGCGAATCCCCACAGCACGCCCGACATGAACGACAGGATGACGATACCGTAGGCCGACAGCACATACGGTCCGGCCAGACGTGGCGACAGCGCCGCGCGCGCCCAGTCCGCCAGCCCCGGCGACAACACGGTCAGCGCCCCCCAGACAAAGGGAAGAAGGCCGGCAAGGCCAAGCAGCAATGCGGAGCGCGGGATACCTGACATGGCGCGCACCATGGCCACGAGGCGCGGTATTGGCAAGGGCCGGTGGCCATGCTGCGCGCCATGTTGTCCGTTGCCTGCAAAGACGGCGATCGCAGGGCCGCGCCGCCAGCATCCGCTCCCGGGCCGGCAGCCGGCTCAGGCCGGCTCGCGCAGGATGCGCGGCACCTTGAATTCCACGTTCTCCTCGGCGGTCTCGACCTGCTCCACCGTCACCTCGTAGCGATCACGGAAGGCGTCGATCACCTCGTTCACCAATTCCTCGGGGGCCGAGGCGCCCGCCGTGATCCCGACCGACGAAATGCCGTCCAGCGCACGCCAGTCGATATCCCCCGCGCGCTGGACAAGCTGGGCATAGGCGCAGCCCGCCTTCCGGCCCACCTCGACCAGGCGCTGGGAATTCGACGAGTTGGGCGCACCCACGACCAGCATCGCATCGGCGCGAGGGGCCATCGCCTTGACCGCCTCCTGGCGGTTGGTGGTGGCGTAGCAGATGTCCTCCTTGTGCGGGCCGACGATGGCCGGGAACCGGGCCTGAAGGGCAGCCACGATATCCGCCGTGTCGTCCACCGACAGCGTGGTCTGGGTGACGAAGGCCAGCCGCTCCGGGTCGCGGACCCGGACATGGGCCACATCCTCGACCGTCTCGACCAGCAGCACCTCGCCCTCGGGCAACTGGCCCATGGTCCCGACCGTCTCGGGGTGGCCCGCATGCCCGATCATGATCATCTGGAGGCCGTTCTCGTGGTGCCGTGCCGCCTCGATATGGACCTTGCTGACCAGCGGGCAGGTGGCGTCCACGAAGAGCATCTCGCGCCGCGCGGCCTCTGCCGGCACGGCCTTGGGCACACCATGCGCCGAGAAGATCACCGGGCGATCGCCGGGGCACTCTTCCAGGTCCTCGACGAAAACGGCCCCCTTGGCCCGAAGCCCGTCCACCACGTACCGGTTGTGAACGATCTCGTGGCGCACGTAGACGGGCGGCCCCCATTTCTCCAGTGCCATCTCCACGATCTTGATCGCGCGATCCACGCCGGCGCAGAACCCGCGCGGGGCGGCGAGATAGAGGGTCAGGGGGGGCTTTGTCATCGTGGTCTCCTTCCACCCGGGACCTAGGGAAAGAGCGGCATGCCGTCCAGATGCGTCACTCCGGCGAAACGCCTGTGTTCCGCCGGAACCGAGCCCGGGCCGCGGCGCGTCGCGCTGCCGTCAGTCTTCCGAGGCAACCCGAAGGCTGCGCTCCGCGGTCTGTTCGCGCGGCGGCCGGCCGATGACTTCCTTGAGGTCGTCGAGTTCGATGAAGTTGTCGGCCTGGCGGCGCAGTTCGTCGGCGATCATCGGCGGCTGGCTGCGGATCGTGGACACCACCGAGACGCGCACACCCTGCCGTTGCAGGCTTTCGACCAGCGGCCGGAAATCCCCGTCACCGGAGAACAGCACCATGTGATCGATCCGTGGAGCGAGTTCCATGGCATCGACAGTCAGCTCGATATCCATGTTGCCCTTGACCTTCCGGCGGCCCTGGCTGTCGGTGTATTCCTTGGCCGGCTTGGTGACCATGGTGAAGCCGTTGTAGTGCAGCCAGTCCACCAGCGGCCGGATCGGAGAGTAGTCCTCGCTTTCCAGGAGAGCCGTGTAGTAGAAGGCGCGCAAAAGCTTGCCGCGGCGCATGAATTCCTGCCGCAGAAGCTTGTAGTCGATGTCGAATCCAAGTGCCTTGGCGGCAGCGTAGAGGTTCGAGCCATCGATGAACAGCGCCAGCCGTTCGTCCTTGTAGAACATCAATCGTCCTTTCGAAATCCAAATAATGTCCCCTACGGCCGAGTACGAGTGGTTGCCGCCATGAGGGTTCTATCCCAGATATTGGCTTTTGTCGGCTTATCTCAAGAAGGGAATTCCCCACGCATGAGTAGAATTACCCCGGCGGGCATTCAACCTGTTCTCATCGCGCTTGGCGCGAATCTGCCGGATCGCGGGACACCACCATCGGAAACCCTGCTCGAGGCGCTGGCCACGTTGACGCGCGCCGCCCCCGGCTTCCGCGTCCTGCGGCAGAGCCGCCTTTACCGCACGCCCTGTTTCCCCCCGGGCGCCGGGCCGGACTACTTCAACGCGGCGGCGGCGCTGCAAGGCCCGGAGGAACCGGAGGCGCTGCTCGATCTGCTGCACCGGATCGAGGCGTCGCACGGCCGTCGCCGGGAAACGCGCTGGGGAATGCGCACGCTCGATCTCGACCTGCTGGCCATGGGGCAGACGGTGCTGCCCGATGCCGAGACCCATGGCGCATGGCGGCGGCTGGACCCGATGCAACAGGCGCGCGCCGCGCCCGACCGGCTGATCCTGCCGCATCCGCGCATGCAGGACCGCGCCTTCGTCCTCGTGCCCCTGCGCGAAATCGCCCCGGACTGGGTTCACCCGGTCCTCAAACTGAGTGTCGCGCAGATGTGCGACGCATTGCCGGCGGAGGCGCGCGCCGAAGTCGTTCCCTTGTGAATCGCGCCTTGTCAATCCCTCCATGAACCGCTAGACAGCGGCTTTCTGGATGACACTGCGCAAAGTGGAGTACCCGCATGGCTCGCGTCACCGTCGAAGATTGTGTCGACAAGGTTCCCAACCGCTTCGAGCTCGTGATGCTCGCCGCACACCGTGCGCGCGAGATTTCCGCCGGTGCACCGCTGACCGTGGACCGCGACAATGACAAGAATCCGGTCGTCGCCCTGCGCGAGATCGCAGACGAAACCCAGTCCGCGGACGAGCTGCGCGAGCGGCTGATCGAATCGAACCAGACACAGATCGAAGTGGACCAGCCCGAAGAGGACAGCATGTCGCTCCTCATGGGCGGGGGAGAGCCCGACCGGCCGGCCGAGGACGAGATGCCCGACGAGATGCTGCTCCGGCAGCTGATGGAAGCGCAAAGGCAGGGCTGAGACGGCACGGGATCGTACAGACTGGGGGATCGGCGCAGCGGACGACCTTGTCGAGCTTGTCCGGAGCTACAACCCTCGCACCAACGCGGCCTTGATCCGCGAGGCCTACGCCTATGGCGAGGCCATGCATGATGGCCAGTTCCGGCATTCGGGCGAGCCCTATTTCACGCATCCGGTCTCGGTTGCCGCCATCCTCACCGAACAACAGCTCGACGACGCCACGATCATCACAGCCCTGCTGCACGACACGATCGAGGACACCAAGTCCACCTATTCCGAGATCGCCCGCCGCTTCGGCGACGAGATCGCCATGCTGGTGGACGGCGTCACCAAGCTGACCAATCTCCAGCTTTCCAATTCCGAGTCCAAGCAGGCGGAAAACTTCCGCAAGCTCTTCATGGCCATGTCCAAGGATCTGCGGGTGATCCTGGTCAAGCTGGCGGACCGGTTGCACAATATGCGCACCATCAAGGCCATGCGTCCCGAGAAGCAGGTGCAGAAAGCCCGCGAGACGATGGACATCTACGCCCCGCTGGCCGGCCGCATGGGCATGCAATGGATGCGCGAGGAACTGGAAGACCTGGCCTTCCGCGTGCTGAACCCGGAGGGGCGCGCCTCGATCATCCGGCGCTTCATCACCCTGCAACGGGAAACCGGCGACGTGATCCACCGGATCACCGGCGACATGCGCGGCGAGTTGGAAAAGGCGGGTATCGAGGCCGACGTTTTCGGACGGGCCAAGAAGCCATACTCGATCTGGCGCAAGATGCAGGAGAAGGAACTGGGGTTCTCGCGGCTTTCGGACATCTATGGTTTCCGCGTGATCACCGGCTCCGAAATGGATTGCTACCGCGCGCTGGGGGCGATCCACCAGCGCTGGCGCGCGGTGCCGGGCCGCTTCAAGGACTATATCAGCCAGCCGAAATCGAACGGCTACCGTTCGATCCACACCACGGTTTCGGGACGTGACGGAAAGCGGGTCGAGGTGCAGATCCGCACACGCCAGATGCATGACGTGGCCGAGACGGGCGTGGCGGCGCACTGGTCCTACCGCGACGGTGTGCGGGCCGAGAACCCCTTCGCCGTGGACCCGGCCAAGTGGATCTCCAGCCTGACCGAGCAGTTCGACGCCGAGGAAGACCACGACGAGTTCCTCGAGGCGGTCAAACTGGAGATGTATTCCGACCAGGTGTTCTGCTTCACGCCCAAGGGCGACGTGGTGAAGCTGCCGCGCGGGGCCACGCCGCTGGATTTCGCCTATGCGATCCATACCCGAATCGGATCGGCCTGCGTCGGCGCCAAGGTGGACGGGCTGCGCGTGCCGCTCTGGACCCGGATCAAGAACGGCCAGTCTGTCGAAATCATCACCGCCGAGGGCCAGACCCCGCAGGCGACCTGGCTGGAGATCGCGATCACCGGAAAGGCCAAGTCCGCCGTCCGGCGTGCCCTGCGCCAGCAGGACCGCGAGCGCTTCATCCGGCTCGGCCGCGAGTTGGCGCGCTCTGCCTTCGAGAATGTCGGCAAGAAAGCCACCGACAAGGCACTGGATACCGCCGCCCGCCGCCTTCGGCTGGAGGACCGTTCCGAGATGCTTGCGCGCATGGGCAGCGCCGAGTTGACCGCCCGCGAGGTGGTGCAGGCGGTCTATCCCGACCTTGCCCCCGCCCAGGGCGAGAAGATCGATTCGCGCCGCGCCGTAATAGGCCTTGCCCCGGGCCAGAGCTTCGAGCGCGCGCCCTGTTGCCAACCGCTTCCGGGCGAACGCATCGTCGGCATCACCTGGCGCGGCCGCGGCGTCGAGGTGCATGCGATCGATTGCGGCACGCTGGTGCGCTACGAGGACCAGCCCGAACGGTGGATGGACCTGCATTGGTCGGAAGGCGCGCACCCTCCGGCCTATACCGTCACGCTGGACCTGACGATCGGGAACGATTCCGGTGTGCTGGGACGTATTTGCACATTGATCGGCGAGCAGAAGGCCAATATCTCCGACCTCGAATTCGTGGATCGGAAACCCGATTTCTACCGGCTGCTGATCAATGTCGACCTGCGCGATGCGGAGCATCTGCATTCGGTCGTCTCGGCGCTGGAAGCCGAGCGCGACGTTGCGGCGGTCGACAGACTTCGGGATCCGGCCCGGGCCGCGCAGGAGGCCCGCGCAAGCTGAGGGAAGGCGCACCGTGGTCTTCAAACGCCGCGACAGACGGCCATTCTGGAAGATCGTGGCGGACTTTCTCTGGCCCCGCGGCGGCTGGGGGCGTGCCTTTCGCTACGTGAAGCACCGGCTGCACCGGCTTCCCGGCACGCCCGAAACCATCGCGCGGGGGATCTGGGCCGGGGTGTTCACCACCTTCACACCGTTCTACGGGCTGCACTTCTTCATCTCGGCCCTCCTTGCGTGGATCATGCGCGGCAACATCGTGGCCGCGCTTCTGGCCACCTTCTTCGGCAATCCGCTGACCTATGTCCCGATCGGGGTGGCCTCGCTGAAGACCGGGCACCTGATCCTCGGCACGGAGTTCGAGGAAGGCGCCGAGCGCTCGCTGGTGGGAAAGTTCCTGGGCGCGGGCGAGGATCTGCGCGACAACCTCTTCGCGATCTTCACCGGTTCGGAAACCGACTGGCACAGCCTGTCGGTGTTCTACGACGAGGTCTTCCTGCCCTATCTGGTGGGCGGCATCCTGCCGGGGATCGCGGCCGCGACGATCTGCTACTACCTGTCCGTTCCCCTGATCCGGGCCTACCAGAAACGCCGGGCGGGCAAGATCATGAAACGGCTCAAGGCACTGAAGAAGACCGCCCAGCAAAGGGGCGACCAATCGACCGGGGCCGAATAGGGGCCGCGGTGCAACACCGGAAGGAGCAAGGGCCATGAAGCCAGCGGGAAACCTGCGCCTCGGCGTGAACATCGACCACGTGGCGACCTTGCGGAACGCCCGCGGCGGCGCCTACCCCGATCCGGTGCGCGCCGCGCTGCTGGCCGAGGAGGCCGGCGCCGACGGGATTACCGCCCATCTGCGCGAGGACCGGCGGCATATCGTCGATGACGATATCGCCCGCCTGATGGAGGCGCTGCGCGTTCCGCTCAACTTCGAGATGGCCGCCACGGCGGAGATGCAGGCCATCGCGCTGCGCCACAGGCCGCACGCCGTCTGCATCGTGCCCGAGAAACGCGAGGAAAAGACCACCGAGGGCGGCCTGGAGGTGGCGAAGGACAACAACCGCCTTGCGGACTATATCGGCCCGCTGCGCGAAGCGGGCTGCCGGGTGTCGCTTTTCATCGCGGCCGATCCCGCGCAGATCGAGGCCTCCGCCCGGGTCGGGGCCGCTGTCGTCGAGCTGCATACCGGCGCCTATTGCGACTACCACGCCGAGGGCCGGCCGGACGAGCGGGATGCCGAACTGGAGCGCCTGCGCGCGGGCGCCGCACAGGCCCATGCGCTGGGGCTGGAAGTGCATGCCGGGCACGGGCTGACCTATGACACGGTGCAGCCCATCGCGGCGCTGCCCGAGGTGATGGAACTCAATATCGGCCATTTCCTGATCGGCGAAGCGGTGTTCCGGGGTCTCGGCCCGGCGATCGCGGAGATGCACCGCCTCATGGAGAGCGCGCGCGCCCGATGAGCGAGCCCCCCCGCCTTCTGCGCCGCTGGGTCTTTGCCCTGCTGGCCGCCACGCTGGCGGCGCTGTCGCTTTGGCAGCTGGAACGCGCGGCCTCCGGCGTGACGATCGAGCGGCTGACGGTCGGCCCCACGCCGGTCACGCGCTTCGCCGCGCGCGGCGCCGACGGGCCCGCGGTGGTGATCGCGCACGGTTTCGCGGGCTCGCGGCAGATGATGCGCGCCTATGCCCTCGGCCTCGCGCAAGCGGGTTATGTGGCCTGGGCCTTCGATTTCGAGGGCCACGGCCGCCACCCGGTGCCGATGTCGGGCGATGTGACGGAGGTGGAGGGGACCACGCAACTCCTGGTGGACCAGACCCTGAGCGTGGTCGAGGCCGCCGCCGCGCGCGATGGCGGCGGGCGTCCGGTGGCGCTGGTGGGGCATTCGATGGCCACCGACATCATCATCCGCGCGGCGCTGCGCGATGACGCGACAGGCCCCGCGACCGGCCCGGTCGTGGCGATCTCGGCCTTTTCGCAGGCGGTGACGCCGCAGGCGCCGGACAACCTGCTGCTGATCTCGGGACAGGGAGAGCCCGGCTTGCGCGACTTCGCGCTGCGCGCGCTGCGCATGGTGGACCCGCAGGCACAGGAAGGCGAGACCGCGACCGCCGGAGACATCTCGCGCCGGGCGGTGGTGGCGCCGGGGGTGGAGCATGTGGCCGTGCTTTGGAGCAGGACCGCCCAGGCCGAGGCCGTGGACTGGCTGAACCTGGCCCATGGCCGGGAGGCAGCGCCGCCCGTGCCCCGTTACGGGGCGTGGCTGGGGGCGCTGCTCGCTGCGCTCGTCGCCCTGGCGCTGCCTCTCTCGCGACTGCTGCCGGCGCGCGCGGAGCCGCGCACGACATTGCCGCCGCGCCGCTTCGCGGCCGCCGTGCTGCTGCCCGCCCTCCTGGCCCCCCTGGTCTCCGTTCCGGTGGACCTGGGCGCACTGCCGGTGCTGGTGGCGGATTACCTGGCCGTTCACCTGCTGGTCTTCGGCGCGGTGCAACTGGCGCTGCTGTGGCGCCTTGGAGTATTGCCGGGCCGGATCTCGGCGCTGGCGGTGGCGGCGCTGCTGATCTGGGGCCTGGGCGCCTTCGGCATGGCGCTGGACCGCTACGGCGCGAATTTCTGGCCCACGCCCGAGCGCGGCTGGATCATCGCCGCGCTGGCCCTTGGCGCGGTGCCCTTCATGCTGGCCGACGCGCTGGTCACGGCGGGCGGACATGCGCCTTTCTGGCAGCGGATCACCGCCCGGGTGGCTTTCCTTGCCTCGCTGGGCGTGGCGGTGGCGCTCGATTTCGAACGGCTGTTCTTCCTGATGCTGATCGCGCCGGTGATCGTGCTGTTCTACCTGGTCTTCGGCCTGATGGGGCGCTGGGCCGCGCAACGCGCGGGCGCGGCCGGCGCCGGGCTGGGCCTGGGGCTCGTGCTGGCCTGGGCGCTGGGCGTCAGCTTTCCGCTCTTCGCGGCGGGGGGGTAGGATGATCCTGGGGATCGGCACCGACCTCGCCAATATCGAGCGGATCGCCCGGGCGCTCGAACGCTTCGGCGACCGATTCCGCAACCGCGTCTTCACCGAGACCGAGCAGCGCAAGGCCGAACGCCGGGCCGACACGGCGGGGACCTACGCCAAGCGCTGGGCCGCCAAGGAGGCCTGCTCCAAGGCGCTGGGCACCGGGCTGCGCATGGGCATCGCCTGGAAGGACATGGGGGTGGCCAACCTGCCCAGCGGCCAGCCCACCATGCAACTCACCGGCTGGGCCGCCGACCGGCTGGCCGCGATGACCCCCGAGGGCCACGAGGCGATCGTCCACGTCACCCTGACCGACGATCACCCCTGGGCGCAGGCCTTCGTGGTGATCGAGGCCCGCCGCGTGCCGGACCGCGCCAGCCCCGCCGCTTGACACCTCCTGCCCTGCCCCGCAAGAAGCCCGCGACACCCTGACCCGGAGAGACCCATGGCCGAGGCCAAAAAAGGAAGCGCCATCCTGGAGACCGTCAAGACGGTGGTCTACGCATTGCTGATCGCCGGGGTCTTCCGCACCCTGTTCTTCCAGCCCTTCTGGATCCCGTCCGGCTCGATGAAGGACACGTTGCTGATCGGGGATTTCCTCTTCGTCAACAAGATGGCCTACGGCTATTCCTACGCGTCCTGCCCCTCGATCATCCTGCCCGGCATGGGGATCAACGTGGATGCCGAGGATTTCTGCGGTTGGATGCAGGGCGGCAACGGGCGGCTGTTCGGCGGCGAACCCGAGCGCGGAGACGTGGTGGTGTTCCGCCACCCGGTCACCGGGCGTGACTTCATCAAACGCGTGGTGGGCCTGCCGGGAGACCGTGTGCAGATGCGCGGCGGTGTGCTGCACCTGAACGGCGCGCCGGTGCAGACCGAACCCGCGGGCACCTTCGAGGAGACCATGCAACCGCAGGGCCCCGAGCGCAGCATCCCGCGCTGCGCCAACGCGCCCGTGGGCCAGGGCGGAACCTGCGAGAAGGAGCGCTTCCTCGAGACGCTGCCCGACGGCTCCAGCCACCATGTGCTGAACATCGGCAACCAGGGCTCGGACAACACGCCGGTCTATGCCGTGCCGGAGGATCATTTCTTATTCATGGGCGACAACCGGGACAACTCGTCGGACAGCCGCGTGCCCCAGACCGTGGGTGGCGTGGGCTTCGTGCCCTATGCCAACCTGATCGGCCGCGCCGACCGGGTGTTCTTCTCCTCCGCGGGCCGCTCCATGCTGTTCTTCTGGACCTGGCGGGGGGACCGGTTCTTCGAGAAGATCGAGTGAAGCTGGCGCGCGAACTCCAGGCCTTCGAACGCCGGATCGGGCACGGCTTCGCGCGGCCCGACCTGCTGGTGCAGGCGGTGACGCATGCCTCGATGTCCACGCCAGCGCGGGGCGACAACCAGCGGCTGGAATTTCTCGGTGACCGGGTGCTGGGCCTGGTGATGGCCGAGGCCCTGCTGGCCGAGGACAGGGGCGCCACCGAGGGGCAGCTGGCGCCACGGTTCAACGCGCTGGTGCGCAAGGAAACCTGCGCGGACGTGGCGCGCGACATCGCGCTGGGCGAGGTGCTGAAGCTGGGCCGGTCCGAGATGATCTCGGGCGGGCGGCGCAAGCAGGCGCTGCTGGGCGACGCGATGGAGGCGGTGATCGCCGCAGTCTATCTGGATGGTGGCTACGAGGCGGCGCGGCAGCTGATCCTGCGGCTCTGGGGCGACCGGATCCGCCGGGTGGAGGCGGATTCGCGGGATCCCAAGACCTCGTTGCAGGAATGGGCGCAAGGCCGCGGCCTGCCGCCGCCCAGCTACGTGGAGACCGCGCGCGAAGGCCCCGACCACGCGCCCAGCTTCACCATCGAGGCGCGGCTGGCGACGGGCGAGGTGGCCCGGGCCACCGCCGGCAGCAAGCGCCAGGCGGAACAGACGGCCGCCCGGACGCTGCTGGCCCGACTGGAAGAATCGTAGGGCGGGCCTCGGCCCGCCGCTCTGGTAGGGTGGGTCTCGACCCACCCTACGGACGCTTCGCTCAGGCCGCCTCGTAGGTGACCCCGTCCTCGCCGGACATGCCGATCACGGTCCAGACAGTGGCGGGCGCGTGCCCGTCATTGCGGATCCAGTGCGGTCGGCCCGCCGGGGTCTTCACCAGGTCGCGCGGCCCCAGTTCGACCTCCACCGTCTCGCCGTTCTCCTCCCAGCCCACGATCAGCGATCCGTCCAGCACGAGGAAGGCATCCTCCACCGGGCGGGTGAAGGGCCTCGTGCCCACGCGGGAGGGAACGCCCCACATCTCCTTGCGGCAGGTGTCATGCGGCAGGCCGCCCGGCCCCACATAGACCTTGCGGGAAAAGCCCGCCGCCTCCCAGATCGTGGGCTGTTCGCAATGGCGCACCACGTATCGCGCCATCAGCTGCTGCAACGGATGATCCCCGGCGGGGTCGAATTTCAGCGTCTTGCCCGGCAGCGCCCCGAAATTCCGGGCAAGTTCCGTGTCGTGCTCCTTCGGGTGGTAGTGATAGACCGGCGGCAGCGGCTTGCCCACGTCCACCGAGATCGACATCAGCACCGGCTCCACCCCGTCCACCCGGAAGCCGTGGCCGATCTCGCGGGCGTTCAGGATCATGTCCTTCGGGCCGAGCGTGACCTCGACCACCTCGCCGTCGCGTTCCCAGCCCACCACCAGCGCGCCGTCGATGATGAGAAAGCTCTCCTCGATCTCGTGGCTGTGGCAGGCGGCATAGCGGCCCGGCTCCTTGTAGATCAGCGACAGGGTGAAGTGATCGGGTTTCAGCGTCGAGGTGTCGCCCACCTTGGGCGAGCCGCCGGCACCGATATAGCGCATTTGCGCGCGCGCCAGTTCGGGATAGCCGGAATTCGAGGGGAAGGCGTCCCAGTCAAAACTCTTGTCGGTGAAGCGGCCGGTATGGGCCTTCAGTTCGGCGGCCAGCGGCGAGGCGTCTGCGCGGATGTTCATGGCGGTCTCTCCCTTCGGTGTCCTGTCGCGGTGACGGGATCACCCTAGGCAATTTCCGTTTTGCCAGCTACACGGTGTTTCATGAGCAAAACACATCCCCTCTCCGACCCGGGCGAAGACCGCTATCTCGTGCCGGGCCTGATCCGCGGCCTTCAGGTGCTGAACGCCTTCACGCCCGAGCGGCGCGAGATGACCCTGTCCGAGATCGCCCGGCACCTCGGCCTCAGCCGCTCCGCAGCGTTCCGCGCGGTCTACACGCTGGCGCATCTGGGCTACCTGCTGCACGACGGCCGCGCGCAGACCTATGCGCTGGGGCCCGCGGTGCTGCGGTTGGGCCAGGGCTACATGGCCTCGCGCGAACTGGTGCAGATCGCCCTGCCGGAGCTGGAACGCCTGCGCGACGAGACCGACTGGTCCACCCACCTGGGCGTGCGCGACGGGCGCACGGTGCTGTACACCCTTCGGGTGCCCTCGCGCATGGGCCTGTCGAGCATCGTGCATATCGGCAGCCGCCTGCCGGCCGCTGCCACGGTCATGGGCCGGGTGCTGCTGGCCGACCTGTCGGAGGCGGAGTTGGCCGCCCTCTACCGCGACAGGGGCCATGACGCCACGCCGGGCCGCGCGCCGCGGTCCATGCCCGACCTGCTGGCGCAATGGCGCCAGGATCGCGGGCGCGAGACCGTGGTGCAGGTGGGCAGCTTCGAGACCGGGATCGCTGCCGTCGCGGCCCCCGTGCGCGACCTCTCGGGCCGGGCCATCGCGGCGATCAACGCCACCACCTCGGCGCGGGACGGCGACCCGGTGGATGGCGGCATCCGGCAGGCGGTGCAGGAGTGCGCGGCCCGGATCTCGGCGATGCTGGGGGCCTGAGACGGGCCGCGCAGCCGGCTTGCGACAGGTCAATCCCCGGTGCCGCCGTCTCTGCTAGAGGGGGACAGGCCGCCACCGGAGTTGTCATGCCCCCCGCCCCCGTCTTCACCGTGCGCGACGTGACCAAGGTCTACCGCACCGAGGAGGTGGAGGTGCACGCCCTGCGCGGCGTGGACATGGTGCTCTACGAGGGCGAGATGGCGGTGCTTCTGGGCCCGTCGGGTTCGGGCAAGTCCACGCTGCTGAACATCCTGGGCGGGCTGGACACCGCGACCGCGGGACAGGTGCTGTTCCGGGGCGAGGATCTGACCGGCTTTTCCGAGCGCCAGCTGACCCGGTTCCGGCGCGATCACGTCGGCTTCGTCTTCCAGTTCTACAACCTGATCCCCAGCCTCTCGGCCTGGGAGAACGTGGCGCTGGTAACCGAGATCGCCCGCGATCCCATGCCGCCGTCCGAGGCACTGGAGATGGTGGGGCTGGGTCCGCGCGAAACACATTTCCCCGCAGAGCTGTCGGGCGGCGAGCAGCAGCGCGTGGCCATCGCCCGCGCCATCGCGAAGCGGCCGGAGGTGCTGCTGTGCGACGAGCCCACGGGCGCGCTGGATTCCGGGACCGGGGTTCTGGTGCTGGAGGCGCTGCAACGGATCAACCGCGAATTGGGCACCACCACGGCGATCATCACCCATAATGCCGACATCCGGCGGCTGGCCCATCGCGTGTTCCGCTTTCATGACGGGCGCGTCTGCGAGGCCGAGGTGAACGAGACACCCATCGAGGCCGGGGAGATCGCGTGGTGAGCCTGTCCATGCTCGACCGCAAGCTGCTGCGCGATCTGGCGCGGCTGTGGAGCCAGGCGCTGGCGGTGGCGCTGGTCATGGCCTGCGGGGTGATGGTGCTGGTGCTGGCCGTGGGGGCGTGGCGCTCGCTGGACGAGACCCGCGAGACCTATTACGACCGCCACCGCTTCGCCGACATCTTCGCCACCGCCACACGCGCCCCCCGCCACCTGGAGCCCCGCCTTGCCGCGATCGACGGCGTGGCGGCGGTGGAGTTGCAGCTGGTCCGCCCTGCGATCGTGGATATGCCCGGCATGGCCGAACCGGCGACGGGGCTGGCGCTGTCGCTGCCGCCCGGGCGCGAGGCGGCGGTGAACCGGCTCTACCTGCGGGCCGGGCGCCTGCCCGCGCCCGACCGCCCGCTCGAAGTGGCGCTGGACGAGCGCTTCGCCCGCGCCCATGGCCTGCGCCCGGGCGACCGCCTTGCCGCGATCCTGGGCGGCAACCGGCTGGAAGTGACGGTGGCGGGCATCGCGCTCTCGCCCGAATTCATCTACGCGATCGGCCCCGGCGACATGGTGCCGGACGACCGCCGCTATGCGGTGTTCTGGATGGGACAGGCCGCGATGGAGGGGCTGTTCGACATGGGCGGCGCCTTCGACACCGCGGTGCTGCGCCTGTCGCGCGGCGCCTGCGCTCCCTGCGTCGCCGACGCGGTGGACCGGCTGCTCGCCCCCTATGGCGGGCGCGGGGCGCATGGGCGCGACGTGCAGCAAAGCCACGCCTTCCTGGACGCCGAGTTGACCCAGCTTTACGCCATGGCCCGCGTGATCCCGCCGATCTTCCTGGCGGTGGCCGCGTTCCTGGTGAACATCATAATGTCGCGGCTGATCGCGCTGGAGCGCGAGCAGATCGGGCTGCTGAAGGCCAATGGCTATTCCGCCGCCGCGATCGGCTGGCATTACGCCAAGCTGGTGATCGCCATCGCCGCGCTGGGGCTGGCCATCGGCGCTGCGCTTGGGGCCTGGCTGGGCCGCGCCTTGACCGAGCTTTACGCCGGGTTCTTCTCGTTTCCCTTCCTCGTCTTCCGCGAAAGCGTCGATCTCTACCTGATCGCCGCCACCGTGACACTGGCCGCGGCGCTCACAGGCGCGGCCCGCGCGATCCGGGCCGCGGTGGTCCTGCCGCCCGCCGTGGCGATGCGCCCGCCCGCGCCCGCGCGGTTCCGCCGGGTGCTGCCCTTTGACGGGCCGCGCCTGTCGCAACTGGCGGTGATGGGACTGCGCGGCATGATCCACAAGCCGGTGCGCGCCGCGCTGACCACGCTGGGCGCAGGCTTCGGTGTCGCGCTGCTGGTCACCGCGCTGTTCCCGCAGGACAGTATCGAGGAGATGATCGACACGGTGTTCTACCGCGCCGAACGGGCGGATGCGCAACTGATCCTCGCGCAGGACCAGGCGCCGTCGGCGCTTTCGGCGATCCGTCGCCTGCCCGGCGTGATCCAGGCCGAGCCGTTCCGCACCGTGCCGGTGGTGCTGCGAAACGGCACGCGGGAGGAGCGCATCGCGCTGACGGGCCGCGCGCCGGGCACGGAGCTGTCGCGCATCCTGGATACGCGGGGCCGCGCGGTGCCCGTGCCGCCCGAGGGGGTGCTGCTGACAGCGCGGCTGGCGGGCAAGCTCGACCTCTCGCCCGGCCAGCTGGTCGAGGTGGACCTGACCGCGCAGGGCGGCCGGCGCGTGCAGGCCCGCGTGGCGGGCATCGTGGAAAGCTACCTGGGGCTGGGGGCGCACATGTCGCTTGCGTCGCTCGACCGGCTGGTGGGCGAGGGCCCGCGCATCTCGGGCGCCTGGCTGAACCTGGACGAAGCGCGGCTGGACGCGCTCTATGCCACGGTCAAGGCCACGCCCGAGCTGGGCCAGGTGGCGCTGCAATCGCTCTCGCGCGAGACATTCCGCGAGACGATCGGCGAGAACATCCTGACCATGACGGCGGTCTATTCCACCGTGGCGGTCGTGGTGGCCTTCGGCGTGGTCTACAACGCCGCGCGCATCCAGCTGTCCGAGCGCGGCCGCGAACTGGCGAGCCTGCGGGTGCTGGGGTTCACCCGGGCCGAGGTGTTCCGCGTGCTGGCGGTGGAACTGGCGGTGATCGTGGTGCTGGCGCAGCCGCTGGGCTGGCTGCTGGGCTACCTGCTGTCCTGGTCCGTGGTGCTGGGTTTCGAGAGCGACCTGTTCCGCATCCCCTTCGTGATCCGGCCCGCCACCTATGCATATGCCAGCGCCGTGGTGCTGGTGGCGGCGCTGGGCTCTGCCCTGCTGGTGCGCCGCCGCGTAAACCGGCTGGACCTGATCCGCGTGCTCAAGACAAGGGAGTGAGCGCATGAAACCGGGTTTTGGAACCCTCGCCGCCGCCGCCGTGGCGCTGGCCGCCGCGGGCGGCTTCTGGTGGGCCTTCTCGGACCGGCCGGTGCCGGTGGACCTGGGCGAGGTCACCCGGGCGCCGATGCGCGTGACCATCGAGGAGGACGGCTTCACCCGCGTGCGCGAGATCTACCGCATCTCGGCGCCGGTGGCCGGGCGGGTGGATCGTTCGCTGCTGGAGGTGGGCGATCCGGTGGTGGCCGGCGAGACGGAAGTGGCGCGCATCACCCCGATGGACCCGCCCTTCATGGACGAGCGCGCCCGCGCCGAGGCCGCCGCCCGGGCCGAGGCCGCCCGCGCCGCCGTGAAACTGGCCGAGGCAGAGCTGGAGCGGGCCCATGCCGCACTGGCCCAGGCGCAGACGGAGTACGACCGCGCCTTGCGCCTGATGGCAACCCAGACCATCCCGCTCGCCCGGCTGGACGCCGCCCGCGCGGAAGTGCAGATCGCGCAGGCCCAGGTGGAAAGCGCCGGCGCCCAGATCGCGCTGCGGCAAAGCGAGCTGGCCAGCGCGGAGGCCACCCTGATCCAGCCGGAGGCACGCGGGCCGGAGGCGCGCATGGGCTGCTGCGTGGCGCTGACCGCGCCCATTGACGGGGTGGTGCTGTCGCTCGATGTGGAAAGCGAACATGTGGTGCCCGCCGGCGCGCCCCTGGCCGAGATCGGCGATCCCCGCGCGCTGGAGGTGGTGGTGGACCTGCTGTCCTCGGATGCGGTGCGCGTGGCGCCCGGCACCGAAGCGCGGCTGACCGGCTGGGGCGGCGACCCGCTGCCCGCCACCGTCCGGCGCATCGACCCGGCGGGCTTCACCAAGGTCTCGGCGCTTGGGATCGAGGAGCGGCGCGTGAACGCCATCCTGAACCCGGACACCGTGCCGCCGGAGCTGGGCCACGGTTTCCAACTGACTGCCGAGCTGACTGTCTGGCAGGCGCAGGACGTGTTGCAGGTGCCGCTGACGGCACTGTTCCGCGAGGGCGCGGCCTGGGCGGCCTTCGCCGTCGAGGAGGGCCGCGCCGCGCTGCGCGTGATTTCCGTGGGCAGGATGAACGCCACTCACGCCCAGGTGCTGGACGGGCTGGAGGCGGGCGCATCCGTGATCCTCTATCCCGGCGAGGGGGTGGAGGACGGCGCGCCCGTCACCGAACGGCAGGCGGAGTGACGGCCCGGAGCGGCAGGTCCACGATCTCGGCCAGCGGGGCACCCTCTCCCACCGTCAGGATGGCCAGGCTGACCGGCAGGCGGAAGCGGCGCGGGCCCGCCGCCCCCGGGTGCAGGTGGAGCACTCCGTTTCTCCACGCCATGGCGGGCCGGTGCGAATGGCCGGAGATCACCACGGCGATGCCCTGCGCCACCGGATCGAGCGCAAGCGTCTTCGGATCATGCAGCATGTGGAGGCGCACGCCGCCGAGCATCAGCGTGACGGTCTCCGCGAACGCCTCCGCCCAGGCCTCCCCATCCACATTGCCCCGGATCGCGGTGACCGGGGCCACCGCGGCCAGTTCCCCGATCAGGCCCTCCGCGCCGATATCGCCCGCATGCAGCACATGCTCCACGCCCGCCAGCGCGGCAACCGCCTCGGGGCGCAGGAGCCCATGGGTATCGGAGATCACGCCGATCCGCATGACGCGGCGATAACACACCGTGTCACGACGGCGAAAGATCTCACCGGGTGGGCACTCCATGATCGCCCGGCGTGTCTCGAAGGCGGGCGCGCCGCCGTGCCGGGGAAGGCACCGGGCGGTGATCGCCCTCCGGGCAGCCCGCCGTCACGCGGGCAATGCTGCTCCGGGCGAGGCGGCGGTGGCGGTGGGCTGTCTCATCATTGCGGCGCAGGTTGCTCGCATGCGTGCCCATCCGGTGATGGCGCTCCGCGGCGTCACCCTCGCCGCGATGACCCCGCCCTTCGGGCTTCCGATCTTCTCGACCAGATCGACGCGGGACGGCCCTCCGGGCAATGCAACAGGGGTGCCGCGCCGCGATGAAGACCGGCTTTCGCGACTTGGCGCAGCTGCCGTCTCTGGAGGTGTTGCCGGGAACCGGAGTCTCGACCGGTCGCGCCCGGTGAAGATCCAGGCGGCCTTGGCTGGCTTCACCCGAGCCCTGCGATCGTCGAGGATGGAGCAGGGCACCTGACAAGCGGCGCTGTCACGAGCGCGGCGGTGACGATGGCCGGCGGCCTCGTCGAGCGGGAGGCGCACGGCCCGAAATCGTCCGTCGCCGGAGCCGCGGCCGGGAAGGGCTGCGCGGGGGGCGCGTGTTCAGAACCGCCGGGTCAGCCCGATCGTGGCGCGGGTGCGGTCTTGGCCATGAATCGTGATCGTGCCGTCGCGGCGATCACGGGTGATTTCCAGCGTCGGGGCGAAGCCCTCGATGGTACGCCTGCGGCAAGGTCGGTCTTTCTGGCTTGAGACTGAGGGCGGAGGTCCGGCGCCATGTCCGCCCATGGATGCAGATCCGAGGAAGAGTCGCTTTGGGTCGCCGATACCGGACGGCGCCGGCGCCGGACGGGTTAGGGAAATGCGCAGCGTGGAAGATGGCTTTTGCGGTCGGGGGCGTGTGGCCGAGACGGCCCTGCGAGACGATATCGGCCGCGCGCTGCCGATGCGCCGGCGGCGCCCATGCCGCGAAGGCAGGCTGATGCCGGGCCGCGAGGCGCGCCCGCGCTTCACGCCTTTGGCCATCGCCGCTTCTCTGCCGTCCTCGGATCATGTCGCCGGAATGGCAGACGCCGAAGCGCCGAAGAAATGCAAGGCCGCATGACCCCGAGCGCCCACCTCCGGATCGTCCTGAACGACGTCGAGCCCACGCCGATGCGCCCTGTCGGACCGCCGCCGGGACGATCCGGGATGCCTGTGACTTCGGCGACGGACGGGACCACAACATCCGGATCGAGCGGGCGGGCGAGGCCGCCCCACGCCTGACCTGTCCATGGCTGCCCAAGGCCGCCGGGGCCTGTCCGCCCCAGGACGCCGGCCGCACGCGCATGAGCGACGCGAGGGCATGGTCCGTGGTGTGGCGGGGAGTTCGACGCCGAAGATGCCGGGACCGGCAGAAGCATCGGACGCTTCGACCGGATGGCCGGAAAACCGGCCCCGCCCCCGAACCCAAGGCACCGACATGCGCAAGCCCAGCGCCCGCGGCCCATGCCACAGGGCTATTGGCCGTTCCGCCCGGTCGGACGGGCTGCCCAAGAGGACCCGGGTCGAACGCGTACGGGCGGTGCGATGGCCGCTCAGCTGCGTACCACGTAGACCGAACATTCCGCATGGGTCACGACATGGCTGGCCGTCGTGCCCAGCAGGTAGTCCCGGATCTTCGGGTTGGCGGCCTCCATGACGATCAGGTCCACCTTCTCCTCCGCCGCCAGCCGGACGATCTGGCGATGCACTGCCCCCTTGCGGACCATGGCATGGAGGGTGATCCCCTCGACCGGGTAAGCCGCCAGGAACTTGCGCAGCTGCCCGGCCCAATAGGCCTCCGCATCGCGGATGTTGAGGTTGCGCTCCATCTCCGGGGCGATGGTGGCCACGACAAGCTCGGCGCCGCGGCGCCGGGCCATCTCGGCGGCCTCCTCGTAGGCATCGCGCTGAACGGCGGCATGCCGCAGGTTCACGGGGCAAAGGATCTTGCGGACGGGGCGCGGCATGGGCGGGCTCCTTTTCGGCTGGGCGGTGACGCCGGAGGTTCGGGCGCATTCTGGCATGTCACCGGCCGGGCGCGCGTCCGGCTGCGGCGTTTCGCGTCCGCGCGCGGCGTTGCGCGTAGGGTGGGTCTCGACCCACCCTACCTTGCGCGGCTCAGATCTCCACGTCGCGCCATGCGCCCGGGGCCAGCCCCTCGACCGTGTAATCGCCGACCGACCAGCGCACCAGCCGCAGCACCGGCAGGCCCACATGGGCACACATCCGCCGGACCTGCCGGTTGCGGCCCTCGGTGATCGTCAGCCGCAGCCAGGCCTCGGGCACCGACTTGCGGAACCGCACCGGCGGATCGCGCGGCCAGAGCCAGCCGGGCGCCGCCACCTCCTCCACCTGCGCCGGGCGGGTGGGGCCATCCTTCAGCGTGACGCCCACGCGAAGGGCCTGCAGAGCGGCGGCGGCGGGGAGCCCCTCGACCAGGGCGA
>Ga0208112_100523_pt1 | contig 29787 bp, 29 predicted proteins | sample HotLakConsoUCCLE_FD_184736 | JGI IMG/M metagenome (GOLD analysis project Ga0208112, IMG submission 184736) | Hypersaline microbial mat communities from Hot Lake, Washington, USA - Hot Lake Consortium UCC-LE (SPAdes) (version 2) ... | reverse complement strand
AGCATCGACTCCGGGTTACACTGTGTCCGCATCGGGGGCTCTCCTGACATCGGGCCAAGTGTTTGTTCGCACTCACACTCTCGCCGATTTCAGACCCCGATGCACCTTCCTTCGTGAGATATCCGGGCTAGCTGTGCAGCCTCACGGGGTTGTTCTGGTCCAGCCCAAGGCGGCCGGGCCGCAGGTTCGCCTCGGCTCCGTCGCATGCGAGGGTCCTCGCCGGAAGGTGCGGTCCCATGGAACCCTCAAGGACCCGAGCCATGAAGCCGAGACTCGCCGTTGCCCTGCTCGCCCTCGCCCTCGGCGGCTGTGCCGCCTATGCGGAGGTCGGGCCGCCCGGCCCCGGGCCGGGCCGGGCCATGGCCAGCGGCGTCCAGGTCCCGCCCGGTCACCTGCCGCCACCGGGCGAATGCCGGATCTGGTTCCCCGACCGCCCGCCGGGGCACCAGCCGCCTCCCGGCGACTGCGCCAGCCTGCGCTGGCGCGTCCCGCCGGGCGCGGTGCTGGTGCCGGGCTGAGGTCGGTGGCCGGCGGTCCCTGCCGTACCGCTCTCGACGGCAGGGCGCCGGGTGGTCTATAGAACCGCGCCAGTTCGCCCGCCACAGCCCCGGCCCGATCCCGCCCATGACCGACCCGTCCCCCGACCCGCCTCCCGGCCTCGCCCCCGCTCCGGCCGCCACCGGCCGCCGCCTGGCCGGCCGGGTGGCGCTCGTCACCGGCGCGACCCGCGGCATCGGCCGCGCGGTCGCCGAACGCTTCGCCGCCGAGGGGGCGGAGGTCCTTCTGGTCGGCCGCACCGTCGGCGCGCTGGAGGAGGTCTACGACACCATCGCCGCCGCGGGCGGCCGGGCGGTCGGGATCCCGCTCGACCTCGCCGACGGCGACAAGATCGACGAGCTGGCGGCGGCGATCTATCAGCGCTGGGAACGGCTCGACGTCCTGGTCGCCAATGCGGCGCAGATCGGGGCACCGGGGCCGGTCAGCCACGGCGACCCCAAGCAGTGGCACGCCGTCTTCCAGGTCAACCTGCACGCCAACCAGCGGCTGATCCGCGCGCTCGACCCGCTGCTGCGCGCCTCCGGCTCGGGCCGGGCGGTGTTCGTGACCGATCCGGTCGGCCACCGGGTCAAGCCGTTCTGGTCCGCCTATGGCGCGTCGAAAAGCGCGCTGGAGACCATGGTCCGGATGTATGCCGGAGAGACGGTCGAGAGCTCCGGGCTCAGGGTCAACCTGCTCAGCCTCGCGCCGGTGCGCACCGGGCTGCGCGCCTTCTGCTTTCCTGGCGAGAAGCCGGAGACGGTCCGCCCGCCCGAGGCCGTGACCGACGCCTTCGTCGCCCTGGCCGAGGCGACCTGCCACCGCCATGGGGAGCTCGTCGAAGCGTGACCGCGCCGTTCCATGTCCTGACCCCCGACGCCCAGTACGCCGACGATGCCGTGGTCGAGCGCCGGGCCGCCGGCGAGCATGTCCGCTGGGAGATCCACCGCCAGCGCGACGCGGCGAAGATCCCGGACGACAGCTGGGCGGCGGCCGACGCGCTCCTGGTCTGGCACGAGGTGAAGATCGACGCCGCGCTGGTCGCCCGCTTGAAGAACTGTCGGGTGATCGTGCGCGCCGGGGTCGGCTTCGACCACATCGACCTGGAGGCCGCGGGCAGGGCCGGCATTCCGGTCTGCAACACGCCGGACTATGGCACGTCGGAGGTGGCGGATCACGCGATCGCGCTGATGCTGGCGTTCCGGCGCGGCATTCCGGCCTATCACGACCGGCTGCGGCGCGATCCGGCGGGCCTGTTCGACGCCGCGGCCGGACTGCCCCACGTGGCGCGCCTGCGCGGCCGGCGGATCGGCATCGCCGGGCTCGGCCGGATCGGCACCGCGACCGCCCTGCGCGCCAAGGCGTTCGGGATGGAGGTCGTGGCCTACGACCCCTACCTGCCCCACGGCCAGGAGATCGCGCTCGGCGTGACGCGGGTCGACACGCTGGAGCAGGCGCTCGACCGGGTCGACGTGGTCAGCCTGCACACGCCGCTGACGCCGGAGACCCGCGGCATGATCGGCGCCCGGGCCTTCGGCCTGATGGCGCCGCATGCGGTGCTGGTCAACACGGCGCGCGGCGCGATCGTCGACCTCGACGCGCTGTGGGAGGCGCTGCGCGCGAACGAAATCGCCGCCGCCGGGCTCGACGTCCTGCCGCAGGAGCCGCCGCCGGCCGACCATCCGCTGATCCGTGCCTATGCGGCCCAGGAGGACTGGATCCGCGACCGCCTGATCCTGACGCCCCACGCGGCCTGGATCAGCGAGGCCAGCCGAGAGGACGCCCGCCGCCTGTCGACCGAGACGCTGGTCCGGTACCTGGTCGACGGCCACCTGAGGAACTGCGTCAACGAGGCATGGCTGCCCCGATAGGGGACGCGGCCCATGGCGGTCCCCGCCCTCGCGGCCGATGACCTCCAGATGCTTGAAAACAGCGCGGTCATGCCCGCGCCGGCGGGCACCTCCCGGGCAGGGGCGCTCCCGCGGCGGTGAGCGCCGTCCACGGAGGTCCTGGCATTCGCCTGGATGACCGGTGCCCATGGCCACCGCTTGACGCTTCCCCGCCGGGCGCGGATACTCACTATTGTCTGATAATAATCGACGGCCTCGCCCCGCGCGAAGGGCCGCGCCTCAGCAGGGGAGCCACAGCCGGTGTCCGACAACGTCAAGAAGCTGCGCAGCCATGCCTGGTTCGGCAAACCCGACCGCGACGGGTTCCTGCACCGCAGCTGGATGAAGAACCAGGGCTTTCCCGACCACCTGTTCGACGGGCGGCCGGTGATCGGCATCTGCAACACCTGGTCGGAGCTGACGCCCTGCAACGCCCATTTCCGCGACCTGGCGGAGCACGTGAAGCGCGGCGTCTACGAGGCCGGCGGCTTCCCGCTGGAGTTTCCGGTCTTCAGCTGCGGCGAATCGAATCTGCGGCCGACCGCGATGCTGTTCCGCAACCTCGCCAGCATGGACGTCGAGGAGGCGATTCGCGCCAACCCGATCGACGGCGTCGTGCTGATGATGGGCTGCGACAAGACCACTCCGTCACTGGTTATGGGCGCGGCCAGTTGCGACATCCCGGCGATCGGCGTCTCCGGCGGCGCGATGCTGAACGGCTGGTACCGGGGCGAGCGGATCGGCTCCGGCACCAATGTCTGGAAGTTCTCCGAGATGGTCCGCGCCGGCGAGATGACGGTCGAGGAGTTCATGGAGGCGGAATCGGCGATGAGCCGGTCGGCCGGCCACTGCATGACCATGGGCACCGCGACCACAATGGCCAGCATGGTCGAATCGCTCGGCCTCGGCCTGCCCCACAACGCGGCGATCCCGGCGGTCGACGCCAGGCGCAAGGTGCTGGCCCACATGTCCGGCCGGCGCATCGTCGAGATGGTCCACGAGGACCTGCGGCTGTCGAAGATCCTGACCAAGCAGGCCTTCGAGAACGCGATCCGGGTCAACGGCGCGATCGGCGGGTCGACCAACGCGGTCATCCACCTGCTGGCGATGGCCGGGCGGATCGGCGTGGACCTGACACTGGACGACTGGGACCGGCTGGGCCGCGATGTGCCGACGCTGGTCGACCTGATGCCGTCGGGGCGGTTCCTGGTGGAGGACTTCTACTACGCCGGCGGCCTGCCCGCGGTGATCCGCGAGCTGGGCGAGATGGGGCAGCTCCACAAGGATGCCGCCACGGTCAACGGCCGGACGATCTGGGAGAACTGCCACGACGCGCCGTGCTGGAACCGCGAGGTCATCCGCACGCCCGACAACCCGCTGACCGAACACGGCGGCATCGCCGTCCTGAAGGGCAACCTGGCGCCCGACGGCGCGGTGCTGAAGCCGTCCGCCGCCGATCCGAACCTGATGGTCCATCGCGGCCGGGCGGTGGTGTTCGAGAGCATCGAGCATTTCAAGGCGCGGATCGAGGACCCGGACCTGGACGTCGACGAGACCTGCATCCTGGTGTTGAAGAACGCCGGCCCCAAGGGCTATCCGGGGATGGCCGAGGTCGGCAACATGCCGCTGCCGCCCAAGGTGCTGAAGAAGGGCGTGACCGACATGATCCGGATCTCCGACGCGCGGATGTCCGGAACCGCCTACGGCACCGTCGTGCTGCACGTCGCGCCGGAGGCGGCGGCCGGGGGGCCGCTGGCGCTGGTCCACGACGGCGACATGATCCAGATGGACGTGCCCAACCGCCGCCTGCACCTGGAGGTCGACGACGCCGAGCTTGCCCGACGGCGCGAGCGCTGGGAGCCGCCGGTGCCGGCAATGTCCAGCGGCTATCAGAAGCTCTACGTCGACCATGTGATGCAGGCGAGCACCGGCGCCGACCTGGATTTCCTGGTCGGCTGCCGCGGCGCCGCCGTCCCGCGCGAAAGCCACTGACGGCCGGACGATGCAGGAACCGACCCCCGCCCTGATCGGCATCGACTGGGGCACCACCAACCTGCGCGCGTTCCGCCTCGCCGCCGACGGCACCGTGCTGGAGGCGCGCGAGGCGCCGGGACGCGGGCTGATGCACGTCGCCGCCGGCGGCTATCCGGCCGCGCTGGCGGAGGTGCTGGGCGGCTGGGCGGAGGCCAAAGGGGGCGCGGGCCTGCCGGTGCTGGCCGCCGGGATGGTCGGCGCCCGCCAGGGCTGGCACGAGGTGCCCTATGCGCCGGCGCCCGCCGGTCTCGACGACCTGGCGGCGGCCTTGTTCCCGGTGCCGGATGCGCCGGGAGGGCTCGACGTCCGGCTCGTGCCCGGCGTGATCGACCGGGCGGGCGTGCCCGACGTGATGCGCGGCGAGGAGGCGGAGATCCTGGGCCTCGCCGAGGCCGAGACCGAGGGCCCGGTCTGCCTGCCCGGCACCCATTCCAAATGGGTCGCGGTGGAGGCCGGCCGGATCGCCCGGTTCGCCACCTTCATGAGCGGCGAGGTCTACGGCCTGATGCGCGCCCGGTCGATCCTGGCGCGGACCATGCCCGAGGACGGCGACCACGACGCCCACGATCCGGCGGCCTTCGCCCGCGGCGTCGCGCGCTCCGGAGCCCCCGGCGGGCCGCTGCACCACCTGTTCGGCGCGCGGACCCTGGCGCTGACCGGCGATCTGGCCGAAGGCGCCGGGCCGTCCTATCTTTCCGGACTGCTGATCGGTGCGGAGATCCGGGCCGCGGCCGCCCTGATCGATCGACCGGGTCCGGTGACGCTCGTCGGCGCCGCCGGTCTGATCGACCGCTACGGCGACGCCCTCGCGCTGCTCGACCGCCCGGTCCGCCGTGCCGCCCCGGACGCCGCCGGCCGCGGCCTCGCCCGGATCGCCCGGGCCGCCCGCCTGGTTTGACGCCCGCCTGGTTTGACGCCCGCCTGGTCTGACGCCCGCCCGGTCTGCCCTGTGCCGCCCGCTGATCCGAAGGACGCTTCGATGACCGACCGCCCCGCCGCCGACCGCCTGAGGGCCCTGTTCGCCACGCGCCCGCTGATCGCCATCCTGCGCGGGCTGTCGCCCGAGGAGGCCGTGCCGATCGGCGACGCGCTGGTCGAGGCGGGCATTCCGATCCTGGAAGTGCCGCTCAACTCCCCGCGCCCCTATGACAGCATCGGTCTGTTGGCCGGCCGCTACGGCGACCGCGCCCTGGTCGGCGCCGGCACCGTGCTGGAACCGGACGAGGCGCGGAAGGTGGCCGAGGCCGGCGGCGCGCTCGCCGTGGCCCCGGAGACCAACCCGGCGATGATCGCCGCGGCGATCGAGGCCGGGCTCGCTGTCGTCCCCGGCTTCGCGACCCCCAGCGAGGCCTTCGCCGCCCTGCGCGCCGGCGCCGACGCGCTGAAGTTCTTCCCGGCCGATGCCTATGGGCCGGCCGCGCTGAAGGCGATGCGGGCGGTGCTGCCGAAGGAGACCCGTGTGGTGCCGACCGGCGGCGTGACGCCCGAGACCATCGCCGACTGGCGCGCCGCCGGCGCCGACGGCTTCGGCATCGGTTCCGCCCTCTACAAGCCGGGCGTCGACGCGCCGGAGATCGCCCGTCGGGCCCGCGCCTTCGTCGCCGCGTGGGAGGCGGCGGCCGGATAGGGCGGCCCGCCTGGTCACGGAAGCGCTCGGCGCGGCACCCCCCTTGACCTTCCCCGGGGGGAAGGCCCCACATGACGGGGCGACAGGCGGCGTCCCGCCCCGGAACAGGAGACCAAGAGATGGCAGAAGTGTACCGCGTCGACGGCATGACCTGCGACGGCTGCATCCGCTCGGTGACCCGCGCCGTCCAGGCGGAATACCCGGGCTGCGACGTCAAGGTCGACCTCGACAAGGGCGAGGTCACGGTCGACCGGGCGGACGACCGCAAGAGGGTGGCCCGGGCGATCGAGGATGCCGGCTTCACCGTCGCGGCATTCTGAATCGGCCTAGCCTGCCTCTGGCTTGTCATCCCGTCGGCGACGGCCGGTGAGCGCCGAGACCCGCCGCTCGATATAGCCGAGGACGGTGAGGATCAGGAACGCCATCAGCGTCGCGATCGCCGCCAGGTCATAGAGGCCGGCACCGCAGGCCGCGCCGATCGCGCCGACCATCCAGATGCTGGCACCGGTCGTCAACCCGCGCACGGCACCGCGTGCCTGGATGATGCTGCCGGCACCCAGGAAAGCGACGCCCGTCACCACCGCCTCGACCACGCGCAGGGGGTCGGCCCGGACATGCGTGTCGCCCTGGAATGCCGGGCTCTGCGACATGCTGATGGTCAGGACGACGAAGAGCGCGGCCGCCAGCGAGACCAGCATCATGGTGCGCAGGCCGGCGGACTTGCCGCGCAGTTCCCGGTCGAGGCCGATAACGAGGCCCGCCGCGGCCGCGGCGCCCAGCCGGGCCAGCAGCAGTTCGGGGTCCAGCCCCACCATGAAATCCATTGCGGTCAGGTCCAAGGGTCGGTGCCCGGCGCCGGTCGGGCGGATCACCTTCCGCAGGTGGCCGCGGCCGGTGGGCGGCGTCAAGGGGCACCGCTGGACAACGCGCGCCGTCCATCAAGGTCCCCGCCTTCGCGTCGCCTTGGCGGGGATGACGTTATCTGATTGATATTCAGCCAAAAAAGCGAGTCATGCCCGCCGGGCAGGCACCTCCCGGGCAGGCGGTCGGCCACCGGCCGCCGGCTATTGCGCCAGCCGCGCCTCGACCTCCTCGTGGACGCTCCAGTCGACCACGTCGGAATAGTCGATCGGCGCGGTCAGCACCCCTTCGCGCAGAAACACGTCATGGAGGGCCTGGAGATCGACCGCCGCCGGATCGAGGGCGTCGACGAACCAGAAACGTCCGAACTCCAAGGTGCGCTCGTCGACCCCCAGCGCCTCGGCCAGGATCGCGCGGTTGTCCGGATCGTCATAGCCGTCGCCGGCCAGATCGGCCGCCGCACGCGCGAGGGCGTGGACGAAATCCACGACCACGTCGCGGTTCTCCTCCAGATAGGCCGGATTGACCACCACGGCCGTCTTGGAGATGTCCTGGCCCATCACCCGCGCCAGCGAGGGCGAGATGACCGTGCCGGCGCCGCTGTCGACCAGCCGGTTGGAGAACGGGCCGCCCTGGACCGTGGCGTCGATCAGGCCGTTCTCCATCGCCTGGACGATCTCCGCCCCGCCCAGCGCGACCACCTCGACGTCCCCGAGCGTCAGGCCGTGATCCTGGAGATAGACCGAGACGTCGAACGACGACAGCGAGCCGATGCCGCCGGACATCGCCACGCGCCGGCCCTCGAGGTCGGCCGGGCCGGTGATCTCGCCGCTTTCGACCAGCTCCGTCCGGGCGATCAGCGGCACCGCCGGCCAGGCGTCGTCGGCCACCGATTCGCCGCCCATGGAGGCCACCACCTTGACCTCGATGCCGCGGTCGACGGCGTTGAAGAAGCCGGCGGACAGCCCGCCCATCAGGACGTCCAGGCGCCCCGCGGCGACCAGCGCGATGCCGTCCTGGCCGGAGGTCACCTGGGTCGGCTCGACGACGATGCCGGCCTCCTCCAGATAGCCCTTGGCCTCGGCGACGTAGAGCGGCGCGAAGCAGATGCAGGGCACCGTCGCCATGCGGATCACGCGGGCCTCCTCGGCCTCGGCCTCCGAAGTCGCCAGGGGGACGGCGGCCAGCAGCGACGCGCCGGCCAGGAAACCCTCGATACGCATGTGCCTCGTCATCGCTCGCATGCCTCCGCGTCGGGGGAAAGGGACAGACGGCGCGTCAGCCCCGCGCCTGGGGCGGGCGCCAGCGGAACAGGACGCGCTCGATCGCGCCCAGGATGGCGAAGGAGCCGAGGGCGATGACGGCGATCGAGGTCAGGCCGACATACATCGCCTCGATCCGGAAGATCTGCCACGACTGCCAGATCAGGAAGCCGAGGCCGGTCCGCGACGCGACGATCTCCGCCGCGATCACCAGCAGGAGGGCGATGCCCCAGCCGATCCGGACGCCGGCATAGATCACCGGCAGCGCCCCGGGCAGCACCACGGTGCGGAAGAAGTCCCACCGACCGGCGCGGTAGTTCCGGCCGACGTCGAAATAGATCCGCTCGATGTTCATCACCCCGGCGGTCGCCACGATCACCAGCTGGAAGAACACGCCCGAGGCGACGATCACCCACTTGCTCAGCTCGCCCAGACCGAAGATCAATAGGATCAGCGGCATGATCGCCAGCTTCGGTATCGGGTAGACCGCGTCGACGATCGGCTGCAGAGCGGCGCGGACATAGCGGTTGAGCCCGATCGCCACGCCCAGCAGCGCCCCCGGAACGGCCCCCATCAGGAAACCGATGAAGGCGCGCTGGACCGAGGCCGCGGCATGCAGCGCCAGGCTGCCGTCCAGGATCATCGCCCAGCCGGCCGCCAACACCTCGCTCGGCGCGGGGAAGTACCGGCGGTCCACCACGCCGAGATGGACCCCTGCCTCCCAGGCCAAAAGGAGGCCGATCGGCGTGGCCACCGACAGGACCCGTTCCAGGCGTCGGCGGGCGCCGGCCCTGTCGGCCCCCGGCTCCGCACCCGCGATCCGGACGGTTCCCTCGCCGGGCGCCGCCGGCCCGGCCGGGGGGATGCGCACGCCCAGGCGGGCGCCCTCGGCGCCGGCGCCCAGCCGATCGCTGAGGCCGGTCACGCCGACGCCTCCGCCAGCCGGGCGGCGCGGGTCACTTCCTCGCCGAGGCTGTCCCAGATCCGGCTGATCATGTCGCCGTAGCGCGGATCGGACTTGACCTCCAGGACGTGGCGGGGCCGGTCGAACGGCACCGCGATCTCCGCCTTGATCCGCCCGGGCCGCGCCGTCATCACCAGGATCCGATCGGCCAGCACCAGCGCCTCGTCGATCGAGTGGGTGATGAACAGCACGGTCTTGCCGCTCTCCTCCCAGATCCGAAGCAGTTCCTCGTGCAGGATGAACTTCGTCTGCTCGTCCAGCGCCCCGAAGGGTTCGTCCATCAGCAGGATCTCCGGATCGTTGGCGAAGGCGCGGGCCACGCTGACGCGCTGGCGCATGCCGCCGGAGAGCTGGTACGGATAGGCGTCGCGGAAATCCCAGATGCCGGTCTTGCGCATGAAATAGCCGGCGCGGTCGTCGATCTCCCGGCGCGGCCGCCGGCGCATCGCCATGCCGTAGGAGACGTTCTGCGCCACCGTCATCCAGGGGAAGACCGAGCTCTCCTGGAACACCATGCTGTTGACCGGCCGGCCGGGCTGTTCCCGGCGGATCTCGATCGCGCCCCCGGTCGGCGTTTCAAGTTCTCCGATCATCCGCAGCACCGTCGTCTTGCCGCAGCCGGACGGCCCCAGGAGACAGCAGAACTCCCCCGCCGCGACCGCGAGGTCGACGGCGTCGACCGCCTCCACCGTCCGGCCGTCGGGGCCCTCGAACCGCTTGGTCAGACGTTCCAGCCGGATCTTCGGCGGTGCGGCTTGGGTCTCGGTTTCGGGCGAGGCATCGGGGCGTGGGGAAAACACAACAACCACCGGGCAAGGCTCACGAGATCGTTACAAGCGATACTAGTTGCCTGGACTTGATAATGCCACTCAATTCTTGCTTAGGTTTAGCATACTGAAGAATGTACACATAAAAGACTCCACCTGCCCCACCGACTAACGCTCTCTCCCACCACCGAACACATATCGCGCCTGGAGCACCCGGGCTCCGGTCGTCAGCCAGCACAGGGCGCCGAATCCCCAGGCGATCCAGGGGAAGGCCTCCGGCATCAGGCAGATCGCGACGAAGCAGGCGATGGTCTCGCTGCCTTCGGTGAAGCCGCCGATATAGAACAGCGACTTGCGGCCGTAGCGGTCCGTCTCGATGCCACGCTTGGCGGCGAGGATCGCGAAGGCCAGGAAGCTGGTACCGGTGCCCACGAAGCTGAAGATCAGGAAGGCCGCCGGCAGCGCCATCTCCGGCCTGCCGAGGGCGAAGCCGAACACGACGGCGCTGTAGAACAGGAAGTCGGCCACGATGTCGAGGTAGCCGCCGAAATCGGTGACGCCGCGGGCCCGGGCGATCGCGCCGTCCAGCCCGTCCATCAGCCGGTTCAGCAGGATCAGCGCCAGCGCCACGCCATAGGCCTGGAACCCCAGCGCGGCGACGGCGCCGACACCGACCGCTACGCCGCCCAGCGTCACGTGGTTCGGCTCGACGCCCGCCGCGGCCAGCCGCATGCCCACCCGGTCGAGCGGTCGGTCGATCACCTTGCGGAGCGCTGCGTCGAACATGTCTGAAGTCGTCTTCCCGGCCGCCGGACGGGAAGGGAGTTAGGCCGGTCGTGCCCCGCGCGCAAGCAAACCGCGCTCACCGTGGCGTGAGGGGCGCCGACAGCCCGCCGATCGCCCTGGCTTTACCGTCCATTAACCGGCGGTTGCGAAAGTGGAGCCGACCCATCAGACATCAGCCTGGCCGAATCGACAGCCCCCGTGATGACCGCCCCCTTCGCCTCGCCGCCCACCGATCCGGTCACCGCCATGGCGGGCCAGTTCGAACGGTTCGGCATCGCCGCCCTTCGGCTGGCCATGCCGATCGCCACCACCGGCCCGGATGGCAGCGCCCCACCGCCGATCCAGTCAAGTTTCCGGGTCGGCAGCCATCGTTGGCGACTGGTTCTGCAGCCGGAGGACGGGGCCTTCCGGATCGCCGTCTCCACCGATTGCGGCGTGATCCCCTACACCGCGGAGGATGCGGCGGCCCGCGCCGCCCTGCTGGTGGCGCTGCCGGAACTGGGCGGGCTGCCCCTCGCCCGGATCGTGGTGACCGCCGACCAGCGGCTGCGCGTGGTCGGCGACTGGCAGGCCGAGGGCGCGATGACGCCCCACGCCGTCATCTACGAACTGATCCGATTCCTCAGGGAGGCTCGGCCGATCGCCGATCTTCTGAGCAGCCTCCAGGCGCGATAGCAGCAGCGGGAACGTCTCGACGGGGGCGCCCTCCCCGCGGCGGTCGCCCCTGACAGAGCCCGACCGATGCCCCCTACCCGGGCTCGCCCGCGGGGATCGTCGGCGGCGGCGCCGGCAGGCTGAAGATCTGTCCGGGATAGATCAGGTCGGGATCGCGGATCTGGCTGACATTGGCCTGGTAGATCACCGTGTACTGCATCCCCTCTCCATAAACCCGCCTGGCGATCCGCCACAGGCTGTTGCCGGGCTGGACAACCACCTCGGTATGGCCGGGCGGGATCTCGGCCGGCGCCGCATCCCGGCGGAACGGAATCTCCGCCCGTGCCACCACCGTGCCGTCGTCGGCCAGCATGTCGGCGCGCAGGCGATAGGTGCCGGGGGCAACCGGCTCGGCGACCCGGACCGTCCAGCGGCCGCGGTCGTCGGCAGCCGCCTCGCCGGCCGTCTCGCCGTCGAGGTAGAGCCGGACGGCGCTGTCTGGCACCGCCGTCCCCGAGACGATCAACCGGCCCGCGTCGTCGTAGTCGACCACCTCGATCGCCACGTCGACCGGCAGGGCGGCGGCCGGCGGCGGGGCATCCTCGGCCGCCGACGCCGGAGCGGTGGCCTGCTGCCCCATCGCCGGCGGCGTCTCGGCCTGCTCCACCGCGGTATCCGGCGGCTCGCGAAGGGCTGTGTCGACCGTTCCGGGCGGTTCCGGCACCTGCAGCGGCCGGGTCGGCCCGACCTCGTCGCGCGGCGCCATCAGGATCAAGGGGTCCGCCGGAGCCGGATCGGGCGTCTGCGCGCCCGCGATGTCGCGCCGGGCCTCCGGCACCACCAGCACCACGACATCCTCGGAGACCACCGGCCGATCGCGACCCGGCACCTGCGCCACCAGCTCCAGCTGATAGCTGCCGGGCGCCAGCGGCCCGTCGGAAAGCCAAACCCACTCGCCGCCGGCATCGGCCACCACCCGGCCGAGCGTCCGCTCGCCGGAGCGGATCTCCACCGTCGCCTCGGCCGGGCCGCGGCCGGCGATCACCGCCATGCGGCTTTCCCCGACGCGGACGGCGTCGAAGGATGGCGGCCGGAGCGACGGCAGGGCCGCAACCTCGGCCGTCGCGGGCGCCGGCGCCTCGGCGATCTCCAGCGGCGTCGATCCGGTGGACGGATCCGCCGGCACCGACTCCTGCCGCGCCGGCTCCTGCGGCGCCGGTTCGGTCTCGTCGGCGCCGGGTTCCGCCGCGGCGATCTGCGGCGGCGCGCCCGCCTCCTCCGGCGACGGTTCGCCCTGGGGCGGCTCGGCCGCCGGCTCGGACGCGGCAGGCGCGGCGGGCTCGGGCGCGGCGCGCCGTTGCGGCGTCACCGTCAGCGCCACGGTGCCATCCACCGCCCCGTCCGGCCCGGTCTCGTCGGTCGCGGCGCCGTCGACGTCGTCCGCGGCGGCGCGCTCCGCGCCCTGATCCGCCGCCTGATCCCCCGACAGGGCCGCAGCGTCGTCGACCGCATCGCCGACGGCGCCGTCCGCGGTCACGACCTCGCCGGTCTGCTCTTCCGCCTCGTCGCCGGCCGCGGCCTCGGTCGCGACACCCTCGTCGCCAGCCTGTCGTGTCGCGGCGGCGCGGTCGGTCCGCGGCGCGGTCGTCGTGGGGGCAGTTTCGACCTCGAGCTCGACGGTCGGCGCGTCGGCGGCCTGTCGGATCGGTGTCTCGCCGGCGTTGCCGGCCGAGTCCGCCGCGGCGGCGTCCTCCTCCCGCTCGGCCGTCGTCTGCTCTTCGACGGGGCCGACGCCAGGCGTTCCGGCCCCGTCGTCGGCGAGAGGGATCTCGAAAGCGGGGGCGGTGGCCCCTGCGGCCTCTTCCGTATCCGTCGCCTCGGCATCCGTCGCCTCGGCGTCCCCGGCGGCGGTCGTCCCGGCGGCCGGGCGTGTCGCCGCCTCGCCGGTCGCGGCCCCCGGCGCGGGCGCTTCCGCCTGCCCGACCGCAGTCCCGGCAGCACGCTCTGCCGCAGCCTCGGTCGCAGCCTCGGTCGCAGCCTCGGTCGCAGCCTCGGTCGCAGTCTCGGTCGCAGTCTCGGTCTCGGCCTCGGCCTCGGTGCCCGTCTCGGCATCCGCCCCCGTCGGCGCGGCATCAGCGGGAGCGTCGGCGGAAACGGGTCCCGCCGCCGCCGCCTCGTCCGCCACCGTTTCGTCCGCCGCCGTCTCCTCGTCCGGCGTCTCGGCCGCGTCCGCCGGCGTGTCGGTCTCGATCGTCAGCGGGCGCAGCCCGGCCGGATCGAGCGCCTCCACCTGCCCGGCCCCGGCCTCCTCTTCCTCGGCGGCTCCCTCCACGGCCACCGACGCAGGCTCTCCCGCGCTGCCGTCGGCATCGTCCGCGGGAGCCTGCGGCGTGCCGGCCGCGCCGTCGCCGCCCTCCGCCACGGATGCCGGGCCGTCGTCCCCCGCGCGACCGTCCTGAACCGCGGCCTCGTCGGTCGCGTCGGACGGCGCTGCGGGTTCGGGGGCGGGCGCCGGCGCGGAGGCCGTTTCTGGCGCCGAAGCCGCGTTTTCCGGCGCCGCGGGCACGGCATCGTCCGACGGGCCGTCTTCGAGCGACTGCCGGGCCGAGGGCGGCGTGGCGTCAGGCCCGGGCGTGCGGTCGGTCCACCAGGCTACCAGGCCGACGCCCGCAACGACCACCACCGCGCCCGCAATCAAAACGAGTCTGTTCACCAGCCAGCCGCCTCCGCCGATCCGTCCGCACTACCCCGCCGCAGCCGCTGCGGGCGCGCAGCACCTGCCGCCTCCACACCCGGTTGCCCGCCGACCGTACCGTCGCGCGTCACGGGGCGCAACAAAGGCCGAACAGCCTCGGCATGCCCCGCGTCGCGGCGCGCGGCGCCCGAGGCATCGCCGCGCCCGACTTGCCGGCGGCGCCGCTGCATGCTAACGCCATCCCTCCCTCCGACGGTCCCCTTCCCGAGCGATCCCCCTCCCGCCAATCGAGACCCCGCCATGACCGATGTCCGTTCGATCTGCGTCTATTGCGGCTCCGCCGGGCGCGTCGACGCCCGCTACCGCGCGGCCGCGGAGCGGCTGGGCCGGATGATCGGCGAGCGCGGGCTGCGCCTGGTCTATGGCGGCGGCCGGGTCGGGCTGATGGGCCTGTGCGCCGACGCCGCCCTGGCCGCCGGGGCCGAGGTCGTCGGCATCATCCCGGACCATATCCAGGCCCTGGAGGTGGAGCACACCGGCCTGGCCGAGCTGATCGTGGTCGACAGCATGCACACCCGCAAGCGCGCCATGTTCGATCGGTCGGACGCCTTCGTCGTCCTGCCCGGCGGGCTGGGCACCCTGGACGAGACGTTCGAGATCCTGACCTGGCGCCAGCTGGCGCTGCACGACAAGCCGATCGTCATCGTCGACGAGGGCGGCTACTGGCAGCCGCTGGAGGCGATGGTCGACCACATGATCGACGCCGGCTTCTGCCGGGAAGGCCACAAGAAGCTGTACCGGCTCGTTCCGTCGGTCGACGCGGTGTTCGACGCCCTGGCGATGGCGCCGGAACCGATCGTCGAGCCGCAGTCGAAATGGCTCTAGCCGGCACCGTCGGCGCGGGTTTCGCAGGCGCGGCGCCGGTGCTATAAGGCGCCCGCATCAGCCGAGCCGGGTCGGCCGGCGCCGCCGCCGCCCCGTCCGCGCCCGTCCGCCGGACGCCGGGCCGGCCGTGCCGCGCTCCCCCCGCGGCCTCCTGGTCGACGGCCCCGTTCGAGATGATCCGTTCCGACGTTCCGTTGTCCTGGAGAACCCGCATCATGGCCAAGATCAAGGTGAAGAACCCGGTCGTCGAGCTCGACGGCGACGAGATGACCCGCATCATCTGGGACTTCATCAAGAACAAGCTGATCCTGCCGTATCTCGACATCGACCTGAAATACTACGACCTCGGGATCGAGCATCGGGACGCCACCGACGACCAGGTGACCGTCGACGCCGCCAACGCGATCAAGCAGTACGGCGTCGGCGTCAAATGCGCGACGATCACGCCCGACGAGGCGCGGGTGGAGGAGTTCGGCCTGAAGAAGATGTGGCGCTCGCCCAATGGCACGATCCGCAACATCATCGGCGGCACCGTGTTCCGCGAGCCGATCATCTGCTCCAACGTGCCGCGCTACGTGCCCGGCTGGACCAAGCCGATCGTGATCGGCCGCCACGCCTTTGGCGACCAGTACCGCGCCACGGACTTCAAGATCCCGGGTCCGGGCACCCTGAAGATGGTGTACCAGCCGGCCGGTGGCGGCGCGCCCGTGGAGTACGAGGTGCACGAGTTCCCGGGCGCTGGCGTCGCCATGGGCATGTACAACCACGACGACTCGATCCGCGGCTTCGCCCGGTCGTGCTTCAACTACGGCCTGCAGCGGAACTTCCCGGTCTACATGTCGACCAAGAACACGATCCTCAAGGTCTATGACGGCCGGTTCAAGGACCTGTTCCAGGAGGTGTTCGACCAGGAATTCAAGGCGGAGTTCGACAAGCGCGGCCTGACCTACGAACACCGGCTGATCGACGACATGGTCGCCTCGGCGATGAAGTGGGAAGGCGGCTACGTCTGGGCCTGCAAGAACTACGACGGTGACGTGCAGTCCGACACGGTGGCGCAGGGCTTCGGCTCGCTCGGCTTGATGACCTCCGTCCTGATGACGCCGGAGGGCGACGTCGTCGAGGCCGAGGCGGCGCACGGCACCGTCACCCGCCACTACCGCCAGCACCAGAAGGGCCAGGAGACCTCGACCAACCCGATCGCGTCGATCTTCGCCTGGACCCGCGGCCTGCAGTACCGCGCCCAGTTCGACGACACGCCCGACGTGGCGGCCTTCGCCGAGTCGCTGGAGCGGGTCTGCGTCAAGACCGTCGAATCCGGCCACATGACCAAGGACCTGGCCATCCTGATCGGGCCGGAGCAGCCCTGGCTGACCACCAACCAGTTCCTGGACAAGCTGGACCAGGGGCTGCAAGCGGAAATGCAGAAGGCCTGACACGCGAGGCCGCGCGGCAAGAAATTCGGCGGCGGCCACTTGCGGGACTGCCGCCTTTTTTCCACGAATTGTTAGCGATTTCCCCGCATCCTGCGATCGAGTCGCGGGTATCCGGAAAGGTGACGGAACGGCCCGCCGGAGAAGCCGAGAGCGCCGGCCGTCTATGGACTTCAGTTCGACCACCGTCCTGCCCTTCGCCGCCATGGGTGCCGGCGCCCTGGCCGTCGCACTGAGCTACACCGCTCTGCTGCCGGGCGCCGGGCGAAGCTATCGCTGGTGGGCCGCCGCCTACGCCGCGACGGCGGCGCGCTGGATCATGATCACCCTGGCCGCTGCGGGCGTCTGGTCGGCCGGTGCCTTGCTCGCGCAGGGTCTGCAGATCGCCTCGGCGCTGCTGCTGCTCGGTGGGACGCTCGTCTTCCTCGGCCGCCGGCCCAGCCCGGGCGCCATCGCCGCCGGCGCGGCCCTGGCCGCCGCCTGGCCGATCGGCGCGCTGGCGTTCTCCGGCGCGCCATGGCCCGCCTGGCCACTCTACCTGGCGGGCGGTCTCGTCCATCTCGGCACCGGCGCGGTCTATGTGGTGGAACGGCGCCGCCGCGACCGCCTGCACGGCGCCTTCTTCATGATCGGCGCGCTGTTCGCGGCGCTGGGCGTCCTGAAGCTGACGACCGCCATCCTGGGCGGCGGTACGGACGGCGCCGTCAGCGGCTTCGCGCTGTACAGCCACGCGCTGCATCTGCTGCTGGCGGTGGTCCTGATCGTCACCGTGCAACGCCACCAGCAACTGCGCGCCGAGGATGCCCGGCGCGAGCTGCGCCGGTCGGAGGAACGGTTCCGGGACTTTGCCGACATCGCCTCCGACTGGTACTGGGAGATGGGCGCCGACCTGCGCTTCTCCTATTTTTCGGAGCGGATGGGACGGTCCACCGGGCTCGATCCCCAGAAGGTGATCGGCCGGCGCCGGGGCGAGATGGAGGGCGTGGACCACGACGATCCCGTGCTGGTGCGGCACCTGGCGGAACTGGAGGCGCACCGCCCGTTCCGGGACTTCCGCTACCGCTATCGGGATACGGCCGGGCGACCGCGCTGGATCTCCGTCAGCGGCCGGCCGATGCACGACGACCACGGCACGTTCCTCGGCTATCGCGGCGTCGGGCGCGACATCACGGCGGAGACCACGGCCCGCCAGGAGATCGACGAGGCCCGCCAGGCGGCGGAAATGGCGAGCCGCGCCAAATCGGAGTTCTTGGCCAACATCAGCCACGAGCTGCGCACGCCGCTGAACGCCATCATCGGCTTTTCGGAGATCATCCGCGACCTGCAGTTCGGCCGCAACGCGATCGACCGCTACGCCGACTACGCCGCCGACATCCATGCCAGCGGCACGCATCTGCTCGACGTCATCAACGACGTGCTGGACATGGCGAAGATCGAGGCCGGCCGCTACCAGCTGCACGAAGAACCGCTGGACCTCGCGCCGCTGGTCGATTCCTGCCGCCGGATCATCGACGGCCGGGCGCGGGAGAAGGCATTGCGGCTGATCATCGAACTGCCCGCCGACCCGCCACGCCTGCTGGCCGACAAGCGGGCGATGAAGCAGATCCTGATCAACCTCCTGTCCAACGCCGTCAAGTTCACGCCGGAGGGCGGGGAGATCCGGGTCTCGATCTCGCTGACGCCGGTCGAGGCGGGCACGGGCCTGCGGCTCGACGTGGCCGACACCGGCATCGGCATCGCCGAGAAGGACCTGGCCTATATCCGGGAGCCGTTCCGCCAGGCGGATACGCGGATGAGCCGCAGCTTCGAAGGCACCGGGCTCGGCCTGACCATCGTCGGCAGCCTGATCGAGCTGCACGACGGCACGCTCGACATCGCCAGCAGGCTCGGCGAGGGCACCACCGTGACGATCCGCCTGCCGCCCGGCCGGGTCATCGAAGCCGGCCTGGGCGGCGAGGCCGATCCGAGCGCGACCCCGCCGGTCCCGTTCGCCCTGCTCGGTGACGGCGGAGAGGCGCGCAGCGCCTGAACCGGCGTGTCTCGGGCCGGGGCCGCGTGGCGGCCACGCGCGCCGTCCTGGGAGGTCCCCGCCAATCGTCAAGAAGCAGCGCGTCATGCCCGCGCAGGCGGGCATCTCCGGGGAACGGGCGCTCCCACCGCGACGCGCGCGGTCCATCAAGGTCCCCGCCTGCGCGGGGATGACCTCAATGAATTGATATTACGCAAAAAAAGCGCGTCATGCCCGCGCAGGCGGGCATCGGCCGCCGCTACAGCCGGCCCAGGTCCCGCGCGGTCTGGTCGATCGCGGCCTTCGCCTTCTCGACGATCTCGTCGATCTGCGCCTCGGTGACGATCAGCGGCGGCGAGAGGACCATGGCGTCGCGCACCGCCCGCATCACCAGGTCGTTCTCGAAGCAGTGGTCGCGGCAGCGGGTGCCGACCTCGCCGTATTTGGGGAAGCGCTTGCGGGTCTTCCGGTCCTCGACAAGCTCGATCGCGCCGATCAGCCCTTCGGACCGGACCTCGCCGACGATCGGGTGGTCGTCGAAGGTCTCGTGCAGACGCTTCGCGAGATAGGGCCCGGTGACGTCGCGCACCCGCTCGATGATCTTCTCGTCCTCGAGGATCTGCATGTTGGCGAGCGCGACGGCGCAGGGCGTCGGGTGGCCGGAATAGGTGAAGCCGTGGAAGAACTCCCCGCCGTCGCCGATCAGGGCGGTCGCCACGCGCTCGCCCACCATCACGGCGGAGAGCGGCAGGTAGCCGGAGGTGATGCCCTTGGCCATGGGCATCAGGTCGGGCTCGATGCCGTAGCGGTCTGAGCCGAACCAGTGGCCCAGCCGGCCGAAGCCGCAGATCACCTCGTCGGCCACCAGCAGCACGTCGTAGCGCCGGCAGATCTCCTGGATCCGCGGCCAGTAGCTCTCCGGCGGGATGATCACGCCGCCGGCACCCTGGATCGGCTCCGCCACGAAGGCGGCGACGCTGTCGGGCCCCAGCTCCAGGATCCGTTCCTCCAGCGCATCGGCGGCCTTGAGGCCGAAGACCTCCTTGTCCATGTCGCCGCCGTCGTCGCACCAGTAGGGCGCCCGGATGTGGACGAAGCCGGGCAGCGGCAGGTCGGCCTGGCGGTGCATCGGCCCCATGCCGGAGAGCGACACGGCCGCCATGGTCGAGCCGTGATAGCCGTATTTGCGGCTGATGATCGTCTTCTTGCGGGAGTGGCCCTTGAGGTTCCAGAAGTGGCGCACCATGCGCACCACTGTGTCGTTCGCCTCCGAGCCCGAGGAGGCGTAGAAGACGTGGTCGAGGCCCTTCGGCGTCTTCTCCACCAGCCGGGCGGACAGCTCGATCGCCGGAACCGTCGCGGTCTTGAAGAAGGCGTTGTAGTAGGGCAACCGGCGCATCTGTTCGGTCGCCGCCTCGATCAGTTCCTCCCGGCCGTAGCCGAGATTGACGCACCACAGGCCGGCCATGGCGTCGATGATCCGCCGGCCGGCCAGGTCGTAGAGATAGACGCCGTCGGCCCGATCGATGATCCGGCTGCCGCCTTCGGTCGCCAGCGCCTTGTAGTCGGTGAACGGGTGCAGGTGGTGCGCGATGTCGAGCGCCTTCCATTCCTGCTCGGTCAGGTGCATGCGGGTCATGGCTCGGCCATCCTCGGTCGGGTCGTCGGAGCGGGGTCGATCGCGATCGATCGGGGGGAGGATACGGGACGGCCGGCGGGCGCGCATCGCGACCCGCCCCGGCCGTCAGCCGAGGCGCGGCGGGTTGTAGCCGATCCGGGCGCAGAGGATCAGCAGCTCCTGATGCAGGGTGCGCAGCGTCATGGCGCCAGTCTACGAAAGCCGGCGCCCGGGCGGAAGCGGGATGCGGAACCGGTCGCGCCGGTCGCGGGTTGGCGAGGCAGGACCGATCGAGGGAGGACCGCCATGCCCCGCATCCCGCCGACCGCCGCCGCGGCGGTCGCCGCGCTTGCCGCCGCTCTCGGGTTCGGCGCCACCCTCGCGCCGGCGCAGGAGACGGCCCCGGCCCTGCCCGAGGACTGGAGCGCCTTCGACCACATCAACTCGCTGGTGATCGCCGACGAGGAAAGCCCGCTCTACGGCCTGCACCACTTCTACATCGGCGAGACCGGGCGCGACGTCTTCCTGCAGCAGCAGGGCTTCCCCTACCCCGAAGGCACGACCTTCGTCGGCGCCGTCTACGACGTGGTGAGCGAGGGGGCGCAGCATGACGAGGGGGCGCCGGCGATGATCACGCTGATGGTCAAGGACCCGGCGGCCGAGGAAACCGGCGGCTGGCGCTTCGCCGCCTATCGGCCCGACGGGACGCTGATCGAGCAGGACGTGGCGCAGACCTGCTTCCAGTGCCATACGCAGGTCGAGGAGACCGACTTCGTCTTTTCCCGGCCGCTGGGTCTGGTGGTCTCCCGGCCCTGACCACCGGCACGGCCTCGGCCCCTTCGTTCCTTTCTTCCGCCCGCGGCCTGTTCTTTCGCGGGGCGGCGCGATACCTTCCCGACCGTTCGATCGGGGGAAGACCGCCATGACCCAGACCACGCCGCCCGCCCGGATTGCCGGGGCGCGGCAGCCGCGGCCGCCGGGGACCGGCCGGCCGGACGGACCGCAGGGGCCCGGCGCCGAGAGCACGCTGCACCGCGGACGGTTCCGCTTGAGGACCTGGATCCGCACCCGGCTGTGGGTCCAGGTGCTGATCGGGCTGGCCGCCGGGCTGGCGGTCGGGGCGCTGATGGCGCCGGAACTCGCCCTGGTGCCGCGCCGGATCGCCGGGATTGCCGGCGCCTGGCTGGCGCTGCCGGGCAAGCTGTTCCTCGGCCTGATCGCGATGGTGCTGATCCCGCTGGTGTTCGCCTCGATCGTCCAGGGTCTGACCGGCTCCCCGTCGGGCCGGCAGCTGCGCAGCGTCGGCATCCGCTTCGGCGCGTTCGTGCTGGCGACGACCACCCTCGCCGCGCTGGGCGGGGTGGCGATCACCACCGCCCTGGCGCCCGGCTCCTACGTCACCGGCTTCGCGCCGATGGTGCCGCAGGAGCCGCCGGCGATGATCCCCAGCGGCACCGGCCGGACCGCGCCGGACCTGATCGCCGGACTGCTGCCGACCAACCCGGCGCGGGCGTTCCTGGAACAGGACATGCTGGCGGTGGTGATCCTGGCGGTGCTGGTCGGCCTCGCCTGCGTCGTTGGCAACCGGCGGCGCACGGATGCCTTCCTCCGGTTCCTGGACGGGATCCTGGACGTCTCGATGACCGTGGTGAAATGGGCGATGTTCCTGGCGCCCTGGGCGGTGTTCGGGCTGACCGCGCAGCTGGTGGCGCAGGTCGGCTTCTCCACGCTGGTCGGCCTTTCCGTCTATGTCGGGACGGTGGCGCTGGGGCTGGCCGGGCTGTTCCTGGTCTATCTCGCGCTGGTCGCCGCCGTGGGACGGACCAGCCCCCTCGCCTTCCTGCGCTCGATCGGCGGGGTGCTGCTGCTGGCGTTCTCGACCTCCAGTTCGGCCGCCGTGATGCCGGTGTCGATCGCCACGGCGATCAGCCGCCTCAGGGTGCCGCCCTCCATCGCCAACATCGTGGTCCCGCTGGGGGCGACCGTGAACATGGCGGGCACGGCGCTATACCAGTCGGCGGCGGTGGTGTTCCTGGCGCAGCTCTCGGGCATCGACCTGGGCGCGACGCAGGTCGCCACGATCGTCTTCACCCTGGTCGTCAGCTCGATCGGCGCGCCCGGCACGCCCGGCGTCTCGATCGCGATCCTGACCAGCGTCGTCGCGGGCTTCGGCATCCCGGCGGCCGGGATCGCCCTGATCCTGGGCGTCGACCGGATCCTCGACATGGCGCGGACGACGGTGAACGTCACCGGGGACCTGGCGGCCTGCGTCCTGCTGCGGTCGGTCGCGACCACCGGCGGGCTGATCGGGGCGCCACCCGGCCAGCCGCTGCCGGCGGAGGCGGCCTGAGCGCCCGGGCGCCCGGGCGCCCGGGATCGGGTTCCCTTCTTTCGGCCGAAGCGCTTCGGTTTTGGCGAACCATGTCGATTTCCACAATGCGAAAAAGGGCTTTCGCAAGCCTTTGAAAGATTTCGGTCATTTTTCTGGCGAGGACGCCGCCGGGGCGCTACCCTCGGGACAGGATCGGTTGCGGTCGATACGATCGCAACCGAACGGGCGCGAGGTCGCGCGCGGCCCCTGGGGGAGGGGGCTGCGCCGCCCGCCCGGGGACGGGCCCGACGCTCACTGGCGTTCGGGCCCGTTTTCCGTTCGGAGCCACGGTGCGGCGGTCCGATCCTAGGGACCGATAGTGCACCGGAACATGTATCATGTCCGCGACGGCGGGCATCTTCCGGGCAGGGGCGCTCCCCGCGGCGACGCGCGCTGTCCACAAAGGTCCCCGCCTTCGCGGGGATGACCTCAATGAGTTGACATTACGCTGAAAAAGCGGGTCACCCTCGACGGATTGAGCCCGCCGCCACCGTCACGCCAGCAGATCCCGCAGCCGGTACCAGGTCGTGCCCAGCACCAGGGCCGGCATGCGGAACAGGCGGCCGCCGGGGAAGTCGGCGTGCGGGATGCGGGCAAAGACGTCGAAGCGCTCCGCGGTGCCGGCGATCGCCTCGGCCATCGTCCGCCCGGCGAGGCCGGTCAGCGCCACGCCGTGGCCCGAGAACCCCTGGGCATAGAAGACGTTCGGCGCGACCCGGCCGAGATCCGGCAGGCGGTTGACGGTGATCCCGACCAGCCCGCCCCAGCAATGGTCTATCCCGACCCGCGACAGCGACGGGAACACCCGCCCCAGCCGCCGGCGCGTCGCCGGCCCGGCGTCGCCGCGCTGGAACAGGGAATAGCTGACGATGCCGCCGAACAGCAGGCGCGTGTCGGGCGTCAGGCGGAAATAGTCGAGCACGAAGTTGAGGTCGGCGACCGCCACGTCGGCCGGGATCAGGGCCCGCGCCCGCTCCTCGCCCAGCGGCTCGGTCGCGACGACCCAGGTGTTGACCGGCATGATCCGCGGCCGCACCCGGCGGCCGACCTCTGCGGACAGGCCCGGCAGATAGGCATTGCCGGCCAGCGCCACGTAGCGCGCCCGGACCGTGCCGCCGGGGGTGGTCAGTACCGCCGGCTCGCCCGCCTCCAGCCGGTCGACCGGCGTGCCTTCATGGAGCCGGACGCCCGCCCCCGCGGCCGCCCGCGCCAGCCCGAGCGCGTAGTTGAGCGGATGCAGCTGGCCCGAGCCCGGATCGTGGAGACCTCCGCGATAGCGGAGCGATCGGACGTAGCGGTCGAGCCGGTCCGGCCCCACCAGCTCGGCCCGGTCGTAGCCGACAGCCCGCCATTCCGCATCCAGGGCGGCCAGGTCGTCCATATGGCGGCGCTTCACGGCGGCGAAGAGGTAGCCCCATTTCAGGTCGCAGGCGATCGCATGCCGCTCGACCCGCTCCGCCAGCAGGCGCTTGGCCTCCTCCCCCATCTCCCACAGCCGGCGGGCGTCGTCCCGCCCGACCATCGCCGCCATCTCGCTCGGCGCCCTGTTGTAGCCGGTGACGATCTGGCCGCCGTTGCGCCCCGACGCCCCCCAGCCGATCCGCCGCGCCTCCAGGAGGACGACGTCATAGCCCTTCTGGGCCAGGTCGAGGGCGCAGGACAGGCCGGTGAACCCCCCGCCGACGACCGCCACGTCGCACGCGACGTCGCCCTGCAGCGGCGCGTGCTCCGGCAACGGCAGCGGGGCCGCGGTGGCGGCGTACCAGCTGTCGATATGCGGCGGGGCGGCGGGATCGGTCGGGGCGCGCATCGGTTCGGCACCGGCAACGGGCGGGACGCCCCAGTTCAGGTCGGGTTGGAGCGCAGTGGAGATCCGACGGCCGCCCCCGGGCGGGGCCGACAGCCGCCGGCGGCGTGTCGCTCAGAGCCTGACGCCCACCGCCCAATCGGCGCCGCTTCGCGGCCCGCCCTCGCCGCGCAGGATGAGCCGGTCGCAGCCGGCCAGGGCCAGGCCGACTGCGATCAGCAGGACGATGCCGGCGGGCCGGCAGCGGCGCAGGACGGCGGCCATGGCGACTCTCGAGAGGCGCAAGAGCCAGGATGGTCTCGACACCCGTTGGATATAGGGCGATCGGCCGGCGCTGGCCAGGGCTGCGGCTCTGCCGTCGAAACGCCCCCCGGTCGTCCCGGACTCAGCCGAACAGCACGCCCTCATAGGCGAGCGGGACCAGGAACAGCGCCAGGATCAGCACCACGGGAGCGGCGTACCAGTGGCCGGGATCCCCGGCCTTGCGGCTCTGGTGATAGGCGTAGAGCAGGATCGCCGCGGACACCAGGAAATGCGCGGCGCCCCAGCCGCTGCCGACGACGCCGGTCCACCAGCCGAGAAAGGCGACCACCGCGGTCAGCAGCAGGAAGGCGATCCAGAGGCCGACGAACGCCGCCTCCACCATCAGGACGAAGAGCGTGGTCGATTCTGGTCCGGTCGCGCCAAGGAACGTCTTGAAGAACGGCGGGCGTTCGGTCGGGTAGAACCACAGGCTCAGCGCCACCGCCAGCACCGCCAGCGTGTGCCAGAGCGCGAACCGGATGCCGGCGACCCCGTCCTCCCCGCCATAGGGAAATAGAATGACGCCCAATACCAGCGATCCGACCAGGGCCCAGATGAAAGCCTTGAAATAGGTACCGACCGTGACGGCCATGGCGTCATCTCCCTGCTGTCTGCTCGTTCGATTGTTGCGTCAGAGCCTAGCCGAGAGGGCCATCGGGGGCAACCAGGGCGGGCGGGCCCGGACACCCGCTCCCGCGGCAAGGGGCGCCGCCGCGAAGGGGCATGATGCCAAACACAAAAGACGCGAGCCCTGCCCGCGACGGCGGGCCCCTCCCCGGCACGGGCGCTCCCGCCCGGAGGGGACCGGCTCAGACCTTGTTCAGGTACCAGTCGTATTCCAGCGGCGTGATGGTCGCGAAGAAGCGGTCGCGCTCGGCCCGCTTGAGCGCGAGATAGACGTCGATGAAGTCGCGGCCGAACGCGTCGGCATACACCTCGCTGCCGTCGAGCAGGTCGAGCGCCAACAGCCAGGACGACGTCAGCACCGACTCCACCGCCTCGTAGGCGTTGCCGGAGATCGGCGCGCCGGGGTCGAGCCGGTTCCGGATGCCGTGATGGGCGCCGGCCAGGACCGCCGCCATCACCAGATAGGGGTTCGAATCGGCGCCGGCGACCCGATGCTCGACCCGCCGGTCCTCCGGCTTGCCGGCCGGGATGCGCAGCGCGGCGGAGCGGTTGTTGATGCCCCAGGTCGGCGCGTGCGGCGCATAGGAATGGGCCTGGAACCGGCGAAAGGCGTTCTGGTTCTGGGCGAACAGCCCCATTCCCTCGGCCATCGTCGCCGCCAGTCCGCCGATCGCGTGGCGCAACAGCGGGCTGCCCTCCGGCGCGGGGTCCGCGAAGACGTTGCGCCCGGCGCCGTCGAGCAGGCTCATATGGACGTGGAAGCCGTTGCCGGCCATCTCGGCGAACGGCTTCGCCATGAAGGTCGCGCCGATACCGTGGCGCGCGGCGACGCCCTTGACCACCCGCTTGAACATCACCGCGTCGTCGCACGCGGCGACCGGGTCGTCGACATGGTCGAGATTGATCTCGTACTGCCCCGGCGCGTATTCCGACACGATCGAATCGACCGGCACGTCCTGCGCCCGCGCCGCCTCGGTCACGTCGTAGAGCAGCGAATCGAAGTCGTAGAGCTCCTCGATGCCGTAGACCTGGGTGGTCGACTGGCGGCTGCCGGTCAGCGGGCTGACCGGCGGGCGGGGCCGGCCGTCGGGCCCGCGCTCCCGGTCGAGCAGGTAGAATTCCAGCTCAATCGCGACGACCGGGTAGAGGCCGTCCCGGTTCATCCGCTCGACCACATGGCCGAGCACCGCCCGCGGATCGGCGAAGAACGGCTCGCCGTCGGCGTCGCGCATGCTGAGCAGCACCTGCCCGGTCGGCCGCTCCGCCCAGGGCACCGGGTGCAGGGTTCCGGCGACCGGCACGCAGGTCCGGTCGGCATCGCCGTCGGCGAAGCCGAGGCCGGTCTCCTCCACCGTCTCGCCCGCGATGTCGGTGGCGTAGAGCGAGCCGGGGAAGCCCACCCCTTCCGCCGCCAGCGCCTCCAGCTTCTCCGCCGGCATCTTCTTGCCGCGCAGCACGCCGCAGCTGTCGGGGATCAGGGCGTCGATCTGGCGGATGTCCGGATGGGCCGCGCGGAACGCCGCCACCTCCTGCGCGAACGCCTCGGCGGCGGCGGCATCGGGGCGGCAGGGGGCCCCCGCCGAGGGGGTGCGGGCAGGGTCGGCGGGGCGCTCGGTCACGGGCGGGGTCATGCTTTTTGCAGGTTTGTCATGGACAAGGCCCGCATCCTGGACGAAGCATGGGGCCTGTCAAGCCGCGCCGGCACCCCCGCCGGGCGGCGCCAACCGCGAGAGGCGGCGGCCCCGCCCGGGAGAGGCCGTGGAGGATATGGACCGGTTCATCAAGGAGCACGAGATCACCGAGGTCGAGTGCATCGTGCCCGACATCAACGGCATCGCCCGCGGCAAGATCCTGCCGGACGAGAAGTTCCTGGGCGGACTGAAGACCCGCGGCATGCGGATCCCCGAGGCGATCTTCGTCCAGACCGTCACCGGCGACTACCCTGCCGACGAGGACGTCACCGACGACGCCGTGATCGACGTCTACATGGTGCCGGACGCCGCGTCGATGCGGGTGGTGCCGTGGTACGAGGAGGCGACCGCGCAGGTGATCTGCGACTGCGAATATGCCGACGGCGCGCCGGTCGAGATCTCGCCGCGGCACGTGCTCAAGCGGGTGATCGGGCTCTACGAGGCGAAGGGCTGGAAGCCCGTGGTGGCGCCGGAACTGGAGTTCTTCCTGGTCTCCAAGAACGCCGATCCCGACTATCCGCTGGAGCCGCCGATCGGCCGCTCCGGCCGGCCGGAGACCGGGCGCCAGGCCTACGGCATCGACGCGGTCAACGAGTTCGACCCGATCTTCGAGTTGGTCTACGACTACTGCGAGAAGATGGAGCTCGACATCGACACGCTGAGCCACGAGAGCGGCGCCGCCCAGATCGAGATCAACTTCAACCACGGCGACCCGGTGGAGCTGGCGGACCAAGTGCTGTTCTTCAAGCGGACGGTCCGCGAGGCGGCGCTGCGCCACGACGTCTACGCCACCTTCATGGCCAAGCCGATGCAGTACGAGCCCGGCAGTGCCATGCATCTGCACCAGTCGATCATCGACGCCGAGACCGGCCGGAACCTGTTCGCCGACAAGGACGGCGAGGATTCCGAGATGTTCCACGCCTTCATCGCCGGGCTGCAGAAATACGTGCCGGCGGCGATGCCGCTGTTCGCGCCGAACGTCAACAGCTACCGCCGGCTGGACCCCAAGTCCGACGCGCCGATCAACGTCCACTGGAGCCACGACAACCGCACCGTCGGCTTCCGCGTGCCGGTCAGCGAAGGCCAGGCGCGGCGGGTCGAGAACCGCGTCGCCGGCGCCGACGCCAACCCCTACCTGATGATCGCCGGCTCGCTCGCCTGCGGCTATCTCGGGATCACCCAGGACCTGTCGCCGTCCTCGCCGGTGGTCGGCTCGGCCAAGCGCCTGGCCTTCACCCTGCCCCGCCACCTGTGGGACGCGCTGCGCAAGTTCTCGGCGTCCAAGCCCCTGCGCGAGGTGCTGGGCGACAAGTTCGTCGACGCCATGTGGTACGTCAAGCTGACGGAATACGACGCCTACCAGCAGGTGATCTCCAGCTGGGAACGGGAGAACCTGCTGCTGAACGTGTAGGCGGGATCGCCGGCGTGTTGGACCGTCGGTCCGACCTACGGCGCATTCGTAGGTCGGAGCAGAGCGCAGCGGCGGTCCGTCATTCGCGCACCCACCCGGCGCCCGCACCGAGCCACGCCGTCGGCGTGTCGGACCGTTGGTCCGACCTACGGTCGCATCCGGATCCCCGCCGGCATCGTAGGTCGGACCAGAGCGAAGCGACGGTCCGACATGGCACCGTCCCCGCCGCCCGCTCCGGGTCGGGACGGCCGGCATGTCGGACCGTTGGTCCGACCTACGCCACGCTCCGGCCCGCGCCGCGACCTACGCCGCCTGTCGGCCGTCGGTGTCCCATTCGTCGGTGACGGCGCCGCTGCCCTCGTGCTTCAGCTTGACCCGGCGGAAGCGGAATTCCGGCGGCGCGCCGTCCGGCCACTCGGCGACCACCTTCAGGCGGTTGAGGTGCTTCGGGTCGAGGTCGAGCGCCGGTACCCGGTCCTTCAGCTCCGCCGCGATCACGTGGCGCAGCAGCCGCTCGGTGTATTCGCCGACGGAGACCTTTCCGTTCTCCCAGCGCGACACGGTCTCCGGCGTCAGGCCGAGGGCGGCCGCGAGCTGCCGGCCGGTCATCTTCACGGCCTTGCGCAGGAAGCGGACCTCCGGTGCGGACAGGCGCACCGGCAGGAAGACGCGGACCACGGCCAGCGTTTCCGCCAGCGCGTCGAGGTCGGGGACGGCGTTGCCCAGCACCTCGCCGGTCGCGTCGTCGACCTTCTCGATGACCGCGTTCTCCAGGATGACCGGATAGGGCAGGCCCAGCAGGTCCTCGCGCCATTCCGAGACGATGCGGCGGTGCGTGCGGCGGTGCGTGCGCCGGCGCGCGGCCCGGGCGGGCGCGGCGGCATCGGGGGTGTCGGTGCGGGACATGGGTCGCCTCGCTCTCTCGTTCGGGGGATCCGGCGTCGCCGACCCTCTCGGGTCGGGCGCCGGCCGGATCAGGGGTCGATCACCGTGACCACGGTGATCTCGATCTCGTCGGCGTCGGCCACGGCGATCACCTCGATCAGCCGGCCGTCGCGGTCGCGGCCCTGGACGCGCAGGCGGTCCTCGGGCTGCAGTTCGACCACGGCGCCGGCCTGCAGGGTTGCCTCGATATCAAGCCGTGAGACCCCGCGTTCGCGCATGCGCTGTTGCGCATGCGTGGACAGTATGACGAGGCAGTCCGGATTTTTTGCCAGTTTTCTGAGCGATGTACTCTCATGATGAAAGCTCCTGTATCGCCCCGCGATCCGTCCCTTCGCTCCAGTGTGATATGCGCTAGGTTGATTAATTGTCAACAGGTTGTAGGTCGGACCAGAGCGAAGCGCCGGTCCGACACGTCGGCGCCCCCTCCCGACATCCGTGCCCGGTCGCAGCGCGGCCATGTCGGACCGTTGGTCCGACCTACGGGTGTAGAGCTTATGTCGGTTTTTGGGTGGTCCGTCTCGCGACGTGCTTAGAACGAGGGTTGCGCCGGTTGGAGCTGGTGCCTTGCCTCAAAGGAGCACGGGAGACGGACCATGGAGGAGTTTACGGCAT
>Ga0208112_100518_pt1 | contig 30045 bp, 16 predicted proteins | sample HotLakConsoUCCLE_FD_184736 | JGI IMG/M metagenome (GOLD analysis project Ga0208112, IMG submission 184736) | Hypersaline microbial mat communities from Hot Lake, Washington, USA - Hot Lake Consortium UCC-LE (SPAdes) (version 2) ... | reverse complement strand
GCTGGGGATCCCGGATCAAGTCCGGGATGACGAAGAGCCGACACGATGCTGGCTGCAAACGGAGTGGCCAATGGCGAGTTGCAGATCCCGGATCAAGTCCGGGATGACAATGCCAAAATGACTCCTCATCGCTATGTCCGGTGAAAGCTTGCGCCTGGGCGACAGCCAGGAAGCGCGTGACTTTGCAAAACGCGACCTCCTCTGTCATCCCGGCCGGAGCGCAGCGGAGAGCCGGGATCTCAGGACCGGCATCGGCACCGCGCTGATTGCTGACGGAACAGCCAACGGCCAGTTGCAGATCCCGGATCAAGTCCGGGATGACAGCGTTGGGGTAGTCCGGGATGACAAGGTTGGGACAGTCCGGGATGACAACGTTGGGGTAGTCTGGTGTGACAACAATGGAGTGCGGTAGCACGCCCCTTTACAACCCTTTCGGAATCGCCGCCAGCAGATTCCGCGTGTACTCCTCGCGCGGATCGCGATAGATCTGCTCTGCGGTACCATACTCGACCAGGCGTCCCTTGTTCATCACCCCGACGTAGTCGGAGATGAAATTGACCACGCTCAGGTCGTGCGAGATGAACAGGTAGGTCAGGCCGAATTCGTCCTGCAGGTCGAGCAGCAGATTGAGAATCTGTGCCTGGACCGAGACGTCCAGCGCCGAGACGGATTCGTCGCAGACGAGAAATTCCGGGTCGACCGCCAGGGCGCGGGCGATGCCGATGCGTTGGCGCTGGCCGCCGGAGAACTCATGCGGGTAGCGGCCGAGATGGCTTGGGCTCAGGCCCACTTTTTCGAGCAGGTCACCGGCGGCTTCGCGATGCTCCGAACGCGAAGCTTTCGGCCGGACTTCCTTGAGTGCTTCGAGCAGGATGTCGGCGACGGTCATGCGCGGGTTGAGGGAGGAATACGGATCCTGGAAGATGATCTGCATGCGCCTGCGCAAACCCCGCAGCGTCGCGGCATCGGCGGCGGTCACGTCCTGGCCGTCGAAAATGACCTGGCCATCGGTCGGCTCGGTCAGGCGCAGCAGGCTGCGACCCAGGGTGGTCTTGCCGCAGCCGGACTCGCCGACCAGGCCGAAGGTCTGACCGCGTCGGATCGTCAGCGATACGCCATCGACGGCGCGCACGTGATCGACGACCTTGCCGAACAGGCCGCCGGTGATCGGGTAATGGGTGTGCAGGTCGCGCACCTCGAGCAGCGGCGGCACTGATTCGAGCTCGGTTTCGGAGCGTTTGGGCGCCTCGGCCAGGCGCTCTTCCGGCACTTCGATGCGCTCGCCGTCCGGCGTCATGAAATCGGCGACGGTCAGCAGGCGCGCCGGGTTGCTCTCCAGCGACGGGCGGCAGGCGATCAGGCCGCGCGTGTACGGGTGCTCGGCGCGGCGGAACAGATCCTCGGTCTCGCCTTCCTCGACCTTGTGGCTGCGGTACATCACGACGACGTGGCTGGCCACTTCGGCGATCACGCCGAGATCGTGGGTGATGAACAGCAGGCTCATGCCGTAGCGGGCCTGCAGCTCGCCCATGAGATCGAGCACCTGCTTCTGGATCGTGACGTCGAGCGCGGTGGTCGGCTCGTCGGCGATCAGCAGGTCGGGCTCGCAGGACATCGCCTGGGCGATCATCACGCGCTGCTTCTGGCCGCCGGAGAGCTGGTGCGGGTAGCTGTCGATCAACTGCTTCGGACGCGGCAGCCCGACCTGATCGAGCAGCTCCAGGGTGCGATCGCGGGCCGCGCGGCGCGACAGGTTCTCGTGCTGGCGCAGCACCTCGGCGACCTGTTCGCCGATGCGGTAGACCGGGTTCAGGCTGGTCATCGGCTCCTGGAAGATCATGCCGATGCGCTTGCCGCGAATGCGCCGCATTTCTTTCTCGGACAGGCCGAGCAGGTCCTGGCCGTCGAAGTCGATGTGGCCGGCGCTGATCTCGCCCGGCGGCGTCGGGATCAGACGCATCAGGGCCATCGCGGTCACGCTCTTGCCGGAGCCGGATTCACCGACCAGCCCGACCGTGCCGCCCTTGGGAATATCGAAGCTCAGATCGTCGACCGCGCGCACCCGTCCGTCTTCGGTGTGGAAGTCGATCGTCAGCCCGTCGATGCGGACCAGCGCAGCTTGTCCAGCATCGGCTCGGCCCGGCTCTGGCTGAACCCCGAGCCCTGAACCCTGAGCCCTCTCCCCCACTTCAGCGGTCCTTCGGGTCCAGCGCGTCGCGCAGGCCGTCGCCGAGGAAGTTCAGGCAGAACAGGGTCGCGGCCAGCAGCGTGGCCGGGAAGAACAGACCCCAGGGTGCGAACTCCATGTCCTGCGCGCCGTCGTTGACCAGCGCGCCCCAGGAGGTGTTCGGCTCCTGCACGCCGAGGCCGAGGAAGCTCAGGAAACTCTCGACCAGAATGACCTTGGGCACGGTCAGGGTGACGTAGACCGCGACGATGCCGAGCAGATTCGGCACGATATGCCGCCAGATGATGACCCAGGAGCGAACGCCGAGAGCTTCGGCCGCTTCGACGAACTCCTTCTGGCGCAGGCTCAGGGTCTGCCCGCGCACGATGCGCGCCATGTCGAGCCAGATGTAGCTGCCGATCGCGACGAAGATCAGCAGGATGTTGCGCCCGAAGACCACCATCAAGAGAATCACGAGGAACATGAACGGCAGCGCGTAGAGGATGTCGACGATGCGCATCATCACGTTGTCGACCCGCCCGCCGACGAAGCCGGCAATCGCGCCCCAGGCGACGCCGATCAGCAGCGCCACGCCGGTCGCGACCAGCCCGACCATCAGGCTCATGCGCCCGCCGTAGAGCGTTCGCACGTACAGGTCACGGCCGATCGAATCGGTGCCGAAATAGTGTCCGGTCTCGAGGCTCGGCGCGGTCGAGATCTCATCCCAGTGCGGAGTCGAGTAGTCGTACTGGCTCAGTATCGGGCCGAACAAGACCATCAGCACGATCAGGCCGAGGACCACGGCGGCACCGAGCGCGGCGCGGTTGCGCTTCAGTCTCAGCCAGGCCAGGTGCCACAGGCTGCGGCCGCTGGCCGCCGCGGCGTGGTCGAAGTTGGACAGCTCGCTGGTCGTCGTACTCATTCGTAGCGGATCCTCGGGTCGATCAGGGCATAGATGATGTCGACGATCAGGTTGAACACGACGATCAGCAGGCCGATGACGATGACCACGCCCATGACCAGGGTGTAGTCGCGGTTGAGCGCGCCCTGCACGAAGTAGCGGCCCATGCCGGGCAGGCCGAAGATCTGCTCGATGACCACCGAGCCGGTCAGGATCGCGGCCGCGGCCGGGCCGAGGTAGGACACCACCGGCAGGATCGCGACCTTGAGCGAGTGCTTGCCGAGGATCTTCCACTCCGGCAGCCCCTTCGCCCGCGCGGTGCGGACGAAATCCGAGCGCAGGGTTTCGACCATCGAGCCGCGCGTCAGCCGGGCGACGTAGGCCATGTAGGGCAGCGACAGCGCGATCACCGGAAGCACCATATTGCGAAGCTCGCCGTCACCCCAGCCGCCCGCCGGCAGCCAGCCGAAGTAGACCGCGAACACCAGCACCAGAATCGGCGCGAGCACGAAGTTGGGGATCGCGATACCGGTCATCGCCGTGCCCATCAGCGCGTAGTCCAGCGTCGAGTTCTGCCGCCAGGCCGCGACGGTGCCGATCGCCACGCCGAAGATCAGCGCCAGCGCCAGCGCGGTCGCACCGAGCCGGATCGAGACCGGAAAGCCCTCGGCGATCAGCTCGTTGACGGTGAAATCGCTGTACTGGAAGCTCGGGCCCAGGTCGCCGCGCAGCACCGAGCCGAGGTAGGTGACGTACTGCGAGAACAGCGGCTGGTCGAGGTTGTACTTCGCGTCCAGGTTGGCCTGGACTTCCGGCGGCAGGGTCTTGTCGGCATCGAAGGGCCCGCCGGGTGCGACGCGGATCATGAAGAACGCGATCGTGACCAGGATGAGCAGGGTCGGAATCGCGCCAAACAGGCGCTTGACTATGTATCGCGGCAGCATCAGGCGTCGTCGCTCTCGACCGGGTCCTGCCGCAGAATGTACATGTAACGTGTCGGGTGCTGATCGACGATGTTCGATTGCCAGCCGCGGACGTAGGGCTTGACCAGGCGGCGGGTCACGTAGGTGTAGATCGGCGCGAAGGGCTGGGTTTCGAGCAGAAGGCGCTCGGCCTCCTTCATGATCGCGAAACGCTCGTCGCGGCCGGCCGTGCGCGCGGCTTCGGCCAGCAGCGCGTCGTACTCGTCGTTGAAGAAGCCGACATCGTTCTGCTGGTTGTCGCTGTGGAACAGCTCGAGGAAATACATCGGGTCCAGGTAGTTGCCGATCCAGCCGGCGCGGAATACTTCGGTGATCGCCCGCGCCCGGCGGGTGGCCAGGAAGACGCGGAACTCCTCGTTGATCAGCGAGGCGCGCACGCCGAGCACCTGCTCCCACATTGCAGCAATCGCCAGCGACACGCGCTTGTGGTCTTCGTGGGTGTTGTAGCGGATCTCGACGCCGAGCGGATTGTCCGGCCCGTAGCCGGCCTCGGCCATCAACTCCCGCGCCCGGGCTTCGCGTTCTTCCTGCGTCCACGACGCCCACTCGGGCTGCGGCGGCTCGTAGCCGTCCAGGCCCGGCGGGGTGAAGCTGAAGCTCGGCTGCTCGCCGAAGCGGCGCAGCTTGGTAGTAATGATGCTGCGATCCACCGCCAGCGACAGCGCCGTGGTCACGCGCGGATCGTCGAACGGTTCGCGCTGAGTGTTGAAGCCGAAGTAGTAGGTCCCGAACCAGTCGCTGATCACCAGTTCATCGGGCAGATTGGCTTCGATCCAGTTGAACTGGGTGTTCGGCACTTCATAGGTCCAGTCGATCTCGCCGGCGCGATAGCGCATCAACTCGGCGGCCAGATCCTCGGTCGGGTAGAAATAGACCTCGTCGATGATGACCCGGTCGTTCTCGCGGAAGTACGGGTTGCGCACCAGTTTGATGTGCGACTGCATCGCCAGCTCCTCGAGCTGGTACGGGCCGTTGCTGACCATCGTCCCCGGCCGCGCCCAGCGGTCGCCATGCGCTTCGACGGTCGGGCGATGAATCGGATACGAAACGCTATGCGACAGCACCTCGACCAGCAGCGGATTCGGCGCCTCCAGCGTGATTTCCAGCGTGTAGTCGTCGACCACGCGAACGCCGAGTTCCTCCGGCGCCATCTCGCCGGCAATGATCGGCTCGGCATTGCGAATGGGCTTGAGCAGAATCGACGTGCGCGACCCGGTCGCCGGATCCACCGCCCGCCGCAGGCTGAACAACCAGTCCTCGGCTGTCAGATAATCCCCGTTCGACCAGCGCGCATCGGGCCGAAGAAAGAACGTCCAGGTCAACCCGTCCGCACTCGTCTCCCAACGCTCCGCCGCCCCCGGAATGATCCGCCCGTCCGGACCCCGCACCACCAGCGACTCGAACAGATCGCGCTGAACATGCGTACTCGGCACGCCCTCCGTGATATGCGGATCAAGCCCCTGCGGCTGCGTCCCGTTACCGCGATGCAGCACCTGAACCGGCGCAAGAATGCTCGGATCGGGCAGACCGTCCGCGGTCAACACCACCTCGGGTAGATTCCAGCGCGGCGCGGGCTCGGTCAAACCCTGACCCACGTCCCGGCCGCAACCGGATAGCAGAACTGTCAGCAGGAGCAGTCCGCTGGCTTTCAGGAAATCGAGCATCGGCGGATGATAGCAGATGGGTTTGGACGAGCGTGGCGAGCTGATTTCTACCCGACGAGAGACTTACGACAGCCTTTATCCATGGTTGGCCCTAAGCTGGGGAAGCTATCAATGATGACCCGAACGCAGCTTGCAGCCGGTCACAAAGAGGCCGAATAGACCCTTGCAGTAAACCCAATTCCACCAGGCTCACAGACTCGGGCTCGGGAAGAGTCACGGTAGACTTGTTAGCCGAATCATTCGTCAAAATAATCCGAGTCCAGTCTTTTGACGTCATACGTAGCGACTCTGGAGACACCGATACCAGCATCAATCATCAACCCAGCCAAGGTCTCTCCATCGATAAGCACGATCCTCGAATCAATCAACGATGCATATTGTTTGGCCTCAGAGCTGAATCCTGATGTAGTGAGGAAAATGCCTTTCTTCGCTCTTTGGCCTTGAAGTGCTCCTGCGAATTTCTGTATCTCTGGGCGGCCCACGGTGCCCTCCCAGCGCTTGGCCTGAAGATAGATAACGTCCAGACCCAGCCGGTCCTCCTTTATCACGCCGTCTATACCACCATCTCCAGACTTCCCAAGAGTCTGACCGGCATCCTTTCTTGAACCCCCATAGCCCATAGCAACGAGAAGCTCGACAACAACTCTTTCAAAGAACGCTGGCGATCCCACCTTGATTCGATCGATCAATTCCGACTCCAGCTCTTCCCTGATCTTCTTGAATCCAAGCTCAATATGCTCAATCGGAGTCAGTTCATCGGTTGAGCTTTCCGTGTCATGCTTCTTTTCTATCCCAGATCCAGACTGCCATGCCTTGTACTCATCGAAATGCTTCAGATAGGCGAGATTGATCGGTTTTTCGTTCTGAGCAAGAGCATCAAGTCCTCTATTAGTAATCCGATACTGGGCCCGTGCCGGTGACTCAATTAGTCCAGCCCCTTTCAGGTGCGTTTTCGCCCACCCGATTCGGTTATCAAAAAGACGAGCGTATCCGCTTGGCAACATCTCTGAGAGCTCGTCTTCCGATAGCTCGAAATACTCGGCCAGAAACTCGTTTGTTTCGCGATTCCGATAAATACGTCCGTCTGCCAAATGCTCAAGCATTGGTCGCATTATTGATTGGAAATCTGGAATCGCCATCCAACTGCCTGTATCGATATATCGTCTACGTCAATCAGCGCCGGCTTCTTCCACATCCGAATGGCGCCGATTGTTGGTTGTCTGACTCTGCAATCGTTCGGCAAGCCAAACCTTGATGATTGACTGCCTTGTGACGCCCACGCGCTGCGCTTCACGATCCAGCTCCTGAACCATCCAACTGGGAAAGTCGACATTTACGCGCTTCTGAACCTGAAGCGGACGACGCGCCTTGGACATGTCGAGGACATCGGTTACGTCCTGCCCCTGATCGAATTTTCTGTCAAATGTCCTGGCTTTCATAAAGTGCTGCCTAGACACCAATAGGGCTCAGTCTGCCGGATCGGCGCCAATGATGCATTGATGATAGAAGACAGCGGCATGAAGTGAGTAATTCTTCTGGCGACAAACTACTGAAGTAGTTGCCGTCGTTTAAGGCGTCCGTCTGGACTGATTTGTAGTCTCGCCATCGTGCGCTTGGGTATAGGCATCCAGCAACCGGCGAATCATCAGTTGGTACTTGGTGTCGTGCTTTTTCGCCTCACGTTTAAAGAACTCCACGCTCGATTTGCTGAGCGCGATCGTCACCTTGACTGTGTCTTCTTTAAACGCAAGTTCCTCGGGTGAAGGCAGGAAGTCTCTCACGACCTCAGGCTGCCCCAGTGGCTCATCGCTATATTCGATTTTCGCGCTCATAGATTTGCTTTCCTTTATGCCAATAGCCGGCCCCGAAAATCCGGATTGCGCCACCACGATAGGTAAACCTTACCGTGTTGATGCCATCGCTCAGGCGGCCAAAACAGTAAAACCGCTCTTCGTCCTGACTGTGCTCCAGGTCGCGGGCGATTACTCGATGGGGATCTGCGAATGCGAACTGCGCTTCGGAAAACGAAAGACCGTGCTTTTCCTGATTGGCCCGGTCTTTCGCACCGTCCCACTCGAAATCCGATTGACTCACTGCAAGATAATACCTGAAATATTGCCATTTCGTCATATCATAGTATGGCTTCAGGGCCGATTGATTGAGCGCATATTTCTGACTGTGTGGAGGAAATCCGGAATGTGATGCCACTCAAGGGAAACCAAGTCCCGAAACTTGCAGATACAGCAAATCGTTGCTCCTTCGCGGAAGATCCCGGATCAAGTCCGGGATGACAACGCTAGCCCGAACTATTCATGAACGACCTACTGCGGACGTTGATAGGCCCGAACTGACAACGCGTGCTCCTTTCAGGCGCTCGACGTACTGTTGAGTACGCCTGCGCGCCTTCCAGTCCGCGCCACGCTGCCTTTTCGGGCCTCTCGACGCCCTCGCTACGGCAGTTCATGAGTAGTTCGGGCCAGGGTGCGTTGGCACATGGGTAAAGCCGACTTTGATTCTTCGGACGCGCTCCGCAGGCACAATCCTCAGTGTCATCCCGGCCGCAGCGCAGCGGAGAGCCGGGATCTCGCAGGCGGCATCGGCACCGTGGCCCACTGGGCTCAGAATCATGCCGTCCAGAAATCCGATGCCGGCGGATTCGTTGTGGCACCCGCCTACCCGCTCCGCGTCGGACAACCCTCATGGACTGTTCGCACTCCAACCGCAACCGGGGCGCACCGCCACTTGGCCACTGCCAGACAACAGACATCAGATTTCGGACGTGGCAAGGCGCGGAGCGACCCGGATTGGTCGTCATTCCGATGAGGCTTGCTTCAGGCGCGGCGCTCGCTCAGGATGATATTGGCTCGGGCCAAACTGCTTCCTGGTGCCGGTTCTGGTTCAGCACTGACCGGGAAACCCCCGCCTCCGGTGGATGGGTAATGAATGACGCATAATGAGGACTTCCCCCCCGCTGGAAAAGACCGGATGCGCGTTGGCCTGTTGATGACCCTGGCTGTGATGTGCGGCTGGGTCCAGGCGACTTCCCTGCCGCCGGGCAAGCCCCTGGTCCAGAGCTGGTCGATGGCCGAGTACGGCGGGCAGGTGACGAACTGGGCGATCGGTCAGGCCCCGGATGGGCGGATAGTGGTGGGCAATGGTCACTATCTGCTGACCTTCGACGGCGCGCGCTGGCGCCAGATCGAAACGCCACAGACCGATCGGGTTCGGGTCATGAGCATCGATGAAACGGGTCGGATCTGGGTCGGTATGCCGAACGATTTCGGTTACTACGAGGCCGATGCCACCGGCGCGCTGGTCTACACCTCCTTGTCGGCGTCGCTCCCTGAGCAGCACCAGAACTTCGGCGAAACCCGCAGCCTCCATCTGATCGACGGCCGGGCCTATTTCCACACGCTGGACGCGGTTTTTCAGTGGGATGGGCAGGCGCTTGCGCGCTTTCCCAATCGCGATCGCATCTTTCGCCTTTCGGTTGCCCATCAAGGGCGGTTCCTGGTGTTGATCGGTCGTGAGCTCTACGACTTGACCGAATTCCCTGCCGAAGATCAGCCGCTGCTGCCAGAACCGGGCTGGCAACAACCCGAGGACGTGCGCCTGACTTTCTTGGAACCCTTCCCCGACGGCCGCATTCTGATGGGAACGCTGGATGAAGGTCTGTTCTGGCTGTCGAACGCAGATCCCGTTCAGGCTGCTCAGTTTCCGGAACTGAACGACGCCTGGCCTTACCTGGCACTGCCTCTGGCGGACGGAACTTTCGTCCTGGGCACACGCAGCAAGGGCGTGATGCACATTTCGGCCAAGGGAGACCTGCTGGATCATCTGAGCGAACGCAATGGTCTTGAGAGCAACGTCATCGGTGCCATGGCCCTGGACAGCGAGGGGGGGCTCTGGCTGGCGCAGGAGGGCTCGATCGCGCGCGTCGACTGGTTCAACGGCCTGCGCTACTACGACAGTGACCTGGGGGTGGCTCAGGCCAATGGCTTGATCGAACATCAGGGCCGATTGCTGGTCGCCGGGTCTCATGGTGTCGGGGTCCTGCGCGAAGATGGATCGGATGGCAGTCGCCTGCAGTCACTGAACGCCCCCATTCTCGAGGCCTTTGGTGTGCTGGACGACGGTGATGCGGTGCTGGTCTCCGGGTCCGAGGGCGTCCATCGGATGGTGTTCGATCTGACCGAAAGCCGGACGATCGAGAGCGAGCGTCTGATTGCCGATACCTATGGCTACAGATTGATTCCCTCTCGTCACCGCGCCGTGGTCTACGCCGAACTGGAATCGGGCCTGGGGCTCCTGATCCGAGACCGGGCGGGTTGGGAGGCGGTCCCGCGCGTCGCGGGCGTCGAGCAGAGGGTGCAGCATGTGGCCGAGGTCGCGGATGGGCGAGTCTGGGCGGGCACGGGCGGCGGCCAGTTCTATCTGCTGCGCTGGAACGAGCAGAACGTTCTGGAACTGGAAGCCACACTGGCGGCAGAGGCCGGGGTGCCAGCGGGGTCGGCCTGGCCCTTCAACCTGGATGAGCAGGTGGTCCTGGGCACGACCGATGGCGGCTATCGCCTGGCCGAGCAAGGGCTTGCTCATTCGGTGGAGCAGGACGCCGCATCGACGCCGCTGCGCATCGAACCTGACCCGAACTTCGACAATGAAACACTCGGGCTGCCGCGCGCTGTGAATCGGCTGTTTGCGATTGACGGTGATCGCCTGATTGGCAGCATCGGCGACGGCGGGGCACTCTGGCTGGGTTCGCGCTCAGCCGATCAGCGTATCGACTGGGAGCGCCGTTTCCTGTCGCAGATCCCGCCGGGACAGAACTGGTTCTTCAGGATTCTGCACGGGCAACTCTGGTTCGGTCGCCATCCCGGCCTGTACCGGATCGATCTTGCTGCACTGGGCCTGGAACTGCCGCCGGCAGGCCCTCTGGCCGTGCAGCGGGTCGGGTTCCCGGACGAGGAGCGCTGGCTGCGGAGTGGTCCGGCAGGGGCGATCGCGCTTGAAATCGATCGCGAACAACCCACGCTTCGCTTCGAATATGCGCTGAGCAGTTACCAACGCTCGGACCGGACCGAGTACCGCACCCGAATGGACGGTCTGGAATCCGGCTGGAGCCGCTGGAGCGACGAGGATCGCCGCGATTTCACCCCGCTGCCGGCCGGTGACTACCGGTTCCAGGTCCAGGCCCGCGATGTGCAGGGGCGGATCATCGAGGCCGAGCCCGTCGCGCTGCGTGTCCTGCCACGCTGGTACGAGAGCCCGATCGCCTGGTGCGTATACGCCGTAATCGCCATCGGCCTGCTGGGGCTCTCGGCGCAATGGGGCCACGCGCGTCGGTCGCGGCGCATGCAGGCCCAGCAGCGAGAACTCGAGCGGGAGGTCGCCGAGCGAACGGCCGAGGCCCGCGCCAGCGCGCGCAAGGTTCAGCGCCTGAGTGATGCCCGCGCCGAGTTCTTCGCCAACGTTTCGCACGAGCTTCGCACGCCGCTGACTCTGACCCGCGCCCCACTCGAGGAACTGGCCCGTGAGCCGCAGCTCAGCGAGAACGGCCAGCGCTACCTGTCGCTTGCGCAACGCAACACCGAGTTGATGCAGTCTCTGATCGGGCAGGTTCTGGACCTGCAGAAACTCGATGCCGGCGAAATGCCACTGCGGCTCGCGCGCAGTGATCTGGCCCTGGCCGTGCGGCGCGTGGTCGAGCGATTCGCCGTGCTGGCCGAGACCGAGTCGATCGAGTTGAGCACCGGAGGCCTGGAAGGCGAGTGCTGGACGGTCTTCGATTCGCACCATCTCGACACCATGGTCTCGAATCTGCTGAGCAACGCGATGAAGTTCACCCCGGCCCATGGCACGGTTCGCGTCGAGCTGCTCCAGCAGGCCGACCGTTTCCGGATCGTGGTCGAAGACAGCGGCCCGGGGATTGCCGAACAGGACCAGTCCGACATCTTCGAGCGCTATCGACAGGGTAGTCGAACCCCGCCGGGCGGTGGCGGGACCGGCATCGGACTGGCGCTGGTCCGGGAGCTGATCGAGCTCCACGGCGGTGTGGTCCGGTTGACCAGTGCTCGCGGCAATGGTGCCCGCTTCAGTCTGGAATTGCCTGCCGATCTCGAGCCGATGGCCGATTTCGACCCGGCCGGCGCGGAGGAAACGATCGGCCCCGACCCGGCCGATTCGATGCCTGAACTCAGCGCAGCGATCGACACCGAAGATGCACCACAGATTCTGCTGGTCGACGACAACGCCGAGCTGCGCGAATTCCTGCGCCTGCGACTGAGCCGGAACTTCCGCATCATCGAGGCCGAGAACGGGCTGCGGGGTCTGGCGCAGGCCCGCGAGCACCTGCCGGATCTGATCGTCACCGACGGCATGATGCCCGAGCTCGACGGCCTGGGCATGACCCGGGCGATCAAGGCCGACCCCGAGCTGGACTTCATCCCGGTGCTGATGCTGACCGCGCGCGGAGAGAGTGATGCCGTGATTCAAGGCCTGGCTGCCGGCGCGGATGATTACCTGGCCAAGCCCTTCGACGGCGCCGAACTGGTCGCTCGAATCAATGGCCTGATCGCCTCGCGCAGACGACTGAAGGCGCGACTTCAGGCCGAGTTCATCGGACTGGAGGCGCCCACCGAGACCGAGTCGGAGTTCGTGCAGGATGCAGCAAGGGTGGTCGAGGGCTCGCTGAGTGATTCGGCCTTCACGGTTCGAGACTGGGCGTCGCAGATGCACATGGACCGAACTACGCTGTTCCGGAGGCTAAAGGATGAAACGGGCCAGTCGCCGGATGAATACTTGCGCGAGGCGCGCATGCAGCGTGCCACCGAGCTGCTGAAACGGCGCGCTGGCAATGTGGCCGAGGTCGCCGAGGCGGTCGGCTTTGCCAGCGTGTCCTCGTTCTCGCGACGGTTCCGGGAACGCTTCGGTCAGACACCCGCGAGTTTCCGTCGGGCGAACTGAATTCGTTACCGAGGTCGGTCGGCCATTCAGCGACCACTTTCGCGCAAGGCCCTATGGGTGCTCATATTGGTGGACCCGCCAGACCTCTGCAACCAGCGGCACATCATCCACAACCCCCGGACATGGCGCTCCGACGTGCGGATGCGTAGCGTGAACAGCAGCGATCACACTGATATTCGGAGCCCGCTGATGCGAAAGATTCTTGCCACATCGCTATGGATGCTTGCGATGAACGGTGCTTGCGCTGCCGGCAATCTCGAAGTGCTGGGGAAGGACCGGCAAGACTCGTTCGTTCCGATCGACCTGGTCGAGCTCGGATCCGAAGCAGTTCACATCGAAGCATCGCCCTTGAGTCGATTCTCGCTTGATCAACTGAGCATCGATCGCGGTCGTGTCGTCCTGGACGGCACACGCCCTCTGTCGCTGGCGTTCGATGAACCCCAAACGGCAGTCACGTTCGAGATCGACGATGCCCGAGATTCGGCGATGCTCGTGCTCACGCTGCTCGAGGGGGATCACGAGATCGGGCGTCAGGTCTTCGCCCATGAAGTCCCGGCCGGCAGCCGGGTGAGTCCGATTCAAGGGGAACAAGGGCAGAACGGCCGGATCAGCGTGGTCGCGGATCGCCCGTTCGACCGCTTGACGCTGCACCGGGTCGACGCGGCGGCCAACGACTATCCACTTTACCTGGGCCCGCTGGGCCTGTCCTCGGAACTGGGCCATTCACAGCCCCGGCTGCTCGGCGGCAGCGCGTTCGAAACCGCCTGCATCATCGCAGGCGCGGCAGTCTACACCCCATCGTTCTTCCTCGCGCTGAGTCCGGAGCCCTCGACGTCCATTCCGGCGGGTTGGGGGGCCTATGCCTCCAATCTGGCCTTGAAGTTCTGCAAACCCGTGTTGACAGCGCCAGACGATATCGAACGTCGGGTATCGCCGGGTCAGTGCGAAGTCGAGCTCGAGCAGGAGCATATGGCGTTCACCTACTCCGATGCGATCGGCATTCCGCTCGATAGCCTGAGCAACTGGGGCGACCTTGGAGACCCGCGAATGTTTCATTTCAATACGGACGTCGACGTCGTCCTGCTGGCCGGCAACCCGAGGCCCCTCGCGGCCCAGTTCACCGATCTAGACTTTCTTCTCGATGAGGGCTCCTTCGATGCCTCTGACAAGATCTATGCAAGCTGCGACGAGGATGATGGCAGCGTGCGCTTCAGCCAGTTCGAGGGCGAGGGTCCACTCTACGAGTGCCCCTACAACGTCGGCCGCACACTCACCTTTCCGGTCGGCAAGGGTCTTGTGGTCTGGCGCGCCAGCCCACGCCTGAGCCCACTGGACCTGGTGCCGCCTTCACCCGGGCGTCCGTCGGGGGCCAAGTCCGAGCCTTTCAGAACGATCGCGGAGAATATTTTCAAGGAGCTGTTTCTGATTGGTATCGACTCGGAGTTCGTCAACGGCTGGCGGCTGCCGAATGCTCAGACCGCCGTCCAGAACATCACGATCTTCGATGAAATCCCGCCGGAGATCACTCCGTTGCCGGGCAACGAAGGCAACGTCAGCGCTGAACTGGTCGATGGAGTCCTGCACGTCACGATCGAGGCCGACGAGGCCGGTGGCGTGTCGCGGCGGCGCTACGAGGACATCCTGGGCTCGTTCCTGGACATCACCGATGCCTGCGACCGGCCGACGACTCTGAATGCCAGCTATCCATCGCCCGAGCTGAGAGCCTTCTGGCCGGTCAGTACCGATAGCGAAAACAATGCTTTCGTGGTCACCTGGACCGCCCGTGATCCGGGTCCGAACCTGGACGGGGAAGAAAATGAGACGGTGACGACCATGCGCATCGAAGTGCTGGATCGCCAGCCGCCCACCCTGGTGCCGCCGCCGGACATCGTCGAGATCGACAGAACCGAGGTCAATGATCTCGGCCAACCGGCGCTGTTCGACCTGGTCGACCTGGATCCGCAGGTCAGCAACGACGCCGATCTGCCGCTGGGCCTGGGGTTGCACGAAGTCACCTGGACGGCGGTGGATGCGGCCGGCAACAGTTCTCAGGCGGTTCAGATCGTCAACGTCAAGGCCTCGAACGTTGCGCCCGAGGCGTTGGCCCAGACCGGCGCGTCCCGACCGGAAGCGGTCTCGTTCGAGCCCGAGCCGATTCGCCTGCACGGCAACGATGCCGACGGCGACCCGCTGCGCTTCAAGATCGAGGACCGGCCCGAGAACGGCTTCTTCGTCGCGCCCCTGTATCCGTATTTCATCGAGGACTATCGCATCGAGCAATCGCTCAGCAACGCCGAACTGCAGGCGATCTGCGATGACTTCGACAATGGCGATCGGAACTTCCACCTCGAGTTCCCCTCCGACCCCGAGTACCTGAGCGTCACCGACGAGGGTCGGACCTATGTGGTGGACGAGGGTTATATCGACTGCCAGGCCGGCTCGCCTGTCACCGACGATGATCGCCTGCCAAGAATTGCGGTGTTCGGTAACGATGGCAGTCTGCTCGATGCCCGCGATATCAACGCCGGTACCTTGCACGACGTCATCGTCGATCCCGGCCGTGATCGCTTGTTCCTGACAAATCAAACCGGTGGCGATAGATCGGACATGGAAGTCTACGACCTTCATCTCGAGCTTGTTACCTTCTACCGCCTGAAGAACATCAAGAATCGCGCGACTGGCGACGCCTGCACCCCTCAGGGTCTGCCGCAGCCCGGTAGCACCTGCGACGTGCTCCGGGCCAGAAGCTCGCTGCTCGATGACAACGGCCTGATCTACATCCTGAACGAGGCCGGCGCCATCCTGGTCCTCGACGGCACGCTGCCGCAGGACTTCGATTGCGGTGGCACGCCCAACACCTGCTCGCATACCCCCACCTATATCGGCACCCTGAACGCCGACGACAGCTTCGGCGGGCAGGGCAAAGAACTTGCGCTGGACGCCGAGGGCAGAATTCTGGCCGGGCGCAACAATCGGCTCTATCGTTATACGCCCAGCTACATCGCCGAAGACGATCTGGCCTACCCGGGCGAGATCGAGGGCTGGCTGGGACGCTGCGATATCGATCTGGCGCCGGGTGACCAGGCCGTCTGCGACGTCGGCAATCGCCGCACACTCGGTTTCTCCTGCACCGACGACATTTGTCAGATGGACGTAGACTTCAATGACGAAGAAGCGGAATTTTGCGATGGTCTGTGGCTTGGCGATAACCCGCGCTTGGGCTGCCGCCCCGGCCAGTTCCGCGGCACGCCGGCGCTGGACATCGCGCCGGACGGCACGATCTACGTCGCCGACGGCGGCAACGCCCGTATCCAGCGCTTTTCGACCGACGGCTTCTTTGCCGGCCAGGCGAAATCCACGGGTGCCGGTTCGGGCTTCGTGATCGGCGACTTTGGCAGCCCGCAGAACGTCTCGGTCAATTCCAGCCGCTTCTACATTCTCGACCCCGATACCAACCTGCTGCACATTTCGCTTCTGACGCCGTTCGTCGAGATCGGCGACGACTACGCCGACCTGATCTATCAATCCACCAACGAGTTCGCCTGCGAAAACAGCGCCGACTGCATCGACCGGTTCAGCTTCCGGGTCAGCGATGGCGTGCGTGATCCCGACACCGGGCAGCCCGAAGTCAGCGCGCCGGCCGAGGTCGAGGTGGAGGTCAGCCGCAACTTCCGGCCGCCCTTCGCCAACCCCGGCATCGCGGTCGCGGTGCAGGAAGACACCCCGACCCCACTGCCGCTGGACGGCAGCGATCCCGACCCGCTTGATACCCTGGCGTATGTCGTCGTGGATTCGCCCGAAAAGGGCGAGGTGGAGATCGACGGCCAGGATGCGACCTACGTGCCGAATACCGATGCCTGGGGTGAGGACAGCTTCAGTTTCGCGGTCAGCGATGGCGTCGATACGTCCGCGCCCGAGAAAGTCGAGGTCGAGATCATCGAGATCAACGATGCGCCGATCATCAGCGTTCCCGACGAACCCATCGAGGGCGGCACCGGCTACCGGGTGCAGCTCGACCTGGCCTTCCGCGACCCCGATCCGGACGAGAACCACACCGTGGTCATCGACTGGGGCGACGGGACGGTCGAAGAGGAGGGCGAGCTTGATGGAGACAATGGGCCAACCGGACCGATCCTCGGCCACGGCGGCACGGATTCGGGTCGAATCACGGCCGATCATGTCTATCTCGGTGCCGGCGACAAGACCGCCGAGGTCTGCGTCACCGATCGCATGCAACCCGGTCCGGACGATACCGAGATTCCGACACCGGGTCTTTCACTGACCGGCTGCGAGGACATCGACTTTTCAATCGTCGACGGCATCGACCTGCAAGTCGGCGCGACGCCTTCGACCGACGTCGCGCTGCCGGGGCAGTTGGTCAGCTACGAGTTCGAGGTCAGCAATCGCCTGCCCGATGCGGGCCTCGGGCAGACCGCCACCGGCATTCAGTTGGCCATTCGCCTGGCTTCCGGATTCGATCCATCCAGCATCACGACCCCGGCGGGATGCACGCGAGACGGATTCTGGCTGGATTGCAGCATCAGCGGCCTGGCGCCCGGCGAATCGTCGAACTTCGATGTGAGTGCCGAGGTGGCCAACGACACCCCATCGGGTCGGCTGCTGATCACCGAGGCCGAGGGCACCCTGGATCAGACCCCGGTCAACTCGCAGATCAGCGTGCTGCTGACCACCCCGGTCTCGCGCCCGGCCGATTTCCAGGTCGGCGCGAGCGGCGACGCGCTGAAGGACTTGCCCGACGCCGATCCGGGCGACGGGGTCTGTGCTTCCGCCGACGGGGTCTGCACGCTGCGAGCGGCGATCGAGGAAGCCGCTGCGTCCAGCAGTCGCGGAGCGGCCCGGGTCGTCGCCGTGCCGAACGGCCTGTTCCAGCTCGATGAACAATTGGTCTTTAGAGGCAACATCGTGCTGATCGGCAACGGGCCGGACAAGACCCGCCTTCATGGCGGGCGGCATCAAACGATGAGCGGCAGCAGCCTGCAGTTGGAGAACCTGACCTTAAGCGGCGGGGGGCTGACTGCAGCACCCGTCGATTCATTGACGATTCGTCGCGTGCGCTTTACCGACAACCGCATCGAGGACAGCTTCGGCGGCGCGTTGCAGAGCAATGCCGCCGCCCTCGAGATCCGGGATTCGACCTTCGACAACAACCGCTCCAACGTCGACGGCGGCAGCCTGTGGTGCTCCAGCTGCTCCGGCATCATCGAAAACGTGACCGTGACCGGCGGCAGCGGCGGCGGGCTGAGCTTTGTCGGCGAGGGCGAGGTGCTGCTCAATCACTTAACGATGGTGGACACCGACGGCGCCAGTAGTCCGGGTGGGCCGCTCGGCGCGATCCTGCGCGTCGATGACGACATGGAAATCGAGGTCGCCAACTCGGTCGTGGCCGACAACGAAATTGATTGTGCGCAGACCGACAACGGGGAACTGGTGTCACTGGGAGGCAACGCCTTCGGCACCGACAATCCCTGTTTTCCAGAGCTACCGGCGGGGGACCAGCTGATCGACGACACCGGCCAGGTGCCACTGAGCGTGGGTGTCGACGGATTGCCGATTCGCTTGCCGGCCGCCGACAGTCCGCTGGTCGATGCACTCCCGGCAGCGGGCTGTCTGGCCACCGACGCGCGCGGCTTCGATCGCCCGCTCGACGGCGACGAGGACGGCACAGCGCTGTGCGATATCGGCGCGGTCGAACGCCAGCGCGACGGGCTCTTCCGGGATCGCTTTGGTGAACCCTGAGTGCGCGGTCATTCTCCGCAGCCTGCTGTGCAACCGGCGGACCGAAATCCGCAACACTCGGCCCTGTTGAATCGTCGCTGCGACACGTAGGTTGATATCGAAACCCGGACAGGAGCAGATTCATGCGAGATCGCGAAGCGGATTCGACGAGCCTTCCAGTGCGCCGCTGCCTCACACGAGCCCGAACAACGGCTCGTGCATCGGCCGGAAGATCATTACGGTCCATCCCGTGGACGGCCGCCCTCCTGTTTTCGATCAGCGCACAAGCCCAGCTGATCCCGGAAACCGCAACGGTCTTCAGCCAACAGGGAGACAGTCCGAGAACCGATCTTGCCAGTCCGCCCGAGGATGGCGATGAGGTCGGTAGATCGCTGGCTTCAGGGGACTTCGACGGCGACGGCCATCTCGATCTGGTCATCGGCGTACCCGGGGAAGATCGCGCCATCAGTTCAACCGAGTCCATCACGGATTCCGGCTGGGTCCACGTCGTTCCCGGAACGCCGGGCGGTCTTTCCGCCGAACAGGATCAGATCTGGGACCAGAGCGGCGCGATCGAGGGAGCCGTGGAGCCAGGTGATGAAGTCGGATTTTCGGTGACTACGGGCGATTTCGACGGCGACGGCTTTGACGACCTGGTCATGGGCAGCCCGCTTGAGGCCATCGGTTCGGAAGATAGCGCGGGGGCGGTCAACGTGATCTACGGCTCGGCGAGTGGTCTTGTTACCGACGGCAATCGCCAGTTTCATCAGGACACCCCCGGAATTTCCGGAGGGGCCGAAGCGGGCGACCTGATGGGCGTCTCACTGGCGGCCGGCGATTTCGACAACGATGGTTTCGATGAACTGGTCTGGGGCGTGCCTTTCGAAGCCCTCGGCGCTGACACCAACGCCGGTGCGATTCAGGTGCTGACCGGGACGGCCAGCGGCCTGGTCACCACGGGTGATCTCTTTCTGGATCGCGGCGACCTCGAGACGGGCGCGGTGGCGGAAGATGAGCGCTTCGGCTTTGCCCTGGCGGTCGGGGATTTCAACGGCGATTCCTTTGCTGACCTGGCCATTGGCGTCCCGCACGATTCAACCAGTGCTACACAGGCAGGGAGCGTCCACCTGGTCTACGGCGGACCGGACGGTCTCGACCTGTCAAGTGATCAGAACTGGAGCCTGGACTCGCCTGGCATCCCCTTGTCACCCGCTGCGTTTGATCATTTTGGCACCAGCCTGACTGTCGGCAATTTCGACGGTGATGGTTTCGATGACCTTGCCGTCGGCATAACCGGCTACCAGGATAACGACGGCGCGGCACTGATCCTCTATGGCACGGCCGACGGCCTGGCGAGCGATCGCAATCGCCTGGTTCAACCCGGCCACTCCGGCTTCGTCGGAGAGTCCGGCCCAAACGCGCTGTTCGGTTCGAGCATTACAGCGGGTGACATCAATGGTGATGGGGCCGATGAGTTGATGGCCCGCAGTTCTTTCGACTTCGGAAACGCCAACGCCGCCGGCTCGGTGCTGATTGCTTTCGGTGCTCCGGGTGTCGGCCTGGTCAGCGACAACAGCGTGTTCTGGAATCGCTCCGACCTCGAAGTTGTCGGTGACTGGGCACAAGGCGATCGATTCGGCAACAGCGTGTTGCTGGACGACTTTGACAATGACGGTCGAGCGGATGCGGTCATCACCAGCCCGCAGCGTGAAGTCAATGGAGTGGACGATGCCGGTGATGTCGTCATCGTCTCCACGTCGGCCTCACTGTTTCGCGACCGCTTCGAGCCGGGACCCGGTGCCACGTTTAGAGACTGCGGCGACTGCCCGCTCATGGCCATCGTGCCGAGCGGCAGTTTCCTGATGGGCGATCTGACCCGTCAGGAAGAAGACGCACTGCCGCTTCGCACCGTCGACGTGCCAACCTTTGCGGTTGGCGTTCACGAGGTGACCTGGGATGAGTGGGAGGCCTGTGTGGCCGAGGGGGCATGCGATTCCGAGGCCGGGGATGACCAGGGCGGTGATGAGGGATGGGGTCGAGGAACACGGCCGCGGATCAAGGTCGATTTCAACGATGTTCAAGACTACGTGTCCTGGCTATCGGCTGGAACGAACAGTTCCTATCGTCTGCTGAGTGAAGCGGAATGGGAATACGCGGCACGTGCCGGCACCCGCACCCCGTTCTGGTGGGGCACCTTTGAGCCGATCGCCTGCGACACCGACGCCATCAACGGCGCCAACTTCGATTTCTGCCGACCCTCGAATACTCGCACTGATCCGGTCGGCAGCTATCATCCCAATCACTTCGGATTATTCGACACGCACGGCAATGTCTGGGAATTCGTCCAAGATTGCTGGAACGAAAATTACGAAGGCGCGCCGGTCGACGGCTCCGCCTGGCTCGATGGAAACTGCGATGATCGCATGGTCAGAGGCGGCGCCTGGAACTATCGATTCGGCAACCTGCGAACCCACAATCGCGGTCGGTGGCCAGTTGACGAACCGACTGCCATCGTCGGATTCAGGGTAGCCAAGGATCTTTAGCCAGGACGCCCTTCATCCCTGCACGACGGCATTCCGCACTCGCTTCTTGCGCGTATTGCACAGACCACAATCGCTCCACTGCCCATGCTGCTGACCCAGACAAGCGGCTTGTCAGCTGCGCGAATGACGCAGATCGAACAATGGCCGAAGGATCTCCTGCGGCGCGATCTGGTTCAGCACAGCCGCGATGTCTGCCAGCTGTTCCAGGTCGATGCGGACGCGCTCATCGGCGGCGTCGGCAGGGATCGGTCATGTGCTTGGCCGGGTGCCCGACCGAGGCTCGGGCCGCCCTCACCTCGACACCCTGGTCTCGAATCCGCTGGGCAACACCCGGAAGTTCACCCCGGCCGATGGCAGGGTTCGCGTCGAGCCTCTCCAGGGGTTTCAGGAAATCCATCACTTCACTGCCGGAGCCTTTCTGCAACCTGCTGCAATGAATCCGCAACCCCCGGGCATGGCCGTCGCGGCCCTGGACGCCTAGATTGGAGGCCAGTGACCTTGCCGGCCTTTGGAAAGCGACAATGCAAAAGACTCTCATCACCACGATGCTCGGCGTCGCGCTGCACAGCGCCTGCATCGCCGCCGACAGCCTCGGGGCCCTGGTGCCCGGGCAGCTGGACTTGCTGGATTCCGTCCAACTGGTCGAGCCGGGGCCAGGTCGGGACGAAGCATGGCCGATCAGCCGATTTTCGATGGATCGATTGACCCTGGACCGTGGTCGTGTGGTTCTGGATGGCACGCGGCCGCTGTCGCTCGACTTCACCAACCCGCAGACGGCCGTCGCGATGCAGATCGACGATCCCCGGGCCTTGGCCACGCTGGTCCTGACGCTGTACAGGGGCGATCAGGAAGTCGGACGCCAGATCTTCGCGCACAAGGCCCCGGCGGGCAGCCGGGTCGACCTGATCCGCGACGGACGAATCAGCGCCGTCTCGGGTCGGCCCTTCGATCGACTGATGCTGCAGCGGATCGACAGTGAGGCCAACAACTATCCGCTGACTCTGGGCTCCCTTGGCCTGTCGTCCGAACTGCAGCATTCGCAGGCCCACCTGCGCGGTAACTCCGGCGCGCTGGCCTGCATCATTCCATTCGCCGCGGCCTACAACCTGAGTTTCTTCATCAGCCTGACGCCCTTTCCCGCAGCGGTCGCCGCCGGGCGAGCGGCCTATGCCTCGAACCTGGCGCTGAAGTTCTGCAAGCCCAGCCTGAATGCACCCGACGACATCGAGCGTCGCGTCCCGGCCGGGCAGTGCGAGGTCGAATTCGAGCAGCCGCACATGGCCTTCAAATATTCCGATGCACTTGGCATACCGATCGAAACCCGGAGCGACTGGGGTGAGCTCGGCACGCCCCGGATGTTCCACCACAACACCGACGTCGACGTGGTGCTGCTGGCCGGCAATCCGCGACCGCCGGCGGCCCGCTTTACCGATCTCGATTTTCTCCTGTCCAGTGCCTCCTTCGATGCCAGCGACAGGATCTACGAGGGCTGCCGTGATGATGGCAGCGTGCGCTACAGCCAGTTCGAGGGCTCGGGTCCGCTCTACGAGTGCCCCTACAACATCGGTCGGACGCTGAGTTTTCCGGTCGGCGACAATACCGTGGTGTGGCGGGCCAGTCCACGCGTCAGCCCGGTGGATCTGCTCGATATCGCGATTCCCGGCATTCCGCCGGGATCCAAGACCGATCCCTGGGTGACGATCCTCTTCAATATCTGGCGCGAGACCTGGCTGCAGGTGCTGGATGTACAGATCGACGGCTGGCGTCTGCCCAATGCCCAGACCGACCTGCAGCGGGTGCGGCTCTTCGATGAGGTCCCGCCGACCATCACGCCGGTGCCCGGCAGCAACGGCAATGCCGTCGCCGAGCTGGTCGGCGGAATCCTGCATGTGACCATCGAGGCTGATGAAGTGGGTGGCGTGTCGCGACGGCGCTACGAGAACATCCTGCGCTCGTTCCTGAATGTCACGGATGCGTGCGACCGCGACACCACACTCGGCATCAGCTTCCCGAATCCCGAGCTCGGAGCCTTCTGGCCGGTCAGCACCGACACGGAGGACAACGCCTTCTTCGTGACCTGGACCGCGCGCGATCCGGGCCCGAACCTGGCCGGTAACCCGAACGAGACCGTCACCACGATGCGCATCGAGGTGCTGGACCGCCGGCCGCCGACCCTGGTGCCGCCGCCGGATATCGTCGAGATCGATTCGACCCAGGTCAGCGATCTCGGCCAGCCGGCGCTTTTCGATCTGGTGGATCTGAGTCCGCAGGTCAGCAATGACGCCGATCTGCCGCTGGGCTTAGGGCTGCATGAAGTGACCTGGACGGCGATCGATGCGGCCGGCAACAGCTCGCAGGCGGTCCAGATCGTCAACGTCAAGGCCTCGAACGTGCCGCCCGTAGCGCTGGCACAGACCGGCCCGACTCGACCCGACGCCGTGTCCTTCGAGCCCACGCCGATCCGTCTTCGCGGCAGTGATGCCGACGGCGACCCGCTGCGCTTCAAGATCGAAGACCGGCCCGAGAACGGCTTCTTCGTCGCGCCGCTGTATCCGTATTTCATCGAGGACTTCCGCGTCGAGCAAACGATCAGCGATAGCGAGCTCATCGCAATCTGCAACAACGGAGAAGGCGCGGATCGGCGCTTCGAACTGCCGTTTCCCTCGGAGCCGGAATACATGACGGTGGCCGATGATGGTCGGACCTATGTCGTCGACCAGGGGCACATCAACTGCAACCCCGGCCCGCCGGTCGTCGCGCTGAGAGAAAGCCGCCTGGCCGTGTTTGCGAGCGACGGAACCCTGCTCGATCGCGAGCGGATCGCCGGTTTGAGTCTGCGCGACGTCCAGCTCGATCCAGGCCGCAACCGCCTGTATCTGACCTCGCGTGCCGGCAGCGGGCAGTCCGGATTCCGGGTCTATGATCTGGATCTCCAGCTGCAGGCCCAGTATCGGCTGCGGAACATGGATTTCCGCGACGGCGGCAACTGCTCGCTGCCCCAGGTCCCGCAGGCCGGGAACGATATCTACTTCGCCAACAGCATCGTCATGGACGACAACGCACTGATCTACATCCTCAACAACGCGGGGGCCGTCCTCGTGCTCGACGGCACCCTGCCGCCCGATTTCGATTGCGCCGATAACTGCGGCCACACCCCGACCTGTGTCGGCGTACTCAACGACGATGAGAGCTTCAACGGCAATGGCAACGAGCTGGCTGTCGACCTCGAGGGTCGCGTGATTGCAGGCCGCAACAGCCGCCTGTACCGCTATACGGCCTCCTACGTTGCCGGAGACGGCCTGGCCTACCCGGGAGAGCTGGACGGTTGGCTGGGCCGCTGCGATATCGACCTGGCACCCGGTGACCAGGCCGCCTGCGATCTGACGAATCGGCGCTCCCTCGGCTTTTCCTGTACCGATGAAGTCTGTGACGTCGATGAGGACCTGAATCCCAGCGAGCAGGCGATCTGCGGCGAGCTGGGAATCGGTGGCCAGCCACGCTGGGGCTGCCGGCCCGGGCAGCTGCGCGGCACCCCGGCTCTGGATATTGCCCCCGACGGCGCGATCTACGTTGCCGACGGCGGCAATGCCCGCATCCAGCGCTTCTCCACCGACGGCTTCTTTGCCGGTCAGGCCAGGTCCACGGGCTCAGGCTCGGGCTTTGTGGTCGGCGACTTCGGCAACCCACGCAATGTGTCGGTCAATTCCAGCCGCTTCTATATCCTCGACCCGCAAACCAATCTGCTGCATATCTCGCTGCTGGCACCCTTCGTCGAGATCGGCGATGACTATGCCGATCTGGTCTATCAGTCCACCAACCAGTTCGCCTGCGAGGACAGCGCCGACTGCATCGATCGCTTTTCTTTCCGGGTCAGTGACGGCGTGCGTGATCCGCTCACCGGTCAGCCCGAAGTCAGCGCAGCGGCCGAGGTCGAGGTGGAAGTCAGCCGCAACTTCCGCGCGCCGTTTGCCAACCCAGGTATCAGCGTGGTGTTGAACGAGGACCAGACCGTAGCGGTGCCGCTGGAAGGCAGTGATCCGGACCCGCTCGACACCCTGGCCTTTCTGATCATCGACGAGCCGGCCAAGGGTGAGGTCGTGATCAACGGCCAGAATGCGAGCTACGTGCCGGATGCCGATGCCTGGGGCGAAGACAGCTTCAGCTTTGCGGTCAGCGATGGCGTCGATACCTCCGCGCCCGAGACCGTCCACGTCGAGATCATCGAAATCAACGACGCCCCCATCATCAGCCAGCCCGACGCGCCGATCGAGGGCGGCACCGGCTATCAGGTTCAATTCGACCTGGCCTTCCGCGACCCCGACCCGGACGAGAGCCACACGGTGGTCATCGACTGGGGCGACGGGACGGTCGAGGCCGAGGGCGACTTCGATGCCGACGGTCAGCCCACCGGGCCGATCCTCAGTCACGGCGGCACCGACTCGGGACGTATCATCGCCGATCACGTCTTCCTGAGTGCTGGCCCGAAGACCGTCGGGGTCTGCATCACCGATCGCCTGGACGCCGCCACCGAGCTCCCGACCCCGGGCCTGTCCCTGACCGCCTGCGAGGACATCGCCTTCTCGATCGCCGATGGCATCGAGCTCGAACTCTCGGCCACACCGTCCACCGACGTCGCCCTGCCGGGGCAGTTCGTGAGCTATCAGTTCCGGGTCGAGAACCTTCAGCCCGACGCGGGCCTGGGGCTCACCGCCACTGGCGTCGAGCTGGCGCTGCGCCTGGCCAGTGGCTTCGACCCGGCCAGCATCACCACGCCGCCGGGCTGCAGTCGCGATGGTTTCCGGCTCGATTGTTCGATCAGCAATCTGTCGCCCGGCCAGTCGGCCAGCCTGAGCGTCACCGCCCAGGTGGCGGCCGACACCGAGTCGGGCCGCCTGCTGGTCACCGAGGCCGGGGCCGTGCTCGACCAGACTCCGATCAACCCCAGGCTGGAAATGCTGCTGACCACGCCGGTCTCGCGGCCGGCCGATTTTCAGGTCGGGGCTGCCGGTGATGCGCTCAAGGACCTGCCCGATGCCAATCCGGGCGACGGAGTCTGTGAATCGGCCGACGGGGTCTGCACCCTGCGTGCCGCCGTCGAGGAAGCGGGAGCCTCGGCCACGCCCAAGGTCATCGCGCTGGGTAACGGTCTCTATACGCTGGACTATGTCGATGGTTTCCCGCGCGGCCTGCAGTTCAATGGCGACATCGTCCTGATCGGCAACGGACCGGACAAGACGCGCATCCACGGCCCGCGCCACGCGGCCAATGGTGGCAACCTGCGCCTGGAGAATCTGACCATCAGCGGCGGCGGTCTGACCGCCGCACCGGTCGATTCCCTGACGATTCGACGGGTCCGCTTTACCGGCAATCGCATCGAGGGCAGCTTCGGCGGTGCCATTCAGGTTCGAACCGACAGCCTCGATATCCGTGACACCACCTTCGACAACAACACCAGCACGGTCGACGGCGGTTCGCTCTTCTGTTTCAGCTGCTCGGGCGTGATGGAGAACGTGACCGTGACCGGCGGCAGCGGCGGTGGCCTGACCTTCACCGGATCAGGGTCCATGGCTCTGAATCATGTCACGATCGTCGGTACCGGCGGCGGCAGCGGCTGGGAATCGCCCTTCGGAGCGGCACTGCACGTGTACGACAGCATGCAGATGACGATCGCCAATTCCGTGGTGGCCGACAATTACTCGACCGGCGACGCGGTCAACTGCGCGGTCTCCGAGGATGCCAGCCTGGTCTCCCAGGGCAACAACGCCTTCGGCGATCCGGCCGGCTGCAATCTCGCCCTGCTACCCAGCGACCGAACCATCACAAATGCCCGTGTCCAACCCCTGGCCGCTGGCCTGGACGGTCTGCCAGTGAGACTACCCGGCGCCGACAGTCCGCTTGTCGACGCCTTCAATGACGCAAGCTGCTTGGCGAACGACGCCCGAGGCCTGACCCGACCTCGCGACGGCAATGATGACGGTGTTGTCTGGTGCGATATCGGCGCGGTCGAGCGCCGCGGCAATCGGATCTTCAGGGATCGGTTCGAGTTCTGAAGCCGATGAATTCGAATGCCAGGCCGCAGTGTGGCTTTCGTCGGACTGCGGCTGAATGCCATCGGATCCAGAACGATCCTGTTCAAAAAGTCCGATGCCGACCGATTGGTTATGATGCCCGCCTACCCGCTACGTCTCGGACAACCTTCAATGACTATTCGCACTCCAAGCCTGTTGCTCTGCTCCCTGTTTCTGGTTCAGGCCCAGGCGCAAGACGATGAGAGCGTCGCCACGCCGACGACCTTCGGCGGGCAGGCGGGCGCTGATTTGTCGATCGAGGCGATGGAGCCGACGGACGAGCCGATTCGCATCGGCATGGCCGGGGAGGACCCGTCCAATATCGCGCGTTATCTGATGGCGCGAGGCGCGGGTGGCGGGCGGCTCAGTCCGGACGGGCGATTGCTGGCCTTCTCATGGTCGGTCACCGGCGAAGCGCAGCTCTGGACCATGCCGGCCTCGGGCGGTGAGCCGCGGCAGCTGACCTTCGGCTCCGGGCTGAGCTTCTTCCGCTGGACGCCCGACGGCGATCGCCTGATCTACGGCGCGGACAATGACGGCAACGAACAGCCGGCCTTCTACGCGATCGCTGCCGATGGCAGCGAAGAGCGCGTGGTTCTGCCGGCTGCCGAGGGCGGGTTTCGCGTGTTCGGGGACTTTGCTCAGGGCGATGTCGTCTACGCCTCGACCGAACGCAACCGCCTCGACTTCGATATCTGGCGCGCCGATCTTGACGGTGAGAAGACGATGATCTTCGAGGGCACCTTCGGCTACTTCGCTCGATCCGTCTCGCCCGACGGCAAGTATGCGATCGTCAGCGAAACCGTCGGCGAGGACAGCGACAATCTGTATCTGCTCGAACTCGACTCGGGCGAGATCAGGCCGCTGTCGCGCCCCGACCCGCGAGCCAATCACGCCAACGCCGGCTTTGCCTGGCTGCCGGACGGATCGGGCTTCTATTTCGCGACCAACCGCGATCGGGAATATGCGGCACTTTCTTTTCATGAGCTTTCCAGCGGTGAGACTCGTATCGTCGCCGAGCCCGACGCGGATATTGCGTCGGTCGCGCTGTGCGGTGCGGATGACGAGTATCTGGCCTGGACGGAAAACCACGATGGATTCCACGCCTTGCGCATCCAGAATCGCTCGAATGGCGAATCGCCTGAGCTCCCCGACCTGCCCGAAGGCGTTTATGGCCTGAACTGCGCGGATCGCGCCGACCGACTGGCCTTATCGATCAACGGCTGGCGCACGCCGGGCGATATCTTCGTCATCGATCTGGGCTCGGGTCGAGCCGAACGGGTCTTCAGCAGCAACCTGGCCGGACTGGACCCCGACCGCCTGATCCGCCCCGAGTCGATTCGCATCGAAGCGCGCGACGGTGTTGAGCTCCAGGGGCTGCTCTATCTCCCGGACGCGGAATCGCGCGCGGGAAACGGTGCACCGCCCGTCGTGTTCGACGTCCACGGCGGGCCGACGGCGCAATCGCAGGCCACCTGGGAGCCGGCGATGCAGTACCTGCTCGACCACGGCATCGCCGTCTTCCAGCCCAACGTGCGCGGCTCGACCGGCTTCGGGCGCAGCTACGTCACGCTCGATGACCGGGAGAAGCGCCTGGATTCAGTGCGCGACCTGGTCGACATGCTCGACCACTTCGACGACGACCCCAGAATCGACGCCGGCCGGGCGGCAGTGCGCGGCGGCTCCTACGGCGGCTACATGGTCAACGCGGTCTTGAGTGAGTACCCCGACGCGTTCAGCGCAGGCGTGTCGATCTTTGGCGTTTCCGACTGGGTCGCCGCGCTCGAGATCGCATCGCCGGGCCTGAAGGCTTCCGACCGAATCGAATACGGCGACATCACCGAAGCTCGCTGGCAGGAATTCTACGCATCGATCTCACCGATCAACAAGGCCGATCAGATCAAGGTCCCGGTCCTCTACGCGCACGGCGTCATGGATCCGCGTGTCGACATCGGAGAGACCGAGGTCATGGTCAAGGCGCTCCGCGCCAACGGCATTGACGCACCGTTCATCCGTCTCCCGGACGAAGGCCATGGCTGGCGCAAGCTCAGCAACCAGCTCTTCTACTTCAGGCGCGAAGTCGAATTTCTTCAGGACCAGCTCGGCAGGTAGCCAACAAATCAGCCCCATCTTGGTGCTTCGAATATCACGCTGTCTCCGCCCTCGGTCATGGGATCACCGTTCGGGTCAATCAGCGCCGACTTCTTCTGCATCGGAATGGCGCCGATTGTTGATTGCCTGACTCTGTAATCGTTCGGCAAGCCAGACTTTGATGATTGACTGCCTTGTGACGCCCACGCGCCGCGCTTCACGATCCAGTTCCTGGACCATCCAACTGGGAAAGTCGACGTTTACGCGCTTCTGAACCTGAAGCGGACGACGCGCCTTGGACATGTCGAGGACATCGGTTACGTCCTGCCCCTGATCGAATTTTCTGTCAAATGTCTTGGCTTTCATTTCGCTCTTGCGTTCGTCAAACTCGAACATTGTATAGAAAACATACCATTTCTAATCAGTCCAGGCAATGATTCGGCTTCTCTCGCGAGGGATTCCCAGCCGAACTCGAGACCAATGCAGGTCCGTCTGACTCGGATCCAACACACCGCTATGCCGCCTTTCGGTCGCCGCGAAAATACTGAACATCAGAGACATCAGCTTCGGCGGCGATTTGGTCAGGTCTTTTACTGGCGGGGCGGCGGCGAAGTCGATTTTGTCGTCACCCGTGGGCGCGAAGCGATTCCCGTACAAGTGAGTCTGTCAGGCAAACAAGCGCGGCATGAACGCGCCCTGGACTCGTTCTACGAGGCCCATCCGCAGTCGGCAGAGGCTATATTCATCAGCCGTGCCAATTTCTACGACTCCATCGAATCTCTGGCAGGCTGATGCTTACTATTACTAACGGTCTCATTATTGAGCAGACACTCAGCTTTCGTCTGTCAGTGCTTGTGGCAAGGCGCCGATGCGCTGGTGTAGTGGGCCTACATCAAGCATCGGGAACACGCGCAACGGCTCACTATGGG
>Ga0208112_100508_pt1 | contig 30345 bp, 22 predicted proteins | sample HotLakConsoUCCLE_FD_184736 | JGI IMG/M metagenome (GOLD analysis project Ga0208112, IMG submission 184736) | Hypersaline microbial mat communities from Hot Lake, Washington, USA - Hot Lake Consortium UCC-LE (SPAdes) (version 2) ... | reverse complement strand
TCGACGCGACCCCATGAACCTCGAGCGTCGCATCGAACCGTCGCCACGTCCCGCAAGTGTCGCGGACGCATGGGGGCATGCGTCCCCACCCATTGCAGGCATGGTAGGGACGGCTGCCCCCAGCCGTCCGCGACTCGACGCGACCCCGCGAACCTCGCGCGTCGCATCGAACCGTCGCCACGCCCCGCAAGTGTCGCGGACGCATGGGGGCACGCGTCCCCACCCATTGCAGGCATGGTAGGGACGGCTGCCCCCAGCCGTCCGCGACTCGACGCGACCCCACGAACCTCGCGCGTCGCATCGAACCGTCGCCACGTCCCGCAAGTGTCGCGGACGCATGGGGGCACGCGTCCCCACCCATTGCAGGCATGGTAGGGACGGCTGCCCCAGCCGTCCGCGACTCGACGCGACCCCGCGAACCTCGAGCGTCGAATCGAACCGTCGCCACGTCCCGCAAGTGTCGCGGACGCATGGGGGCACGCGTCCCCACCCATTGCAGGCATGGTAGGGACGGCTGCCCCAGCCGTCCGCGACTCGACGCGACCCCGCGAACCTCGAGCGTCGCATCGAACCGTCGCCACGTCCCGCAAGCTTCGCGGACGCATGGGGGCACGCGTCCCCACCCATTGCAGGCATGGTAGGGACGGCTGCCCCCAGCCGTCCGCGACTCGACGCGACCCCGCGAACCTCGCGCGTCGCATCGAACCGTCGCCACGCCCCGCAAGCTTCGCGGACGCATGGGGGCATGCGTCCCTACCCCGGGCTTCGCGGACCGCATGTTGCCATTCTGCTTGCACTGCTCAGGCCTCTTCGGCTTCGCTCTCGGCATCCCTTTCGACAATGCCCGCGTAGCGCTTGCGCAGCCATAGGCCCAGCACGGTGATGACGACGAAGCCCAAGGCCAGCAGGTAGAGCCATTTGGCTTCGAAGTCCACTACCGCGCCGCCGATGCCCACCGGAACGACGCTGAGGACGATATAAATCGGCGCACCGACCCCGACGAAAATCCGCAAGGGCAAATCGGTCAGCGCCAGCAGATAGAGTTTGGCGAAATAAGGCGGTCCGGGGACGGCGGCCACCACCGCGGTCAACCAGGTCTGGTGCTTGCCCGGAATCGAAGGGATGGCGTAGCCCGAGCGTTTTAAAAAATCCCGGACGGCGGCGCGGAAGGATCCTCTCGCGATGAAGCAGGCGGCGAGGTTATGGAAAAGCAGCCCAAAACCGGCCAAGAGCATCCCCCAGCCGAAACCGAAGCGGAAGCCGGCGAGGATGAGCAGAATGCGGATCGGCACGCCGCACAGCGGCAGGATCAGAAAGCCCACGATCACCCAAAAGGCGGGAAGTCTCTGGCTGAACGCGACGATGGATTCCTGGTTGAGGCTGCCGCGGTAGAAATACAAGACGCACCCGACCACGATGAGGCCCAGGAAGAGCGACAGCCACTTCGCCCGGTCGCGCCGAAATGGATGGGTGACCGTCATTTCGTCTTCTCCAGTGTGAGTTCCGCGCAAAGGGGGAGATGATCGGAGGCGATGCGTGCCGTCGCGGTCCGCGGCACGTCCACCTCGCGAACCGCGAAGTGACCGCTCAGGAAAATATGGTCCAGGCGGACGATGGGCTGGATGGAAGGAAAGCCCGGGCGGGCGCGGACATTTCCGGCGACCTGCCAGACGTCGGCGAGGGACCGTGCCAGGCGGCGATAAACCCGCGAGCGGGGGCGGGAGTTGAAATCGCCGCACAGGATCACCGGCTCGTTTGGCGGAATACCGCCCAGCCAGTGTTCGCCGAGGAGCCTCGCGGCCTGCTCCCTGCGCTCGCCCCGGCCCAGACCGAAGTGGGTGTTGATGAAGTAAAAAGGCCGGCCCCCGTCCGGAATGATGCGCAGACAGATGGCGCCGCGCCCCTCCCGTCTCCGGGCCGCCGGGGTGAGGAAGCCGGCCCGGATTCGCTGGAAGGGAAATTTGGAAAAAACGGCGATACCGTAGCCCTCCCCTTCATTCTCCAGCATGGTTTGGAACACATGCTCCATCCGCAAATGGCGGGCGATCAGGTCGGCCTGATCCTGTCCGCCGCTGGAAGCGCGGTGGGCGTCCACTTCCTGCACCGCCACCAGATCCGGATCGTAGGCGTTGATCACCCGGGCGATGCGCTCGGGCCGGACTTTTCCGTCGAGTCCCCGGCAGCTGTGCAGGTTGTAACAAATGACCCGAAGGTTCGTACCCGCGCCCGACCTCGGCGGGAGCTTGGCGACGCGCTCGTCCCCGGGGCCCTCGCCACCGAGATAGTGGCGCGCGATTTCACGCAATTCCTCGCCGCGCACGCGCCGTGCCGTGGCCGGCAAGTGCGCGAGGTGCCAGCGCCGGATTCGGTCGGGCAGAAGGAGAAAGCCGTGCGTTTCCTCCGGCCCCGGCGCGCCGTGGGCGCCGTTTTCGAGGGGAAAACTGAGTGCCGGTCGCCCGGGGTCCCAGCCGCTGATGACAAAATCCCCGGCGTCGGGGTGTCGGCAGAGTCGGGCCGTGTCCTCGGCCACCTCCTCTAAAAAGGGATGTCCCGCACCGAACACGCGCTCCTTATCCGCCGACAAGTCCCATTCGCCCTCCGCATTGAAGGCCCTGGGGGTGCCCTGCGGACTCAGGACAAGGACGAGCGGCACCCCGGTGCCGACAAGCTTCCGGGCGTAAGCCGCCTTCTCCGCCTCGCTCAGTTCGAGCGGCAGGTAAATATGCCCGACCGGCCCCATCGCCGTGACCACGATTCGGGAGTCCGCATCCGGAATCAAATCGGGCGGCCTTGGCTCGCTCCGCCGCAATCCGAACAGAGCTTCGCAGCGCTCCACCGTTTGCCCCACGAGTTCCGGAACCGGCGCCGACCGCTGCCAGATCCGGAGCCCTTCCGTTCGCCCGCCGCCGAAGACCTCCGAGATCGCGGCCCGGAGCGGGCGTCCGTTCCGCCGCTCAAAAGACTCCGTCCGCTCCTGACCGTGATCGGCATAGATGATCAATTCGTAATCGCGATAGTCCGAGCGGTGCGCGGCCCGATAAATGTCGCGGATCGTATGGTCGATGCCCCGCAGCGACCAATGCGCGAAGGCCGAACCCGGGCCGCGGCGATGCGCCTGCTCGTCGTAACCGAGAAGGTTCGCATGAACGATCCGTTCGCCCCCCTCGATATCCAATAAAACGCGGAAACGGATCAATTCGCGGAGCAGCACGCAGACACCGACCCGGGTGGGCACGAACTGCAACTCCTTGATGAAATTCCGGCGACGATAGAGACCTTTGAAGAAGTCGATCAGAGCCAGCACGAATTCCAGCAAAGCGAGGCCGAACATGCGCAGGATTTTCGGCGCGTATAGCAAGCCCAGGAGAAGCCATTTGAAGGGATGTAGTTTCCGGAGAATGGCATTCGGAGAGAAATCCTCGGCGCAGTAGCGCGAGCCCGCGGCGCCCGCCCGATAGACGTTGGAGTAGCTGCGCCCTCCCTTCAGGAGCGCGGATCCCGCCGCGTGCTCCAATTCCGCGCCGAGCTCGGTGGCCACATCGGCCTCATACATCTTGACCGCACGGCCAGCCTTGCGCTGAAGAAAATGAAAGGCAGGCACCGCTCCCCGGCGGCCGAAAAAGATCTCCGCCTGCACCGCCGGCGTGGTCGAAGGCATGCCGGAGTAGAAGCTTTCCAGCGAAAAATGCCGCTCCCGGATCAAGCGGGCCAGAAACGGCAAACGCCCCTTTTCCATGGCCGCCTCCATCTGCCTGCGCGACAGCCCGTCGACCTGAATCATGATCAGCCCCGGTTGATCCGACCTGCCCCGCACTACTTTGTGACCAAACAGATGCGCGGCCAGGCGGCTCCGGTTGAACTTTTTCCGCAGCCGCCGCGCACCCACGGAAATCCGGTCAATCAAGCGACACCTCCGATTTGTCTTCGCTCTGGAAGGCGGCCCGGACGGCGGCGGATTTCGCCATCACAAGCTCCCACTCGAGTTCCAAATCGGCCAGTACGCGATGCCAAAAATCCGGCAGCTCGGCGGCCGCACCCGGCCGGTGCCCGTCGGCCATGCGCTCGTAAAGGGACAGCACCTTCTCGCCGCAGACATCGCTATCGTAAGCTTCGGCGGTGGTGCGGGCCGCTTCCGAATAGCGACGCAGGGAGGCTTTATCCTGGAATAGAGCCGACAAGCTTTCGGTGAACCGCTCCACCGGGGCATCGGACGGCAGGAGCACGCCGTTGCGTCCGTCTTCGACGACCTCCCGCACGCCCGGGCCGTCCAAAGCAAGCACCGGTTTGCCGGAGGCCATGGCTTCGGCCAAGACAATCCCTTGCGTCTCCGTCTGGGAGGCGAAGACGAAGCAGTCCATCGCCGCATAGGCGTCCCTGAGCGTTTGGCCGGATAGCTTGCCCGCCAGGTGAATCTGACGCTCGGCGGCCTGTTGCTCTAGGATCGAGAGCATCTCCGTCCGCGCGTCGCCCTCCCCGACGATCAGAAAGGCCGCGTCCGGATTCCGTTTCAGGTAGCCGCCGACCGCTTCGGCCAAGTAAGGCAGGTTCTTCTCTTCCGCCAGCCGTCCCACCGTGCCGACCACTTGGGTGTCGGCCGAAATACCCCTGGCCTCGCGAAACGCCCTGCCGTCGGCTCCGGCGAAGGCTTCGAAGTCGATCCCCGTCGGAATCGCCTCGACGGGGGTTTCGACACCGCGCTCTTTCAGCAGTTTGGCGATACTCTCGCTGGGAGCGATGATTCCGTCGCACAAGTTGCAGTACTCGGTGGAAAGGCCCACCGCCATCCGCTTCAGCGCGGGCGAATCGAAGGGAACATAGTGGGTGTAGCGCTCGTAAAGCGTGTGGTGCGTGAATACGATCGGCACCGCCATGCGGCGCGCCACCCGCAGCGCCGCGTCGCCGAGGAGAAAGGGGTGGTGGCTGTGCACGACGTCCACCCCGAAGTCTTCCACGAACCGCCAGATCGTATTCGGAATCGGGATACGAACGCTGAAATCACTGCCGTTGAAATTCTGGATGGCCGGGACGCGCAGCACGTCGGGATCGTCCTCGGCTCCCTCGAATTCGGGGGCGACGATGCGCACCTCGTGCCCGCGCTCGCGGAAGCTCGTCTCCAGCGTCCGCACGGATTTCGCGACCCCGCCGACATGCGGCAGGTAGGTATTGGTGAAAAAGAGGATATTCATGACGTCTCTTTATCCAGACGATAGGTGAAAGGCCCCGTTTCGGATGCGCCGTGCCCCTCGACCGCGACCACGATGCGGGGCGGCTCCTCCCGCCAGGCGGCTTCGACGAAGAGCTGCCCGTCCTCCACGCGGACCGTGACCGGCCCCCAGGCGGTCAGGCTGGGCCCGAAGCGCAGTGCCTCGCCCGTCTCCAGCCACTCCGGCAGGATGCCCGAGCCGATGACGAGATGATCTTCCTCCTCGCGGACAAAGCAGTTCCGCAGCATCATGATCCATTCGGCGGCCGCCCAGCCATGCTGGCCGTCGCCCATGCAACCGCCCAGCGTGCGCGGATGGATCGCCTCGGGCCATTGCCCGGTGGGCGTGGCCAGCTCGGCCACCCGCCGAATAATCGCGGCATAGCCGGAATCGCCGGCCCGCAGCAGGGTTTGCGCGAGATCGAGGCTCAGGTAGGCGTTGATGCCCGAATGAATCATCTCCTGGAAAAAGCCGCCCCGGTGGAAGCAGTTGCCGATGAGGAATCCCGCCGTTTTCATCATGCGCCCGTCGCCGGGAGGAAAGAGTTGCAGCGGGTAATCGGCCACCATGGAGCCGATGGCGCCGGCATCCAGCCGACGGCCCGGCGCGGCGGGAACCGCGCCTCGGGCCCGGCGGTCGGGAATTTGTCCGATACTCTCGCGAATGCTTACGGCGAAAGCCTCGGCCAGCGAGGACGCCTCCTCGGCGGCTTCCACATCGCCCCGGCGCCGCCAGTGCCGCGCCATCGCCTCGAGGCCGCCCCAAGCCCAGAAATCATCCCAGTAGTAGTAATCGTTCGGCCCCAGATGCTCCGCGCTGAATCCGGCCGGCAGCAAACCGGCCGTGCCGTCCGTGCGCCCCGCCGGGAGCCGCTTTCGCTCCAGCCAGCCGACCGCCTTGCGGAGGGCCTCGCCTAGTTCCGGACCGAGTTCGCGTCCCGTCAGCTCGCTGAAACGCGCCGCGATCCAAAGCACCTGCCCGTTCGAGTCCCACTCCCCTTCTTGGGAGAGGAAATAGCCCCCCCGGGTCTGCCGGCCCGGAAAGCCGTCCAACACCCGCTTGGCGCGCACCCCCTGGTTGATGGCCAACAATGGATGCAGCATGAGACAGGCGTCGCGGAACCAGAAACGCCGGTAGGTGTAGGGACCGGGAATCAAATCGTCGGCCGACAAAAGCAGGAGCGTCTTGACGGCGGCATCGTAGAGAAATTGCATACGCGCGTCGGGAATCCGCAGCCGGGCCGTGCCCTCCATGGCCGACGGCCAGGACTGCGGCTCGGCGCGCTCCTGCGGAATTTGCTTGAGATCCGGCGCCAAGCCGACGGATACCTCCAACTCGCGCGACCGGCCCCCATCGAGGCGGAAGAGCGCCGCTCCGGTGGCCATGCCCACGTCACAACTCACCTCCCGTCGCTCCTCCCCGTCCGCCAGATCGAGGTAGATGTCGCCGTCCGCATAGTGCGCCATTCGAAAGCCGTCGGCTACGGAATCGAAACGAACGGTCGAGTCATCATTCACCCGGATCTCCTGATTCGAAGCCTCGGCGGTGATTTGGTGAATGAACTGAATCCCCTCCGGATTGTAGGGGCGGATCGCCACCACCAACCAAGCCTCCGTATCCGAATGCGCCCGCACTTGAGTCACCGCCTCGGGATGCTGACGCCGCCCCTCAAGCATGCGGGTCTCCAAATCCAACCGCATGCCCTGCGACTCGGAAGCTGTCGCAACCGTCAAGTCGGGTTCCAAGTGCAGCCGCTGCGCGACCGACTGATCTTCCAGTTGACTCGGCAGCAATTGCTTCGCCTCGGAAATGATCCAAAAGTCCAGCGACCACCCGTCGTAGAGCGGGGTGACTAGGCCGCGCGGATCCACGATGGGATATACGGCCAGATCGGGCAGGCCGACCGCCGTCCAGTTGCGGTGGGTGAGGTTGATGTGGCTGAAGGAGAAGGCCCTTGGCACGAAGGAACGGCTTTCCGGATTGAACTGCCGCTCCACCCAGTAAGGCCAAACCCAGTCCAGATTATGCTGAATGGCCTTCGAATTGACCAGTCCCCGGGCGTGAAAGACGATGCCCGCGCGGAGTAATTCGAGCGGCTCCGCCACCTCCGAGGGCTGCGCGAAGCTCCGCATCCTTGCCATCAACATGGCCGGATCCATCACGCCATAGTGCCGGGCGGCGCGCTTGACGAAGAATTTCCATGGAAGGAATCGAAACATCGAAGTTTACACCCGATCTCTCGCCGCAGTGACGCCCACGGCCTCGGCGCAATGGGCGCCGCAGTACATCGAATTCTCCGACTCCACGCCGTGCCCGAGGATTTTCACCCCGCAATGACCGCAACGAGGGGCCAGCGCATGCGCCGCGCATTCGAAGCTGTCGAAGATGTGCCGCTCGCCGTCTTTAACTATTTCAAAGGCCTTATCGTATTCGTTACCGCAGGTTTCACATTTCATAATTCGAAGGGATTGAGCTTATTTATTCGTATGCATAACCGCGCTAATTTTATGCCAATTAATTAAACTTTCCGGTGCCTGCACCGGACGCCCCACTTAAGCGACGGGCTCGATCAGCAAGAGGAGACCAATTGAAATCGTTCAGAAGGTCGACCCGTTCGCTTGTTCGCATTTTGCACGCTTGCAAATCATTTTATTTGCATTTTGCAACGGCCTCCATGGCTTTATTTATCCTTGGTCCGCGTCAGTATTTCAGTAAATCCGCCCGCGTATTTTCCGCTTTCGTTTCGGGACGCCGCCGTCGGCGAATCAGTTCGAACGGGCTTGGCCGGCTCCGCTTCGCATCGGCTTCAATTCTTTAAGTCGAAGGGACCCGATTGCATGGAAGCGGCACTAGTGGTCTGTCGAAATGCCCTGCTCCGACGGCGAACCACCCCTGAACGCATCGCCTGGACGGCGATGCGTCCTGTCCCCTCCTTGGCCAAGGCGGGGAGTTTGCGGTCTAGCTCAGCGATGCGTGCGCTTCGACAAGCCTGCCTCTCGTCAAACCGTTGAATCCTTAGGTGGACGCCCATGCGCCGAGTGGAAAACCGGACCAAGCGTGAGACTTTGGAAGCATCGGCAAGGCGGGCGGGTCCTCCAAATTCTTACGAATTCGGCTGCGCCTCGGATCGGCTGCCGCGTCGCCGAGCCGCTCGCGGCAACCTTCTCCCAAGGATTCTGAAGGGCGTAGTCCTCTCAAAATCCGCTGTGACTGCGTCGACGCCAAAACAGCGCCTCGGGGTCCGTCGCCCGCAGGGGGACCAAGAACGGTCCCGGGCCCGAATGAACCGGTCGCCAATCGGCGGGCTGCAAGGATGAGGTTTGCTCGAGGATGCCCGACTCGCCGTCCGCCCAGTTCAATTCAAGAAAGTCGGCGTGGGCGGTGATGGACGGGGACGACGGAGCCGAGAGCAGCGATCCCAGCCCCGAACGCGCTCTCTCGATGCGATACACGAAGCTTTCGCTGACCTTGTTGTAAACGGTGAAGACCTCATGCTCGTTCACGTAGAACTCGGGATCCGTCCGCAGGGCGGGATCGATCCCATCGTCACAGCGCAGTTGGATCGTGTCGAACCCGTTCAAAGCCGGCGACAACAACCAGATCTGCGCCTCCTCGACCGCTCCAATGCCGGTGCCGGGCCGCTCGATATTCAGGCAGATGAAGCTGCGTCCTCGGAAAACGAAGGCCTCGGGCGACGAGGCCACGGTGTATCCGCCGGCGACCGCTTCGTCCGGCAAGCCCATCTCCCCGACCTCCGCCCAGTTTCCCCATTCTTCCCGCTGGAAGAAGCGGAAGCGCCGCCCGTCCTCGACCACGCCCACCACCAGCGCGCCTCCCATTTCCGGGGCATGTATCGCCACCGGCAGGCCGAGGTCCTCGTCCGAGGCGTAAACCGTCGTGCGCAGACCGGAGGGCAGCTCGAAGTGATACAGCTCCCCGGCGGCGACATCCGGCCCGGTCGCGAACAGCACCGCCGCCTCGTTGGTGATGAAACGCGCGTGGGACGGCTCCCGCGGACCGAAGGGAATCAGCGGGATTTCATTCGCGGGGTTGCTCAGGCTGGCCGCCGTCAGCACTGGCTCGGTGCCGTCCTCGAGAATATACATCACCCACTTTTCGGTCAGGTCGGGGCCCTGCGAGGTCTGGAAGGTCGATCTCACCACGCTGTTGTCAGCGAAAATCGGGGCGGTCTCCCAGCCTTCGCGGGTCGGGCGGGCCTCCCAGAGATTGGGCAATCCGTCGATCTGTCGATTGTAGATCAGGGACCATCCGCTGTCATCGACGGCGAATTCCGGGCCGTTCCAGGAGATCAGCAAGGGGGTCGCCCCGGTCGCGGCGGTTTCCAGCGATCCGGGAATCAAGCCGCCGCTCTCTTCGTCGAGCAGGCCCAACCAGATCCTCCCGTCCGAGGTCTGGAAGGCCATCTGATTTCCCACCGGATTGACCTCCGGATCGATCCAGCCGCTGTCCGGCTCACCGATCGGGAGGGCGGGAACGCGCTCCGGCCGGGCGGCGTCGTAGGCCTGCCGGATTTCGGCGAAGCTGCGCAAGGCGGGCTCCTGCGCGAGACCGCTTCCCGCTGGGACCTCCGTCAGAAAAATCGCGTGCAAGCCCCGTTTGCGGTCGATCCAGGGGTAGGTCCCATAGGCTCCCGGCGAAGTGACTTCCTCCACCCCGAATCGCGCCGGATCGTCCGCCAGCACCCAGGCCCCGAAACTGTAGTATGGAGGGCGGCCGTAGGGATAGTGCGGGCTTTCCTCGAAGAACGGGGATTTGGCGATGGGCTTGTCCCGTCCCTCGCCAGAGTAGAACGGGGCCAGCGAGGCCGTTCCGAAAATCAATTCGCCATCCGGCCCCAGCCCGTTGGCCGCGAGCATGCCGAGAAACCTCAGGTATTCGGCCCCAGTGGTCACGACTCCACCCGCCACCGCCGGATTGGGGAGGAAATTGGAAAAACTCGACTGTTCCATCCCGAGCGGTTCGAAGAGAAAGGTTTCGGCGACCGTCTCCCAGTCGGGCAATCCGGTCGCGCGGACCGCCGCCAGACCCGCCGCCTGCATCCCGCCGCCCCAATAATAAATCACCTCCCCCGGCGTGTCGGGCACGGCAACCTCGGCGATCTCGGCCACCGATTCCTCGTGATTGAAGCTCGGGTTCCATTGCAGGGTGTTCTCGAACGAATCGGCGGGAACCATCCCCGCCGTCATGCTGAAGGCCTGGCGGATGGTGATGCGCTCCTTGTCCGGTCGGTCGAAGTCGTCGACGTAAAGGCTGATCGGATCGTCGAGCGAGAAATACCCCGCCTCCGCCACCGCCAGCATGATCGCGCCGGAGAACCACTTCGAGGCCGAGGCCATGGGCAGGACCGTGAACTCGTCGATCCCGTCCTCGAAGGCATAGATCCGCTCCTCCCCCTCGTAGAGGTAGAAGGCAAAGGGCTCGGGAAAATCCTCCGCCAGTTGCTCGTGGAAGGCCTCCAGCCCGCTCAGGTCGTAGTCCGCCTCCGTCTCCGGCATCGCCAGCAGGTATTCCCAGACCGGGCGCACGACCGGCTCGCCCCCGCCGTCCAACTCCAGGGCGGCATCGACGCTCAGGGCGTTGTGATAGTTGTCCTCGGGATCCCCGTCGAAGGCGATCGGCGCGGCGTAGTAGAGCCGGCGCGATTGCCGGTAGGGCGCGCTGGCATCGTCCACCACCCGCTCGCCCCCGTCGTCCGTCATCCCGTAGGCGACCCAGGTGGGGGACTGTAAGTGCGGCGGCACGGCCTCGTCGAGCAGGTGGGTGAAGCCATAAAACCGATCCGGCGACGTCGCCCCCGGCTCGGCGATCCATCCCGCCGGGCCGCCCTGCCACCAGTCGGTGGCCGAAAACTGGATGCACCGGGCCACCGCGTGCCGCTTGGCCGTGAATCCCGCATGCCCCCCGCCCTGCGACTGCCCGCCCACCAGGAAACGGCTCCATTCGGGCGCGCCTTCCGCATCGACGAAGCGATCCCAGCCCGCATCCGGATAGGTGAAGGCGAGGTAGTCGAGCAAGGCCGCCAGCCGCCCCTCGATCGAATCGTCCGCATCCACCGTCACCTCACCATGGAGATCCTCGCCGGTATGGATCTCCATCCGCGCCAGCCGGAAACACTCGTCGCTCGGGGCTTTGCGGCAAAAAACCATGTTGATCGACTCGTCGTTCGGATAGCTCAACCCGATCACATGGTGCCCCATCGCCGCCGCCGTCTCGCAGAACCGGACGTAATCCGACGGAGCCGCCCCCGTGCCCGGATAAAAGAGCAGCAAATAGCCCGTCTCCGTCCCCGGTTCCGGCACAAAGACCCAGTGATCGGCATCCTCCGCGCTCAATCCCGGATTCGTCGCCGCCGGCGGAACCTGCAAAACATCGAAGGCACCGGCCGACCCGGTTCCCAAAACAATGAGCAGCATGCCAAAGAAAAGAGACGCGCGCATCACTCCGGTTTAACGCGGCAAACCCGAAAAAGTTTCGACATTTCTAGAAATGAGAGCCCATCCAAGGCAAGCCCACCCCGCCCAACCAAGCGGAGACAACAGCGCCCTCGGCCAAGCCGCGGTTCGCCGCGCGGCTGACCGGAGCGGAAGCGCTTCGGAATCTGGCGGCGGGACCTTTCATCCTTAAAAGACGAGTCGATCGCCGCAAGTATGCTGTTTCTCAAAAGTCTTTGCGGGAATGGGTAACCATCCCGCCCTCCGGGCACCCCCTCCTATCCCGCTCCGCGGCACAGGAGGGGAGTTTGAAACAGCAAAGACTTTTGAGAAACCCTCTATGCGCGAAAGGCGCAGAAGGCCGGACCGAGGAGTTTTCCGTTTTTCGCTATTTTGGTCTGACGCAGATCCCCCCCATGACTGTCGGCGAGGTTTGTTTTTTTGAGGCGTTTGCGGCCCTTTGCGGCTATTCGGACTGCGGCACTCAGTGAGCGTTCTTCTCCCACATCTTCGGGCCAGCGCTTTTCATGGTTAAACTCGTCGGCACGGATTAAAAAAAGAACAAGAACAAAGCAGGTCGAGCGAACCTTGGAATCGGACCGGGCTGAGTGTTCGCCTCGGAGAAATCCCAATACCCATCAATCGGGGCGACCGGAATCCGCACTCCCGCAAACATTCAAAACCGGCTGCCCGGCCGGCCGGGACCGATCGTTTCCGACCTAAAATCGATACTTCCGCCCTCGAAAGAGGATTTGCTCTCCCCTTCTCCCGTAGCTCGACGGCGAACGCCGTCGAGCAATCCCGTCCCGATTCCACCCTCCCACACCGACTTCGTCGGCGTGCTACAGCCCGTCTTTCCCTATTCGGCGTTATTTTGATAGATTTAAGCGTATTCAAGGGGCTGAGGAGCCAAAGCTCGGCACCACAGTGATGGAGTGTAAATGCTAGACTCCTACGCGATCTAGCAGAAAAAGCAGAGAACTTTTTTGACAGGCTCTTTCGTGGTTTACAGACTAGCCAGTATGGAAGAGGAAGACACAAAAAAGAATCTCCGACCTCGTTTGATTGGGAAATATTCTTCTTTTTTCGGGCAGTTTGGAGTGGTCGCGGCGATGGCAATTTCCCTGAACTTACCGTTTTCAGGCGATCTTTACGGGAATCCGGAAATTGCTCTGGCGGCCTTGTATGACCGTGATGCGGGCGCCCCTGTTGAAGGAGTCGAGGTCTTCAACGAGTCTTGGCTGACAGTGCTTGTGCGGGCCGAAAATACGGAACCCGAGGAGGCTTCGCTCGATGTGGCGGTTTCCGCCTTTAGTGAGTCGAGTCCCGAAGGCGAGGTCGTGGCCACGCAGGAGTTGGCGGTGCCCCCCGGCGGGCAATCCGATTTTTTGATCGATGTCTGGCTCGAGGAACCCGGCAGTTATTTTTTGGTTGTCAATGATTCGCCCGCCGGACGCGTCGAAGCGACCGAACTGGAAAAGCGGCCCTTTTCGCTCTGGGTCGAATCGCGCCCGCCCGGCGATTTGGCGCCGGCGGATGCCCGGGGGCCTTCCGACCGTGCTCCGGGCAGCAACCTTCCGAATCTGGTTCGATTTGCCCTCGGTGAGGCGGCCGATTCCGATCCCGGGATTATTGAGCCGGAGATTGAAGACCGGAACGGAGAGGATTACATGACGTTCTCGCTTCCGACCAGCGATGCGGCTTTGGGCGTGAGGCTCGGCGTCGAGTTTTCCGATTCGCTTGATGATTGGGCGGAGGCCGAGTCTTCCCTTGAGTCTAAAAATATTGAGGTGACGGAGGAGCCGGATGGAACACTGGTGTTCAGGGACAGCACGCCCGTCGGGAGTGCTCCGGCACGTTTTGCCCGGATCGTCGCACAAAAGGAGACCCTCTCGTTTCAGGATTCGGCCTTCGAAAACAAGGTGCGCGCTGCGCTGGCCGGCGAACTCAACCGGCCCGAGTTGACCGACCCCGAGGAGCCGATCGACTACGACGACGCCGCAGCCCTGACCGCACTCACCGCAATCGACCAGGGCATCTCCGATCTCGCAGGGGTCGGGCAGCTTTGGAATTTGCGTTCCTTCCGGCTGGACGAGAATCCAGTCAGTGACCTGCAGCCTCTGGCGGAACTGCCACTGCTGGAGTCCTTGCAGCTGAGCGACACGAATGCGACCGATCTCGCTCCCCTATCCTCGGCAGATAGATTGCACACCCTCGTTCTGCGGAACACACCTGTCTCCGATCTGTCGGGCCTGAGTGGTCTGGGGCAATTGAGCGAGTTGGATCTAGCCGGCAGTGCGGTAACGGACCTTTCCCCGGTTTCGAGTCTCCCGGGTCTGCGCGTGCTGTCTTTGGCGGACACCGCCGTCGACGACATCACACCGCTGGATGCTCACCCGAGCCTACGCGAGATCAACCTGGGTGCCACACAAGTGGACGACCTTGATGCCCTGCGCGATATTCCGAATCTAGACCGCATTGATCTGAGCAACAACACCGCATTACAGTCAAAGCCCGGGAACGTTGCTCCTCTGCAGCCTTTGCTCTCGACGTCCGCCCAACAGATTCTTCTCGAAGGAACAACCGGGCTGGACTGGAACGATTACAATGAGACCTGGCTCTGGGTGGATCGGCTGGAGGACGAAGGCCGCTTCGTCGCGCCGGAGAATGCAGCGGGCCCCTTGACGGAGGTGACTGTTTCCCTGCAAGACGAAGACGGCAGCCACACGGCACCGCCCACCGAAGTCAGCTTCACCACGCTGAGCGGGAGCGAGCAACGCATCCTCGTCCAGCCGGGAACAACCGAGAGTCTGGAGGATGTCGCCTACCTGACCCGGGTCACGCCCCTGCCCGGCGGGGGCTGGCGCATCACCCCGACCGTGCCCGGCTACACGCCCGCCGACGCTTGGCGGATCCTCAGCGAATACGACCGCTCCATCCAACTCAAGACCCGCCCGGTGGGGACCCTCGTCTTCGAACTGCGCAAAAGCGATTATTATGTCGAGGGTGTCCTCGTCGACGACAACGGCGACTATCTCGCCGGAGAAGATGTTCGTATCACCGATCTGGAGACGGGTGATGAAACCCTGGTGCAAACCGACTTCGACGGGCATTTCCATCTCGATTTCGATGAGCTGAAGCCCGGGGAGGTCCTCGTCGAGCCGCTGGTCGCCGACTTGGAGTTTACCCCGCTGCAAACTTTGAACGTGCGTGACTATGGCGAAATCAGCCCGACCACCTTTGGCCCGGACGAAAAAATCGCATTCGTCGATGGCGGCAATCTCTATGTCATTGATCCGGACGGGACGGATCAACAGCAGGTCAATGCGCGCACCGGGGCCGCCCGCCTGCCGAATTGGTCGCCGGATGGAGATGAACTTTTGTATAACGAGGGTGACTCTTTGCGCAAAGTCAGCGCCAGCGGGGTCAGCGATACGGAGATCGTCGGTGCCGGTGATTTCGGTTCGTCCTCGGATACCTTCCTCTTCTTTATGGGCAGCTCGTGGGCACCCGATGATACGGTGGTCTTCAGTGCCGACGCCGAAGTGGGGTCCTCGCCCCAGTTGGTGCTTCAAAATGTATTGTGGGAGACCGGTCCGAACGGACAATCAAGTTTCGACACCAGCGATATCGTCCAGGAGCAGGCATGGGAACCGGGCGAATACGAACAGACGCTACTGCATCCCGACTTTTCTCCGGACGGCACACAGATCCTTTACACGGCAGGGAAAAACACCCGACCCGACTTTGATGATGTCGACGTGACACCGGGCGTTTGGCTACTCGACTACGAGGGCTCTGACGAGCGTCAGTTACTCGTAGAGGATGCCAGCCACCCGAGCTGGTCGCCGGACGGCTCCGAATTCGCCTATCAAAAGAACGGCGAGCTTTACATCCGTCAGATCGACGGTTCCGCTTCGGCCACACGCTTGGCCGACACCCATACGGAGGTGCGGCGCCCCTCCTGGTCGCCCGATGGAGAATGGATCGTCTATGAAAATGACGAGGCGCTCTATAGGATTCACGTCGATGGCGGCGATCCGATTTATTTGACTGACGGCACCGATCCGGCCTGGAGCCCTGATTCAGGAACATAGTGGGTGACAGGCGAGGGTTCCCGGGAGCGGGCATCTGTTTCCAACTGGACCGCCAAGGTCGTTCCCTGCCCTACCCGGCTCAACAGACGCCGCATCAAAAGCAACAGCCTTGTCAGTGTTGATACTCTCGGTTGGGTGCTTTGAACAACTCCAAGCAGAAACACTCGACCTACAGATATCTGTATCTTAACCGCCGCTATTCAGTCTCCGCCGAAGATCTCGAACAGGTCAACCGAATGGACCGAGTTCCAGAGAATCCATGGGACTGATTCTGGATACCGCAGCCTTGATTGCGCTGGAGCGATCAAGAAGTGGTCGTGATGCGGTAAATTTGGATTCGAAGCAGATTTACGCGCTGCCCGCCATCGGCTGGGCGGAGGCCCTGGTAGGGGTCCGCATGGCTGCGGATCCCTCGCACGCGGCCCGCCGCTTGGCGCGTTTGGAAGCGATTCGCCGCATCACAGGAATCGAGGACTTCACAGACGCCGTCGCGGAGCACTATGCCGATATTTTTGCCCCGCTTTCACGCAATGGAACGCTCATACCAAAAAACGATATTGCTGTCGCAGCGACCGCGCGGCGGCTTGATTTTGGAGTTTTAGTTGGCCCGAAGGACGAAGCTTATTTTCGTCGTATTTCAGGTTTGGATGTTCAGGTCCTCGGTGCGGCACCGTGACGGAGTCCGTCGATGACGAAAATCTGGCTACCGGATCGGGGAGTTCACATTGAGTCCACAGAGAACGCGGGTCTGCCTCAATTTTCAAAATTCAAAAAAACTTTTGAACTTTTGAAAAATGAGCGGGTCACTGAGGTATATGGAATCACCTCACCTTCAGATCACGGCTCAGCTGTGCCAGGCCCTGTCCAGCCCCGTTCGAGTGCGTGCCATGAATTTTCTGGCCCAAGGGCCCTGGCCGGTCGGGCGGCTCGCGGCGGAGTTGGGCCGCAGCGTCGCCAGCACCAGTGCCCATTTGAAAATCCTGAAGGCCGCTTCGTTGATCGAGTCGGAAAAGCACGGGCACGAGGTTCGTTATCGCGTCACCTCGACCGAGGTCCTGCGCGCCCTCGCAGTCGTCCAAAGCGCGGCCGAAGCGACCTCACCCGCTTTCCGCGAATGGTCCCGCAACTGCGATGCGGATCCCCGCTTATTCCCGGAGTGGGACATGGGGCGCTTCGCAAAGCTTCTGGCGGCAGGGAAAGCCGTGCTGCTCGATTTTAGAACCCGTCTCGAATTCGCCGCCGGACATCTGCCGGGGGCGATTTCCTGGCCTTTTGAAACTTTGGGGAGGGCCCGCAAGGATGATTTTGATCTGAGCAAGCAAATCATCGGCTACTGCCGGGGGCGTTGGTGCAAGAAGGCCTATGCGGGAGTGAACCTATTGAACGAAGCGGGGCTGCCGGTCCGTCGACTCCGCGGCGGCGCCGTCGAATGGAGGCTGGCGGGCCTGGCTTTGGAGCAATGAGGCGCCCCACAGTTTCCTGGGCAAATTCAAGCGAGCCTCGGCCCACCGATCGCGTCGTTATCACACAAGCACAAACCACAAGAAACAGGACAGGAGAGAAAAGATGAAAGACCAACCACTGAACAAAAACCACCGCTTTGGCTTCTCGAGGCGTGAATTCCTTGGCCACGCGGGTGCCATTGGCCTCGGCTACGCCTTCCTCAGGGGATCCAGTTCGATCGCCCGCGCGGCCCCGACGCAAGCGGGGGGGCCATTGCGGCACCCCGGCCTGATTTTCGAAACCTTCGAGGCGGGGGGCATTTCCCATTATTCCTATTTTATCGGCGACCATATCAACGGGACCGCCGTGGTGATCGATCCGAAACGCGATGTCGATGACTACCTGGGCCTGGCGCGCAAGCACCGGCTTCGGATCACCCACGTGCTGGAGACCCATGTGCACGCCGACTTCGTCTCGGGACTGCGGGAGCTGGTGGATCAGACCGGGGCCGTCGGCTGCGCCAGCGTGGAAGGCAACACGAGCTATGGTTTCCCGGTCAAGCCCCTGCGCGACGGCGACATCATCGAGACCGGGAACATCCGCTTGAAAGCCATCTTCACCCCCGGCCACACTCCGGAGCACATGTCCTTCCTCGCTCAGCGGAAGGGCCGCAAAGCGGAGGCTTGGGCCCTCTTTACGGGCGATTTCCTCTTCGCCGGTTCGGTTGGTCGACCGGACCTCATGGGGGTCGAGAATACCGGGGAGCTCACCGAAAAGCTTTGGCACTCGCTGCAGAACAGTTTCACGGATCTTCCGGACGAACTCCCCATCTTCCCCGCGCACGGCGAAGGCTCGCCTTGCGGTGCCGGTATCCAGGAGCGCGACGAGCCACCCACCCTCGGCACGGAGCGACGCTTGAATCCGGCCCTTCAGTTCAAGGATGAAAAAACCTTTCGGGAAGATCTCCTCTGGTCGCAACCTCCGGTCCCCTATTACTGGCCGCGCATGAAGGAAATCAACGCGCGGGGACCGGAGATCCTGGGCAGTGTTCCCGAGCCCCAGGAACTCGATGCAAAGGAATTTGAAACCGCCATTCGCTCCCGGAATATCCAGCTTCTGGATACGCGCCATTTCCTGGCTTTCGGCGGCGGCCACATTTCCGGCGCCACCAACATCGGCCACTCGTCCTCGATCTCCATGTGGGGCGGATGGCTTCTGGACCCGGATCGGCCGCTGGCCCTGGTGACCCCGGATGAAGGCACGGCTTTGTGCCCGCCGTCAGTCGTTTCCCAGGGGATGGTGCCACGGAAACTCGAAACTCCGGACAGCGCTTCGGCCCAGCAGGTGGCCCGTTGGCTTGTGCGGGTGGGGATCACCAAATTCACGGGCGTCCTGAAAGGTGGGATGTCCGCCTGGACGCTTTCCGGACGGGACATCGATGTGCTCGAGCAAATGTCCATCCATCGGCTCAAAGAGCGTCTCAATGATCCGAATCTGCAATTGCTGGATGTGCGCTCCCCCCGCGAATGGGATTTCGGCCATCTGCCCGGCGCGCGATACATCTACCTGCCGGAACTCAGGGAGCGCTTCAAAGAGCTGGATCCGTCCAGACCGGTGGTGACCTACTGCGGCACGGGCTACCGTGCCAGCATCGCCGCAAGTCTTCTGAAAAAGGAGGGGCTGAACGTCCGCTCGGTTCCCGGTTCCTACGATGCGTGGATGGCGGCTGAGTATCCCATCAAGATCCCGGCAGCCATCGGCAAGGCCTCGGACACCCGCCGCGCGTAAACCTCGAATGGATCATTGGCTTATGAAAACACTCAACCGCGCGTTCCTTCTTCTGCTGGCAGCCGTCGGCCCGGTGCCGCATCTCTCCGCGGAGCCGGAGGGTACCGACCCGCTCCGGCGGGTGACCATCGCCTATATCAACGATATCCACGCACAGATCGAGCCCCATCCTGAACTCTTTTGGGCCGATGGTCGTGAGGAGGCCGTCCGCAACGTCGGGGGGCTCAGCCGCATTGCCACCGTCTTCAACGAACTCCGCCGCAATCAACCGGGCGAGGTTCTGTTCATTGATGGAGGCGACACGATCCAAGGCTCCGGTCCGGCGTCCTGGACGGATGGCAAGGTCGTGGTCGAGCCGATGAACGCGCTCGGTCTCGATCTGGCGATCCCCGGCAACTGGTCGGTCACCTATGGAAAAGACGCCTGGCTGGAACGGGTTGCGGAGTTCGACTATCCGATGATCGCCGCGAACATGCGGGACGCCGAGACAGGAGAGCTTCTTCACGAGCCTTATTTCGTAAAGGAGCTGAACGGGGTCCGGGTCGGGGTGATTGGTTTCACCGAACCGCAGATCCCCACACGGCAGCCGCCTCACATGAGCGCTGGTTTGGCTTTTGACGGGGCGTCGGTCCTCCAACCGCTCGTCGACGAGCTGCGCGAGGAGGAGGCGGTCGATCTGGTCGTGATTGCCACGCACATCGGTCTCGGCCGTGCGATGGCCCTCGCCCGGGAAGTCGAGGGAGAGGACATCATCCTTTCGGCGGACACCCATGAGCGCACCTATGAACCAATGCTTGTCGATGACACCTGGATCGTCGAGGCGGGGGCGTTCGGCTCCTTTGTCGGCAAGCTGGATCTGTTCTTTGACGCCGACGGCGAACTGGCCGACCGCAGATGGCGCTTGATCGAGCTACGTCCCGAGCTCTATCCCGAAGACCCGGAGGTGAGGCAGACCGTCGATCGCGCCCTGGAGCCCCACCGGGAACGCATGAACCGTGTCATCGGCCACACCGATGGCTGGTTGGCCCGCTACGATGTGATCCACACCTCCCTGGACCAGGTGATCACCGATGCGATCCTCGAGGTCACCGGGGCCGATGTCGCGCTCAGCAACGGGTTTCGCTTTTCCCCGCCGACCGCCCCCGGTCCCATCACGGAAGCCGATCTCTGGTCCTGGCTCCCGCTGAACCTCCGATTGAAGAAGGGCGAGGCAACTGGGGCGCAGTTCGAGACCTACTGGGAGGAGGAGCTGGAGAATGTCTTTTCCCGCGATCCCAGTCGCCTGTTCGGCGGCTGGCTCCCCCGCGCATCCGGCCTGGAACTCGAGTTCGACAGTGCCTCCCCGCCGGGCGAACGGGTCCGCGCGCTTCGCATCGGCGGGCAACCGCTCGATCCCGAAAAGATCTACAGCGTCGCCGCAGGTGCCCGCAAAGGCGCTCCCGAGAGCAACGTGCACCGCGTGCGTGACTGCGCCCTCGTCCGAACCCTTCCGCACACGACGCACGACGCCGTAAGGAAGTATCTCGGCAAGCGCTCGTCCATCCGTGGGGATTTCCCGCCGAACCTTCGGGTTCTGGACCGGGCGGGGGTGATGCGCTCTCAATTCATCGCCGCGTCCGAATAAGCCGCCGAATCAAAACAGAAACAACCAAAGGTAAGCATGAACGATCGTAAACGACCATCTACAAATCATTGGCGCCAGGCCTGCCTTGCACTTGGCCTGCTTTTTTGTCCGCTGTTCGCCGCCGCGAACGCCGCGACGGATGAACGGCCCGTCATCGGAATCGAGCAGAAGGAAGGGGTTCGTGTCGTCGTCCAGGTGACTACCGGCGACATGGAGCAGGATGTCCACAAAGGCCTGCGAAGGGTCAAGGGGATCGCCGACGGTTACCTCGCAGCAGGAGTCCCCGCGGAAGAAATCGACATACGGGCGGTTTTCCACGGAGCGGCCGCCGCTCATTTGCTGACGGACGCGGCCTGGAGGAGGCACCAGGAAACCGATGGCGGCAATCCCAGCACGTCGGTGTTGGAAGCATTGGCTGAAAGCCCGGCTCAAATCGAACTTTGTGATGTTCGCCGCCGGAACGAAGGTTGGGCCAAATCGGAAATCCACCCCTCGGTCGTCCTCGTCAGCAACGCCTACCATCGCCTGGCCGAACTCCAGCTTCGCGGCTTCGCCTACGTCCGTCTGTAGTGGAAAGCAGGCAAAAAACGCGAACTGCCAGTGATTTGCAGGGTTCATTTGGAATCGTCAGGGGTCACGGTAGGGACGGCTTTCGCATTTGTTCCCTGCCCCGGACGATCTAAATAGACAGGCTATTTATCTTACCTGGATCGGCCGAAACCCCGAACGCTTGCCGATCAGGAAACGGGTATTGCTGTATGCTTTATGAGGACGACGATATTACTCGATGACCACTTGAGAGAGCGGCTCCGGGCGAAAGCACGGGAAGAGGACAAAGTTTCCGCTGGTAATTCTGCGGGGAAGGGATTTTCGAAGGCCTTGATCGGGATCGAACCAACGAACTGCTGGCGGCCGAGGACCCCGAGAACTATCTCGATCAAGCCGCCGAGCGCGGCAGGCGGGCGCACCGGAGAGACCTGGCTACCGCCGACAAGGGTGTTGGAGTTGAAGGTGCCGGTCTGATCGGCGAAGGTGCCGGAAAGGTCGCCCTCGAAGGTGTAGAGGGCGAGGAGACCGGGTGCGGTGGGTTCGGGCGTATCAAAGCGCCCGGCGGCCAGGGCCTGCAGGTCGCGGGGGTGGTCCCAGATGCGCAGTTCGAGGAGGCGCCCGTCGAGGGCGTTCAGCCCGAGTTGCCCGAATTAACCGGCATAGAGGCGTCCCCGGTCGCGGTTGGCGGGTCCATCGGCGGTGCGGCTGCCGTCGAGGACGCCATCCACGTAAATGCGTTGCTCCAGGGTGGACGCGTCAAACCAGAAGGCCAGGTGATACCAGCGGCCGGTTTGCAGGGTGGTGGCCCCTTCGAGGTCGTCACCCCAGAAGCCGTGCCAGAGGCGGCCGTTGCGGGCCAGCAGGTGCAGGAGGTTGTCCGGGCCGACTTGCGCGAGGATCGGCTTGTCGCCGGAGAGGTCCTCAAACCAGACCCAAGCCTCGACCGTGAAAGAGCGTTCGGCGAGCGAGAGCGCCGCCATGTCGCAAATCGGCAAGGATCTGTCGCCTATGATCAGGCGATCGTCCGGCACAGCCGCGGGGCAGGCAGTTGGGGCATTTAAGAATTTGCGCCCCAAAAAAATGCCATGCCCCCCTAAAATTCGGTCCGTCCCTTCCGCCGTGCGTAGGCGAGCAATCGCCCGGCAAGACGAGAAATCCCAATACTCATCAATCGGGGAAACCGGAATCCACACTCCCGCAAACATTCAAAACCGGCTGCCCGGCTGGCCAGGACCGATCGTTTCCGACCTAAAATCGATCCTTCCGCCCTCGAAAGAGGATTTGCTCTCCCCTTCTCCCGTAGCTCGACGGCGAACGCCGTTGAGCAAACCCGTCCCGAACCCACCCTCCCACACCGACTTCGTCGGCGTGCTACTACAGCCTTCCCGGAGCGCGGCGGGGGTCTGTAGTCCTTCCCCATAGAGGCATCCAGCCCGCACGGGAAAGCCCTTCGACCGCTCCGACTTATACAAGCATGCAACCCGGTTTCGTCTCTCGATACGACTGGCCTGCGCCGGGGCCACCTACACCTGTATTTTGGTCAACTATGAAGGCTTGGCCAAGTAATCTTCTTGGAATTCCTTGGCTGTCCGCGAAACCTTGCCCTGAGTGTGACGGTGGATCTTTTCCCGCAGCACGCTCGGGCGCGCTATTGGCTTGAGGTCAGTCTCAGATTTTGAGCGGGGCCATATCCTCACTATTCCGGGGGGGCTGTGGGGACGCCATCCGGAGGGCAAAACCAGCGGAATGCGACCTTACTCCTCCTGGCCGCCATACCACGTCTCTTTGTCGAAGCGCGGGAGCGGAAGTTTCGAGGTCACCTCAAAGAGCATGGTTTCTTCATTCACCCGTCCGTGCCGGTCCGTCGCCCGGACCCGCACGCTGTGGATTCCGACGGGGAGGTCGGCCGGGAGGCGGACCCGCCAGAGATGCATGTTGCGGTCTGCCACCGATCGCATCGGCTGCGGCGGGGCCGGGCCGAACCGGCTTCCCTTGAAGGCCTCGAAGCCCTGATTCCGCTCGTCCCCCAGCTCACTCCGCAAGGCATAGCGCGCCACCGACAACTGCCGCTGCGTCGCGAACGGATCCGCCCAATCGGCGCCGATTTTCGGGGCTTCCCCCGCGCCTGCTTGCGTCCGCTCCATCGGCAGCTCACCCATTCCGGGAAGATGCGCGACGACCTCGGTTTCACTGCTTGCGATCCAGACATTGGCGGTCAGGTAAACCCCCTTCGCGAGGTCCTCCGGAACCAGCAGCTTCGTGTCGGGCAGGTCATTGATCGAATACGGGGGAACCTCCGAACGCTCGCGCGCCGACTGGCGGCTCCAATCCGAAATCGTCTCAAACCAGTGCCGGAAAGCAGGTGTATTCAGACCCAGCCACATCGACGTTTGCGGACCCAGACTGGCACCATGATAGGACTCCCGGTATTCAGTCCCCTCAAAATCGAGCCTGAGGAAGCCCTTGGGGGCTCCCATTCGCTGCAGCGCCATCGGGACGCCGCGCAGGTCGAAATCGCCCTGAAACCAGGAGCCTGAAGCCGCGCCGGCAACGATGTGCCGAAACGGCAGCGCCTCGATCCCGGTGTTTTCCTTCCATCCCGCAAAGATCTGGCCGGGACTGTGGTTCTCGATGGTGTGCGTGTGCCCCGAGAGCGAGAGCGCCGGACGACCTTCCAGCAGGCCATGGATGGCGAGGAGATTATCGGTCTGGTGCTGGCGGGAACCGGAATCGACGAAAGAGACAAAGGGAATATGGTGGGCCAGGACCACCAACTTGTCTTCGGGAACGTGCTCCAGGAGGTTTTCCAGCCAGGTCAGCTGCGTCTCATCGACGAGACCGTTGTAGGTGGTGCGGCCTCCGAACTCGAGCGGGAAATAGACATTGTTCAGTGCGATAAAAATCACCGCTTCCCTTTCGAATGCATAATAAGTCGGGCCAAAGAGGCGGCGCCAAGTATCCGCAGAATCAGCGTAGCGGTCCGCGTCCAGATCGATGTCGTGATTCCCGACGACCGCGAATTGCGGGGCTCCTACCGCACCGCCAAGGCGGAACAGCCGCGGCAGCAGATTGAGGTCATCGCCGACCAAATCCCCGACGTAGAGCAGCAGATCCGGACGGCCTCCTTCGAGTTCCACGAGATCGAGCAAGGTGCTGTCGCGCAGGTAGCCGAGCTCGGTGTTCGAGTAGGCCTGGCTGTCCCCGATCACCGCCGCCCGGAAGCGGCCGTCACCGGAAGCCGGGATCAAGGGGAAATTAATCGTGCCCGGCGCATCCCCCGTCGGCGGCAACCCTCCGTAGCGGAGCGCCCGCGCGGATCCTGCGGGCTTGTGCGTATAGGAAAATTGGGGAACGTGGCTCTCGTTGGTCGGAAGCCGCCAGCCGGCGGGCTGCACCACGCTCAGGTCCATATCGTCGCGCAAGGGAAGCAAGTAGCGTCCCTCCGCATCGGTGCGGACCACCGACAGTCCGTTCGTCACCAGCGCGTCCGGGATTCCGGCTTCATCCGGCTGGTGGCGGCCGTCCCGATTGAGATCGTGAAAAACCACCCCCCGGATCTCCGTCGTCTCCGGCGAACGGTCGAGAATTTCCGGACCCGCGACCCAGGGCTCAGATGCCAGGCTGCCCGCGCTTAAAACCAAGCAGATTAAAAAAACGCACCGCAATTGTTTTCTCTCCATGAGGACTATCCTGAAAGAGCCGGCATTTCGTTCAAGCGCTCACTGCGAAAATTTTCAGAACACGCGTTTTTTGGGGTCCACAAGAAGTGGCTGAAGGAAAACCCCGGCTGGAGCCGTTCGCTCGATCACGCCAAAATCCGGGCGGCCAATAAACTCCCGCGTCGCACCCCCGTAACTTTGCATCCCAAGGTATCCTTCAAGGGAGCCAAAAGCGAAACCTCGGTGAAATTACCTGAATTAGCCTTGACGGTATTTCGATTAACCCAAAAGGTTAATCGAACTTGACGAAACAGAGCGCATGCGTATATCGTTCAAGAACAAAAAAACTTTGCAAGCAGCTGACCCAGTCCAAGGAACTGCACAAGCTCGGCCCACGTCGGGCAGGACTCGTCCAGCGGCGGCTCTCCGAAATCGAAGCCTCCGACAATCTGGCGATTCTGAAGCTTTTGCCTGGTCCACGGCTTCACCCGCTCAAAGGCAACCGTCTCGGTCAACTGTCCGTGGACTTGGATCATCCCTACCGCCTGATCTTCGTCCCCGACCACGAGCCGATTCCAGAACTGGAGGCAGGCGGAATGGACTGGAAGGCGATAACTGCCGTCAAAATCATCGAAATCACAGACACCCATGAGTAAGCAAGCCAACATCCAAGTGGTTGAAACCTTTGACCCCGATTACGCGGTTCCACCTGGTGAGACCCTGCTTGAAACCATCGAGCATTTGGGTCTGACCCAGAAGGAACTTGCCCAGCGGATGGGCCGTCCCCTCAAGACCATCAACGAGATCGTCAAAGGAGTAGCCGCCATCACTGCCGAAACAGCCCTGCAACTTGAAAAGGTAACGGGCGTGCCCGCCAGTTTCTGGAACAATGCCGAGTCGAATTACCGAGAGCGTCTGGCGCGTCTCAAGGAATGGGAGGCGATCAAAGAGCAGACTGACTGGCTCCGCCACTTCTCCTACACCAAGCTGGTGAACATGCGCTTCGTCGCGCCTGCCGCGACCAAGGAAGAAAAAGTGACCAAACTGCTCCACTTTTTCGGCGTGGCCAGCCCAAGCCAATGGAAGTCGACCTACACCCAACTTGAGGGTGCGGCCCGCGAGGCGAATAAACTGAAAAGCGAACTGGGCGACCTTAGCGTCTGGCTGCGGGCAGGTGAGATCCTGGCCCAGCGTCAGGACTGCGCGGCATACTCGGTTTCTGCCTTTCGGGAGGCGCTCCAGCAAATCCGAGCTCTCACCCGTGAGAACCCCGCTCAGGTCTGGCCAAAAGTGGTCGAACTGTGCGCCTCGGCAGGCGTGGCCCTGGCTCTGGTGCCCGAGTTGCCCAAGACGCACGTCTATGGATTCACCCGCTGGCTGACTCCGAACAAGGCCCTAATTCAGCTCAGTCTCCGCTACAAGACCGACGATATGCTCTGGTTCACCTTCTTCCATGAGTCCGCACACATTCTCCTGCACGGCAAAAAGGATGTCTTCATCGAGTTCCGAGGAAAAAGCAGCGACAAAGAGAAGCAGGCGGATGCGTGGGCCGCCGATTTCCTGATCTCAAAAAGCGACTGGAAAACATTCCTGGCAGCGGTTCCGCAACCCACACAGGCGGACGTGCAGCTATTTGCGAAAGAGCAGAATGTGGCCGAGGGCATCGTCTTGGGTCGCCTGCAGCATCAGGAAAAACGGATAAGCGCGGGTAGCCTTAACCACTTGAAGCACCGTTTGGAGATCAACTGGGCGGGGGTGGCGGCGTAGTCGGGGTGATTTCAGACAGAGGCGCTACCGGCCTAAGTCGTCTATTAGGCTCTGGAATTGGTCATAGCCGTCGGCCAGAGCCGTTTTCGACCGAAGGCTTCTCATTACTTGGCCCGCGGTCCCGCTTCTCCGCCCCCCTCCCCCGCTGGGGCCGTGCAGAGGATACACAAGCCACCCGCACTCGTCCCGGTAGGATTCGGCGGCGGAGAAAAGGGATTGGGACGCATCGGGATCGATCTGCATGGGCTATGAACGTTTTGCGTAAATGTTATTGACGCCAGACGGAAACACCGTAGGCTGGGGAATGTGATCAAAAGCTTTGGAGACAAGCAGACGGAGCGCTTGTGGACCTCGTTGGAACCCGGAAAACTGCCGACCGAGATTCAGCAGCGTGCCTTGAACAAGCTGGCGATGCTGGACCAGTCGAAAGACCTCAACGACCTTCGCATCCCTCCGTCGAACCGCCTCGAAGCACTCAAGGGAAACCGCAAAGGACAGTTCAGCATCCGCATCAACCAGCAGTGGCGCATCTGCTTCCGCTGGGAAAATGGCGACGCCCACGAGGTTACCATCGAGGACTACCACTGACCGGAGCGCACTCCCCGAACACCATGAAAAAGAAGAACGAAAATGAAAAACAAAACACAGACTCTCCACTTCCCCCATCCCGGTGAAATCCTCCGTACCGAGTTCCTCGATGAGATGGACATTACGCAGTATCGCCTCGCCCTTGATACGGGCATCCCACACAGCCGGATCACGGCCATCGTCGCGGGTCGTCGTGCCATCACCCCGGATACCGCGCTGCGTCTGGCCCGCTACTTTGGGAACAGTCCGGAATTCTGGCTCGGCCTTCAGAAGGAATACGATCTCCGCCGCGCCCGCGAGGAACTGGGCGAGCGCATCGAGCACGAGGTTCGCCCGCTGGCCCACGCCTGAGCACATGAGGATTCCTTTCGTTCAGGGTTTTCGAGGAGAAGGAAGGCCTGTCCCGGGGTCAGTCCGACCTCCGATCACAAGTCGGCAAGCGATTCTTCCGTCCTTAGATCGAACAGCTATTGGATGCGGTTGAGATCAGAAGGTTAAGTTCCGCGTAGGGGTGACGACACTCCAATTGGGTTATCTGAATACTGAGGATGACCTTCGAGTTGATAAAGAGATAGCAGTAGCAAGGGGTAATGGCACACTGATTCCGGTCCACGATGTCGTCCGGGTGGTAAATGCTTTACTCTTGCTTTCACTGGCATCTTTCATCCGAGTTAGTGATGCCCGCGATTCTGGACCCAAGGTCTTGAGAACCAAACGCTCCATGCGCCAACTCGCCTACATTGCTCTGATCGTCCATGATTATGATGAAGCTATCGCGTGGTTCTGCGAGAAACTGGGATTCAGGCTAGTCGAAGATAAGCGCCTTTCGGAGAGAAAACGCTGGGTGCTGATCGCGCAGGGAGAACCGGACACCCCATGCCTTCTCCTCGCCAAAGCAAGCAATTCAGAACAGACGAAAGCTATCGGTAATCAAACCGGCGGGCGCGTCTTTCTATCTCTACAAACAGATGATTTCTGGAATGACTATTTTTCCTTCCGTAAGCGGGGTGTGGAGTTTCTGGAAGAACCGAGAGAAGAGGAATACGGCACCGTCGCTGTTTTTCTCGATCTCGCGGGAAACAAATGGGACCTGCTTCAGGTCCACAACACGTAATCTCCACCGAAAAATGAGAACTGCAAAATTCTGCCGAATCGTCCTCCCGCATAGTGCATCGTTCGACACATATCCCATAGTTTCGCACGGAGAGGTCGTTGAATACTTGGGCGACGACTCAGAATATCCTGAATGGTTTTTGGGCAGGGATGCGTCTGGAAGAAAGGGCTACCTGCCTAAAGACTTTTTTCGACCTTCTCCAGAAGCTGATAACCTCATGATCGCCCAGCGTTCGTATAATGCGCGTGAATTGAACGTTTCGCCAAAGGCCGAAGCTACACTGCTCGAAGCCTACGGCGGCTGGGCCAACATCCAGATTGCTGACGATATAGGATGGGTGCCGATAAATTGCATCTCCATCGAGGACGAGAATCAGTCCTCTTCCTCGTAGTCATCGAGAAATTTCTGGAGCCTGTCGAAGGTGGCATCGAACTTCTTCTCCAGCTTTGGGTCGTCGCAATTGTCGCACTCGGCAGCAACCTAGCCCTGCAAGTCCTCAATGTCCTCCAGTGTCTTGTCCAGCCGGATGGAGCCGCCCTCGGCCACCGCGAAATTGCCGAAATCCGGATCGAAGAAGGTATGCTTTTGAATCAGGTTACGCTCCGCCGCCGCGAAATGAAGAGGCAGCTTGGTGCCGGAGGGAATCATTTTGCGTGTTTTTCGAGGCAGTGCGGAAAACTCCCAGTTGAGGCATAGTGGAGGCAATTGGCTGGAATCGAATGGAATTGGATGGCATCCCGTTTGGCAAATCTGTTCGCCTGTGGGACGAGGCTTCAGCTTGTCCGCAATCGCTTTCTGGCGAAGGCTTTGCCGGAACCTGTCTTCAGATAGTCTTCGAAATTTCGGGCCGCGCGGGCGTTTTCAAAGGCTGCATAGGAAGCCAAATCGAAAGGGGTGTAATTTGCTGTGAAGGTCACCCGGCCCCGATTATGCTTCTTGAAGCGACGTTTCAGGTCGGTGGTGTATCCAGCGTACGCGAATTCGGGGCATGATCGGCTGCGGAGGCGGTAGACGTAGTACATGACCCATTAGGGTGATGGAAATTTACAATTAGAAAAGCCCTACTTCGCAGTCCTTCGCTGAAGCTTCGGACCGCTACGAAGGGCCACCATCCTACGCCAAGGCTTCTTTGGATGCTGTGTGACCATCCGAAGCCTTGGCGAAGGATGGTGGAGGTGGCGGGACGCCAACACGGTTTCTTAAGTCGTTGTAATTTAAGAATTAAGGGATTCGTAAATTCTTTAGTTGAGGCAGGGTTGAGGCATTTGAATGGTGTTGGAATGAGTCGAATGGTGTTGTTGATTCGATCTATATGAAAAGCCGACCATCCTCCCGCTCCGGATAAAAGAGCATATTCTTTCCAACGTATTTTCCCAAATTCTCGACGACCCGTTCCGTGCAATACCGTTTCGCAGTGTGGCAAATCCTATCCAGATAGAAGAAGTCGGTGTCGGGGTCGAGGGAGTCTCGATCTACAGTGATGTATCTGGCCGTTCCAGACGTCGCGCCGGTGTTATAGACCGTTTCCCCGAACTCCTCGTAGAAGGGAAGTTCCTCTCCGGCTTCGTTTACGATCGAGATGACCTTTACTTCCTTTTCAATTTTCACCCAGAAGTATTTAGGTGCTCCATCCGGTTGAAGAAACTTCGCCTCTGAATTTTTCACTACAGCGGGAAAGAATCTGATACCGTTAAACTGATCAAAAAGCTCTCTCAGGTCCTCGCGGATGAAGATCGCGGATAACGCGTTTGTCGCATAGAGAATCTTTGGCCAATTCTTCGCCTTCGATTTTTTAATATCGAGTTCCACCATGGTCTCGGCTGAGTATTCTTCTCTGGCATAGTGAGAGATCGTCTCTAGCTGATCGCTCACTATGTATGCTAATGCAGCAGGACGGGAATCTGTTTGGAAGCCGTAAAGTTTCATGTCTAATCACTAGTGTCCAGTTAAAGGTCGTTGAATGTCAATTGGTTAGAAAACAGTAGGTCGTGATCCGTAGTAGCATAATCTGTAAGTAGTTCATTGAAAGGGACTTTCTGAAAAGCGTTGACGCTCAAAAT
>Ga0208112_100507_pt1 | contig 30613 bp, 21 predicted proteins | sample HotLakConsoUCCLE_FD_184736 | JGI IMG/M metagenome (GOLD analysis project Ga0208112, IMG submission 184736) | Hypersaline microbial mat communities from Hot Lake, Washington, USA - Hot Lake Consortium UCC-LE (SPAdes) (version 2) ... | reverse complement strand
TTGCGTTGCGTCAGGGATCTCCGGCCCCGTCCGCCGAGAAATCGAAGGAAACCAGACCAAACACCGGGAGCTATCAAATAATCAGAAAGCTGATTTTTCAAAAAGCCCGCTTCTGGGACAGGCTCTAACTATACCCCTCTCGCGTCTTCCGCCCTCCCTCGTAGATGAAATCGTAACCGATCATTTGTTTCTCCGCCGTGGCGCGGCATTTTCCCACCCGGGCTTGCGCCGAATCGAGCCATGCTTGCCTGGACATATACCGGTTTTGCTTCAGGGCACTTCCGGAAACCTGAATGCCCGGACTCAGCGGACGCAATTTTTCCTCTTGGCCGAAGGGAAAGGAGGCGCCCGCGTGATCGGTCGGGTGATCCGCGCGATGACTTGGCGCCGCTTCCCGCTTGCTTTTGCTGCGGAGGCGGTGCTTACTGACCGTGTCGATCCCGGTCCGCGGGCGTCCGCCTGTCTCTCACGACGGGAGGAAAGTCCGGACACCGCAGGGCGGGGCTCCCCGTGAAAGCGGGGGCGCGGCAGGGAAACCGGTCGCGACGGAAAGTGTCACAGAAAACAAACCGCCTCTCGCCCGTCGGGGGGTAAGGGTGAAAAGGGGAGGTAAGAGCTCACCGCTCCGGAGGTAACGACGGAGGCAGGATAAACCCAGCCCGGTGCAAGGCAAAATAGGGAATCGGGCGGCCCGTCCAACGATTCCGGGTATGCCGCAAAGATGAATGGGCGCACATCCGGCCGCCTCGGCGGACGGAGGACAGAATCCGGCTTACAGCGGGCCGGGATCGACACCGTTTTCTCCCTTGACAGTCCGCCTCCAGACTCGCACTTTCCCGCCTCTTAACTTTTTTCAACATGGCAAACACCACATCAGCACTGAAATACATCCGCAAGACGGAGAAGCGGACCCTGCAGAACCGAACGGTCAAAAGCCGTTTGAAGACCCTCGCCAAGAAGGTCGATGCGGCGGCCGCCGCCGGCGAAAAGGAGGCCCTTGCGGCCGCCTCGCGGAACTACATTTCCGCCCTCGACAAAGCGGGCAAGGCCGGTCTCGTCCACGACAACAAGATCGCCCGTCACAAGGCGCGCTGCGCGAAGCTCCTCGCAGCCGGCTAAGGGTTTTCTTACCCCACCCTCGGCGCCCTCGGATTCGCTTGTCGATCCGGGGGCGTTTTGTTTGAGAAAGCCTTCCTGGAGATGCCCGTGAACGAAAATGGCTGATGCGATCGGTTTTCCTCCTCCCCTGCTGGGGAAGCGCGCGCTGCGGCTCGCCATTCTGGAGCGCGGCGGGGACTGGCTGGCCTTGGAGAAGCCGGCGGGCGTGGCCGTGAGGCAGCACCCCTGGGACCCCGATCGGCCGGATTTAGACGCGGCGCTCAATCGTCAGTTGGAGGCGGGAAAGCCCGAACTGCAGCGGCTCGGCGCGGAGCTTTTCGGTTCCGTTTTCTACCTGGACCCCGCGATCAGCGGCTTGGCTTTGTTTGGGACTTCGCGGGAGGGGGTCGCCCGCTTGAGGAACGGTTTCGGATCGGAAGAGATGGAGTTCGAGTTCGAGCTGGTGGCGCGCGATCGGAGCGCGGACGAGGGCGAGCGCCGGACGATCGAGGCCCCCTTGCTCCCGCACCGCAGCAAGGCCAAGATGATTCCTTCCACGGCGAAAGGGAAGAAGGCGCGGACCCGGTTCGAGAAGCGCGCCGAAGGCGCCGCGGGTTGGTCGCTTTGGACGGCCTTCGCGTCTTTCATCCGGCCGCACCAGATCCGGGCCCACGCCCGGCTCGCTGGTCTCTCGGTGATGGCTGACTCCGACTACGAGGGAAGCCCCGCCCCGCTCCTCCGCGAGCTGAAGCCCCGCGCACGCGGAGCGGGCCTGGCCAAGCCGCTCTTCCTTGGTCCGGCCGTCCACCTGCGGCGGCTGAAGCCCGGAACGGGGGAGGCGGACTGCGTCGCCCCGCGGCCCCAAGCCTTTGACGTGCTTTTGAAGCACTTGGGCCTGCCGCAATAAAAGTCTTTACAGCACTTTGAACCGCTGTCTTTCTTGCGGGTTTTCGAATTCTTCCAAAGCCAAATTTCCTATGGGTAATCTTAAAAAGAAGCGTCGTCTGAAGATGAACAAGCACAAGCGCCGCAAGCGCTTGAAGTCCAATCGCCACAAGAAGCGCACTTGGTAGGCGCTGTAGGGCGCGGTGGGCGCGCCTGGGCGGCGGCCCGCCCGTGGAACGAAGCGGGTCCGCCGCAATCGGACCAGCATTTTGTCGACACGGCTCCTCCGAGGAGCCGTGTTTTTATGTACCCGGCGGCCGGCTTCTTCCCCGGGGCGGGAGCGATGCGCGGCTTGGCCGCCGCGTTCGGGCCCGCCGGAATGCCAGTGGGGGCGGGGGAGGCCCGCGTGAGGGCGGAGAGGGGAGCGGAGAGGTCGGCAATCCGCATCGGCAGGCTCTAACGAAGCTAACGGACTCGCGGAACTACGGGCTATCCCGTAGTTGTCGGCTTGGGGTGCTGTATTCATGCCCGAGGAGAATCCCCCGCTTTCTTTGTAAATATCTTTTTATTAGTGGCTTTTGAAGAAAAGGGTTCGGTTTTTCGACTTGCTCAGTCTGTCCTGTATCGCCAAAACCATTACAGTGTCACGACCCGACTCACTTCCTTCCGGCGCTCCCGTTCTTCGAAGCGTCCGCGGACCGTCCTCTAATCCTGCGTAATCCGGCATGCTTACCCAAAAGACCAAAGGCCTATTCGTCGACGTATCCGAATTTTCGATCTTGGCCGCGCGAACCTCGGGCTACAAGCTGCCGATGCAGATCGAGCAGATCGAGGAGCTCCCGCTGAAGGATGGTCACGATCCTGCGGAGATCAGGGAGTTTCTGGAGGGATTGGCGGACTTCAAAGGTGGCGCGTTCTTCGTCGCCCGCTGCGGCGTTTATCCCGAGAACCGCTTCGTCCGCTTTTTCGAAGTCGAGTCGGTCAACAAGGCGAAGGATCCCAAGTTCCTGCGCGACACTCTTCAGAACGAGTTCAACGTCGATCCCGAGCGCAACAGCGTCTCGATTCTGGACGCCCGCGACGGGTCTGATTTCGATATGGAGCGGGGGCTCAGCAAGAAACTGATCTTTTGTGGCGCTCCCTCCGTGGCCTTGCAGTTCGAGCAGGACCGCCTCCTCGAGTTCGGGCTTTATCCCGACCGCTTGGAGTTGTCGACCGTTACTACTTTGGGCGGGGTCTGCGACTACTCGCGCTTCAACGGCATCAAGGCTCCCATCCTCTGCTTCGAGCTGACGGCCAAGAGCGCCAGTATCTTCATCCAGCGTCAGGGCCAGGTGGAGGTGGCCCGTCCGATTCCCTTCGGCCTCGACAGCATCTACCCGATGTTGCAGCGCGAGCTCGGATTGAAGGATGAAGCGTCCGCGCGAAAGCTTTTTTACTCCAATACCTTCGATTTCGCCGAGATGGGACCGAAGCTGCTCCGCCGGATCACGAAGGAGCTGCAAGCCTCGACCGGTTTCTATGAAGTGCAGACGGGCCAGACCATCGACCGCGTGTTCGTCAGCGTGCTCCCCAAAAACCTCGGTTGGGTGGTCAAGACGATATCCGACTCGCTCGGATTGGAAATCATGCAACCGGATCTTTCGAACTGGCTGGAGAGTCTGAATATCAAGGTAGCGGACGGGGTCGAGCTTTCAAACCTCGGCGCGCGCTGGATGGGGCTCTTCAGCCTGATGGGGGAATTTCATTTGAGGGAGGAGGTCGAGAGTGAGCAGGAGTAAAAAAGACATGCAGCCGCACTGGCGGCCCGATTTTCGGATTCCCGGCACCCTGCCGGATATCAAGATTATCCGGACGGACTTCATCATCAACTCGATCGCCGGCACGATCGCTCTGATCATGCTCTTTCTTGTGGGGCAGCGGGAGTTCCGCGCCCACACGCTGGACAACAGCATCGCGGAAACGGAGCGGCGCATCCGTCTGGCCGAGGCCGACGACAACATCCACCTGAAGCTGAGCGAGGACTTTCGCTCGGCCGCGAATTACGTCGTCGAGGTCGACACCTTCTACGACAGCCCCGCTCTCGCCCACGAGGTCGTGCTCGACCTGATGTCGCTCAAGCCCGAAGGCTTGATTTTCGACCGTGTCGCGATGGTCGAGCAGGTGGTGACGAGGGACAAGGCCGCCGTCGTCGAATACCGGATCACGATCAACGGGGAAGTCCGCGAATTGACGGTTTTGGACGCCTTCAAGAGTGCGCTGGGCGCCTCCGAATTGTTGAATCCTCCGGGCTACCGCAGCCAGATCGACGAAGCACTCGAGGGCCGCGATCCGCAGACGGGCATTTTTCCCTATCGCCTCACCATCCTCCTGATGCCGGCCGCCGGCGAGAGTGAAGAGAAGAAGGGGGCCGAATCATGAAGACGAAGAATCCGCTCCTCGCTCGCGTCCTGCGCTATCCGATCGCCATCGTCTGCGCGCTGGTGGTCATCGTCTGTCTCGTGCTCCTCGTGGTGCGCGGCGACGTCATCGACGAGCTTTCGCAGCGCGAGAGCGAGCTCACGGCCCGGCTCCGCGTGATCGACAAGAACATGCAAAACGCGAAAGACCTCGCGGAGGACGTGGAGGAGATCGAGGCACAGGTCGGGGCCATCCGGGAGCGCCTCTTCAACCGCGAGGAGCGCGCCATCAACACGAACTTCTTCTACGGCTTCGAGGACCGCGTGGACGTCGTGATCAACGGGGTGAACCAGATGCCGTCGGAGGACCCTTCGCTTGGGGGAGCGGGGCCGAACGCCTTGAGCCTGCATTCCGTGATCGTGTATGACGTGGAGGTGCGCGGTAGTTTCAATGATATCGTGGAGCTGCTTTACGAATTCCACGCCTCCGAGCCGTTCATACGGGTTTCGGACTTCCAGCTCAACCGCGGCGCGAACGACGCCTCGGCCCGCGATTTGAACGCACGGCTCCGGCTCGTCGTCCTGGCAGAAAAGAACGACAACGATAGATCATGAATAACTCTTTTTCCATCTCCTGCTTGACGGCCTTACTCCTGCTCCCGCTCGGCCTGGGGGCGAAGTCCGATCTCCGGATCGGAGGAGGCAAGGACATTGTCGTTCCGATCGACGACCGCGAGGCGGTTCTGGAGGTCGGCGCGGCCTACCTGTTGAAAAGCGATGATGACTTTCCCCTTGCGGTCGGCGATCTGGAGAATCCCTTCACCTTCGGGCAAGACGGCGAGACCGAAGTCGCGGTGGCAACGGGTCCCAGAGAAGGGCGGGCGGAGCCGGTTCGGTCCGAGCCGGTGACTTACGACGATGCGACCATTCTCAAAGCCATCGCGGCCAGCTTCTCGGGCCAAGTGCGCGGCACCATGGCGCGCGGGGCCACCCGCTACATTCAGCTGCAGGGCGGGGGGCTCTTGACCGCAGGCACCCGCTTCCCGGCCCGTCTTCCCCAGTTGGAAGGTCAGAGATTCGACGTGGAAATCCTCGAGGTCGACTCCGACGGTTACCGCCTTCGCCTGAACGAAGCCTCCGTCTATGTGCCATTTTCCGAGAAATCCCTGCAAGAGACGAGCACGATCAACCGTGTTCCCCAGTAAGTCCGCTCGATTCCCCCGCCAATTCTAATCAGCCAACTAACCGCATCGCCCTATGAAAACGCCCAAAGCCACACTCGCCCTGTTCCTCTTGCCTCTTCTCGCAGGGGGACAGAACGGGGCCCCCGCCCCGGAAGAGATGGATTTATCCGACGCCGTCGTGATCGAGTCCGCCCCGACCGCGGAAACACCCGCCGAAGCTGACGCCGGAGCGGATGTCATTCCCTCAGACGGCGACCAGCCGGTCGTGGTCGAAATTCCCGAGCAGCCGGTCGAGGGCGCGACCTTCGAGGCACCCGCCCCGGACCTGCCGGATGTCGCGGTCGCTTTGCCCGGCGATGCCGATGTGGTGCTCGAGCTGCCCGGCCAAGAGAGAGGTGGCGGCGAGGCGACGATCGCGGAGGAGGACACGATCCAAGTGGACTTTCCGGACGAAGATGTCCGCACGATCCTGCGGAACGTGGCCGATCTGTTCGATCTCAATCTCGTCATCCCCGACACCCTTCAAGGGCGGACTTCGATCCAACTCAAAGGAGTCACTTGGCGGCAGGTCTTCGAAGTCGTCCTCGAACCGCTCGGCTTCACCTACATCGAGGACCGGAACATCATTCGCATCAAGAACATCGAGGAGTTGACCACCGAGCCCGTGGACACCCGCGTCTTCGTGGTCAACTACGCCCGGGCCAACGAGCTCCAGGGTTCCATCGCTCCGCTCGTCGACAGCGCCTTGGGCGGCCGCATCCAAGTGGACACCCGCAGCAACGCGCTCGTCATAACCGAACGTCCCTCCCAGATGAACAAAATCCAAGAGATCATCGAGCGGCTCGACAAGGCCACCAACCAGGTGATGATCGAGTCGAAGTTCATCGAAGTCTCCAAGGACGACGTGCAAAATATCGGCGTCAACTGGACCTCGCTCAGCGGCTACGGCGTGACCGCCGGCCCCTTCCAACGTAGTTATGAGCAGGAGCGGTCGAGGGAAGACGGTTCCGGCAACAGCGGCAGCGAGGAATTTTTGTTCGATTCCGGTTCCGGCTCGACGACCACGATCAACGATTCCGTGTCCGACACCTTCAGCCGGCTCGCCAGCACGACGCGGACGGATACCGCGGTCTTCAGCGCGGACCAGTTCGAGGTCATCCTCAGCGCTCTGGAGACGGCCAGCGACATCAAGCTGGTCTCCAATCCAACGGTGGTGACGCTCGACAACAAAGAGGCGAAGATCGCGATCGGCGAAAAATACCCGATCCCCTCCTACACCTTCAATGCCGAGACCGGCCAGCGCCAGTTGGACGAAATCGAGTACGAGGATATCGGGATCACGCTGGACGTCACCCCCCAGGTGAACAGCGCCGGATTCATCAATCTTTCGATCATCCCGGAGGTGTCCAGCCGCTTGGGCTTCGCGATCGTGGAGAATACCGAGATCCCGATCATCGCGAGCCGTCGGACCGAGACGAATATCATGATCAAGGACGGCTTCACCCTGGCGATCGGCGGCTTGGTCGAGAACACCACCAGGAAGGACGAGACCAAAGTTCCCTTGCTCGGCGACCTGCCGGGTGTGGGCCGCTTGTTCAAGAGCGACACCGATTCGGTCCAGCAGCGCAACCTGATCATCTTCATCACCGCCAGGACCCTCAATCCGGACGGCAGCACTTACCGCGATATCATCGATCCGCGGGTGCTCGACGAGATGGAGGTCCTGCCGAGCGAGTTGCCGGGCTACCGAATCCCGCAGGACCAGATGGACGAACTCGAGCGCCTCGAAGGGATCCGGATCGAAAAGCACGAAGCCGAGCGCGCGGCTCAAACCCGAGCCCGGATCAAGGCTTACGAATACCAGAAGATGCAGGAAGCGGAGGAAGCCAAGAGCGCCCGCTGACCGGTCTTCTCACGCCGCTCCCTCCGACACCCCCTCGATCCTCGCTCCATGAAAACTCCTCCCGCATCTCGCATCCTCAAGGCGGCCGCCCTTTGCGCCGCCTTCCTGCTCGCCTGCTTCGCCGTCAGCGCCCAGCCGGTTATCGCGACCGGCGACGACTTCGGTGCCGTCGTGGACGAAGACGGCAACCTCTTCGTCTGGGGTGCCGCACCCGGCGGCGACGGCGGGCTCGGCGGGCTTACCCAGATCCTCCCGGCCGGTGTCTGGGCGGATGTCGCGGCCAGCCGCACTCCGGGGAGCGAAGCCCACATTCTGGCGATCCGAACGGACGGATCGCTCTGGGCTTGGGGGAACAATGCGCGCGGCCAGTTGGGCAATGGGACGCAGACCAGCAGCGAGGATCCCGTCAAGATCGGATCCGGCAGCTGGATCGACATTGCGGCGGGAGAGGAGTTTTCCCTCGCGATCAACTCGGCCGGCTTCCTCTTTGCTTGGGGCGACAACAGCCGGGGGCAATTGGGCTTCGGCCCGATTCAGAGCGATCCCGATCTGGATATCCGGAAGAGCCCGCAGTTTCCTCTCGATTCCGAAGAGTATATTTCAGTTGGCGCGGGGCTCAGCCATGCCCACGCGATACGCAGCGACGGTACGCTCTGGGCTTGGGGCTCCGGAGCCAACACCCTCGGTTTCTGGGCTGACGGCATCAGGGGAAAGCGCCCGCTTACCCCGGTTCTTCCGCGGCAGATCGGCAGCAGCACCGCGTGGACGCAATTGTTCGACGGCGACGACGCGGTTTTCGCCCTGCGGGGCGGGGAGCTTTGGGTCTGGGGCGCGGGAATCAATCTCGGCATCGGGGGATCGACCTCTTCGCAGCTGCCCGTTCGGGTGGGCTCGATCGACGATTGGACCTCGGCCAGCGCCAGCGGCTCCCATACCTTGGCGCTCCGGTCCGACGGGCGCCTTTACGGATGGGGCAGCAATGGCTCGGGCGAGCTCGGGCTGCCGCATGACGATGGCGCCGGCAACTTGATTCGCCAAAACATCGGCGTTTTCCACAGCCCCATTCAATTGCAGAGTCCGGCCCAGTTCACCGCAGTCGGCGCGGGCGGGAATTTCTCCGCCGCCCTGCGCTCGGACGGCTTCCTTCTGACCTCCGGCGTCAACGGGTCGGGCCAGTTGGCCAACGGACAGACCGCCGACGATTTCCGGGACGGCTTCCTGAACTCCGCCCTCGGCGTCGCCGATCTCGCGGCCAACGGGCTGACCCTGACGACCGACCTACCCGAGGCGGGCGCCACCGTTTCCGCCTCCCTCTCCATTCGCAATGCCGGAACCGGCGAAATCACCACCGATTTCGAGCTCGCCGCGGTCCTCAGCCTCTCCCCCGAATTCGGCGATTCCGACAACCAGATCCCCCTCACTTTCGCGGGAGGAAACCCGACCCTCGCGGTGACCCAGGATTTCGCCGCCGGCGAGGCCGCCACGGTTCCGCTCAGCCTGGAGATTCCCGCCTCCGTGCCCCAGGGGGACTACTTCCTGGTCGTGCGGATCGACTCCGAGGATGCGGTCGAAGAGACCGACGAGAGCAACAACGACGCCGCCACCGACGCCGTCTTCGAGTTCGCGCCGGACTTGATTTTCGATCCGGGCGACGGCATCGATATCGACCCGCTGGCCCCCAGCTACGATCCCGGCGATCCGATCACGGCCACCATCAATCTGGAGAATACCGGCGAAGGCGCCCTGCTCGCGGGCACGAGCTTCGACATCCGCGTCTTCCTCTCGCCCACCCAAGAGTCGGATAACTCGGCGGCGATCGACTTGGACCCCGAGTTCACCCACACCCTCGCGGCGGACCTGAATCCGGGCGATACCCTGGCCATCCCCTTCGAGCTGCCGCTTCCCTCCGGTCTGGCCACCGGCAACTACTTCATCGGCGGGGTCGTCGATGTGAACGACGATGTGGCCGAGCAGAGCGAACTGCTCTCCGACGCCAACAGCGTGATCCGAGAGGACGGCGAGGCCAACAACGAGTTTTTCTCCGTCCTCGCCGAGGTCGCGATCCTCGGCATTCCGCTCGACGAGGCGATGGACCAGCCGGGACGCGTGTTCGGCTTGGACGGCGCCGCGAGCTGGTTCGGCCAGGATCAGGTTTTCACGACGGACGGCGACGCCGCGCAGAGCCCTTCGCTGCAGGAGGGCGAGGAGGCCGTCTTCGGCACCTCGTTCACCGATCCGGTGGTCATCACCTTCGACTGGCGGGCCGACACCACAGGCCCGGACAATCGCCTGAGGTACCGGGTCGTGGGCGGGCTGGCCGGCCCCGGCACGAATACGATCTCCGGAGACACCGGCTGGATTTCGGTCCAGCGGGTGGTGCCCGCCGGCGCCCGGGTCGAGTGGGTCTACGAGCAGGGTGCGGATTCCACCGGCGACGCGGCCTACGTCGACAATCTCCAGTCCTTCATCATCACGGAGCCCGATCTGGTGGTCGACGACATCGACCTGACCTCCAGCGAGACCGGCGGAATCATCGAGAGCGGCAGCTACGTGCTCCTTCGCGATACCCTGAACCTCAACGTCAAAACCCGCAACCAAGGCACGCCCACCGGCAATCTGGACGAGTTCGCCGTCTCCATCTACCTGTCGAAGGACAAGAACCTCAACCGTCCGGACGGTGATCCCAACACCACGGACGACATCCTGATCCGCCAGTTCGTCGAGGACGAGCCCTTTGGCGGCAATCCCGCCGTCAACGGCCTCTCGATCAATCTGCCGCCCGACGTCGATCCGGGCGAGTACTACCTGATCGCCTACATCGACGACTGGATCGATCCCCAGGGCAATCCGCTCCCGGGCGCCTCCATCGGCACCGGCGAGGTCGCCGAGTTCACCGGTGGCGGCTTCCCCGGCGAGAGCAACAATATCTTCGTCACGGCCGACCCGGTCGTCGAGATCGTCGCCCTGCCGGACCTCGTCGTCAGCGAGGTGAACGCCGAGGCCGGCTACTACTTCGTGGAGGATGACAACGGCGAGCCGAACTCCATCGACTTCGACTTTACGATCGAGAATCAGGGCCTCGAAGCGGTCAACGACCCCATCCGGGTTCAGGTCTTCTTCTCCAGCGACGCGGACATCGATCCGGAAAGCGACTTCCTCGTGCTCGATTACGAGTACGATGGCGGCCTCTCCGCCGCCGGCGTCGAGGGCTCTACCCAGAGAATCGATCCCGACGCAGTGGATATCCGTCCGCAGGTTCCGATCGGAGAATTCCTCTACTTCGCCGTCTTCATCGACGCGCTTGAGGAAATCGACGAGTTGGACGAGACCAACAATGCGACGCGCTACATCACCTCCACCCTCGACCGCGACTTCGTCTTCTCGGAAGTCTCGCTCGCGGAGGCCCTCGATGTCGGCGACAGCGAAGACGGACTTTTCGTCAACGACGAAGACGCCCCCTTCAACGGCGACGCTCCTTGGGTGGGCCAGACCGAGGAGTCCGTGCAGGATGGCGATGCGGCCATGAGCGTTAATATCGGTGACGACCAGACCGCCGCCTTCGAGACGACGATTTCTCCCTCCAGCGACACCTTCGTGACCTTCCGCTGGAAGGTCAGCAGCCAGAACGACGAGTTCGGCCGGGACGCGCTCAACTTCTACATCGACGACATGGAGAATCCCGTCGCCACGATCTTCGGAACCGAGGGGGACTGGGTGCGGGTCAGCCGCTTCGTCGAAGCCGGCGACCACACCCTTCGGTGGGCCTACGAGAAAGACGAGCTCTTTTCCGCCGGCGAGGACCGCGGCTGGGTCGATGCCTTCAGCTTCCAGGTTCCGAACCTGGTGGTGGACTCGGTGGTGGTCGACGATTCGATCGGCTACCAGGCCGGCGACACGATCGACAACTGGAGCGTCACGGTCCGCAACGCCGGTGTCGCGGACGTCCCGCCGACTCCCGCCCTCCGGGTGCAAGTGCGGGTTTCCGGGGACAATACTTGGGGCGGCGACGGCGAATTCGTCCTGCTCGATATCTCCGACAACCAGGGGCTGCCGGCGGGTTCGAGCCGGACCTACGACGAGACCACCCACGGGCCGCTCGCCATTCCGGGAGAGATCTCCATCGATTCGGCTTACTACGTTGGCGCCTACGTCGACTGGTTGCCGGACAATCCGGAAGAGGGGGCGATCCCCGAATCCAGCGAGACCGACAACAGTGCCTTCACCCTGTCCGATACCCTCCAGATCGCACCGCTCGTACCGCTTCCCGATGCCGTCGACTACGCCGACACCGATCTCGAGATCGGCGGACCCGGCGGATGGTACGGCGTCGACGACTTGCAGATCGAAGGCGGCGCTTCCGACGGCGACGATGCCGCCCGCTCCGGAAGCACCGGGGCCGGCCAGCGTTCCTACCTCGAGACCATCGTGACCGGGCCGGCCATTCTGGACTTCCAGTGGAAGGTACTCTCCGCCCCGAACGTGAACTTCCTCGAATTCGCGATCAACGGAGTCGTGCAGGAGCGTATTTCCGGAGACGTCGACTGGGAGCCCAAGCAGTTCTTCATCCCCTCGGGCACGCAGTTGATCCGCTGGACCTACCGGAAGACCGCCGGGGCCGGCGGTACGGAGGACGCCGGCTTCCTCGATCAGATTACGATCACGCCTTTCGCCGATGCGGAGTTGGCCCTGACCAACCTGACCTACACGCCGGGCGAATACGTGCTCGACGTGGCCGGCATCGCGGGCGCACCGGAGCAATTGGTCGGCACGGAGTACCTGGACGTGACGGTCGAGGCCGAAAACCAAGGGGCCACCCTCCCGGAGGACACCAACTTCTCCACCGCCGACGTCGAGGTGCGCCTCTCCACCGACCGCGTCTTCGGCAACGGCGACGACGTCGTCATCGGAACCTTCAACCAAGTCGAAGGCGACTTCGAGTCCGGCAATCTCATGCGCTTCCTCGGGCCCATCCAGTTGGGCGACTCGATCCCGGCCGGCAGCTACTACCTGATGGCGCGGGTCGATTCGAACGACCGCGTTGACGAATTCGACGAGGCGAACAACACCTTTATCTCGGAGAACCGGGACGTGGTCATCCGCCGCCTGCCGGCGCTGGAGATCTTCAATCCGGACACCGCGCTAATCGACGAGACGATCAGCGGCGACGAAGAGGCGATCTTCCTCGATCCGCGGGAGGGCGGTGCGGTGGCCTTCGACATCGACGAAGACCTGATCTATTATCCCGATTCGCCCATGCGCCTGCGCTTCTCGATCCAGAATTCCGGATTGGGCGACGTGCCCGGCAGCGCGGTCTGGCCCGTCGAGTTCATCCTGCGTGGAGCACCGCGCTCGGAACTGCAGACGGCGGTGAGCGATGGCGATGTGGAGGGCTTCCTCGGCGCCTTTACGACGAGCGTTTCCTTGAGGCGGTTCGACATTCAGGAGTTTCTGCGGGGGCGGAGCGAGGCCAACCCGACCGGCGACATCGTCGATATCGATGTCGAGCTGGCGCTTCCCGGGGGTGCCCGTCTCGTCGACCTCATCGCCGAGGACCAGACGATCGAGGATTACCTCTGGTTGATCGAGGTGAACATCGACCCGGACAATGTCGTGCAGGAGGCCGAGATCGTCCAGGAGGAACCCGCCCTGATCGTGCCGACCGATTTCGTCTGGCGCATCCTGAACGTCGCCGAAGGCTTCCTCTCCGACTTGACCGCCCCGAACACGGATGCGGACGACGGTCTCTTCGGGATTTCCTTCGAGCCGACCACTTTCGATGCCGGGGATTGGGAGCTGCTCAACCCGGGCTACTCGACGGCGGATCCGGAAAACCTGTTGGCTTACGCCTTCAACCGCAATCCGGCGGACGGCGATACGGCGGGCGGCCGGTTCCCGGGCACCTATGGAGTAGTCGAGGTCGGTGGCGAGGAGTTCCTCAGCATCACCTTCGACATCGTCACCCGGGCCACGGATATCGACTATGTGGTCCGAGCGGCCGATACGCTCGGCGGCCTCGGTGCGGCCACGCCGCTTGTCACGATCGACGGGCCCTTCAACGAACTGGTGGGTTCCGCCTCCCTGACCGGGGACGGCGGCCTCATCGACGAGCCGCAGGTGCTGTCGGTGGTCGACCAAGGCTATTCGGCCCGCGTCACCATCATCGACTCGCAGGAGACCGGCCTCTCGCCGACCCGCTTCATGCGCGTCGAAGTGGACGGCACCCCGGCGGGTGAGGTCGACTGACCGAAGCCGCTTCGCCCTAGGCTGCGGGCCCGACTGGTGGCGGCCCGCCCGGCCGCGCTCCGCCCCCGATTTAGGGGCGCTCGTGGCGCGAACACAGTTGACCGCCTAAACGAATCATCTTTCGCTTCTTTCGTTGCGTCGCGAACGCCGCGCGTACCCCGCCTTTTCGTCGATTCCCATGAAGCCATTTGTTTCCCCGTCCCGCGTCTTACTGTTCCTCCTCGCGCTTCTTTTTAGCCTCTTCCAGTCGGCCTGCAACTCGCCCGGTTCGATCTCGCGCGACCCGGTCATCTTCCGTCCCGAACCCGGTTCGCTCGGGCCGCACGAAGAGGAGTTGCAGCGGATCCTGAAGGAGGTCCGGGACGGGGCTTGGGACACCGCGCGGGAACGGATCGTCGCGCTGCACAATTTGGCCCCGGAAGATCCTTCGGTCTCGCGGGTGCATACCTGGTTGCTGGCGGAGTACGAGAGCCAGCGGCAGCTCGCGCTGGAGCGTGAGATCGAGGAGGCGGCGCCCGAGCCGAGCCGGTTCAATCCCACCCTGCAAAGCGTCGCGACGGATCCGAAGCGGAAAAGCCTCCCCGTGTCCAGCACGACGCGCGAGGCCTTCGAGGAGGCGAAGAACCAGTTGCTGGTGCCGTCGAGCTTCAACCAGACGATCACCCGGCAGGGCCCCTTGATCGACCACAGCCGCGAGCCGAGCCGGATGGAGGCCCTGCTGGACCGGAGGGTCTCGCTGCAGCTCGACAACGTCAGCCTGGAGACGATCATATTCACCCTCGGCGAGAAAGAAGGCCTGAACTTCGTGGCGGACCGTTCCTTGCCCGCTTTCAAGCAAAACTTGAGCGTCAATATCGAGGACGCTCCCCTTCGGGAGTTTCTCGACTATGTGACGCGCAACCTCGACGTGCGCTTCCAAGTCGGCGAGGAGCTGATCTGGATCGTCGACGGCAAGAACGCCGCGCGGGCCGAAGAGACCCGTTTCTACCGCCTGCGCAAGGGCTTCATCATGCCCGCCCAGTTCGGCGCCTCGGAGGTGAAGCGGGTGGTGCAGAAGAAGAAGGACGAAGTGGTCGAGACGCAGACCGAAACGGCCGAGCAATTCGTGCGGGACTCGGCCTCCGCCGAGCCCTCGATCGAGCGGGCCATCCAGCGCTTCTTCACCGGCTCTGACTACTTGATCGATTTCGAGCGCAACGTGATCGTGGCCCGCGGCACGCGCGAGGAACTGGCCACCCTCGAGAGTATCATCGAGGAGTTCGACCGCCCGGTGCAGCAGGTCCTGATCGAGGCGCGCTTCATCACCGTGACGGAGGCCGCCTTCCTGCAGCTCGGAGCGACCTGGGAGAGCGGCCGTACGCCGCTCGAGCAGCGTGAGCCGATCGACTTCACCGGCTTCGGGACGGAGGTCGGCCTCGGGCTTCAGGAGACCTTCACGGACGTCTTTTCGCGGGAAAGCCTCTCGGTCACCCTGAACGCGCTCGAACAAAGCGGGGAGAGCGAGACCCTCAGCGCGCCGCGGCTGACCGTGCTGAACAACCGCCCGGCCATGATCACCGACGGCGAGACCCAGTACTACTACGAGGAGTACACGGTTTCACAGACCATTCTCGAGCAGCGGTCGACGTCGAGCCTGGTGCCCAAGGGCAAGCCGACGAAGATCGTTTCCGGGGTTTCGCTGGAAGTGCTCGCGAGCATCGGCGGGGACGGACGGAGCATCATGCTGGCGCTGGCGCCGAAGGTCACCAGCGAGGTCGAGCTGGTGACCTTCGCGGAGATCCGGGACCGGAACGAGGAGGGCGAGCTGGTCAGCTCCTTCGACATCCGTTTGCCCGAGTCCCGCAGCCAGGAGCTGGCCACCCGGGTGGTCGTCCAGTCCGGCGAGACGGTCGTGATGGGCGGGGTGATGGAGCGCGAGCGCAGCACCTTCGTCGAATCCGTCCCCTTGCTGGGCAGCCTGCCGGTGGTCGGCGCGGCGTTCCGCAACCGGACCGAAGTGGACCAGCCCCGCTACCTCTTGATTTTCGTCACGGCGACGCTGCTTTCCGAGACCGGTGAATTCATCCGGAACCTGCCCTGAGGCGAGTGGCGGAACCAAGCCTGAAGATGCGAAAGAGCGGATGAGAGCCTCCAAACGACGAGCCTGGATCATAGTCGAACTGGGAAGCCGCAGTGCGAAGTGCGCCCTGTGCTACGCCCGCGGCGAGGCGGTCGACTTGCTGGAGTTCAAGACGATCGACGTGCAGGAGGAGGGCCTGCTCTCCGAAGACGAGATTGCCGTGGCGGTGGCGCGCGTGGCCCGCGGCATGGGCGACTACCCGCTGGCCTTGGTCTTGCCCGAGGCGATGGCCGGTTCCCAAGTGGTCGATCTCTCCGAATCCGGGCGGAGCGGCCTCGGAGGCGGATCGAGGGCCGAAGGCGTCGAGGCGCAAATCCGCGAACTGACCGGCCTGACGACCGAGCGCAGCGTCTACGACATCAGTCCCCTTCGTCCTTTCGGCGCCTACCGTTCGCCCCACTGGATCACCGTCGCCCGGGAGGAAATGGTGGGCAAACGGCTTTCCCCCTTTCTCCGTCAGGGGCTCCGCATCGAGCAAGTGACGACCTCGGGCAATGCGCTGGCGGCGGGCTATTGCGTCCGGCATCCCGATCGGGCCGATCGCTTTTTGGTCGATCTGGGTTCGACCCATACCACCCTGATCGAACTGCGAGGGGGCCAGCCGGTCCACATGACTTGCTGGATGGAGGGCGCGGAGACTTGGACGGAGGCCTTGCTAGAAATCGGCGATGCCGGTTTCGAGGAGTGGGAGGGGAGGCTCGTCCGCGAGAACCTGTTCCTCGACGCGAAGGCCGGCCCGGTGCTGGCGGTCTCCGTGGCGCGTTGGCAGGGCAAGCTGCTCCGGCAGATCGAAGAGTGGCGGCAGGAGGCCGGCGATCCGGCCGATCCCGCGAGCAGGATCGAGCTGGCCCTGCTGGGCGGCTTCGGCGGAATCGAGGGCTTGGAAGCGCACTTGAACTCGCTCGCCGGTCCCCGTTTCGTCCGGCCGGTCCAAGGGGAGGCGCTGGCTTCGCTGGCCTGCCGGGGAGCCGCCGAGATGGCGGCGGGGAACGCCCCCTTCAGCGCCTCGCTGTTGCCGCGGTCGCTGGAGCGGATGCGCCTGCGCCGCGAGCGGGTCTCCCGCCGACAGGTCGCCGTGTTGGTCCTGCTCTCGTTCGTGGCGGTGCTGCTGCTGGTTGGTACGGTGGAGCGCCGCGCTTACCTGCGGGGCCTGTCCGCGGCCGACGCCGCGGTGGAGGAGGCCTTGGTGGATGCGGAGGCGGCGCTCGCGCTTCAGAGCGAGAGCGAAGGCCTGTTGGCGGAGATCAGGCCGATCCTGGGTGCGCAGATGGAGTCGTTCCGGGCGCTGGAGACCTTCGGGCGGATCCAGTCGGCGCACGCGGAGTTCGAGTTCAGCCTGCTGCGCTTCGCCGACCGCGCGAGCTACTTCGGCGAATTGTCCGAGCCCCTCGGGCGGCCCGAACTCGCTCCCCCGGAGGAGGAAAGGCTTCCTGAGCCGGAGCCTGCGCCGCCCGCCTTCGTGATCGAGCTGATCCTGGAGGGCGATCCGGCCGGCCGGTTGCGCCGACTGGGCGAGATCGTCGGGCATCTCCGCGGCAACGGCTACTTCGCCAACGTGGACCGCTTGGTGCGGGAACCGGCCGAGCCGGTTTCGGCGGAGGTCGACTCCAACGGCACCGAGACCTACGCGCTGCTCCTGACGCCCGAGGACGACCACTGGCCGCTGCGGAAAGGAGGCCCGCAATGAGCGAGGCTTCGCGCGGCGAGATTCCGCCCCTGCTTTCCCCCGTCTTGCGGGAGAAAGCCCTGCTGGCCGCCGGCGTCTTGCTGGGCCTGCTTTGCCTGGGCCTCTACTTGTTTTCATTCCGCCCGGCGGCCGAGCGCGCCCGGGACTTGGAGGCCAGCCTGACGGACCACCGCACAGAGCTCGGCCGCCTCGGATTCGCCGGCCCGGAGGTGGCCGAGCGCAGGCGCGAGGAGGTCGCCGCGCGGCTCGACAGGCTGCGCTCCCTGACCGCGGAGCTGGAAGCGCGCGGCGAGATCAATCCCAATCTCCGCGAGTTGCTTCGCTCCCCCTTTCAAGTGCTTGAGTTCGAACAGAGGCGCTTCGATATCCAGCAGCGGCTGCGCCAGCGCGCGGACGAAGCCGCCGCGACCTTGGCGGAGGGCGTCCTCACCAACCTGCCGTCCTATACGAGCTCGACGGAAAGTCCGAACCGGCTCTGGGCCCGGCTGGAGTTTTTCAACCATGTCCTCGAATCTTTGCTGGCCACTGGAACGGGGCTCCAGGTCGAGCGGGTCGAAGTGCTGCCCGATCGCCTCCACGGCCGGGGGGCGGGCGAAGACAGCCTGCTGGAGCTCCGGCTGTTGCTGCGGGCGACCGGCCCGGCCGGAGCGCTGGCGGATTTTTTGAACGGGCCGCTGTCCGACCGTGCGGACCGGGCCGGGGATTCCTCCGTCAAGGCCGCCTACAGCATTGAAGGGATCGACCTGAGGTCGGCGGAAACCGGGCGCGCCGACTTGATCCAAATGGAGCTGCGCTTGAGCGGATTCGCTCCCGATGCTCCGGTACTTTAATGGAACGTATTTCCAAAGCGAACCTCGTCAGCCTGAGCCTGATCGGCTTCGGACTGCTTCTGCTCGCACTCGCCGCGGCGGAATTGCTGCGGCCCCGTCTTTCCGTCGACACCGACCTTCCGGTCGATCCGCCGCCTGCGCGGGAGAATCCGGCGACCGCACGCGTCCTCCCCTTGCTTGCCGGCGATGCGGACGGCGTCTCCGGCATCGACCGCGGGGCGCTGACGGCTCGCAACCCCTTTCTCCGGCCCGCTCCTCCGCCGACGCCGCCTCCCGAGCCCGCCCCCGAACCACCGCCCGAGCCGCCTCCGCCCCCACCCAAAACCCGGGAGCTGCCCGTCGTCTACCGGGGCCTCTACCGATCCAGCACCGGCGAGGCCTTCGTCTATCTCGAGCTCGAGGGGGCGACGCGCGTCTTTGAAATCGATGCGACGGTCGCTCCGGGCTGGAGGATCGTGGAGGCCGACCGCAACCAGCTCACGCTCCAACGCGGCGCCAAGCCGGCCCTGAACCTGCGCTTCAACGAGAAAAAAAGTCTGGAAGTGCCGATACGGTGAACCGCATAGTAGGGGGGAATGGCAAGCTCTTCCCAGACTCCGGGCGAGGCCGTCGGCGACCTCCTCCTCCGATCGAACGCCTTGAGCCGCCGACAGCTCGAGCTGGCGCGTCGCCGCGCTTTGCGGCAGCAGTGCCCGCTCCACCGGGCGATCGTGGACTTGAACTTCAGCTCGGAGAGCGAGACCTACCGGGCTCTGGCCGAAGCCAGCGAGCTGCCTTTCGTCGAGGCGGAAGCATTTAACGTGGGACCCGAGCTCCGGGAGCGGGTGCCGGTCAAGGTCGTGCTGCGCTATGGCATTCTTCCGGTCGAGGAGTCGGCGGGTCTCTTGACGGTGGCGTTTTCCGACCCGCCTTCGCCCGCCTCCCTCACCAATCTCCGGCTCGTCTTGGGCCAGCGCCTCCGGGTCGTGCTGGCCACCCCGAGCGCGATTCGGGCGGGAATCGAGCGGAGCTACGGCCTGGGCGCGGAGACCATCCATCAGTTGCGGGAGGACCGCGGCCTCTCGGCGGCGGACGAGCCCTTGGTGTTCGAATCGCCGGACAGCGACGCGGACCTCGACGAGCGAGGCGAGGAGGCCTCGATCTCGAAGTTCGTCCGGCAGATCCTTTTCGAAGCGCTCCGGCTCGGCGCGACCGACATCCACATCGAGCCCTTCGAGAACCGCATCCGCTTGCGCTACCGGGTCGACGGCTTGCTTCAGGACATCCCGGTGCCCGCCGGCTTGCAGCAGCTTTATGGTGCCATCGTATCGCGGCTGAAGGTGATGGCCGGCCTCAACATCGCGGAGCGCCGCCTGCCCCACGACGGGCGCATCGCGATGAAGCAGGGGGAGCGGCGCTACGACCTGCGGCTCTCGATCCTGCCGACCCGCCTGGGCGAGTCGGTCTGCCTCCGCGTGCTCAGCCGGAACGACCTGCAGTTGGAGTTCGACCGCCTCGGCATGCGGAGGGAAGAGCAGGAGGCGGTGCGCGGCGTGATGCAGCTCAACCAAGGCATGATGCTCCTGACCGGACCGACCGGCAGCGGGAAGACGACCACGCTCTACACCGCGCTGCAACACTCCCGGGACGAGGGGCGTAAGGTGATCACGGTGGAAGACCCGGTGGAGTACCAGATGGAGGGTATTTCACAGATCCAGGTTCGGCCGGACATCGGCTTGACCTTTTCCTCGGGCCTGCGGTCCATCCTGCGCCACGATCCGGACGTGGTCCTGATCGGCGAGATCCGGGATACCGAGACGGCGGAGATCGCAATCCGGGCCGCGCAGACGGGTCACTTGGTCCTGTCGACCCTGCACACGAACGACAGCCCCAGCGCGGTGGTGCGTCTGGTCGATATGGGCATCGAGCCCTTCTTGCTGGCTTCTTCGCTGGTCTGCAGCATCGCGCAGCGTCTGGTCCGGCGGGTCTGCCTGAATTGTGCCCGGGACCAGCCGATCGAGGATCCCGAGATCCGCCGGGAAATGGCGGAGGCGCTGCAACTGGAGGCCGGCGAATTGCGCGCCCGGCACGGCGGGGGCTGCGTCGAGTGCGGACAGCGCGGGTACCGCGGGCGGGAGGCGATCTACGAGTTTTTCTTCCTCAGCGAGCGGATAGGGGATGTGATCCGCCCCGGAGTGACGCTCGCCGAGCTTCGCAGGGCGGCCCGCGAGGAAGGCTGGCAACCGCTCCGCGAGACCGGGTGGGAGAAGGTCCAACGCGGCGTCACTACGGTCGAGGAACACCTGCGGGTGACCCGTCGCGCGGAGGACTTGATCCGGGGAGCCGCCTGACCGAGGAGCTCGGCGCGGGTGCGAATATTCAATGTTGGGAGTTGGGAGTTGGGTGTTGGGAGGCTTTGGGGGTGGGGCGAACATCCAACATCCAACATCCAACATTCAACGCTCAAGTTTGAATGTTGGGCGTTGAATGTTGGGTGTTGAGTGTTGAAGGCTGAGATCCGAGACCCGAGGGCGGCGCGAAAAAAGGCCGCCCCGCGCGGGGCGGGACGACCTTTCGATCAGGGGGGGATGGGAAAATCGGACCGGATCAGGCGGGGTCTTCGCTCCTCATGTTGCCGCCGATCGGGTCGACCAGCTTGTTGGCGATGGCCCAGCGGGTGAGGGCGGCCACGTCGTGCAGGTCGAGCTTCTTCATGATGTTGGTCCGGTGCGTGTCGGCGGTGCGGACGCTCATGCCGAGCTTGGCGGCGATTTCCTTGTTGCTGTAGCTTTCGGCGATCAGCTGGACGATTTCGCGCTCGCGGGAGGTGAGGGACTCGAGGGAGTCGTCCTGGCCGCCGCTGACCATGAGCTCGCGCATGGCTTCCACCACCCGCGGGCTGAAGTAGGAGCGGCCGTCGGAGACGAGCGAGATCGCCTTTTCGAGCTCGGAGAGGCCGGCGTCCTTTTCGATGTAGCCGGTCACCCCGGCCTTCAGCAGGCGGTTGACCATGCCGTTTGAGGCGGCGGCGGAGAAGATCAGGATGTTGATCTTCGGGTTTTTCAGTTTGAGGCGGCGCAGCACCTCGCTGCCGTTCAGGTTCGGCAGCATGATGTCGAGGATCAACAGGTCGGGGTTCTTTTCGATGCAGAGCTCGTAGCCCTCGGCGCCGTCGCCGGACTGCCCGACCACCTCCATGCTGGGGTAGCCTTCAACGAGCTGGCAGATCAAATCCCGGAGGATCGTCTGGTCTTCGATGACGACTACTTTTTTCATTTCGTTGACGGTGTAGATGTCGCCGTCCTTACGGCCCTTTGTATTCGGATTTGACAGTAGCTGTGGCATGGTGGATTTGAAAACTAAAAATGAAGAAAAGCCTCTCCCGCGTGGGCGCGGAAGAGGCCCCTTTTTACCGGACAGACGAAAACAACGGAAAATCCATCCGGGGAAGTCTCATTTTTTGGGTGGGCTTAGTAAGATTTGCAGAAGGCGGTGGGAATCGGCGCGCCGTCGGAGGCGAAGAGCTCTCCGCTCGGGGCGGCCGCTGCGTGGAAAACCGCGAAGATCGTGCCGACCACCATTTCGGCGGTCACCGGCTCGGGATCGAGGTTCCAGTTGGCGCTGCCCTTGGTGCGGAGGTGGTCGCCATTGTGCTCGACGACTTTGTGCGAAATCAGTTCGCCGTCGGTGGAACGGTAGACGATCATCATACCGACCGCGATTTCCTTGATGGAGGCGGTTTGGACCAGAATCAGGGAGTTGTCGCCGAAGAATTCGCCCATCGACTCGCCGGACGTGCGGTGCACGGACCAGGCGGGGTTGAGGGCGGCCAGCATCTCGGCGTCGCCGAGGGCCTTGTCGAAGGTCGCGGAGGACTTGGGCGCTGCCCCCGCCGTCAGGGTTCCCAAAAGGGCGATCAGGATCGCCGTTATTGCCGTTGCTTTCATGCGGGAAGAATACCTGCTCCCGGCGTGCGCGGGTATCGCGTGAAGGGAGTATTCTTCGCGGAAGCTTCTCGTAGTGGGGTCGGGAAAAGCGCGTAATCCGAATCCGTAAAACAACGTAGATGAAAGGTAAGCGATTGATAAGCAGTCGCATACGGACCATCCGGAGGTTCTTTACATTCCCTTAAAAGACCGGAGAAAGCGGTCCCCGGTCGCTGGATTCGGACGGGCTTGGGGGCCTTGAAGCGGCTTGCGTGGAAGACGTATTCGCGGATGATACCTCTCATGGGAAAAACCATCCTTTCGCTTTGCCTGAGCACGCTTACGTTGGTATTTACGGCCTGCGATACGACCGGCACCAACACCACCACGACCTTCGCTCCGATCAAGTACGACGAGGCCTTCAAGCTCGGGCAGATGGTCAAGTTCAACGACAGCGGCCTCTACATGGCCCGGACCAGGGGAACCTCGATGGAGCCGGTGCTTTCCAAAAACACCGTGGTGGTGATCCGCCCGATCGAGTTCGAGGACCTCGAAGCCGGCATGACCGTAGGCTACTTGAACAGCGAGGGCTACCAGGTTCTGCACCAGTTGGTGCGGCGGGCGGGCAAGGACGCGTGGGTGGCGAAGGGAATCAACAATGCGGCGGAGGACAAGGACCGGGTGACCCGCAAGAATCTTCTGGGCGTGGTCTATACCGTCCTCTACAACGAAGCCTCGGGCCCGTCCATCCGCTGATTTCGAGTGAGGCTTGCAATCGGGCGGGGGGCGGCGAGAATCCGGGTCCGATCTCCGGCGGACGCTCCCCGAGCGGCGTCGGGCTTTTTTTTTATGAATGTTTCCGGACACTTCGGCGCATGGCTCTTGTCTTCCGGCTTGACGGAGGCGGGCCGAAGCTTGCCGAATCGGAGGAGTCTTAACACCATCGCAGACAGGCGCCTTGTTTGAATACCAGTCAGTTTACAACGGTTATACCGCCCTCGTCGCAGGGCTGGTGACGAGCGTGCATTGCGTGGGAATGTGCGGCCCCTTGTCCTGTGCCTTCGCCCCCGCCCGGCCGCAGGACGGGAATCCGCATCTCGTGCTGACCTGCTACCACTTGAGCAAGCTGCTGGCCTACGCGCTTGTCGGCACCCTGGCGGGCGGCTTCGGAAGCGCCATCCTCGGCCTGATGGAGGATTCCTGGCTGATCTACCTGCCCTGGGTGCTGGTGGTCTTCTTTATCGCCGTGGCCTTCCGACTCGACCGCTACCTGCCGAAGCCCGGCTGGCTGGGCGCGGCCTACCGGAAGGTGAGCAGCCGCTTCAGCCGCACGCGCAAGCCGGTCGCCGCCGCCGTGATCGGCCTGGCCACTCCGCTCCTGCCCTGCGGGCCGCTCTATCTGATCTTCGGTCTGGCCGTCTTCTCCGGCTCGGCCCTGCGGGGGGCGGAGTTCGCGGTCGGCTTCGGGCTCGGCACGATCCCCCTGCTCTGGCTCGCCCAGGGCCAGTTCATGCGCCTGAACGGTCGGCTGAACAGCGTATGGCTTTCTCGGATACAGAGGACCGTGGCGGTCGCCGCCGCCCTGGTGGTGGCTTGGCGGCTGCGGACCACGCTGGGCATCGAAGCAGCGGAGGATTGGCTCTGCCATCCGTTCTGAGGCCGCGCCCGGGGGGCCGTCCGCTTCCGTCGGTTCCGGCGGGAAGCTTCAGCCGCTTTGGGCCTCGCGGCGCTCCCGCACGGCCTCCTTCTTGAACAGGCGGTAGACGCGGATGAAGAAGTAGGGGCCGAAGACGACCACGAACAGGGTGGTGGTGGTGACGCCGCCGAGCACGCCGATGCTGATCGCGTTCTGCGCGCCGGAGCCCGGACCCGTGGCGACGGCCAGCGGGGCGACGCCGAGGATGAACGTCAGCGAGGTCATGATGATGGGGCGGAAACGCTGCTGCGCGGCGGTGTAGGCGGCGTCGTAGGCCCGCATGCCCTTCTCGAAGTTGATCTTGGCGAACTCGACGACGAGGATCGCGTTCTTCGCCGCCAGCCCGATCGTGATCAGCAGGCCGACTTGGAAATAGACGTCGTTGGCCTGCCCGGTCAGCCAGGTCGCCAGCACCGCGCCGAAGATACCGAGCGGGACGACCAGCATGATGGAGATCGGGATCGCCCAGCTCTCGTAGAGCGCCGCCAGAATGACGAAGACGGCCAAGGCGGAAATCAGGTAGAGCAGACCGGTGTTGGCCCCGGCCTGCTCCTCTTCGTAGGAGATCCCGGTCCAAGACACGCCCAGCCCGGCCGGCAGCTCCTTCGCGATCCGCTCGACTTCGGCGAAGGCGGCCCCGGAGCTGACGCCCTCGGCGGGCGAGCCTTGGATCTCGCGCGTGGACGAGCCGTTGAAGCGGGTGAGCTTGGGCGAGCCGGTGGTCCAGCTGCCGGAGGTGAACTCCACCAGCTGCACCATTTCGCCGTTCCCGTTGCGGACGTACCAATCCTCGATGTCCGAGGGGAGCATGCGGAAGGGGTCGTCGGCCTGCACGTATACGCCCTTGATCCGTCCGTCTTCGAGGAAATCGTTCACATAGGCCCCGCCGAGCGCGGCGCTGAGGGTCTGGTTGATCGCGGGAATCGAAACGCCGAGGGCGCGGGCTTTGACGCCGTCGATCTCGAGGTCGTACTGCGGCGAATCCTCCAGCCCGTTGAAGCGGACCTGGCTGAGGAGCGGGCTCTCGTTCGCCCTCGCGAGGAACTCGCCGGTGGCCTGGACCAGCGCGTCCTGTCCCAGCCCGCTCCGGTCCGTCAGCTGGAACTCGAAGCCGCTCGCCCGCCCGAGGGCGCTGACCGGAGGCGGCACGATGGGAAAAAACTGCGCGTCCGGAATCCGGGAGAGGGCGCCCATGGCCTTGTTCCTGATGTCGAACACGCTCTGCCCCTCGCCGCGCTCGGACCAGTCCTTCATCTTGACGAAGGCGATGCCGACGTTCTGGCCGCGTCCGGCGAAGCTGAAGCCGCCGGCGGCGAAGAGCCCCTCGACGGCGTCGCCCGCCTCCTCGAGGTAGAACTCCTCCATCTCTTTCACCTTCTCTATGGTCTGCTCGAGGGAGCTGCCCGGCGGTCCGGTTAGGATGGTGAACATTCGCCCTTGGTCCTCGTCCGGCAGGAAGGAGGTGGGGATGCGGACGAAGATCAGAATGGAGGCCGCGATCAGGCCGGCGAAAACGAGGAGTAGGACGACGGAGTTGTTCAGGAGCCGGTCCATCAGCCACTTGTGCCCCCCGCGGACCTTGTCGAAGCCGCGGTTGAAGAGACCGAAGGGACCGCTCTGCTTGGATGTCGTCCCGCGTTTCAAAAGAATGCCGCATAGGGACGGGGAGAGGGTCAGCGCGACGAAGAGCGAAAGCGCCATGGCGGCGGAGATCGTAATCGAGAACTGCCGGTAGATCACGCCGACCGATCCCTCGAAGAAGGTCATGGGCAAGAAGACGGCCCAGATCACGACCGTCGTGCCCAGCAGCGCGCCCGAGATTTCCTGCATCGAGGCGCGGGCGGCTTCCTTCGGATCGAGGTCGGGGTCGTTCTCCAGCTGCCGCTTCACGTTTTCGGTCACTACGATGGCGTCGTCCACCAGCATGCCGATGGCGAGGACGAGCGCGAAGAGCGTGAGCACGTTGATGGTGTAGCCCAGGGTCAGCAGCGCGCCGAAGGTGCCGAGCAGGACGATGGGGATGGTGATCGCCGGAATAAAGGTCGCCCGGGTGGTCTGAAGGAAGAGAAAGATGACCAACACCACGAGCGCGATGGCGAGGCCGAGGGTCAGCACCACGTTGCGGATGGAGGCGCGGATGAAGGGAGAGACGTCGACCGGGTAAACGATTTCGAGGCTTTCGGGGATGATGCTGTCGAACTCCGCGACGCGGTCCTTGACCGCCTGAATGGTGGCCAGGGCGTTGGCGTCGGGCGACAACTCGATGGCGATGCCCGAGGCCGGCTCGCCGTTCCAGCGACCGATGATGCTGTAGTCCTCCGCGCCGATCTCGATCCGGGCGACGTCGTCGAGCGTGATGTGCGAGCCGTCCTCCGTCACGGTCAGGAGGATGTCGCCGAACTCCTCCGGCGTGGTCAGCAGGGACTGCGCCGTGATCGTGGCGTTGAGTTGTTGTCCGGGGACCGCCGGGGTGCCGCCGATCTCGCCGGTGGCGAGCTGCACGTTCTGCGCCTCGATCGCCTCGATCACATCGACGGTGGTGATCCGGTAGTTGTTCATGCTCTGCGGATTCAGCCAGATGCGCATGGCGTGCTCGGGGCCGAAGGTCTGGATCTGGCCGACTCCGTCGACCCGGCTCAGCGGCTCCTCCAGGTTGGAGGCGAGGAAGTCGGAGATCTCGTTCCGTTCCATCGAGCCGTCCTTCGAGTAGAAGCCCACGATCAGGGCGTAGCTGCTGCCGGCCTTCTCGATCGGCACGCCGAGGTCCTGGACGATGGAGGGGAGGGAGGAGAGCGACTGGGAGACCTTGTTCTGCGTCTGGACTTGGGCGGTATCCGGGTCCGTGCCGGGCTCGAAGGTGAGGGTGATGGTGGCGCGTCCGGCGGAGGAGCTTTCGGACTGGATGTAGCGCAGGTTGTCGATGCCGGTGAGGTTCTGCTCGATCACCTGCGTGACGGTGTTCTCCAGGGTTTCGGCCGAGGCGCCGGGGAAAGTCGCGTTGATTGAGATTTTGGGCGGCGCGATGTTCGGGTACTGTTCGATCGGCAGCTGGAAGATTCCGAAGATTCCGAAGCCCATGATGAAAAGGGCGATCACCCAGGTGAAGATCGGGCGTTCGATGAAGAAGCGGGAAAACATGGCCTAGTCGTCCTCCGTCTCCACTTGGCGCGGCTCCACGGAGTCGCCCTCGTTCAGTCCCATCGCGCCGCGCACGATCAAGCGGTCGCCGGCCTCGAGGCCCTCCCGCACGATCCAATGGTTGCCGTCCATCGGGCCGACCCGGAGGCTGCGTTGCCGCGCCTTGTCGCCGTCACCGACCACCCAGACGGTCTTTTCGCCGCCCGGGCCGATGCGCACCGTCTTTTGCGGGACGAGGATGGCTTCGGTTTCGCCCGCTTCCTCGATCGAGGCCCGCACGAACATGCCGGGCAGCAGGACCTTGTCCGGATTCGGGAAAAGCGAGCGCAGGCGGATCGCGCCGGTCTGCAGGTCCACCGCCAGCTCGGTCGCGTCGAGACTGCCCTCGTGGGGGTAGGGCTCGGCGCTGTCGTCCAGATAGAGGGTCGCCGCGAACTTGGTCTTGTCCTGCTCCTTCCGAGCGGCGGTCAGGCGGTCCCGCAGGGTCCGCGTCTCGGATGCGGCCTGGGCGAGGTCGACATAGACCGGGTCGAGGTCGCGGACGACCGCCAGCTCTTGAGCCTGTTGCGCGGTGACCAGTGCGCCGCGCGTCACGCGGGAGGGACCGATGTAGCCGCTGATCGGGGAACGCACCTCGGTGTAGTCGAGGTTGATCCGGGCCAGTTTGATTTCCGCTTCGGCCCGGGAGGCCGCCGCCTCCGCCTGGTCGAGGGCGAAGACCGCGTCGTCATACTGCTGCTGGCTGACCGCATTCTCGGCGACCAGTTGCTTGAGGCGGCGCTCGAGGCGTCGGGCGTTCTTCACCTGCGCCTCCGTGTTGCGCAGGTTCGCCCGGGCCAGCTCGAGTTCCGCTTCGAAGAGGGCCGGGTCGATCTGGTAGAGTTGCTGACCCTCTTCCACGTAACCGCCTTCCTCGAAAAGCCGCGATTGGATGATCCCGCTCACCTGGGGGCGGATCTCCGCCGCCTCGTAAGCCACCACGCGGCCGGGCAGGGGATCGCTCCGGCTGAGCGTTTCCGGGCGCAGCTCGATGTAGCCGACCTCGGCGGGTTGATCTTGGTCCGGTGGCTCCGAACCGCCCCCGCCGTCCGGCGGCCCGCCGCCGTCGCAGCCCGTCAGGGCCGCCAAGCCGGCCGCCGCGGCGGAGAGGAGAAGATGGGATGCTTTCATGGGCACGGTGTTGCGGTCTGGTAGGTCCCCCGCCGGCACGAAGAAGCCGCGACGGAAGGAAGGAGTTCCAAACCGGGCTTCAAATCGGCGACTGAGTCAAGCTTCGGGGGGATTCATCCCGGGCGCAGGGGGTTTAATTACAGGATGATTGCGGGCAGGACGATTTTTTGGGGATTCCCCGTAGTCGAAGCGTTGACGTTGGATGCGGTGGGGTGGAACCGCGAATGGACGGATTTTCGGGGTGTCTCGAATTGATCCGGCGAGTCGAACCAGGGTAGTCGAAGACGCTGTGGACGCGGGGAGTGGAGACAGGACGATCCTTGGGGGACGGGTTGGTGCCGAAGCCACGCAGCATATCGTCCCGTATCCCCTATCCCGTATCCCGCATCGCGTCCCGTCCCACTCCGGCCGACCTTCGGTCCTGGGGCGCTTATCCCGCCTGCGTCTCGTCTTCTCGTCGGCCTTGCGCCTGCGCGGCTTCGACAGCCTCGCGCAGGGCCTCGATGCGGCTGGCGCAGAAACGGGGGCGGAGGCCGCCGCTCAGTCCGACGCGCTCCAAGCGCTCCCGGGTTTCCCCCTCCCGGGCGCAGATGAAGACGTCGACGCCGGCCGTCTGGGCCTGGCGGACGACGTTCTCCAGAGCCAGCGCAACCGTCGTCGAGAGGATGGGCACCTCCTTCAGGTCGAGGACCAAGGCGCGGGCGCCGGCCAGCTCTTCCTGCTCGCGGGCGATCGCCTTGGCCACCCCGAAGATCATCGGCCCGCTCAGGTGGAGCAGCAGGACATCGCCTCCGGCGCGCTGGAAGAGTTCGTTTTCCTCTGCGTTGAGCGGGAGTTCGTCCTCGTTGGTGTCGATCGCGCGGACGGCGGTTTCCCCCTGCAGGCGGGAGAGCCGCTCGATGGTCAGGATGTTGGCGACGAAGACGCCGACGCCGACCGCGACGATCAGGTCTACGAAGACGGTCAGGGCCATCACGCCATACATAATGGTCATGGCGGAGCGGGAGACCCGGTGGGCGCGCTTGAGGAAGCTCCAGTCGAGGATGTCGACCCCCACCTTGACCGCGATCGCCGCGAGCACTGCCATCGGCACCCCTTCCAGATAGGGCGCGAAGACCAGCACGACGAGCAGGAGCAGCAGGGCCCGGAGGATCGCCGCCACCGGCGAGCCCGCGCCGACCTGAATGTTGACGACCGTCCCCATCGTCGCGCCTGCGCCGGGGAGACCTCCGAAAAGGCCGGAGACGCAGTTGCCGATGCCTTGGCCGATCAGCTCCCGGTTGGAATCGTGGTTCTTCCGGGTCAGGCTGTCCGCGACCATCGCCGTCAGAAGCGTGTCGATCGAGCCGAGCACGCCGAGGATCATGCCCTCGAAGAGGATGAGTGTCATCTCCTCGGCCGAGAAATAAGGAAGGCTGAACTGCGGGAGCCCCATCGGGATTTCGCCGATCCGCCGGATGCCGGTCTCGCCGAAAAACAAAAGCACGACGACCGTGCCGAGGACCAGAGCCAGCAGATGCGGCGGGCACCATTTGCGCCAGCCTTTGGGCATTAAGAACAGCACCGCCAGCGCGAAGGCGGCCAAGAGGCACTCGGTCCAGTCCAAGCCGCGCCAAAGCTCGGGAAGCGCGCGGACCACGCCGGTCGCCCCGCCCGAGGGCGCGGCCTGTCCGGTGAGCGGCCCCAGCTGCATCAGGATGAGCAGGATGCCGATGCCGGACATGAAACCGGAGATCACGCTGTAGGGCATCAGGGTGATGTAGCGGCCGAGCTTGAAGGCCCCGAGCAGGACTTGGGTGAAACCGGCCACGAGCACCACCGCGAAGGCCATGGCCAGGCCGTTCTCCGGATGGGCCGCGACCAGCGTGGTGACGACCGCGGTCATCACCACGGTCATCGGCCCGGTGGGTTCGGAGATCAACGTCCTCGTCCCGCCGAAGAGCGCCGCGAAGAGGCCGACCAAGACGGCCCCGTAGAGTCCGGCCTCTGCGCCCGCTCCGGAAGCGACGCCGAAGGCGAGCGCGAGCGGCAGGGAAATGACCGCCGTCGTCAGGCCGCCGAAAAGGTCGCCTTTCCAGCGGAGCTCCGCGAAGCGCTTGGCGCCGAAGGCCCGCACAGCCAAAGATTCCAATCGATTCATCCCGTTTACATAGCCCCGCCGTAGGCGCTGATCCAGCCCGATTCTGCCGGAGCGGTGGCGTTGGATGCGGTGGGGTGGAACCGCGAATGGACCTTGAAGTTCTGCTGGAACAAAGCCGCGCGCCCAAGACCGTGGAGGCGATCAAGTATGCTCTCGGGCAATGGGAGCCGCTGATGCGCTATCTCGAGGATCCGAAGGCTGACATCGATAACAACC
>Ga0208112_100505_pt1:27500-30753 | contig 30753 bp, 22 predicted proteins | sample HotLakConsoUCCLE_FD_184736 | JGI IMG/M metagenome (GOLD analysis project Ga0208112, IMG submission 184736) | Hypersaline microbial mat communities from Hot Lake, Washington, USA - Hot Lake Consortium UCC-LE (SPAdes) (version 2) ... | reverse complement strand
GCCGCAGAAACCCCGAGCCAAGTCCTTCAACCAGAAAAGCCCATCGATCACAGCGCGGTGAAACAGACGCCAGCGGTGCCGCACGCCCGCTCTACGCCGCCGCACGCAGCAGTGGCGTCAAGCTCGCACCGAGAGGCGCCCAACCGCATCGCCGTGAATAAGAGAGGCTAGTGGTTGACCCCGTAGGTCGTCCCGCGCCGCGCCCGCCGCAGCGCCCGGGCCACGTCGCGCGGCAGGTCGAACAGCACCCGCTGGCGCGCGAAATCGATCGCCACCCGGTCGAAGATCTTGAGATGCTGCATCCCGAGCGAGATCACCGGCTCGTCCTTCAGCCCGAGCGCGGCGAAGGCCGGCGCATCGGCGAAGGTCAGCGGGACTCCCTTCAGCGACAGTCCCTCGATGGTGAGGTCGGACACCACCGCCAGTTCGCCGATGATGTCGACGCCGTTGACGTCGGTCGCGGTGACATCTTCCGAAAGCTTCGCCCGCAGCCGGTCGCGCAGGGCGTTGTTGGCGAGGCTCATCTGCGCACCGGTGTCGATGATGACGGTCGCGCGCACGCCCTCGACCATGGCATCGGTGAGCAGCAGCTGGCCGAGCCGGGGGCGCGCGCGCACGATGATCTCGAATCCCCCGCTCGAGCCGCGCTCCTCGCGCGTGTTCTCGAGCGCGATGGTCTCTTCGCGGAAATCGATCAGGACGCGGAAATCCTGCAGACTGTCGAGCCCGATGATCCCGTCGGCCCCGACATGCGCGCGCGCCAGCAGCGGTGCGGTGAGCCCGGTGACGGTGTGGCTGCCGACGGTGAGCGCGCCGACTTCGACCAGGTCGACCGCGCGGCGGCTCGCCATGCCGACGAGGATCGCGCTCCCCTGCGGCGGAAGGGCAAGGCCGATGTTGATCTCGTGGGTGAGCGCGGTCGCTTCGCTGCCGGTGTCGATCATGAAATCGAACGGGCCTGCCCCGTCGATCAGCACCGGCACGGTGAACCGGGCGAAGCGCTCCTCTTCCAATGCCAGCACTTCGGTCCCGGGTCCGGCGAGGTCGGGGCCGATCGGTCCCTGCTCGAACGGCGGCGGGGGCGGCAGGAGGCCCGGGCCGGTGGTCGATGTTCCCGCCGCCATTGCGGGGAAAGCGAGGCCGAGCGCCGCGGCAAGGCCCAGCGCTCCTGCAAGTCGTTGTCTCATTCCTGTCCCATTCCCGGCGCTGTCGGGGGTCGAGCCCCGACGGCCGTTGGAGAAAAGTCTAGCACGATCCGCCGCTTCGCCCAAATCGCAGCGCGGGTGGCGCGGGCGAGATTGGCATTGCGCGTGCTCCTGCTAAAGCATTGGCGATGCCCGATGCGAAGCCCGCCCGCCGGATCCAGGTCACCGTGCTCGCCCACAACGAGGAAGCGCGCATCGCCGCCTGCCTGGCGAGCCTGCCGGTGGACGAAGACGGGGTGACGGTGACCGTCGTGGTCAACGGATCGAGCGACCGCACCGCCGAAATCGTGCGCGCGCATGAAGGTGTCGATCTCGTCCTTTACGAAACGGGCGGCAAGGCGCGCAGCTGGAACCGCTTCGTGCTGGACGAGGCGCCGCCGGCCGACGTGTTCGTCTTCGTCGACGGGGATGCCGCGCTCGAGCCGGGCAGCGTCGATGCGCTCGCCCGGGGGCTTGCGGAAAACCCGCGGGCGAACGCGGTTTCCGGCCTGCCGATGAACGGCCGCCGCGTGGCCGCATACCGCCGCTCGATCGCGGCCGACAGCGGGCTGTTCGGCGATTGCTACGCGCTGTCGGGCGACTTCGTCGAGCGGATGCGGGCCGCCGGCATCCGCCTGCCGGAGGACATCATCGGCGAGGACGGGCTCGTCCGCGCGCTGGCCTGCACGGACCTCGGGCCGGAGAGCGAATGGGACAATGCCCGCGTCGTGCCGGTCGCCGCGGCGGGTTTCTGGTGCGAGCCCAACGCCTTCGACCGGCGCGGACTCGCGTTGCAGTCGGCGCGCATGGTCAATTACTCGGTGCGCCACTTCCAGAACCGGATCGTCAGCGAGATCATGCGCGGCCCCGGACCCCGCGCCCTCCCGCGCGAGCTCGCTGCGCTCTATTCCCGCTACCTCCCGCGCTTCCGCCCGCGGCTCAACCCGCTATGGTTTGCCTTCGATCGGCGGGCGCTGGCGCGGATGCGGCGGCGGATGGAGGAACGGCATCGGGCGCCGGGTCGGGCTGAACCGGACCCTCTTCGCGCGCGGCCCTGAGCATCGCCCAGCTGTCGCGCACGACCTGCGGCCAGACCAGCACCAGGGTTGCGAGATAGACCGCGCCGCCGACCGGCACGAGCACCGCGAGCCGCCACCAGGCCGCCAGTTCCGGCAGCGCCGCGCCCGCTCCCGCCACGCCGAGCGCCATCGCCGCGCTCGCCGCGACCGGCGGCAGCAGCGCGCGGGCGAGGTCGAGCGGGGCGAGGCCGACCGCCGGAAGCGTCAGGGCGAGCGTCGCGGCGAGCAGGGCGGGCGCGGCAACCCACCACGCCCAGGTCAGCCCCTCCGGCCCGAACTGCACGCCGACGAGGAAGCATCCCGCGAACAGCGCCGCGCCGAGGATCGAGGTCGCAAGATAGATGCGCGGCCGCCCCATCGCGTTCGTCGCCGGGCTGCACACGATGTGGAGCGCAAAGAGCGGCATGACGATCGCGAGGTTCTGCAGCAGCGGCGCCATGCCCAGCCACTTCTCGCCGAAAACGGTCGCCACCGTTTCTTGCGCGGTCAGGGCAAGGCCGACGTAAAGCGGGAAGACCACCAGCGCGACCGTGCGCTGCACGCGCAGGAAATAGGGGCCGAGCCCCTTTCCCGCCTGGTGCAGTTCGGCATAGGCGGGAAAGGCGACTTCGTTGATCGGCGGCAGGAACCGGCCCGACACGATCAGCGCGACGAACAGCGCCTCGGAATAGAGCCCGAGCTGGTAGGTGCCGAAGCTGCGCCCCGCGATGAACACGTCGCTCTGGCTCTGGATGATCCAGAAGAACTGGCACAGCGTCAGCGCTCCGCCAAAGGTGATGATCGCACGCGCGCCGCGGAAATCGAAGCTCGGGATGGTGTAGACCGGCGCCGCGATGCTGAGCGCGAGCGCGCGCGCGGCGAAGGCGAGGATCGGGGCATAGACCAGCGCCCACACGCCCTGGCCCATCCATGCGAGGAGGAGCGCGACGCTCGCCCCGGTGACCGCACCCGCCATGTTCGCGAGCGCCTGGGGCCGGAACCTGAGCCGGC
>Ga0208112_100505_pt1:0-25000 | contig 30753 bp, 22 predicted proteins | sample HotLakConsoUCCLE_FD_184736 | JGI IMG/M metagenome (GOLD analysis project Ga0208112, IMG submission 184736) | Hypersaline microbial mat communities from Hot Lake, Washington, USA - Hot Lake Consortium UCC-LE (SPAdes) (version 2) ... | reverse complement strand
GCTAACCGCAAGGAGGCAGCTGACCACGGTGGGTTCAGCGACTGGGGTGAAGTCGTAACAAGGTAGCCGTAGGGGAACCTGCGGCTGGATCACCTCCTTTCTAAGGATCATCGCGAAAGCGCCGGCGCCTGCCGTCGGAAGTGCTTCGCGGTTTCCAAGGAACATTGCCGTCGTCCTCATGTCCTTTCATCAATCAGATGCAGCGCCGCCTGCCCGCAAGGGAGCGCGCTGCTTGCCTGAGCCGGCGCACGCCCCTCGCGGCTGCCTCGAAAGAGGTTCGGCCGGACGCGGTGGTGTGGGCCTGTAGCTCAGTTGGTTAGAGCGCACCCCTGATAAGGGTGAGGTCAGAAGTTCAAATCTTCTCAGGCCCACCATTGCCCTCAGGGGCCTTAGCTCAGCTGGGAGAGCACCTGCTTTGCAAGCAGGGGGTCATCGGTTCGATCCCGATAGGCTCCACCAGGCAAGCATCTGATGATGAAACGAAAACAGATCCCGTCTTCGGACGGGTCAGGCGGATTTGCCGCCGTTCTTTGACATTGTGAATGGGTTTTTAAATCGATGCCGTGGCGGTATCGTCGTGAAGGTCGGGGCCTTGTGGCTCGCGGTCCGACGCGATCGATATCATCACAAATCAATCAAATTGATTATCTGGCTGAGATAATTCTCCCACCATCTTCAAGCGTTCGGGCTTTTATGCAGGCCTGTCGTTGATGGTGTGGATTCTCAAGCGTGAGGTAAGAGCATTTGGTGGATGCCTTGGCATGTACAGGCGATGAAGGACGTGGCACGCTGCGATAAGCGTCGGGGAGTTGTGAGCAAACTTTGATCCGGCGATTTCCGAATGGGGAAACCCACCTTCACCATTTCTTATCGGTCATCACTCGTGATGGTCGGTGAGAGGTGGATAAGGTATCACCGAGCTGAATATATAGGCTTGGTGAAGCGAACCCGGGGAACTGAAACATCTCAGTACCCGGAGGAAAAGACATCAACCGAGATTCCCGTAGTAGTGGCGAGCGAACCGGGACCAGGCCAGTGCCTTCATTTCAACTAGCAGAACACTCTGGAAAGTGTGGCCATAGCGGGTGACAGCCCCGTATGCGAAAGTGATGATGAAGGCCTCGAGTAGGGCGGGACACGTGAAATCCTGTCTGAACATGGGGGGACCACCCTCCAAGCCTAAATACTCGTACATGACCGATAGCGAACACAGTACCGTGAGGGAAAGGTGAAAAGCACCCCGATTAGGGGAGTGAAACAGTACCTGAAACCGAATGCTTACAATCAGTTGGAGCCCCATAGGGGGTGACAGCGTACCTCTTGCATAATGGGTCAGTGACTTAATCTAGCATGCGAGCTTAAGCCGTTAGGTGTAGGCGAAGCGAAAGCGAGTCTGAATAGGGCGACCGAGTATGTTGGATTAGACCCGAACCCCGGCGATCTAGGCATGAGCAGGCTGAAGGTGCGGTAACACGCACTGGAGGGCCGAACCGTTGCATGTTGAAAAATGCTCGGATGACTTGTGTTTAGGGGTGAAAGGCCAATCAAGCCGGGAAATAGCTGGTTCTCCGCGAAATCTATTGAGGTAGAGCGTCAGATGTATGCCGATGGGGGTAGAGCACTGGATGGGCTAGGGCTGCGCGAGCGGTACCAAACCTAACCAAACTCCGAATACCATCGAGTCTTGTCTGGCAGACAGACGGCGGGTGCTAAGGTCCGTCGTCAAAAGGGAAACAGCCCTAACCTACAGCTAAGGTCCCCAAGTCGTATCTAAGTGGGAAAGCATGTGGGAAGCCCAAAACAACCAGGAGGTTGGCTTAGAAGCAGCCATCCTTTAAAGAAAGCGTAACAGCTCACTGGTCTAAATAAGGCTTCCTGCGGCGAAGATGTAACGGGGCTAAAGATACGCACCGAAGCTTAGGGTTGCAGTTTACTGCAGCGGTAGCGGAGCGTTCCGTAAGTGGATGAAGGAGAAGGGTAACCGACTCTGGACATATCGGAAGTGCGAATGCTGACATGAGTAGCGACAAAGAGGGTGAGATGCCCTCTCGCCGAAAGACCAAGGGTTCCTGCGCAACGCTAATCGGCGCAGGGTGAGCCGGCCCCTAAGACGAGCCCGAAGGGGGTAGTCGATGGGAACCACGTTAATATTCGTGGGCCTGGAGATGTGTGACGGATTGCGGAAGTTGTGTGTCCTTATTGGATTGGGCATGCAGCCAAGTCGTCCCGGGAAATAGCCTCTCCATATAGACCGTACCCGAAACCGACACAGGTGGTCAGGTAGAGTATACCAAGGCGCTTGAGAGAAGTATCCTGAAGGAACTCGGCAAATTGCCTCCGTACCTTCGGAAGAAGGAGGCCCCGTCTCGAGGCAACTCTTGACGGGGGGCACAGGCCAGGGGGTAGCGACTGTTTATCAAAAACACAGGACTCTGCTAAGTCGGCTTCAAGACGACGTATAGGGTCTGACGCCTGCCCGGTGCTGGAAGGTTAAGAGGAGGAGTGCAAGCTCCGAATTGAAGCCCCAGTAAACGGCGGCCGTAACTATAACGGTCCTAAGGTAGCGAAATTCCTTGTCGGGTAAGTTCCGACCTGCACGAATGGCGTAACGACTTCCCCACTGTCTCCAGGATATGCTCAGCGAAATTGAATTCTCCGTGAAGATGCGGAGTACCCGCGGTTAGACGGAAAGACCCCGTGCACCTTTACTGCAGCTTCAGAGTGGCATTAGGAAAGAGTTGTGTAGCATAGGTGGGAGGCTTTGAAGCGACGGCGCCAGCTGTCGTGGAGCCATAGGTGAAATACCACCCTGCTGTTTTCTGATGTCTAACCAGCTACCGTTATCCGGTAGTGGGACCCTCTGTGGCGGGTAGTTTGACTGGGGCGGTCGCCTCCTAAAGAGTAACGGAGGCGCGCGATGGTAGGCTCAGGACGGTTGGAAACCGTCTGCGAGAGTGCAATGGCATAAGCCTGCCTGACTGCGAGACTGACAAGTCGAGCAGAGACGAAAGTCGGTCATAGTGATCCGGTGGTCCCTCGTGGAAGGGCCATCGCTCAACGGATAAAAGGTACGCCGGGGATAACAGGCTGATGATTCCCAAGAGCTCATATCGACGGAATCGTTTGGCACCTCGATGTCGGCTCATCACATCCTGGGGCTGGAGCAGGTCCCAAGGGTTTGGCTGTTCGCCAATTAAAGTGGTACGTGAGCTGGGTTCAGAACGTCGCGAGACAGTTTGGTCCCTATCTGCCGTGGGCGTCGATACTTGAAAGGAGTTGCCCCTAGTACGAGAGGACCGGGGTGAACGTGCCTCTGGTGTACCTGTCATCCTGCCAAGGGTGCCGCAGGGTAGCTATGCACGGACGGGATAACCGCTGAAAGCATCTAAGCGGGAAGCCTCCCTTGAGATTAGGTATCTTCGAACCGTCATAGACCATGACGTTGATAGGCCGGGTGTGGAAGCGCAGTAATGTGTGGAGCTAACCGGTCCTAATAGTTCTGATCGCGCTTGAGAATTCGCACTGTCAACGAGAGGCCTGCAATGGCCGCTCGCCGATGACGAGAATTGTCGAGGCCAGATACGCCCTTTGCACCAGGCTTGCCGGATTGACGGCGGGCCCATCGATTTAGACCCGCGCTTCGCCGGCTTCATTGCTTGGTGGCCATAGCGTCCGTGACCCACCCGATCCCATCTCGAACTCGGCCGTGAAACCGGACTGCGCCGATGGTACTGTGTCCTAAGGCACGGAAGAGTAGGTCGCCGCCAGGCATTGCAGCCGGCGAGCGCGCGGGAAACCCATTCGCAAGTCAAAGGGCTGGCCTTCGGGTCGGCCCTTTTGGCGTCTCTGGGCACGTGCCCGTTGATGCCGCCTCTCCGGGGTCATGGCCCGGAGGGTCAGACCTCCAGGGTAAATGCCTTGGGCAGGCCATCCGCAGCGATGCGACGAAACGTCGCATACTGGGATCGGCGACACAAATGCTGACGCGGGATGGAGCAGTCCGGTAGCTCGTCAGGCTCATAACCTGAAGGTCGTTGGTTCAAATCCAACTCCCGCAACCAGCGCGCATCTTGACACCTGAACACTCGGGCGAACCGGCTGTTTCCGGTCGGACGCTTGCGTGCCGGGGTGTGCCTTGCCGTCCTCACGGTGAAGGCGCTCTCCCTGCTCGAAGGAGGCCGTGCCGACAGGACCCGTTGCATCGTCGCGATCAACGTCGACCTTCGGCCCTGCGGCTGCGAGCCGAGGAGTTGCCTCTCCGGCGACAAAGACCGGACGCCCCGGTATCGTCGCGCACCTTCGCCCACCTTCGCACGCGGCTTGCCCGGCATGGCCGGCGCCCGCAACCTGCACGATAATCGATGAAATGGCGGGACACGCTTTCCGCACCCCCACGCGCCCATTCTCCCGCCTTCCCGCGATTCTCCGGGTCAGGCAGCGAACCCGCTGCGTCGAAAGCCGCGCTAGAGCTCGAAGCCCCAGCGCCGGTAATCCGCACGGATCCGCGGGCTGCGGGCGAGAGCGGCGGCGATGTCGTCTTCGGCGTCGTCCCGCCCCATCGCCCGCCGGATCAGCCCGCGCAGCAGCAGCGTTTCGGTCTGGTCCGGCGATAGGTCGAGCGCCGTCTCGGCATCGGCCAGCGCCTCGTCCAAGCGGCCGTTGCGAAGGAAGATCAGCGCCCGGCTGTCGAGCGCCATGGCCGTGTTCGCGCTGTTCTCGACCGCCCGCGTGCAGGTCGGCAGGGCGTCCGCGATCTCGACCTGCCAGGTTCCCATGTACCAGCACTTGGCGTTGAGCACCGACCCGTCGTTCGGCGTATCGAGCAGCAATTCCGCGAACCGGTCGAGCCCGGCGAGCCCGTCGCCTTCCAGCGCCTCGACATCGGCGAGGGCATAGGCGAGCAGGCGCTGGACCTCCTCGTCGCCGTCTACCTCGGCCAGCAGGTCGCGCGCCTCGTCGGTCCGGCCGAGCTCGGTCAGCGTCCGGGCGAGCGCGAGCGCGCGTTCCGGCGTGGGGTCGAGCAGCCAGGCTTCCTCGAGATCCGCCGCCGCGCTTTCCGGGTCGCGCAGTTCGGCATGGACGAAGGCCCGGTCCTGGAACAGCTTCGCGGTCGCCTCTATATCGATCGCCGCGTCCATGTCGGCGAGCGCGCCTTCGAAATCATAGGTGATGAACCGGAAATTCGCGCGGCGCAGCAGCGGGTCGGTGTCGTCGGGCTGCTCCGCGATCATCCGGGCGAACATGGCCTCGATCCCGGCCAGCTCGCTGCGGTCCCCGCCGCCCGCGAACCGCCAGCGCCGCGGCATGTCCTCTGGCACGATCACCTTGAGCTTTTCCCGCGCGAGGCCGAGCGCCTTGCGGCGTTCGACGCGAATATCCTCGGGCGCGATCTCGCCGCCGAGGCTGGTCTGCTTTTCCGACACGACCAGTTCGCCGTCCCCCAGCTTCACCTCACGTTCGAACCGCTGGTTCGCGACCGTCACGTCGAGCTCCCGCTCGCCGCGGATCTCGAACGCGCCGCGCGTCTCGGGCAGGGTGATGCGATAGGTCCCGAGCGAGGCCCCCGGCGGCGGGACGCTCGCCGGAAGGTCGCGCCACGCGCGGCGCGAGCGGTCGGGGCGGAAACGGAACGAGCCCGAGGCGAGGCGCGGCTCGATCTGGCCGACCGATCCGTCATAGCTGACGAGGCTCGGGAACAGCGCCTCGACGATCACCGTCGCCTCGCTGTCGTCCGCGCCCGGTTCGATCCGCAGGTCGACGACGCCCACATTGCTGCCGGCGAAACTCGCGATCCGCGTGCCGAGCGCCCGCCGGTTGTCGTCGGTCAGCTTTTCCGCCGAAGCGTTCATCTGCGCCGCCGCCGGGCCGAGCAGCGTCATCGTGATCGTCCCGGGCATGGGCAGGTCCCCGCCGAGGCGCGCGTCGAGCGCGAATTCGAGCGTCGCGTCGGCAACGCGCGGCACGTCCTGCACGATCTCTTCCAGCTGCGCGCCTTCGGGCCGGATCGGCAGCGCGTAGAGGAAGGGCGGGACATTGCCCGCGATCGCGGCATTGGCGCCGATCCCGGTCCCGTCGAGATAGTAGCGTTTTCCATCTATCGTGGCGCGGACCAGCACGTGATCGAACGCGCCGGGCAGGGGGAGCGAGCTTTCGACCACCGCGCCGCGCGAAATCGAGGCAAGAACCGGTTCGGCCGCGATCCCGAGTTCATCGAGAAGGGCGAGCAGGATGAGCGTCTTGGCCTTGCAGTCGCCGTATTTCCTCTCCCACGTCGTCGCCACGTCCTGCGGGATGTAATTGCCCCCGTCGAGCCCGTTCATGAGGTAGCGGATATCCTCCTGCACGAGCTTGAGCGCGGCGACCGCCCGGCCGAGTTCGTCGCTTTCGTCCCGGCGGATCGCCTCGATCCTCGCCGAAAGGTCGTCGAGCCCGGCGAGCGCGCCCTCGACCCGGTACAAGGGGGCCATCACGCTCGAAACCTCGCTCCAGCCGGCGAAGGTGCCGAGCTGGAGGATCGGCGGCTGGCGATAGCGCACCGGCGCGTCGGCGGGATATTCCTCGGCCTCGGGCAGGGGCAGCCTCACGTCGAGCCGGGCGAAGCCTTCCCGCCGCTCCACCGGCGGCAGGTCGAAATCCGGCCCGGCGCGGTATTCGACCGGCAGGCCGTCCTCCCACGAGACCAGCACCCGGCCGAAGTCGGCGAACTTGTTCGGCTCGCGCCAGAGCATGGTCTGGGACTGCACCTCCTCGCCCAGCGCCTGATCGGAATTGGTCACCGAAGAGCGCACGCGCAGCTCGTCGCCGACCTGCAGGCCTGGGACGGACAGGGTCGCGGTGAGCGAGCCGTCGAGGATCTGCTGTTCGAGCATCTGTTCGCGCCGCAGGACCTCCATCTCCTCGCCCGCGGCGATCACGTCGATCGTCTCGCCATCGCGCAGGATGGCGATTTCATGAATGATGAGATCGCCCTTGTCGGGCAGCCATTCGGCGGTGATCGTGCCGATCCGCGTCATCTCCTGGAGCGAGGAAACGCGGTAGACATTGTCGAAATATTCCCAGAGGCGGCCGCTCTCTATGCGGACCTGCTTGTCCTGCACCACCATGGCATTCGCGGGGTCGCGTTCCACCTCGTCGAGATCGACCGGTTCGACCCAGTCGGGCGCGGGGGCGTAGACCACCTCGTCCCCGGCCAGCGCGGGCGCGGCGAGCGCGAGCCCGCTCGACGCGGCGAGCGCGCCCTTCAGCGCCGCGAGGGAACTGCGTTTGGGGAACGTGTCGGTGCGGGGCCGCGCGATTGCCAAGAAGTGTCCTTTCCCTGCCTGCCGGGCGCCCTGTCGATGGCCGCGCCCGGTCCGTCGCGATTGTTTCACGATCGCCGGAATGTCACGTCTTTTCTTGCACTTTGCCGGTGGCCACGGCTCGCGCGATCAGGCCTCGCGCACGCGGGCGAGGAAGGCGCGGACCTGTTCGTTGAGCGTCGAGGCCTGTCTTTCGAGGCTGGTCGCGCTCGAGAGCACCTGGCTCGCCGCCGCGCCGGTCGAAAGCGACAGGGCGCGCACGTCCTCGATATTGCCGGCGACCTTCTCGGTCCCGCGGGCGGCGAGGTCGATGCTGCGCGCAAGGTCCTGTCCGGCGACCGATTGCTGGTCGACCGCGCTGGCAATCGAGACGGCGGTGGCTTCGAGTTCGCGCACCTGGCCCGCAATCGAACGCAGGGCCGAAACGCTTGCCCCGGTCGTGTCCTGCATCGCGCGGATCTGTTCGGCGACCTGTTCGGTCGCGCGGCTGGTCTGCATGGCGAGCTCCTTGACCTCGCTCGCCACCACGGCAAACCCGCGCCCGGCCTCGCCCCCGCGCGCTGCCTCGATCGAGGCGTTCAGGGCGAGGAGGTTGGTGCGCTGGGCGATGGTCTGGATCAGCTCGACGATCTGGCCGACCTGTTCGGCCGAGCTCGACAGCGCGGAAATGGTCGTGTCCGCCTCGGTCGTGGCGTCCGCCGCAAGCCGGGCGAGTTCGGAGGAGGAGGTCGCCTGGCGGCTGATTTCTTCGATCGAGAGGGCGAATTCGTCGCTCGCCGCGGCGGCCGCGGTCGCACCGGTGTTGGCTTCTTCCATGTTGGCCGCGAGGTCGGTCGAGCGCGCGCTCGCCTCCTCGGCGGTCTCGGCCATGCGCGCGGCGGTGGTCTGCAGCTCGCTCGACGCGCTGGCGACGCCGGTGACGACTTCGCCGACGGTGCGCTCGAACTGCTTGGCGACTTCCGCGAGCAGGGCGGCCTTGCGCTGTTCGGCCTCCTCGCGTTCGCGGGCGCGTTCCTGCTGGAGGCGGACTTCCTCGTCGGCGCGTTCGGCGCGTTCGCGTGCCCACAGCTCCATCTGGCGGCTGGCACGCTTGAACTTGCCGAGCGCGCGGAGCATTTCGCCGATCTCGTCGCGGCGCTCGGCGCCCTCGATCTCGAAGCGGCGGTCCCCCTTCGCGAGGCGCGACATGCCGTGGGTGATCTCGGTGATCTTGCGCGAGAAATCGCGCGAGAGATAGGCGAGGCCGAACAGCAGCACGACCGCCGCGAACATGCCGAGCGTGGCGACGATGCCGATCATGCTGAAGAAATAGTCGATCCCCGTGCGTTGCAGGTTCTGGCCGTATTCCTCGATGTCGCCGGCGAATTCGCGCGAGGCGTCGAACAGCGCATCGCCCTTGTCCGAGATTTCATAGGCGAGCGCGATCGCGCGTTCGCTGCGCCCCTCGCTGCCGAGCACGGCGACGGTGCGCTCGAAGGTGCGGTTGTAATCGACGATGTCCTCGCGGATCGCGTCGGCTTCGCCCTCGATCGAGGGGGCGTGCTCGGCGAGGACGGCCTCGATCGCATCGACCTGCGCGATCGCGGCCTCGTAGCTTTCGCGCTGGCGGACCAGCATTTCGGGTTCGGATTCGAACAGGAAGCGGGCGGTGTTGTAGCGCAGTTCGCCGGTGGTGCTGCGAAGCTCGGTCGAGGCGATGACGGCGTTCTGGACCTCGGCCGAGGTGTTGTAGCGGAACCACAATTCGGTAAGCCCCGCGCCCAGCACCAGCGCCATCGCGAAACCGGCGGCGAAGAAGGTGCCGAAGACGGAGTGGATCTTGGCCGACAGGCTGAGGTTGCGGAACCAGCCGATTCGTTCGAGCAGGGTGCGGCGCGGCGCGCGGGCCGTGCCCGCCGCATCGGTGTCGGCGAGCAGGTCCTCGTCGAACACGTCGTCCTCGCCGTCGAGGAATGCGGGATCGAGCCGGTCGGGCACCGCCTTCTCCTCGCGCTGCTCCTGCAAAGACATCATGTTCATGGCGCTTCCCCAAAGCCCGTGGCGGTCCCCCCGAGGGGCGCGACTACGTGCAATTCCTAAAGGAAAACCCTTTCCAAAACCTTGTCCCCGCAACGTGCCGCGCGATCACGGGGTCAGCCGGCGCGCACCTTGACGAGGAAGGAATTGACCTGTGCGCGCAGGGTGGAAGCCTGTTCCTCGAGGCTGGTCGCGCTCGAAAGCACCTGGCTCGCGGCCGATCCGGTGGACAGCGCGAGGTCGCGCACGTCCTCGATATGGCCGGCGACCTTCTCGGTCCCGCGGGCGGCAAGGTCGATGCTGCGCGCGAGGTCCTGTCCCGCGACCGATTGCTGGTCGACCGCGGTGGCGATGGAAACCGCCGTGCTTTCGAGCTCCTGCACCTGCGTGGCGATCGCGCGCAGGGCCGAAACGCTCGCCCCGGTCGTGTCCTGCATGGCGCGGATCTGTTCGGCGACCTGTTCGGTCGCGCGGCTGGTCTGCATGGCGAGCTCCTTGACCTCGCTTGCGACCACCGCGAAGCCACGTCCGGCCTCGCCTCCGCGGGCCGCCTCGATGCTCGCGTTCAGGGCGAGCAGGTTGGTGCGCTGGGCGATGGTCTGGATCAGTTCGACGATCTGGCCGACCTGCTGCGCGCTGTCGGCCAGCGCGGAAATGGTCGCGTCCGCCTCGGTCGCGGAATTCGTGGCCTGCCGCGCGAGTTCGGCGCTGGAGGCAGCCTGGCGGCTGATCTCGCCGATCGACATGGCGAATTCGTCGCTCGCGGCGGCGGCCGCGGTCGCGCCGGCATTGGCTTCCTCCATCGACACGGCGACCTCGCTCGTGCGGCGGCTGGTCTCCTCGGCGGTGGTGGCCATCTCGCGCGAGGTCGATTGCAGCTGGGTCGAAGCGGCGGCGACCCCGCTCACCACGTCTCCCACGGTGCGTTCGAACTGGTCCGCGATGTCGCGCAGCACCCGCTCGCGTTCGAGCCGCGCCTCCTCCTGCTGGAGCTGGAGCCGGGCCTGTTCGTCGAGTTCCTGCTTCGCCCGCTCGGCCCGTTCGCGGCTCAGCTTCTCGAGCCGCTTGCCCGCGCGGTGGAAGATCTCGAGCGCGCGCGCCATCTCGCCGATCTCGTCGCGGCGGTCCTTGGCGGGGATGGACACGTCCTGGTCGCCGCGCGCGAGCTTGGTCATCTGTTCGGTGATGTGCTTGAGCGTGCCGCCGATATTGTGGTCGAAATAGCGCTGAACCGCCAGCGTCAGCACGGTGAGGACGCCGGCGAGCGCAAGGACGATGAAGAACAGCGAGGACAAGAGCGCCGCGCCCGAATCCGACATCGCGTCGGCATCCACTCCGAGCAGCGCGGCCATCCCGGCCGCTTCCTCGAGCACCAGCCCGCCGGTCGCGGTGACTTCGGTGGCGCGGCTCGCCCGGCGGGCGTCGTTCGCGACGGAGCCGAGCGAGCCGAGCTGGCGGCGGAAATCGGCGATGCCTTCCTCGACCAGCGCGAGTTTCTCGAACGCGGCGGGATTGCTGTCGCGGACCATTTCGCGCAAGTCCCCGGCTTTCTTGTCGGCATCGGCAAGGCGGCGCAGCGCGGCCTCGCCGCGGTCGGCCTCGCCCCGGGCGACGAGCATTTCGGTGTGGCGCTGCGCTTCGGACAGGTCGACCACCAGGCGTTCGGCCGCGATCGCGTGGTCGTGGATCGTGTTGATGCTTTCGGCCCGGTCGCTGAGGCGCATGAAGCCGAACACGATGAACACGCCCGCGATCAGCGCGAAGCCGAGGTTGACGAAGAAGAACAGCGAGATCTTGCGCCCGATCGAAAGCGCGCCGAACCATGCCGGGAGACCGGACAGGACCGGGCCGGCACCGCGGCGCCTTTCGGCCCCCGATCGTTCGGCTGCGAGATCGACTGCGAGTTCCTGGAGCGCGCTCATGCCGCGTTACCACCCTTTGCTGCTGTGATGCCCGTCGAGGCGTTCTGCGTTCCGACCAGCCGGTCGATTTCATGGGCCGGCATGGCCCTGTAATAGAGCCAGCCCTGGATCTGGTCGCACCCGGCGGCCCGGGCGAGGTCGGCCTGGGGTTCGGTCTCGACCCCCTCCGCCGTCACCCCCATGCCGAGCGCGCGGGCAACCGCGATGCTCGAAAGCATCATCGCCCGGCTGCCCTCGTCCTCGCCCGCCTTCACCACGAGGCTGCGGTCGAGCTTCAGTTTCTCGAACCGGAACTGGCGCAGGAAGCCGATCGAGGCATAGCCGGTGCCGAAATCGTCGAGGCTGATGTGCACACCGAAGCCGCGGATCACGTCGAGCGTGCGCTCGGCGACAACGGGATCGAGCACGAGGCAGGTCTCGGTCACCTCGAGTTCCAGCCGGTGCGGCGGAAAGCCGGTTTCCTCGAGTATCTCGCCGAGCTTGATCGGGAATTCGGGATTGCGCAGCTGGGCCGCGGAAATGTTCACCGACAAGGTGATCTCGTCCCAGCCCAGGGCATCCGTCACCGCCTGGCGCAGGACCCACAGGCCGATCGGGTTGATGAGGCCGGATTCCTCGGCCACCGGGATGAAGGTATTCGGACCGATCACGGGGCCGGTCGTGCGGTTCCAGCGCAGCAGCGATTCCACGGCCACGATCCGTCCGTCGCGCGCCGAAACGAGCGGCTGGTAGGCGAGCTCGAATTCCTCCGCGAGCAGCGCGCGGTGGAGGTCGTCCTCGATCTCGCGCACCGCCTCGCGGTGCTGGTCGAAGGCGCGGTTGAACCAGGTGCAGCGCATCTTGCCGCCGCGCTTCGATGCCGACATCGCAACATCCGCGCGGCGCAGCATCTCCGACGACTCGAGACGTTCCCCGGGCGCGGAGCGGGCGAGGCCGATGCTCGCCCCGACCGAGATCTGCCGCCGCGCCGCAGGCCCTTCGGAAGGCCCGCCGAACGGGAAATCGAGCGTGATCGGGCTCGCCAGCGTTTCGAGCAGGCCGCGGCAGATGCCTTCGAGGATGGTGCCCGCGACCCGGCCGCGCATCAGGGCCGCGAATTCGTCGCCGCCCAGCCGGTAGCAGGTCGCCTCGCGCCCGCAGGCCCGCATCAGCGCGGCGGCGCATTGCCGGATCAGCTCGTCGCCGACCGCGTGGCCGTAATGATCGTTGACTTCCTTGAAGCTGTCGAGATCGATCAGCGCGAGTGCGACTTCCTCGTCCCCGCGCGCGGATTGCTCGATGTCGCGCAGCAGCGCGCGGCGATTGGCAAGGCCGGTCAGGCTGTCGGTGAAGGAGAGCGATTCGAGCTCGCGGACATTGGCGATCCCCGTGCTGCCGAGCAGGACCAGCGTCGCGGCATAGACCAGGAGACCGGAAACGAGCAGCGAACCGCCGCCCAGGAACTCGATCCGGTCGCTCGCGATGACGACCATGGTGATGAGCCCGAACACCAGGCTCAACACCGCCAAGGGGACGAGAACGAGGCCCGCCGGGGTCAGTCGCAGGGGTTTGCTCTTCACAGGCACTGGTTCATCCCCGTCAGGCCTTCGTGTCCGCGGCCCGATCTCGCCGGGGCACGGGGAATTTCCTAGAAGCCAAGGGCTAAGGAAGCGTAAACCATGCTGCCTCAGCCCGGCGAAACCACCCAGCCCGTGCGGGATGTCGCGGCCGGGCCGGGGCAGTCGGCACGCGAGGCGGGCAGGGCGGGGCGGTAGATGCTCGCCCGGCGGTCGGCGGGGACGAAGGCCTCGGTCTGGCCGACCACGGTTTCGCCCGCGCCGAGCATCAGGAACCCGTCCGGGGCCAGCGCGCCCGCAAGCCGCGCGAAGGCGCGGCGGCGCGTCGCCTGGTCGAAATAGAGCAGCACGTTGCGGCATAGGATGAGATCGACCGGCTGGCGCAGCGGCGGCTCCGACAGGATGTTGTGCTGCTGGAAGCGGGTGATGCGGCGCACCTCCTCGTGGATCTGCCAGCCCGCCGGCGTTTCCTCGAAATGGCGCAGCATCTGGGCGACGCCGAGCCCGCGCTGGATCTCGAACTGGCTGAACAGGCCGGTGCGCGCGGCGCCGATCGCCTTGTGCGAGACATCCGTGCCGAGGATGTCGATGGTCCACCCCGCCCAGCGTTCCTTCTGTTCGGCGAACAGCATGGCGAGCGAGAGGACTTCCTGCCCGGTCGAGCAGCCCGCCGACCAGATCGTCAGCCGCCGTGTCTCGCGGCGCCGCTCGGCGAGCAGGGGGAGGATGTCGGCCGGCAGCTGGTCAAAGGTCGCCTTGTCGCGGAAGAAATAGGTCTCGTTGTTGAGCAGCGCCTCGACCACTTCGGTCGCGAGGTCGCGGTCGGAGGACCGGCGGCGCGGTTCGTCGAGCAGGCAGACGAGCTGGTCGACATTGCTGATGCCGTATTCGCGGAACACGCCGGCAAGCGCGCTCGCGACGCGCCAGCGGCGGCTTTCGGTGAGCTGCTGGCCGGTGCGTTCGGCAAGCAGGTCGGCGACGATCTGGTGCGAGGCCCTGCTGGAATCGATCATGCGTCCGCCGTGTCCCGGCCTAGCGGGCAAGCGTGGCGGGAACCAGGCCCATGATTGCCTCGGCCAGCGTCTCGGGCGGGGCGATGAGAGTCGCAAGATCGGCCTTGGCGACCGCGCCGGGCATACCCCACACCGCGCTCGTTTCGGCATCCTGCGCGAAGATCGTGCCCCCGGCGCGGTGCAGCGCGGCGGCGCCCTCGGCCCCGTCGCGGCCCATCCCCGAGAGGATCACGCCGAGCGCGCGGCCGTCGCAGGCCTCGGCAAGGCTGGCGAGCATCGGGTCGACCGAGGGCAGGCAGCCGCTCGGCATGGGCTCGCCGCAGACGCGCGCGACGAGGTCTTCGCCGCGCCGTTCGACGACCATGTGGCCGTGGCCGGTGGCGACGGCGATCTCGCCCGGGCGGATCGGCGTGCCGTCCTCGGCGATGAGGGCGCGGCGCCCGCTCGCGACCTCGATCTGGCGGGCGAAGACCGGCATGAAGGAGGAGGGCAGGTGCTGCGTGACGCAGATCGGCAGGTCGAATTCCGCCGTCAGGCCGCGCAGCATCAGGTTGAGCGCGTGGATGCCCCCGGTCGAGGCGCCCACGGCAAGCACTTCGGGCCGCTTAGCGCGCAGCAGGCGCTCGCCCTTGGGCAGGCCGCCGCCAGTGCCCGCCGCGGGGCGCACGAGCGCCTCCTCGAGCGCGATCGCTTCGGCCGCGCTGCCGCCCAGCGCGCGGATCTTGGCGAGGAGCTGGTTGCGGTAATCCTCGTTGAAACCGCCCGGGCGCGGCTTGAGCATGGTGTCGGCCGCGCCGGTCGAAAGCGCGGCAAGCGTGTGCTCGGCCCCGTCCTGCGTGAGCGAGGAGACCACCAGCACCTGCACGCCGTCGGCGGTCGCGAGGATCCGGGGCAGTGCCTCGAGCCCGCCCATGCCGGGCATTTCGAGGTCGAGCAGGACCACGTCGGCGGGCGTGCTTTCGAGCTGGACGATCGCGCGTTCGGCGCTGCTCGCGGTGCCGGTGACGACCATCGAGCGGTCGCTTTCCACCATCCGCTTGAAGATCGTGCGCACGGTAAGCGAATCATCGACGATCATCACCCGGATCGCGCCGCGCATCTCGGCGGTGCGCGCGGGAGCCTTGCGATCACCCGGTTTCGGCACCCGGTTCATGCAAAGCCGACCAGCTGGAGCTTGATCTGGAGCGTTTCGTGATCGAACGGCTTCATCACGTATTCGTCCGCCCCGGCCGAAATCGCCTCGCGGATGTGGGCAACGTCGTTCTCGGTGGTGCAGAACACGACCTTGGGCGCATCGCCGCCGGGGCGCTGGCGCAGCCGGGTGATGAACTCGATGCCGGTCATCACCGGCATGTTCCAGTCGAGCAGGATCACGTCGGGCATCGCCGCCTCGCAGGCCTCGAGCCCTTCCTTGCCGTTTTCCGCCTCGCTCACGGTGAAACCGAGCGTCTCGAGGATGTGCCGCGACACCTTACGGATCACCCGCGAATCATCGACGATCAGGCACGTTTTCATGGGACCCCCGGTCGTGGTTTCGTCAGGCGAGCGTAAGGACAAGAGGTAAGTTTTGGATTAAGCCGCTGCACCGAAAGGCTCTTGCCCGCCGGCCGGGCCCGCGATCAGGGCGGGCAGGTCGAGCAGGAGGGCGGGGCCGATCGCGGTCTCGATCATGCCGGTCGCGACGCGCGACCATTCGGGGCCGAACCCGCCGGGGACCTGCCCCGCGTCGGCCGAACCCGTGGTGATGTCGACGATCGCATCGACCCTGAGGGCATAGGAATGGCCCGCCACGGCGACCACCGCGGCGCGGTGATCGGTCGCCCAGCCCTCGCGCCCGAAGCCGAGCGCGAGGCGGCAGTCGATGACGGTCAGCGCCTGGCTCCGCATGGCGGTGATCCCGGCGATGAAAGCGGGGGTGCGCGGGACCGGCGTGACCGCGCCGATCTCGATCACCGAACTCACGTCATGCGCGTGCAGCGCGCAGCGCCGCCCGGCGATCTGGGTCATCACGAGGAGGTCGTTCACGCGGCGTCTCCCCGGTTCTGGCGGTTGCGCGCCCGGTGCAGCGCGTCGACCAGCGCCGCCCGGTCATAGCGGTAGATCGTCTCCGCACCGCCTCGGTCGGGCTGGTCGCTCAGGCGGAGCACCGGCCCCGCGACCGGTCGGTCGAGCGCGGCGGCGACTTCGTAGACATCCTCGAACATGATCGTCAGGGCGACCTCGTCCCCGGCCGTGTTCGGCTCGGCGATCTCGTATCCGGCCGAGACGACGAGCGGGGCGAGGATGGTGCGCGCCCATTCGCTTTCGGGCAGGCGGGCAAGCGGGCGCGCGGCGGGTTCGGGCGGTTCGCCGTGCCGGGCGAAGAGATCGTGCCCGTCGATGAGGGTCACGGTCCGCCCCGCGACCAGCGTCACCGCCTCGATCAGCGGATCGTCGGCGACGGGTATCAGCGGTTCGGTCAGTTCGACCGCGTCGTCGACCTCGGCGACCGCGTGGAGGAGTTCGCACGCCCCGTCCGACAGGCGCAGCAGGCGCACCTTGTCGGCAGGAAGCGGCCCGTCCGGCAGGCCGACCAGCGGCAGGATCACCCCGTCGATCACCGCCCGCGCGCGCCCCGTGCTGCGGTCGACCGCGGATGCGGGCGCGGTCTCGATCCGCTTGACCAGTTCGAGCCGGATGCCGCTGCGCCGTCCGGCGAAATCGGTGAAGAGCATCGCCCGCATCGCTTCGTTCGCGCCGCGGCCGGCGTTGTCGGGCGTCCCCTTGAGCACGCGGGTGCGCGCGTCCGAGACGAGGTGGTGCATGGCCGCGATGTTCGTCACGTCGAGCAGCAGGACGGGCCGCCCGTCGTCGAGCAGGGTCGAGCCGGCGTAATAGCCGCTCTTCATCACCGCGGGTGCGAGCGGTTTCACGACGAGGTCCCCGTGGCTGTGGATCCGGTCGACCGCGAGCGCGAAGAGGTCGCCGCTCGCAAGCCGCAGCATGACCATGGTGTGGTCGCCCTCTGCGATGTCGCCGCAATCGAGCCCGAGCACGTCGGATGCGAGAAGGCACGGCACGCGCTGGCCGCGGAAGGTGATGAGCGCGGTTTCGCCCATGCGGGTGTAGTCGAGCGCCTTGGCCGAGGAATGGACGATCTCCTCGACATAGCTTTGGGGGATCGCGAAGCGCTGCTCGCCGGTCTCGACCGTCAGCCCCGCGATGATCGACAGGGTGAGCGGGATCTGGAGCGTGAAGAGCGTGCCGACGCCCGGCTGGCTCGACACCTTGATGGAGCCGCCGACGCGTTCGAGATTCTGCCGCACCACGTCGAGCCCGACCCCGCGCCCGGATACGCCGGTGACCTTCTCGGCGGTGGAGAAGCCGGGTTCGAAGATCAGCTGGAGGATCTTGTCGCGGCCCATCTCGCGCCGCTCGGCTTCGCTGATGAGCCCGGTGGCGACGGCCTTGGTCGCGATCCGTGCCTCGTCCAGCCCGCGCCCGTCGTCGCTGACCACGATCGAGATCGTGTTGCCCGACTGGCGCGCGGCGATCGAGAGCAGCGCGATCTCGCGCTTGCCCGCCGCGAGCCGGTCGGACGGGGGTTCGACCCCGTGGTCGATCGCGTTCCGGATGATGTGGGTGAGCGGGTCGCGCACCACCTCGATCATCTCGCGGTCGAGTTCGACATCGCCGCCCTCGAGATCGATCATGACCTGCTTGCCGAGTTCGCCCGACAGGTCGCGCACGAGCCGGGGGAGCGAGGCGAACAGGGTCTCGATGCGCTGCATCCGCATCCGCGTGATCGCGTCGCGCACGTCGGACAGGATCGTGGTCAGCCGTTCGAACGGTCCGTCGATGGTCGGCTGGTTGCCCGCCTGCCGTAAGCGGTGGGCGAGGTCGTTGCGGGCGAGCACCATGTCGGACACGCCGCTCATCACCCGGTCGAGCAGTTCGACCGGCAGGCGGATCGAGCGCTGTGTCGCGGTGTGGGCGGAGGCGGAGCGGGTCTCGCTGCGTTCTGCTGCGCCGTCTTCTTCCGCCGGGTCCGCTGCGCCGGCGGGGGCGGCTTCCTCGCGCGCGTCGATCTCGATCTCGGGTTCCTCGGCGAGGGCGGCGATCAGCGCCTCGTCCCCGCCCTCGGGGAAATCCTCGCCCGCCTCGATCGCGTCGACCATGGCGGCGATCCGGTCGATGATCGCGAGCACGGCGGAGACCAGCGCGCTGTCGGCGACGCGTCGCCCGGCCCGGCAATCGGCGAGCGCGTCCTCGGCGGCGTGGCTGAGTTCGGCGAGGCGCGGGAAGTCGAAGAAGCCGCAATTGCCCTTGACCGTGTGGACGAAGCGGAAGATCGCGTCGAGCCGCGCGCGGTCGGCCGGATCGGCTTCCCAGGCGATGATCTCGCCCTCGCTCGCCTCCAGCATCTCGCGGGTTTCGGCGACGAAGTCCGCCAGCAGATCGTCCATCCTGCGCGCCCCAGTTGCATCGGTCCGCGCTTTATGACGGGCGATGGTTAACGAAGGCCTAGCGCTGCCGGTCTCGCGTCCGCCCCTGGCCGCGGTCGAACAGCCACCAGACGAGCCCGATCGCCGAAACCGCGCCGAAGACGTTGGCGGCGAGCTCGGCGGCATAGACCGCCTCGCTCGCCCAGCTGTCCTGCAGCAGCCAGGCGACCGGCAGCATGACGACGAAGACGCGCCCGATGGACTGGACGAGGGCGTAGCCGGCCTTGTCGATCGCGTTCATGATGCCGTTGCCGACGATCAGCAGGCCGAACCCGGCATAGCCCCAGGCGGCGATCTCGAGATAGGTCTTGAATTCCTCGATCACCGGCGGATCGTCGGTGAAGAGGTCCGCGAACCAGTCCCCCGCCGTGATCATGCCGACAGCGATGAACAGGCCCCAGGCGATGCAGAATCCGCCCGCCAGCAGCGCCGCCTCGCGCGCGCGGTCGAACTGCTTCGCCCCCCAGTTCTGGCCGACGATCGCGCCGATGCTGGCGGACAGGCCGAGCAGCGGCACCGTGGCGAAGCTCTGCAGCCGTCCCGCGGCGCCGAAGCCCGCGACCGCCGCCTCGCTTTCGAGCGCGACCAGCGCGGTCAGGATGGCAAGGCCGAAGGGGTTGATCGCGTTGGAGAAGGCGGCGGGCAGGCCGACCCGCAGGATCGCCTGCGCCGGGTCGAGCACCCGCCCCTCGAAGATCACCCGCAGGTCGAGCGGGACCGCGCAGCGCCTCACCAGCATCGCCGCGACCGCCACCCCGCAGGCCCAGCCCGCCACCGTCGCATAGGCAGCGCCGACGATGCCGAGCCCCTCGAACCCGAAGGCGCCCGTGATCAGGATCGGATCGAGCACCCAGTTCACCGCGGCATAGGTGATCGAGACGAGGCTGGTCTTCTGCGCCTCGCCCTGCCCGCGCAGCACGCCGTTGAAGCCCATGATCGCGAACAGCAGCGGAAAGCCCAGCGCGAAGGGCTGCATATAGGTGCGGATCAGCGGAAGCGTGTCGGCGCCCGCGTTCATCAGCGCGAAGATCGGGTCGAGCAGCAGGAACAGGCCGAGCCCCATCACGATCCCCGCCCCGCTGGCAAAGGCGATGCCGAAATTGGCTCGCCGCGCGGCCTTGTGGGCGTCCCCTTCGCCCAATGCCCGCGCGACCACGGAATTGATCCCCACCATCAGCCCCACGCCAAGCGAGGTGAGCGCGACCGAGATCGGGAAGATGAAGGAAACCGCGGCGAGCGCGTCCGGCCCCAGCTTGCCGACGAAATAGGCATCGACGAGGCCGATCGACATGATCGCCGCGACGCCCACGATCATCGGCAGGGTCTGCGTCACGAGGTGGCGCGCAATGCTCCCCGTGACGAGCTTGGCCGGCGCGCTCGGCCCGCCGGCCGCCGCCTCGAATTCTCCCGTTTCCGCCTTGCTCGCCGCGCTCATGCGACAAGCGAGGTAATGGCGGGGGTGCCGCTTGGCAAAGGCAAAGCGTGCAACTCGCCCCCGTGGCCGCGCTTGCGGTGATCCGCGAAGCCGTGCGATAAGCGCGGCAATGCCCGAAACGCGACGGAGGAGGACGCCATGGCAACCCAGCTCAAACCGGGGATCGAATGCAGCAAGGAGGAATGGCAGGCGCGGCTCGACCTTGCCGCCTGCTATCGCATCTTCGACCATCTCGGCTGGTCGGAATCGATCTACAACCACATCTCGCTCAAGGTGCCGGGGGAGGAGAACACCTTTCTCATCAACCCCTTCGGCCTGCTCTACGACGAGGTGACGGCGTCGAACCTCGTCAAGATCGATGTCGAGGGCAATAATGTCGGCGGTTCGCCCTACATGGTGAACAAGGCGGGCTTCACCCAGCACGCCCATTTCCACCGGCACCTCGGCGAGCGGGCGGCGGCGATCTGCCACGTCCACACCACCGCGACCATGGCGGTGTGCAGCCACAAGGACGGCCTGCTGCCGACCAATTTCTACGCCTGCAATTTCCAGGGCCAGATCGGCTACCACGATTTCGAAGGCATCACCGTGCGCGCCGAGGAGGGCGAGCGGCTGGTCGAGAATCTCGGGCAGCATTCGATCCTGATGCTGCGCAACCATGGCCCGGTGGTGATGGACAGGACCATTGCCGGCATGTTCGTGAAGATGTGGGCGCTGCAGCGCGCCTGCGAGATCCAGGTCGCGACGCTCGGCATGGGCGATCCGCAGCTTGTCCCGCAGGAGGTGATCGACGTCCACCAGCGCGACCTGTCGGTGATGGCGGGTCAGGGCGGCGCTGGCGTGTTCGATTTCGAGGCGTGGAAGCGCCGGATCGACCGGATCGACGACAGCTGGCGCCAATGACCCCCGGCGCGGCCCCGCGCACCTGAGGACAGCCCGCCATGTCGAGCATGACGGTCAACGACCGCCCCGTGCGGTTCGACCTCGACCCGCAAATGCCGCTCGTCCACGCGCTGCGCGATGCGATGAACCTGACCGGCACCAAGGCCTGTGGCGGCGATTGTGTCGGCGCGTGCATGGTGCTGGTCGACGGGGTGGCGCTGCGCTCGTGCCGGATCACGCTGGCCGAGGCCGAGGGGCGCTTCATCACCACGATCGAAGGATTGTCGGGCGATCGCGCGCACCCGGTGCAGCAGGCGATGGTCGCCGAACAGGCGATCCAGTGCGGCTATTGCACCCCCGGCATCGTGATCGCCGCCGCGGCCCTCATCCAGCGCAATCCCGCGCCCTCGAAGGAGGAGATCGAGGAGGCGATCCCCAATATCTGCCGCTGCGGGGTCTATCCGCGGCTGGTGCGGGCGGTGCAGCGCGCGGGGCGCGTGCAGCAGCGGCGCGAGACCATCAGCGCCGCCCCGCCGCCCGGCATCAGCGCCGATGATGCGGCCGAAGCGGTCCCGGCCCTGAGGCCCGCCGTCGGGCCGCGCTAGGGAACGGACCTTCTCCCGCACCGCGGCGCGCGCCGGTGGCTTTTGCGCCGCGACGTGGCTATGCGGAATCGGCGAAACGCGGCAGGAGAACGGGCATGAAGGCGACGATCTGGCACAATCCCAATTGCGGCACCTCCCGCAAGACGCTCGCCATCCTCGAGAACCTGTCGGAGGTCGAGCTCACGGTGGTCGAATATCTCAAGGACCCGCCGACGCGCGAAAAGCTGGTGCAGCTCTATCTCGATGCCGGGATCAGCCCGAAAGACGGATTGCGCCTGCGCGGCACCGATGCAGCCGCGCGCGGCCTGCCAGATGCGGACATCGACACGATCCTCGATGCGATGGTCGCCGACCCGATCCTGATCGAACGCCCGCTCGTCGAAACCGAGAAGGGCGTGCGCCTGTGCCGGCCGCAGGACAAGGTGCTGGAGATATTGTGAGGCTCAGTCCCCGCTCGCGCCTGTAAGGTCGCGGTCCGATTGCAGCGCGAACCACCCGTGCACCAGCACGCCGAGGCACAGCGCGACGATCAGGCCGAAGCCGAGCCAGTCCGAATGGTTGTAGAGCCACACGCCCAACGCCGGGGCGTAGATGTAGCTCGCCCCCGCAAGGCTCGCGACGATGCCCGAAGCCTGCCCCTGCTCGGCCCGCGTGACGGCGAGCGAAGTTCCCGAAGTCGTGCCCGGCCGGAACAGGCCGAAGCCCAGAGAGGCGATGGCATAGCCCAGCGCAATGGTGTGGATCGTCTCGCCCGCGGCGAGCACGCTCGTCCCGAAGGCGGCGATCGCGAGGCCCCACAGCGTCGCCGCGCGCGGGCCGAGATCGAACCGCGGGATCAGGCCCCATTGCGCGAGCAGGGTCGCGATCGCCCCGCTCATCAGGACGAGGCCGACCGGCCCCGCGCCCTCGGCCGGCGTGTCGCGCAGGCCCAGCCGGTCGAGCACGAGGAAACCCGAAATGCCGAGCACCATGGCCTGCGCGTGACCGCCGAAGAAGCCCGCGATCACCCACGGCCTGAGCCGCGCGTCGAACCAGCTGAGCCGCCCCGGCTCGCCCGTCTCCTCCGCCTCGAAACTCGCATCGGGATCGCTCGGTGCGCCCGATCCGCTCGAATAGGGCGCGGCAAACCCGCGCGCGGCGAATTGCGGTTCGTCATTGGGCAGGCGCAGGCGCAGCACGATCAGCGCCGCCAGCCCGATCGCGGCGAAGCACAGGAACGGCCCGACAAGGCCGAGCCTGAGGAAGGGCAGCACCATCAACGGGGCGAGCGCGGGGCCGATCACCGTACCAAGTCCGAAGCTCGAGGCGATCAGCGATAGGGCCTGCGTGCGCTCGGCCCGGGGCGTGCGCGAGGCGACATAGGCCTGCACCGCGGGCGGCGCCGCGCTGCCGAAACCGCCATAGAGGCTGCGCGCCGCGGCGAAGGCGATCAGCGTCCACAGCGCCCCCAGCCAGCCCGAAAGGCCGGCGAACAGGGCGAGACCGCACAAGGTCATCGACACGACGAAGCCCATCAGGCCGAGCGCCATCATCGCCTTGCGCCCGCGCCGGTCCGAACGCCGCGCCCAGATCGGCGCGCATACCACCCACAGCAGCGCCGACCACGAATAGGCGAGGCTGATCCACACGTCCGCAACGCCCAGCGCCGTGCCGATCGAGGGCATGACCGATTGCATCGCGGTGTTGCCCGCCGCCGTCACCAGCATGACGGTGAAAAGCAGCGCCATCCGCCCGCGCGAGATCGAGCTCTGCCTCATTTTCAGGACTGCGGGATCGGGATCGGCCATCGCCGCTTGCGCTAGGCGAGGGCGCGGATTCGCGCAATCGGGCTTGGCCTGCCCCCTCCCTGGCGCGTGCGGCCCTATTCGAAGGTTTCGGCCACCCGCTCACCGTCGCCCGAAAGCTGGCGGTGGATCGCCGCCAACACGGTGAGGAAGATCGCGCCGGTCGCTGCATTGGCGAGCGCGCCGACGAAGCCGTTCCCGATCCTTTCGACCTCGTCTCCCATCGCCGAGAAGACGAGGGTGAAGACGAGCGTCACGATCACCGTGATGAGCGTGATTACGATGAACAGCAGGACGAGAAAGACGAAGATTCGCAATGTGTTGCCCTTGGTCAGGCGCCACGACCGGGCGATGACGGCAAAGGGGTTGAGCTCGCTCTCGATCCCGATCACGGCTGGGACGAGGATCAGCTTGAACGCGGCATAGACCAGCACCACCAGCAGCAGCAGGGCGAGAAACGCCGCCCCGATCGGCGCGACCGCCGCGACCAGCGCGACCGGCAGCCCGAACACGAGACCGGCACCGATCGCGAACAGGATCTGGGTGGCGAAATAGCTCGGCGTGCCGATCGCCCCCGCCCTGAGCGCCTCGCCCACGGTCGGATTGCCGCCCCGCCGCAGCAGCGCGAGGACCGCCAGCGCCCCGACATAGCCGAGCAGCACGGTGAGCAGGAGGAAGGGCCAGTTTTCGGTATAGGCTTCCTGGAACGCGGCGCTCATGGCCTCGATCACCATCTCGGGCGTGGCGTCGTCGGGCAGGTCGACCTCGCCCTGTTCCATCGTTCCGGGGGCGAGGATGGCGACCGCGAACTGCGGCAGGAAATAGAACAGGCCGACCACGGTCGCGATCACCCCGAAATTGGCCGAGAGGAGCGCCATGGCGTCGTTCCAGGCCTTGCCCAAGTCGAGTTTCCTCGCCGTGCGTGTCATGTCGATCCCCGTTCACCTGAAACCGGCACGTTCCGGTCGCGCCGCTTGCCTCTTGATATGCGCCGCTAATGCCCCCACGCAGGCCCCATGGCAAGCACGGCTCCCGATTCCGCGGCCCGTTTCGCACCCGATCCGGCGATCGAGTGGCGGGTGTCGCAGGCCGCAGTTCCCTATGCGGAAGCGCTCGCCGGGATGGAGGCCCGCAACGCCGCCATCGCCGCGGGCAGGGCGCGCGAGCTGGTCTGGCTGCTCGAACACCCGCCGGTCTACACCGCCGGGACCAGCGCGGACCCGGCCGAACTGGTCGATCCGCGCTTCGAGGTGGTCGAGGCCGGGCGCGGCGGGCGCTACACCTATCACGGGCCGGGCCAGCGGGTCGGCTACCTGATGCTCGACCTCAATACCCGCGGCAAGGACGTGCGCTGTTTCGTCCATGCGATCGAGGGCTGGGTGATCGCCACCTTGTCCGATTTCGGGGTCGATGCCTGGCGCAGCGAGGGCCGCGTCGGCATCTGGACGCGCGACATCGACGGGCGCGAGGCGAAGATCGGCGCGATCGGGGTGCGCGTGCGGCGCTGGGTCACGATGCACGGATTTTCGGTCAATCTCGACCCCGACCTTTCGCACTTTTCGGGGATCGTGCCGTGCGGGATCGAGGAATTCGGGGTGACCAGCCTCGCCCGGCTCGGCCGGCCGGTGAGCCTCGAGGACTGGGACGCGGCGCTGATCGCGCGGGCGCGGGAATTTCTCGACACGCTGGACAGGACGGGACGCAATTCATGCCGCTGAGCTTTTCGAGACACGCCGCCTGCGCGCTGGCGGCAGCCCTGCTGCTCGCCGCCTGCGAGGACGAAGCGGTCGAGGCCCCGCGCGAGACCGGGCAGGGCGGCGAGGCCGCGGGCGAGGTGCTGGGCGGGACGATCAGCGACGAGATGGTGCCGCTCGAACGTCTGCGCTCGCAGTCCCCGCCGCTCGAACCCGAACCGGGCGAGGGTGAGGGCGGCAACGGAGCCGCGCCCGGGGGCGATGCCGACGCGAGGGCCGGGGACGATGCGGCGGAAGGCGAAGGCGAGGGC
>Ga0208112_100503_pt1 | contig 30854 bp, 31 predicted proteins | sample HotLakConsoUCCLE_FD_184736 | JGI IMG/M metagenome (GOLD analysis project Ga0208112, IMG submission 184736) | Hypersaline microbial mat communities from Hot Lake, Washington, USA - Hot Lake Consortium UCC-LE (SPAdes) (version 2) ... | reverse complement strand
GCTCGGTTCTGGAAGCTACGCCAGACACGGGCCGTCACCCGCGGGTCGTGCTTCGCTCCGCTACGCTACACTGCGCACGACCCGCAGCGCACATTCCAGAAACCGCAAGGGAAAAGGTACAGGGGGCGCAGTGCTTGCCGGCACCAGCGATAACCGGCGCTGCGTTCGTGGCGCACTCCGCAATGACGGGTCCGCCGCCTGGTCCCAGCCGTACTGGCGCAACCATGCCGGAGGGCCAATTGCGCGCCGTTCGTTCAACGCGCACGATTTCCGTCAGGCCGTTTCGGCGCATCTTCGGCGCGCTCGGGTCTTTCGCCCGGGCCTGAAGACGCATGAAGCCCGGCAAATGAAGTCATGCAGACATGCACACATGCCGGCGCGCAGACATGCAGGGCGCATGGTCTTCAAGGTCGTGATGCCATGGGTTCAGGCTTTTGATCTTCGCCAAACACCGGGCGTCGCCGCGCCTGCGGCACGCGCTCGGATGCCTTTTCAGATCGCGGAGGTGGATTGCCGGCGGAAAACTTCGGTGGGACATGTGATGACAATAATCAGGCCAACCCGTGGCGAGGGATGGAAGATCCGGGAATGATGGCGCACAAGCCTGCACCGCTGGCGAAGCGCCCTCCAGTCCTGGCTGCCGCCCCTCTATTGCGGGCAGGCTGGCATGTGGGCATGCAGTCGCGCATGCCTGTGGACTTGTGAGCATGCCGTCGGAGATTGCCGGCGCGCGGATTGTACGGCTGGCTGATGGGCGCATTGCGGCGTGCAACCGGTGGCGCGCATTCGCACGTCGCTGCGAAGACAAAGGCATGCCTGCATGCAGGCATGTACACATAGCCACATGCTGGCGCGTCAGCAGAAATGTACGCTGCCGGCGGTGCATGCGCAGGCGCTGACTTTCCAGGCTGCAATATCGTCATGGCTGGCTGGTATTGTCGCAAGTCTCATGCTCGACAGCTGCGCAAAACCGAGCGCCAGGGCCAGGGTGAAGGCGGTCAGGAGCACGGCGAGTGCAAGGGCATGGGATTGTCGCATGGTTCGTTCCGGTCCCGTTCAAACAAGGTCGAAGACCTCGGTATCGATTTTCCGCCGCGGCACGCCACGCGCCTGCAGCGCCTTATAGACCGCCGCGAGCATGGGGGCGGGGCCGCATATCAGATGCGGCCAGTTGCGGCTGTGCCGGGGTAGGTGGCGGGCAAGGACCTGTTCGTCGATGAACCCGGCCTCGCCCTCCCAGCCTTCTGGCGGATCCTCCGGCACGTGGACGATGCTGAGATCGAGCCGCGCGCGCATGGCTTCGATCTCTTCGCGAAAGCTCGCATCGGACAGCTCCTTGTTGGCGTAGAAAAGGATGACGGGCCGCGGATCACCCCGCAGCTCCATCGCCTTCAGATTGGCAAAGATCGGCGTGATGCCGATGCCACCCGCGATCATCACGAATCCCGACGCAGCCTGTTCGCGATCGATCGAGAAGGCGCCATAGGGGCCGTCGACATAGGCGCGCGTGCCGGCGGGGAGCTCCGCCAGGCGGGCCGTATCGTCTCCGAGCGGCTTGATTGAAAAAGACAGACCGGGGCCCGTCTCCGGCGGCGACGAGATTGTGAAGGGGTGCTCCTTCAGCGCCCAGGGGGAACGCCCGACCGACAGCCAGGCAAACTGGCCGGGCTTCCAGTGTTTCAGGCCGCGCCGCTGCGGGGCCAGCTTCAGGGTATGGACGCCACCGCGCTCGGCCGCGTTGTCGGTGACGATCCAGGGATTGCGGGCCTGCAGCCATGGTCGCCCGATCCGCGACCAGGCGAGCAGCCCGACCCAGCCGATGGTTACGCCAATCCAGAGAGCGCGTTTGTCGGCGGCAGCTGTATAGGTGCCCACGCCGAGGGCATGCGCGACGGCGGCGGCAAAGCCGATCACCGCGAGCGCGACATGCAGATAGCGCCACCCTTCATACGGCAATCTCAGCCATTTGCGGAATTGCGAACTGATCACCAAAGCGATGAAGCAGGTCAGCGCGATGCGCCCGGAGGTCAGCTCCCAGCGGGCCTCGAGCGGGTTGAGCACGCCCAGCGTCGGCTGATACCAGATATACAGAATGCCGAAATGCGCCAGCATGAGCCCGAGTGCGGCCCAGCTCAGATAACGATGGCACAGATAGACGATATCAGCGCCGAAGGGATGCGTGATCCAGCGCAGCCGCCCGGTCAGCGCGAATTGCAGCGCCGCGAGTGCCAACGCGCCAAAACCGAGCCCCATTGAGAAGGCCCAGAGGAATTCGCTCGCCGGTGGTCGTTCGCCCGTCAGCAGGACGATGAAGGGCAGGGCGAGGGCGAACATGGCGAGCGCGATCAGGCTCGCCGCCCACAAGTTCACCGTAAAGGTGCGGTCGCGTATGGGAGGAAGGGGCGCGGCTGCGGCGCCATCGGCGTTGTTTTCACTGTGCATTGCGGGTGAAACGAGCGTGCAGCGTGAGTGTTCCGGTCGCCATCAACAAAAGCACAGGATCCCGTGATCCCATGATCAGGTGATCAAAGACCGGATGCGGGCGAGGATCGCGGCAGGCGTTGGAACACGATCCGCGCCCACTGCGTTGGGCGCATGGCAGTAGCCTGAACGTGCGAGGGTCGGTGCCGTGTCAACGCGCATTCGGGGGGCGGACATGATGACTGGATACGAACCGTATTGTGGTCCCGCGCCGACGCCGGATACGCTTTCCTTGAGCTGGAATCTCGATCCTTTTCTGCTCGTTGCACTCGCCACGATCGCCCTTGCGGGGATGTGGCGGCTGCGAAAGGCGCATTGCGCCGATACGGGTATGCGCCGGGGCGCCTTCATACTGGCTGGCGCAGCGACCTTCATCGCCTTCGTGGCGCCGCTCTGTGCATTGACGGTGGCCTTGTTTTCCGCGCGCACCTTGCATCATCTGGTTCTGCTCGGTTTCGTCGCGCCAGCGCTCGCGATCGCGTTCCCGTTCCGCTGGCGCGCGCCTGCGGCGAGTTTTCTGGCCGTATCGGGCGCCCTCTGGGCATGGCATGTGCCTGCGGTCTATGCCGCCGCGTGGAGCCATGATGCGTTCTACTGGCTCATGCAGATTGCGTTGATCGCAACCGCATGGGCCTTCTGGAGTGCCGTCTTCGACACCCGTGATGATGCACTGGAGACGCTTTCCGCAAGCGCCGCAGTGGCCGGTCTCGCGGGGCAGATGGGGCTGATCGGCGCGGTGCTGACCTTCGCGCCGCAAGTCCTCTATCCCGAACATCTTCCGCTCACCGCCCCGTTCGGCCTGACGCCGCTGGCCGATCAGCAACTCGCCGGGCTGATCATGTGGGTGCCGGGCATGCTGCCGATGGCGGTGCTGACGGCCTTCCTGCTGCGGCGCGGCTGGAGCCGGGGATTCGCCGCATGATCGCGTTTCTCAAGGCGTTCCATATCGCGGCTTTGTCGATCTGGTGCGCGGGGCTCGTTCTGCTCCCCGTTCTGATGCAGTTCAACGGCCGCGGCGAAGCGGTTCGCCACCAGGAAGGCTACACGCAGTTCCGGCGGATCAGCCATTTCGGCTACACGATGGTGATCACCCCCGCCGCCATCATCGCCGTCGTGGCCGGAACTACGCTCATTCTGGTGATCGATCTGGTCGCGCCGTGGCTGCTGGCCAAGCTCGTCGCCGTATGCGGGATGGTACTCGTCCACGCCTGGCTCGGGCATCTGATCGTGCGGAGCGGGGAGGGCGCGGGCGATTATCGCATGCCACCGCCCCTGATTGCCCTCATGATCGGCGCTCCACTGATGCTGACGGTGCTCTGGCTGGTTCTCGCAAAGCCCGATCTGACCGGTCTGACCGCCCTGCTACCAGGTTTTCTGCGCGAACCTCAGGGCCGCGACTTGCCCGGAATCCTGACGCCGATCTGATAATCAAAAACGAGCTTTCCGCCATGCCAACCGGTAATTCCCGTCATTCCTGCTGCGACGAGCGACAACAAAAGCCCCCAGGGCAGCACCGCGCCCTCGGGATCGCCGATGCGCAGCAACCAGTTGGCGGCGAGGATCGAAAGCAGCATCACCGCGAGGATGAAATGCGTCCAGCTCGCGGAGCGGTTGCGGATGGCGGGGACGATCAGCAGTTCGACCGTCCCGGTCACGCCGGCGATCACCCCCATCAGGAAGGCGCCGAAAGCGGCCCAGCCGGCGACCCGTGTCCAGAACACGTCCGCCGTCCACCAATAGATGAGATCCGCGCCCAGAACGCACATGGTCAGGGCGATCGGGAAGGCGACGAGCATGGCATGGAGCGGGTGGCCGGCTATGGCGATCCGGGATTCCGTGTCGTAGAGCGCGCGCCGCTCCTCGATCGGATCGACCAGCATCTGATGTGCGGTTTCGCCATGCTCTTCAGCCATATGCGTATGCTCCTTGATGTGCTGCCTCATCCGGTCAAGCGTTTGGCCCCGCTCACGGTTCCGCTCGGGCTCGCGGGATGCGATGGCGGCCTCTCCGCGCTCGCCCCGGCGGGGCCGAACGCCGCCGAGATCGCCTGGCTGTGGTGGGCTCTGCTCGCCGGCGCCACGCTTCTGACGCTCTTCGTTCTGGCGCTCCTGCTGATGGCATTCGGCCCGCCGCGCGCGGTTTCCGAGCGGCGCTGGACGCACGGGCTGGGCCTGGGATTATCGCTCGGCGTGCTGACAGCCGTGCTCGCCACCGGCCTGTGGGTGGGTGAGCGTATCCTGCCGCGCGATGATGGCGCGATCGAAGTGCATGCCCACGCCTATCAATGGGGCTGGCGCTTCACCCAGCCGGGGGCGGATGGCCCGGTCGAGACCGAGGGCGTGCTGCATATTCCGGCGAACCGTCCGGTCGATGTTCTGGTCACCACGGAGGATGTCATCCACGCATTCTGGGTGCCGCGGCTTGCGGGCAAGATCGACGCAATACCGGGGCGCACCAACAGGTTACGGCTGGAAGCTGATACGCCGGGTACATTGTCGGGGATCTGTGCCGAGTTCTGCGGCATCGGGCATGCGGGCATGCGTTTCGAGGTGATCGTCCATGCCGGCGAGAATTGGCCGGACGCGCTTCCCGCAAGCGCGAGTGATTCCGATGAGTGAGGCGAAAACCATGCCCGACATCACGCCCAATGCCCCGCAACGCGCGCTCGCCCTGCATCGCGGGCTTGACCGGGTCTGGCGCAACGACCGGGGGCTGTGGGGGCAGATTACCGCCGTCAACCATACGACGCTGGGTCTGCGCTTCATGGGGACGGCGCTGGTCTGCTTTGCCATCGGCGGCATTCTGGCGATGCTGATCCGCGCGCAACTCGCGACGCCGCAGGGCGCGTTCCTCGATTCGGAGCGCTATAACCAGATCTTCACGATGCATGGCAGCATCATGATGTTCCTCTTCGCCATCCCCATGCTGGAAGGGCTGGCGATCTACATGCTGCCGAAGATTCTGGGCACGCGCGACATGGCGTTTCCCCGCCTCACGGCGCTGGGTTACTGGTGCTATCTCTTCGGCGGGCTGATCCTGCTCTTCGCCTTGCTTGCCGGCGTTGCGCCGGATGGCGGCTGGTTCATGTATACGCCACTCTCGGGCGCAACCTACTCGCCCGGCATCAACGCCGATATCTGGCTGCTCGGCATCACCTTCGTGGAAATCTCGGCGATCTGCGCGGCGGCGGAGATCACCGTGACCATTCTGCGCCAGCGCGCGCCGGGCATGAAACTCACGCAGATGCCACTGCTCGCCTGGTATCTTCTGGGCACTTCGGTGATGATGCTGGTCGGCTTCCCGCCGCTGATCCTCGGCTCGATCCTGCTCGAGATCGAACGCGCCTTCGACTGGCCGTTCTTCGATGTGGCGCGCGGGGGCGATCCGCTCTTGTGGCAGCACCTGTTCTGGCTGTTTGGCCATCCCGAGGTCTACATCATCTTCCTTCCGGCAGCGGGGGTGCTGTCGACGATCATACCGGTACTGTCGCGCACCCCGATTCTCGGCTATGGCGCGATCGTGGCGGCGATCGTGGCACTGGTCTTCCTCTCCTTCGGGCTCTGGGTGCACCACATGTTCACCGTGGGGATCCCGCATATGGCGCTGGCTTTCTTCTCCGCCGCCTCGGTTCTGGTCGCGGTGCCGACGGCAGTGCAGGTCTTCGCCTGGATCGGGACGATGTGGAAGGGGCAGCCGCAGCTGCGCCTGCCGATGCTGCATGTGATCGGCTTCTTCCTGACCTTCGTCATGGGCGGGCTGACGGGCGTGATGCTCGCGATCGTGCCGTTCAACTGGCAGGTGCATGACACTGCCTTCGTGACGGCGCATCTGCATTACGTGCTGATCGGCGGCTTCGTCTTTCCGATGATGGCAGCGGCCACTTACTGGATGCCGCAGATCACCGGGCGTGCGCCGATCAAGGGGCTCGGCGCCGCCGCTTTCTGCGTGATCCTGATCGGTTTTCATGGCACCTTCTTCATCATGCATCTGACCGGTCTCATGGGCATGCCGCGCCGTATCGACGTCTATCCCGGCAATCCGGAATGGACTTGGCTCAATCTGACTTCGTCGATCTTCGGCTTCGTGATGACGATCGGTTTCGCGCTGTTTGCGCTCGATCTGATCCTGCAGGCGCTGATGGGGCGGCGCAGGTCGCGCAATCCCTGGCAAGCGCCGACCCTGGAATGGGCGATGGCGCTGCCCACGCCGAGCTATACCTTCGCCTCGCTTCCGCTCCCGGCGCAGCAGCATGCCGATGCCCGCCTCGTTCTCGCGCGCGGGGAGGGGGCGTTGCCCGGGGCGCCGCGTGGCCTGCGCGAACTCCTCGTGACGGAGGCAGGATCCGCCCGGCCCGATCACGTTGCGGTCCTGCCGGGCAATTCCGCCTTGCCGCTCGGACTTGCCGCAGCGATCGGCCTGTTCGTGCTGATGATGCTCGCCGGCCTCTACTGGATGACGCTTCCCGCACTTGCGCTGGTTACGGTGCTGGTCTGGCGCTGGGGCAGGGGGATGGCCTTCGCGCGTGATCATGATCCCGTGCCCGTGGCGCCGGGGCTCGATCTGCCGGTCCAGTGCCACAAACGGATGACGCTTGCGCATACGGGCGCGGTCTGCCTGCTGGTGGCGAACGGGACGTTGTTCGCCTCGCTGCTCTTCGGCGTCGGCTTCCTCTCCGTGGTCGCCCCGGGCTGGCCGGCTCCCTCGCCGGGTCAGGGTGGCATGCCGGAAGCGCTGCTGATCGGCGCGATCGTGCTCGCGCTCGCGATCGGTATGCTCGCGGCACGCTTCGCGGATGCGGCCCGCAGGCGCGCAAAGCCGGTCTTTGCCGGGGCGGGGGCGGGGCTCACCGCCAATCTCGTCGCGCTCGCCCTCGTCGGCTGGCTCGCCGCGACGGCGCTCGACGATCCGACCGCGCACGCGCGCGACGCCCTGCACGGCGTGCTGGCCGGCTATGTCGGCCTGCATGCCTTCATCGTGTCCGGGTTTGCAGGCTTCGCCTTCGATCAGGCACGGCGGGGCGAGATCGCGCGCACGTGCCCCGGGAGCCTTCCCGGATGGCGGCTGTGGCAGGATTATACCGCAGCGACGACGCTACTCGTGGCAGCCGTGGTGCTCTGGCAGGGAGGTACGGCATGAGGCTGCTCGCCTGGACTTTGGCCGGCCCGGCCATCTGGGCCGTGGTCTTCAGCCTCGTCTATGCGCTGCACGGGGCCGGCTGCGCGCTCGGCTGGCAGCATGTCGAGGCCCCGCTCGGCTCGATGCACCGGCTCGTTCTGACTTTGGCCTGGAGCGCGGGCCTCGGCGCCTGCGGCGTGCTTCTGGCCGTGCGACCTGCCGGGGAGGGGCGCGAAGCCTATCTCCCGCGCGCCGGCGCCTGGATCGGGCTGGGCGCGACGCTGTTCACGCTGTTTCCGGTGGTGTTTGCGAGCACGTGTTGAGGGAGGCGAGGGCTTGAGAAGTTGCGTTTCCTGCTGAACCCGGCAGCGCCATACGCCCATGCACCCATGCACCCATGCGTTAATAATTAACAATCATTTATGACAAAAATTGCAAGAAGCACTCCAGTATTGTGATATCGACGCCAACAAAGCAATTCAACACGTCCGGGAGATCGGACCTGAGCGCTCGATCTTGCATCGACAGATCGGATAGCGTTGGTGCACGATCTTGAGGGCCCCAGGAGGTTATGATGCGGCGCAGCCTACCATATTCCCTGATATTGGTGCCGGTATTTTCAGGTCTTATCCTATATCAGATTTTATATACACCCAGTCCAGATGAGTTGCTTGCACCCACATACGACAGTGGTGTGGGTTCATCAGTTGATTATATATTCAATAATATGGCGGCTATTTTTACTGTAACGTCAATCTCATTATTTTTTACAGCATTTATAATACTTTTGATACTGGAGTCTCTATTCTTAAATTTATCTAAAAGATGGCTTGTATTGCCAATATTATACTTTGGCTTTTTTTATACCATGCTTATATACGAATTTACTGTCAAATCTACAATCGAATCATCTGGTGAATATCAAAATCGACAAAATCGGCTTGTTCTTGATTGGAGCAGAGTTAGATTGGTTACCAAGGGCATTCAGCACTGGTTCTTGGTTAACTATGATTTGCCAGTCACTTTCGAAGAGACGGCTTTAGGACGAGATGGCTATCTTGCACACAGAATAGTTCCAATTGAGCAATGTGATGATATTCGAGATCGGAATCTACATAAAATTATAGAAGGGTTGTTTTTGAGGCAATTGTATCAAGACGGCGCGAAGAGCGAAGATTATTGCCTCGTATCGAACTCCGAAAAACCACAAGGTCGAACAATACATGTCTCCCGCGAGGTGAATCCGATCCGTAATATATTTGTAAATTTGAAGAAAATTGATTTCATTATCCGTGATTGGGGAGATAATGAGTACAGGATTTTCGCCGGCACCTCGCCGACATTGTTTCCGTTCCCGATTCCTCTGGTAAATTGCATGCCGCAGGAGCCGCAGGAGCCGCAGCCGAGCTGGCTGGGTTGTCGCTTCGAATTCGCCCGTTTCCAGGGTGATCCGTTCGAAACCCGGTTTGAAACCGAGGAGCCGCAATGGCGCATCCTTGCCGATCACCTGCAGCTTGAACCGGTATCAATCCATGATCGGGAGATTGCTGATACACGCCGGTTGATGCAAGAAATGCATATGGTGGCGGGTGCCATTCTTGTAAACGAATTTTCGAAACTTTCAGAAGCCATAATCAATCCTGACAAGAGTATTGACGATCCTGACTTACGTATTCTGACTGCATCGCCTGAGTTTATTGCGTTGGGAGCTGAACGGTTCTCTCTGGGCATTCTGAGAAATCTGGAGCACCATCGAAGTGGCGAGGGAAATTCCAGCAAGAACATCCAGATTCTATCACAGGTTCTTGCACACACACCGACGGAAAAACTGGCCGAACGCGGCGCGCTTATCCTCGCGCTCTACGAAGATGCCGATGAAAACGATCTGATCTGGCAGCAGACTGCATTGCTTGGGGCGATCGGCGCCATCGGCGAAAGTGCGTTACCGGTGATCTTGCGTGCACCGGAAGAATCGTGGAGGCAGGATCAAGCGAAAATCGCGGGAATTTGCCGTGTCGGGCATGCGGCCCTGCCTGAGGCGGAAGCGTTCCTGAGCCGGATGTGGGAACAAGATCATGCGGGCGATGGCGTGCTCACCATCAATGTTCTATACGCTGCGATACGCCGTACCGGAATGGCGGTGCCCGAGTTTCATTCGAGGATCGAGAGGCACGAACGGCGGCTGACCAGGCGCTTCGGTGATATCACGCCCGAGTCGGATATCTCCATCTGTGACGGAGCATTGAGGCATTAGGGCATCATTCCGTCCGGTGGAGACCGGCTGACGGAGAAAATGATGCGTTGAGCAGTAACTTGAAGCGCCCGGCCTGACTCCGTCAGGTCGGCATGCGCTCTGGAGCGCGCCCTCGGGTCGCATGCTTGTTCTGCAAGTCATGGTGCCCGGGCTCACGCAGAGCATTGCCTTCTGCATGAACCGGGGCAATCCTGCGCGGATGAGTGAGCATCGCGAAAATCCCCGCCTGCGGATTCGCATCGTTTTCGGTGAGCGCGGCATGATCGGGCCCGGCAAGGCGGAACTGCTGGAGCGGATCGATTCGGCCGGGTCGATCGCAGCGGCGGGCCGCGCCATGGGCATGAGCTACAAGCGCGCCTGGATGCTGATCGAGACCATGAATGCCATGTTTCGCGAGCCGGTGGTCGAGAGCACGCGCGGCGGGGCGCAGGGTGGCGGGGCGCGCCTGACGGATACCGGGCACAAGGTCGTCGCCGCCTATCGCGCCTTCGAGGCGGAAGCGGCATGCAGGGGCGAGGCGCATCTTGCGGAGTTACAGGGGTTGCTCGGCGATATTTCCGGCGGGAAATAGCGCTTGATCTTCGGCCCGGATCATCGATATGTTTGGGCGTACATATCAAGGGGGAATGATGTTTCGCCGGATTTGCCGCCGCGCCACAGCTGCCCTTCTTGCATCGGCGCTGTTCATCGCAGCGCCGGCGCAGGCCGATGACCTCGTCGTTTTCGCGGCTGCCAGCCTGACCAACGCCCTGGAGGCCGTTGCCGCGCGCTGGATGGACGAGACCGGCAGCCGTGTCGTGATCTCCTTTGCCGGCTCCTCCGCCCTCGCGCGGCAGATCGAGGCGGGCGCGCCGGCGGATATCTTCATTTCGGCGAATACCGACTGGATGGACGCGCTTGCCGCTGCGGGTGAGCTGCGCGAGGGGTCGCGGCGCGCCATTCTGGGCAACAGCCTCGTCCTGATCGCCCATGGGGGCGATGCGTCACCCGTCACGATCGACGAAAATCCCGATCTCGTCAGCATGCTCGATGGCGGGCGACTGTCGATGGCGCTGGTCGATTCCGTTCCCGCCGGCATGTACGGGCGCGAGGCGCTGACCACGCTCGGGCTGTGGGGCGATGTCGCGCCGCATGTGGCGCAATCGGACAATGTCCGCTCGGCGCTCGCCTTCGTCGCGCTGGGGGAGGCGCCTTTGGGAATCGTCTATGCATCAGATGCCCGGGTGGAGGATAGCGTAAGCGTGATCGCGACCTTTCCGGAGGGCAGCCACACGCCGATCACTTTGCCCGCCGCGATCACGGCACAAAGCGAGCATCCGCGCGCGCAGGACTTCCTCGATTTCCTCTCCTCCGACATCGTTGCGCCGATCTGGCGCGAATACGGCTTCAGCGTTGCCGGTTGATGCTGGAGGCGATCACCACATGGCTCGGGCCGGATGAATGGCAGGCGGTGCGGCTGAGCCTGCGGGTCGCCTTCTGGGCGACGCTGGTCAGCCTTCCATTTGGCATTTTCGTGGCCTATGCGCTGGCGCGCTGGGAGTTTCCCGGCAAGCAGGTCCTGAACGGGCTCGTGCATATGCCGTTGATTCTGCCGCCGGTGGTGACGGGCTATCTGCTCCTGATCACCCTCGGCCGGCGCGGACCGGTGGGGCAGTTTCTCGATCAATGGTTCGGCGTCGTCGTCTCGTTTCGCTGGACGGGAGCGGCCATTGCCGCCGGGGTGATGGCCTTTCCGCTGATGGTGCGCGCCATCCGGCTGGCCATCGAGGCGGTCGATCCGAAGCTTGAAGCGGCGGCGGGCACGCTCGGCGCATCGAAGCCATGGGTGTTCGCCACCGTGACCCTGCCCCTGATCCTGCCCGGCGTCGTCGCCGGTGCAATCCTCGCTTTCGCCAAGGCGATCGGCGAGTTTGGCGCGACCATCACCTTCGTTTCCAACATTCCCGGCGAGACCCGCACGATTCCGTCGGCGATCTACGCCTTCCTGCAGGCGCCGGGGGGCGAGGCGGCGGCGGGGCGGCTCGTCATCGTGGCGATCGTCATCGCCATGGCCGCGCTGATTCTGTCGGAATTCGTCGCACGGCGCGTTGTGAAGAGGGTGTCCGGTTCATGACGCTCTCGGTCTCGCTCCGCCATACATTTCCGGGATTCGATCTCGATGTCGCCTTCGAGGCGCCGCCCGGCGTGACGGTGCTGTTTGGTCCTTCGGGGTCGGGCAAGACCACCCTGATCAATGCGGTGGCCGGACTCCTGCGCCCGGATACGGGGCGTATCGCCGCTGGCGACTGGGTGCTGGTCGATACCGCCAGCCGCCGCTTTCTGCCGCCGCATCGCCGGCGTCTGGGCTATATCTTCCAGGAGGGGCGACTGTTCCCGCATATGAGCGTGCGGCAGAACCTGCTCTACGGGCGCTGGTTCGCGCCGCGTGACGCAAAGCGCGAGGATTTCGGGCAGGTCGTCGACCTGCTCGGCATCGGCCATCTCCTCGAGCGCCGCCCGGCTGCGCTCTCGGGTGGTGAGAAGCAGCGTGTGGCGATCGGGCGTGCGCTGCTCGCCGCGCCGAAGCTGATCCTCGCCGACGAGCCGCTCGCGGCGCTCGACGAGGCGCGCAAGGCCGAGATCCTGCCCTATTTCGAGCGCCTGCGCGATGCGGTGGATATCCCGATCCTCTATGTCAGCCATTCCTCGGCGGAGGTGGCCCGGCTCGCCACCACCGTCGTCGCCCTGCGCGACGGCAAGGTCGCGGCCACGGGATCGCCTCAGCAGGTTCTGGGCGATGTTGCCGCGATGGGTGCGCGCGGCGCTGCGTCGATCCTCACCGTCCGTGTCATCGCGCATCACGCGGACGGGCTGAGCGCGCTCGATGGCGCCGGTGGCAGGATGTGGCTGCCGCGCGTTTCCCATGCGCCGGGCGCGGTGATCCGTGTGCGCATCGCGGCGCAGGACGTGATCCTCTCGCGCGCCCGACCGGAAGGCCTTTCCGCGCTCAACATTCTCACCGGCACCATTGCCGAGATCCATTCCGGCCAGGGCCCCGGCGCGCTGGTGACCCTCGCCATGGGTGAAGAGCAGCTGATCGCACGGGTGACGCGCCGGGCGGTGGCGGCCATGGGGCTTGCGCCAGGCCAGACCTGCCATGCCGTGATCAAGAGCGTCGCCATCGCCCCGCAGGATGTGGGGACTGGCGCGGCAAGGCAGGTGAATTCATGACACGGCCACGCCGCCCCGGGCTCTCTTTCGGGATCGGTGCGCTCGTGGGAACCGCCGGCGGGCTGATCGGGCTGGGCGGCGCGGAGTTCCGGCTTCCGGCGCTGGTCCGGTTGCTGCGTTTCAACGCCCGCGAGGCCGTCGCGGTGAATCTGGTGGCGAGCTTCATCGTGCTCGCCGCGGCCTTTCCGTTTCGCGCCGCAGCCGTCCCGTTGAACGAGATCGGACTGCATCTGCCGGCGGTGCTCGGCATGCTGGCGGGTTCGATGACGGCGGCCTGGATCGGCGCCGGCTGGCTGCGGCGGGTCTCGGAGCGCCTGCTCGGGCGGCTGATCCTGATCCTGCTGGTCGGATTGGGGCTGGTGCTCATCGCCGAGGGGGTATTCGTGGCGGAGCCGACCCGGCTGGTCGGGGAGGGGGCGATGGTGACAATCGCCGTCGCGGCGGCCTGCGGCATCGGTATCGGCCTCACACGTCATTTCGGCACGGGAGCGGTGCTGCGTGAGGGGCCGGTCTGGCGGGCCACCATCCTGCCGCTGGGGCTCGGCTCCGTGCTCGGCGCCGTGATCGGCGCCTTGACGGTCGCCTATGTTCCCGCGCAAGCCCTGAAGATCGGGCTGGGCATCATCCTGATCTGGTCCGCATGGGGTGTGTTCCGGCATCTGCCGCAGGGGCATGATGCGAAGAGCACGCGGTGACCCCGGGATCCGCAGCGTTCTATGCCGGGGCGCGGGCAGCGCGACGCATGGCGCTTTCCAGACCCTGCAGAAAGCGTGAGCGGTCTGCGCTCGTGAAAGGCGCCGGGCCGCCGGTTCCATGACCGGCGCTGCGCAGATCGGTCATCAGATTGCGCGAAGCCAGCGCCATGCCGATGCGGCTCTCGTCGAGGATCTCGCCCTTCGGCGTCACGGCCTGACCGCCGGAGCTGACGCAGCGGGCCGCGAGCGGGATATCGGCGGTGACGACGACACTGCGCGGCACAGCGCGCTCGACGATCCAGTCATCGGCCTTGTCGAGTCCCTCATCGACGATGATCAAGGCAATCTGCGGATCACGCGGCACGCCGATGCGGCGATTGGAAACCAGATAAACCTGCGAACCATGGCGCGCAGCCACGCGGTAGCATTCGTCCTTCACCGGGCAGGCATCGGCATCGATGAAGAGGGTAGGGCCGCGCGTTTCGCTCATAAGCCCGGTCTTAAGGGCGTGGCGAAGCGTCCACGTGCCTCGATGCAGTCATCGGTATCCGGCGGGCTCATGAAATCGTCCTGGCGGCAGAGCAGGGCGTTGAAGCTGCCTTCTGCCATGGCCGAGGCATCTTCGAGATCAAGATCGTCGAAGCGGATATCCGCATCACGCGGCGCATCGGTACTGACGAAGAAGGGCCCTGACAGACCATCGGGGAAGAAGCTGACATCGGCATCCATGATATCGTTGCCCATGAGCGAAATATCCATGGACAGAACATTGCTCATGAGGCTGTCGCCGCCCCGTTCATGACCCTGGATCGAAACCATGGTCATCGGCCCGAAATCCGAAAATTCCGCAGTCGCGGTCCCTTCCGAGGGCACTTCGAGCGTATCCCAGACAAAGGCCTGATCACCGATCTCGCCGGTGATCTCGCCGATCGGATCCTCGGCGAGGGCAGGGGCTGCGCCAATGGCCAGGATGATGGCGGCAAGGCCTGATATGCGGCGCGTCACCGGCGTGACGAAAGGCAGGGGCTGAAGCATCTCGACCTCATGGCAGGTGCCGGAACGGGTCTCGTCCGTTCGGTGTTCGTTTGGTCATGGCTCTTGATACCGCTTGCATGCCGGTTGGGCAATGCATCCGCACATATCTCGCAGCAGCCCGGATCAGCCGCGTAACGCCCTGGCGACGAAACCGGCAATCATCACGATTCCGCCAGCGGCCAACCCGAAAAACGCAATGAACCCCAAACCTTGCGCATTGCCGACGATACGTCCCTCGGGATCGAAAAAGATGCCGGCCAGCAACGGCACGACACTGATGATCACGATACCGGGGCCAATCAGGAGCAGATTGCGCGCCAGACCGCGCGGCGCGCGCAGTCCAAGCCACAGACTGACAACGGCCATCAAGACAACAATGCTACCGATCATAAATGCCCTCCATCAATTGAGAGTGTAATCCGGCAATCGGATTCGCGCCAGCATGGAGAAGCAAAACAGTTCGAATTTCGGCGCCGGTGCCGCGGGTAGAGCACCGCATGCGGGGAGGGCGCCCGGTGCCTGATATCCGCAATGGATATCGCGCCCGGCGATGACGAACTGAATGCACCACTGGAAAGGCTATCCTCCGCAAGCAGCCTGCCCGGTCGCCATGCCGGATTCCGCGCGCTGACCGCCACTTGGACCGCCACTTGGACCGCCACTTGGACCGCCACTTGGATCACTACTTGGATCACTACTTGGATCGAAATCCGCACCCGCGCAACCGTTCAGCCTGATCTGCTCAGGCAAGCGTGCGGTGTGCCGGCAATTGCGGGGAGTGTGGCCCCGGTTCGATCGAACCGGGACACGCTATTGGTTTTCGCATAAGATATATTATGGAACCAAAAAGATGCAGGGAAAGCCTTTTCAAGACAATGGCTTGCGTCGAGCGCCTGGTGCCCGGGCTTGCGGCGCGCACGCGTTGGTGCGCGCCGCCCGACCGGCATCGCTCTCCATACGCTTCAGGCGCAGCGTCAAGGATGCAGCAGGATCTTGCCAAAATGGCGGTTCGCGCGCATGTGCTCCAAAGCCGCGCCGGCCTCCGCGAGCGCGAAGCTGCGATCGATCGGCAGATGCAGCGTGCCGTCACAGATAACCGGCCAGAGATCGCGCTTCACGCCGGCGACGATGGCGCGGATCTCCTCGATCGAGCGCGTGCGGAATGTGACGCCGATATAGCGGATGCGCTTGAGCGCATGCAGGTCGCAATCGAATTCGGTCGTGCTGCCGCCGAGGCGCCCGACATTGACGATACGTCCGCGCACGGCAGCGGCCTGCATGGCCGGTGTTACCAGCGGCCCGGAAATCTGGTCGATGATCAGATCGACGCCGCCATCAGTCAGCGCGCGCACCTGTTCGGGCCAGTCGGCCTCGCTTGTGTCGATGGCGTGATGTGCGCCGAATTCCGTCAGTTTCGCCCGGCGCGCATCGTCGGTCGACGAGCCGATCACGACGCGGGCGCCCAGATGGCGCGCGATCTGCTGGCCCATCAGCCCGACGCCGCTGCTCGCGCCGAGGATCAGGACGCTGTCGCCGGCGCTCATGCCGCCATTCTCGACGAGCGCATTATGCATGGTCTGGAGCGCCAGTGGCAGGGTCGCCGCGCGGTCGAAAGCAAATCCCTCGGGGATCGGCAGCGCCCGCAGATGATCGGTGACGGCATATTCGGCATAGCCGCCAGCGCCACTGCACATGACGCGGTCGCCGACCTTCCAGCCGGTTACGTGGCTGCCCAGAGCCGCGACCTCACCGGCGAATTCCAGGCCCGGAACGGTTCCGCGCCCGCCCATCGCCCCATGGGCGGCGCCTGAAGCGACGGCGAGATCGGCCCGGTTGAGCGCTGCCGTGCGCACCCGCACGAGGATCTCTTGCGGTTTCGGTTCCGGGCGTGGCACGTCGCCGATTTCGAGCCCGTCCTCGCCGACGTAAGCTGCCTGCATCGTTGCGCCCATCATGGCCTTGATCCCCTTTGACATCAATCCTGGCAACCCGGAGCGAGCCCCCTGCCCGCGCTGATGGCGCCGATGTATCGTCGGACCTTGCAGCCCACAGGCCAAGGCCCGTGACACCCATGCGGGTTTGCGCGGCTGCGCGCGACAGATCAAAGGCTCAATCGGAAATCGCGATGCGCATGCCGTCGAAGGCCGGCTCGACGTGATCGGGCAGTTGCCGGGCGAGTTCGCGATAGTCGAGATCGGTATGCAGGTTGGTCAGAACGGCATGGCGCGGTCGTACGCGCTCGATCAGATCGAGGGCGTCGGCGACATTGAAATGAGTCGGGTGCGGGTTGTAGCGAAGTGCATCGATCACCAGTGTCTCGAGCCCGTGCAGCTGCGCCTCGGCGGCCTCGGGCATGGTGCTGACATCCGGGGCATAGGCAAAATCATGGATGCGAAAGCCCAGCGCATCCGTGCCGCCATGGATCATGCGGAAGGGCCAAGCGCGGATCACGCCGCCCTCCCCTGTGACCTCGACGGGCATGTCTTCGGCGATCAGGCGGGAATCGAGGATCGGCGGATAATTGCTGCCGTCAGGCGTTTTGAAACAATAGTCGAAGCGCTCTTCGAGGATCTTCGTCGTCTTCTGATCCATATAGACGGGAATCCGGCGACGCATATGGATCACGAGCGGGCGCAGGTCATCGATGCCATGGGTGTGATCGGCATGTTCGTGGGTGAAGACCACCGCATCAAGATGGCGGATTTCGGCGTCGAGCAACTGTTCACGCAGATCCGGCGAGGTGTCGAACAGGATAGCGGTTTCGCCGGCGGAATGGCTGCGGCTGACGAAGAGCGAGCAGCGCCGGCGCCGGTTACGCGGCTCGGCAGGATCACAGGCGCCCCAGCCGGTGCCGACTCGCGGCACGCCGCCGGACGAGCCGCATCCGAGAATGGTCGCGACCAGCGCCATGATCAGGCGCCTGCCCTGCCATCGGCCTGCGCCGCCTTGGCGAACAGGTTGTAGAAATTCTCCGTCGTCATCGCTTCGAGCTCCGCCGGCGGCATGTCGAGGGTTTCGGCCAGGATGCGCAGGGTGTGCGCCGTGTAGGCCGGCTCGTTGGTCTTGCCACGCACCGGCTGAGGAGCGAGATAGGGCGCATCCGTCTCCACGAGAAGACGCTCGCGCGGGATCTTGCGGGCAATGGCGCGCAGTTCCTCCGAGCGCTTGAAGGTGACGATGCCGGAGAACGAGATGGCGAAGCCGAGCTCGATACCTGTCAAAGCGAGCTTCTCGCCGGATGAAAAGCAATGCAGAACAGCCTTGTAGGGCCCCTTGCTGAACTCATTCGTCAGGATCTCGATCATCTCCTCATCCGCATCGCGCGCATGGATGACGAGGGGGAGGCCAGTTTCGCGCGCGGCGGCGATATGGGTGCGAAAAACGCCGCGCTGCACCTCGCGCGGGCTTTTATCGTAATAATAATCGAGCCCCGCCTCCCCGATCGCGACGCAGCGCGGGTGCGCCGACAGGCGCACGAGATCGGCAACCGGCACATCCGGCTCCTCGCCGGCATTGTGGGGATGGGTGCCGACGCTGAAGAAGATACGCCGGTCGCTCTCGGCGAGGGCGCGGTAAGTGTCGTATTTGGCCACCCGCGTCGAGATCGTGACCATGCGCCCCACACCCGCCGCCTCCGCGCGGGCGAGCACGCCGGGCAGGTCCTCGGCGAATTCCGGAAAATCGAGATGGCAATGGCTGTCGACGATCATGGGCGGCTCACGAGGCTTCCGGCTCGATGAATCGGGGGAAGACCGGCTGCGGCGCCGGGAGCGCTGCGCCAGGCGCAAGACGACCGTCCTCCCCGATCGCTGCGATGCGGCGTTGATCAGGGGAAACGGCGAGCAAATCCAGGAGCTTGGACGCCGAATCCGGAATGAAGGGTTGAACCAGGATACCAACGATCCGCAGCACTTCCGCCGTGACATAGAGCACGGTGGACATGCGCGCCGGGTCGCTCTTGCGCAGGGCCCAGGGCTCCTGCGAGGCGAAATAGCGATTGGCTTCGCCGACCACGGCCCAGATCTCGGCGAGCGCCTGGTGCAGGGCGAAATCCTCCATCGCCCCCCTCACCTTCTCCGGCAAGGCCTCCGCCTGGTCGAGCATGGCGCGGTCGGCCTCGCTGAAGGCGCCGGGCTCGGGCACAGCCGCTGCGCAATGCTTGCCTATCATCGAGAGCGAGCGCTGCGCCAGATTGCCGAGATCATTGGCGAGATCGGCATTGATGCGATTGACGATGGCCTCGTGCGAATAGTTGCCGTCCTGGCCGAAGGGCACTTCGCGCATGAAGAAGTAGCGCAGCGGATCGACGCCGTAGGTGTCGGTCAATGCGAAGGGATCAATGACATTGCCGACCGATTTCGACATCTTTTCCCCGCGATTGAAGAGAAAACCGTGGCCATAGACGCGTTTGGGCAGGGGCAGTCCGGCGGACATCAGGAAAGCCGGCCAGTAGACCGTATGGAAGCGCACGATATCCTTGCCGATGATGTGCACATCCGCCGGCCAGTAACGCCATTTCGGGCTGTTCTCGTCGGGAAAGCCGCAGCCGGTGACGTAATTGTTGAGCGCATCGACCCAGACATACATCACATGCTTGGGATCACCCGGTACCGGCAGCCCCCAGTCGAAGGTAGTGCGGCTGATCGAGAGATCCTGCAGCCCGCGTTTGACGAAGGAGATGACCTCGTTGCGACGCGTATCGGGGCCGATGAATTCCGGATGCTCCGCGTAATGCGCCAGCAGGCGATCCTGATAGGCGGAAAGGCGGAAGAAGTAGCTCTCCTCCGCCACCCACTCCACCGGCGCGCCGGTCGGCGCGAGGCGGCTGCCGTCGGGCTGCAGCGTGAGTTCGCCCTCGTCGAAATAGGCCTCGTCACGTACCGAGTACCAGCCCTCGTATTTCGAGAGATAGATGTCGCCGGAATCCTGCATCCGCTTCCACAACTCGTGCGTGGAGGGCAGGTGATCGGGATCCGTGGTGCGGATGAAACGGTCGAAGGAGCAATTCAAACGCTCGCCCATCGCCTCGAATTGCGGGGCGAGCCCGTCCACGAATTCCTTTGGTGAGACGCCGTTCTTGCGCGCCGTCTGCTGCACCTTGAGGCCGTGCTCGTCTGTGCCCGTCATGAAGAAGACGTCGTAGCCGTCGATACGCTTGAAGCGTGCGATCGCATCGGCCGCGACAACCTCGTAGGCATGGCCGATATGGGGCGCGCCATTGGGATAGGAAATCGCGGTGGTGATATAGTACGTCTTCGCAGCCATCCGGCGCAACCTTCTGAAGAGACTGGCAAAACGATCTCAATCAAGCGCCGTGACGGCGCCGGCGAGATCGCCGAACATGGTGAGCACGAGCGGGCGTCGATCGAGATTGTAGATATCCGCCTCCCGCGCCGCGCGGGCGATCTTGTCACATACCTCGACCAGCGGCGCAAGCCGCCGCGCACCGGCATGCGCATGGCGATGAAGAAGCTCCGAGACCCAGCTCTGCAGCGTTTCCAGCGCCAGTGCGAACTCTTCTTCGGCCCCCTTGCGGGCCATTTTTTCCGCGAAGGCGAGCACACGCCCGGTATCCTCGCGCGGCAGGGCCGCCAGCAATTGCTCCATCGTCTCGACAGTCTCGCGCTTGGCCGGATCGAGGAGTTCGAAGGCGCGCCGCGCGGAGCCCTCCGCCCGGGTCACGGCGGCGGCGATCGCCTCGGGCCCGTCCGTCACCGTATCGATCGATCCGAGCACACGGGTCAGATCCGCCGGTGACAGTGGCGCCAGATCGAGCCGGCGGCAGCGCGAGCGGATCGTCGGCAGAACCCGGCGCGGCTCATGAGCGAGGATCAGGAAGAGCGAGCGCGGGGGTGGCTCCTCCACCATCTTCAGAAGTGCATTGGCGCTGGGTGGGGTCAGATCCTCGGCACTGTCGACGATGCAGATACGATAGCCGGCAGCCGCAGCGGTGGAGCCGAACAGATGCAGCGCCTTGCGCACCTGTTCGACCGGGATCGTCGTCGTTGCGGCCTTCTTCTCCGTGGCGGCGAGCCGCCGCAGGATGAAGAGATCGGGATGCGACAGGGCCGCGACCTGACGCGCCGCCGGATGGTCCGGACTGATGGCAAGATCATCGGGAGCGCGCTCGGGCGCATGGCCATAAGCGAGCACGAAACGCGCGATCCGATAGGCGAGCGTAGCCTTGCCGATCCCCTGCATACCGCCGACCAGCCAGGCGTGATGCAGGCGCCCGCTGCGAAATCCAGTGAGAAAGGCACGCTCTGCGGCCTCCTGGCCGAACAGCACGGAACGGTGGCGCGGATGCGGGGCGCCGGAGAGTTGATCAGGGTCTGTGGCTTGCGGCATAATCTCTATTTTGCAGTGGCTTGCATGGCGATATTCAATTCTCTTGCGAACTTTTCCTTGACGCATTGCCAGATGGCGAATTCCACCTCTTCGGCGTCGCGATCGGCGGCGATCACCCGATAGCGCTGCGGGCCCGCCTTGGCAAGCGCCTGAAAAGCCTCGCGTAAGCGTTTGTGAAAATTCAGATTCTCGGCTTCGAAGCGATCCGCTTTCTGATCCGGGCTGCCGCGCCGCGCATTGGCACGCGCCAGCCCGGTCTCTGCCGGCAGATCGAGGATGAGCGTCAGGTCGGGCCGCGTTTCGCCGATCACGACCCGCTCCAGCGCGGCGAGTTCGCCATCGTCGATCTCGCCGAGCGCCCCCTGGTAGGCGCGGGTGGAATCGGAAAAGCGGTCACACAGCACGATATCGCCACGTGCGAGCGCCGGACGGATTGTCTGTGCGAGATGATCGAGACGCGCGGCGGAGAACATCAGCGCCTCGGCGAAGGGCCCGTAAGGCTTGCCCTCCCCCGCCAGGATCGCCTCGCGGATCCGCTCGGCATAGGGCGATCCCCCTGGCTCGCGGGTAACCACCACACGGTGACCGAGTGCCTCCAGCCGTGCGGCAAGGCGCCTGATCTGCGTCGACTTGCCGGCCCCCTCCCCGCCTTCCAGCGTGATGAACAGTCCGCTCATCCGCTCTCGCTTCCGAAGATCGCCCGTCGCACGGCCCCGGAGCCGAGCTCCCACAGCGCATCGAGCGCCCGCTGCGAGAGCGTTCCCAACCCTACATCCTGTGCTGCCTGCAGGGGCATTTCGAGGGCGAGCGCATCACCGCGCATCACGCGCAGCAGCGCGACCTCGTCTCCAGCGCGCACCGGCACTGCCAGCGGCCCGCGATAGACGATCTGCGCCGAAAGGCGCTCATCCGTGCCGCGCGGCAGCAGCACGCGCACGTCCCGGCTGGCGATGAGAGGGACATAGTTGATCTCCCCACCATAGACGCGCGCACTGCCGACTTCGTCACCCGCTTCGAACAGGGTGCGCGGCTCGAAGGCGCGAAAGCCCCATTCCAGCAGACGCCGCGCCGCCAGCGCGCGGTCACGGGCGTTCTCCAGGCCGTTCACGACGACAATCAGCCGCTGGTCGAGTTGCATGGCGGAACCGACCAGCCCATAGCCCGATTCGGAGAGGAATCCGGTCTTTACGCCATCCGCGCCGATTCCCATGGTGAGCAAAGGGTTGCGGTTGCGCTGGCGAATGTCGTTCCAGACGAATTCCTCTTCGCCGTAGAGTGCGTAGATCTCCGGCGATGTTTCGATGAAATGCCGCGTCAGCAAGGCGAGTTCGCGGGCGGTCGTCACCTGATCGGGATCGTGGTAGCCGGTCGCGTTCGTGAAGAAGCTCTGTGTCAGCCCGAGTTCGCGGGCGCGCTGCGTCATCATTCGCCCGAAAGCGCCCTCAGACCCGGCAATCGTCTCTGCGGCGGCGATGGCGGCATCATTACCCGAATGGATGATGATGCCGCGCAGGAGGTCCCAAAGTTTGATGGCGCTGCCGATTTCGGCAAACATGGTCGAGCCGCGCGACGGCGCACCGCCGCGCCGCCAGGCATCTTCTGAAATGACGAATTCCGTGTTCTCGTCGATCCGCCCACGTCGGATCTCCTCGGCGATGACCTCGACCGTCATGATCTTGGCCATGCTGGCCGGAACCATGAGATCGTCCGCGTTCTTGGCAAAGAGAACGGCGCCGGTTTCGGCATCCATCAGGAAGGCCTGCGCGGCGCGCGTCTCGAAATTCTGCGCTGCCGCATCCGGCGCACCGACGAGCATGCCCGGCACGAGCCAGAGACAAACGAGAATGAGCAAGACCCGCAATTTGCGCACGAATTCCGACCCGTCGTCTGAGCACGCATCCAGGCGACAATGTGCGGCTTGACGACCGATTAATCAATGCTTTTCGGCGTCTGGTGCCGCGCCCGCGCGAAACTAGTGTCCGCGAAATCGCATCATTGCGTGCGGCGCAGGCTGCGCTGATTGGCTGTGGCGAGGCCACCGAAGGCACTGTCGCGCGAAAGCGCCTGCGTTTCGACCGCAGGATCGGCGAAGAAAAGGCCTGCAAGAACCGATCCGCCGCCATTCCCTGTCGAAGGCCGGGATTGCCGCGATGCCGCACTTTCCGGCTCCGCCTGCGCAAAGCTCGCATGCGTGACCGGCGGCTCGCTCTGCTGCTGCGGCCCGGACTCGGCCAACATTGTTCCCCCCGGGCGGGTATCATGATCCGGCAACTGCGCCATCTGCCCGTCGGTCCGCAGCGTCGAGACCAGAATCTGGTCGTCGCTGCCGTCAACATGCGCCGGCCCGACATAATCCACCTGCACCCGCCCGACGCCGTCCTGGCGGAAATCGAGCGCCTCGGCGACGGTCTTGGACACATCAATGATGCGGTCGCCGTGGAAAGGCCCGCGATCGTTGACACGCACGATCAGTGAGCGATTGTTCTCGAGATTGGTGACGCGGGCATAGCTTGGCAGTGGCATCGTGGTATGTGCCGCCGAGATCGCGTATTGGTCGAACACCTCGCCATTGGCCGTCTGGCGCCCATGGAAGCCGGGTCCGTACCACGAGGCGAGCCCGCGATTGCTGTAATTTTCGTCGCGACGCGGCGTGTAGGTGCGCCCGGCGATCGTGTAGGAGCGACCGACCATCTCGCGACCGCCGCCACGCGGTATCTCGCTGCCGTCGCTGACGACGAGCGGGCTGGCCGCGACCCCGTATTTCGGATCGACTTTCGCAGTCGGCGTTTGGCCAGAGCAGTTGGCGAGCGCCAGACCGAGCCCCGCGACCAGAACCACCCTGAAAGCGCCCCCGCGCAAACCCGTCACCGGTTCGGCGTCGCGGCGCATTCCGAAAGCAACTGCATCTGGCATGTCGACCTTTCCCGTCCCATCCCGTGCCAGCATGCGGCAGGGATACGAATACGAAGTTAACCCGCAGCGCCGGGTGAAGTCAGCCCTCGGGCAGCCCGCGAAAGCCATACCGCTTCGACGCCAAATGGGTCGAAATTGGGGCAGCGCACAGACAAAGTGTCTTTCGCCGTAGCGGTCAAGCGTCGGGAATTTCTTACGAAATCGTTAAAGGATCGCAGGCCCGCAGCACGCCTGCCGGGTTTTTGCCATGATGCCAGGGCTGTGGCAGAAAAACCGCATGCAGCGCGAAAAGCACTTGAAGTGATCCGGCAGAGATCAAAACGACCGCCGGCGCGATGCGCCAGCGGGTTCGCAGGGCAAAGCCCCGGAGGGCCTGCGCGGCTTCTCTCAGCCGTATGGACCGTCGTGTCGGCCCTGATCCTCCATGAGCTGGCGGATCGACCGGGCGCCCCGCTGCCGAAACAGCATGTCGAGGGCTTCGAGCATCAGCGGATGGATCTTCGTGCGCTCGGCATGGGCGATATCCCGCAATTGGTCATAGACCGGTGGTTCGAGATAAACCGACATCTGCTTCGCGCGCTGTTTCAGCGTCCTTGCTGCAGGTTCCGGTTCATTGGCGATGACGCGTGGGGGCGTTCTGTGCTCGAGAGCAACCGGCGCCGGCGCAGATGCGGCGACGATCGACCTGAGACTCACTTTATGCAACTTTGACATTCGTTAAGGCCTGACCCTTGTTCTGATTATTGAAGTTGGTGCGCTTCTCGATCCATCCCCAGAGCTTGCGCACTTCGCCCGCGGCCTGCCCCTGCGGATTGAATTCGGTGACGCCCTGGCCCATGCCGATCGCATCCTGATGGTCGTTGCGCATCACGATGTTAACATCGGGCAGAACGCCGAGCACGGCGAGACCGTCGGCGGCGTCGCGGTTGCGATAGCTGCGCGGCGGCGTCTGGTTGAGTACGAAGGCGAAGCGCTTCTCAAGCCGGTAGATCGCGGCCAGGGTGGGCTTGAAAGCGCGCAGATCGGCCGGTGTCGGTCGACACGGAATGACACACAGATCGGCAGCCCGGATAGCCGAGAGCGTGCCGGGGCTGTCGACGCCGGGTGTGTCGATGAAGACGTAGTCGTAATCATAATCGCGCAGGCGATCGACGACGTCATCGAGCTGCGTCGCATCGATCTGGGCGACCTCGGGCCCCTCACCGTCGCGATGTTCCGCCCAATCGGTGATTGTGGCCTGACGATCCATCTCCAGGATGCAGACCGAGCTGCCGGCTTCCATGGCGGCGATGGCGAGGTTGATGCACAGCGTACTCTTGCCGCTTCCACCTTTTTGCGTAACGAAAGCGATAGCTTTCATGATGATATCCCTTGTTTGCGTGAAGGCCGGGGGCGGTCTTGCGGGAAGAATTTTGCGCCCCTCCCCGTATCCACCGATCCTGTGATCAGCCGATACCGGGGTGCCTGTGATGCAAGCTGCGCGATTATGGTTAACGGCTGGTTAATCGCGGGATCGGGTGATCCTGCCATCCTGTGATCGCTGGCCAGCGGCAATGACATGTGCCGGGCTCCCTGAGAAAATATTCAAGTTTTTTCAGCCTCTTCCTGTCCAGACAAGGGTTCCTGTCGGCGCGCGAGAACATGGCATGCGATCACAGGATCGGACGATTTCCGGGCGGATGGCGCCCTTTGCCTTGCGCCGGTGCGGCGAATCGCCGGATCGGCCGGAGCCCGGGTGAGCAGGATCCTGTAATCCTGTGATCCGTCGATCCCGGGACGACCGCGAGGCCATGGCGACAGCGTCACAGCATGAAAGATGAAAAACCCGTCAGCGCAGCCCGCACACTCTTCCCACCGCCGCCGCTTTTCGCTATGACCGGATCACAACGGAAGGGTGGCCGAGTGGTTTAAGGCAGCGGTCTTGAAAACCGCCGTGCGGGCAACCGTACCGTGGGTTCGAATCCCACCCCTTCCGCCAATTCTCAGATTTAACGCATTGGAAATTAATAGATATTTTTATTCTACCTGGAGGCAACCCCACCTTTATCCCCACCGGAGTGCCCTCATCGGGGGCTTTCCTGAGCAGGAAGTGGGTTTGGCTCCGCGAGTATCGGTGCCAAATGAAATTCCATTCTCATGATTGGCGTTACACTTCCCGATGAAGCGAAACGGGCTTTGCGGACCTAACTTCTCTTTCGAACCGCGATCCTGACCGCTGCAACAAGTAGGAGAGCGATCGAGCGACAAAGTCCGTCAAAACGGGAAAGAGCCGTCGTCCAACGGCGAGGGCAAGGGTATCGCGTCCCGCCTGAACATGGCTTCCATGGCTGCCGATACCGGGTCTGAGACATTCGATATCTGCCCCTCCTCCAACATACGTTGAAGCTGTGAGGCATCCTCCTGCGTATCGCCCATCGGCCACAGGGCTGCCGTCGCGAGGCGGCGCTTGCGGTTCATCAGGCTCTGAAGCAGGCAATCGAAGGAATGCTCACGATAGCCGGGATGAACCGCCATGGGGATATGTATGCTTACGGGGCGGGATTGGCCGATGCGGTGAACGCGGTCATTGCACTGCTCTTCGACAGCCGGATTCCACCAGCGTGACAGATGGATTACATGCGTTGCAGCTGTCAGCGTCAATCCTGTCCCGGCGGCACGTGGCCCGAGGACGAGCATGTCGAAGCCACCATCGTCGGAAAAGCGCGAGGAGAGATCACGCACCATGTCGCCGACACCCTCCGAACTCATCTGCCCGACCTGTTTGAGGAGTGGCGACATGGCATCGCTGATTGAGGTGGAAATTGTCTGCGGCAATTCCTCCCGCAAGGGGCGACCGAACTCGGCGACCATCTCGAAGGCGATCTTGCGAAAATGCTCCTGCTGCTCGCGCGTGGCACGGACCTGAGCCAGAGCGATCTCTTCGAGGCTGATATAGCTCAGGCGCTCTTCGATTGCTCGGTTGACCCGGTGTATGGCATCCTCGATCTGACCCATTCCAAAGCGCAGGGCGATGGTGAAGACAATCGAGCATAAAAGCCCAATGAGCGACATGATGAACTTGGCGGACGCGACGTTCAGAAGCGTAGCCATGGTGCCGCCATCCATTGCGGCGCCACCATCCACGCTCTCGACCATCGAAGCCAGGGCCGAGATCAACCCCAAAAATGTCAGGAACAGGCCGACGGTGATGAACAGGCCGGGCAGGATGCGGAAAAAGCCTGCATTGAAATGCAGATCCTCGAGATTGAAGAAGGTGCCGGGGCGGACAGCGTTGCGCAGATTGTAGCCGTGTTCAGTTTCCTCGATCACGAGTGTCGCCCGGTATTCCTTCCAGGCTTCCGCAACGGATTCGCGGGCCGAATTCGTCTTCTCGCGTTCGAGATTGGCACTGATCTCGTCGATCCGTTGCGCCATCGCCTCCTTGCCCCTGATCTCGGTGACCATTTTGCGCAACCAGCGCAGGGCTTCACGGCGGCGACGAATCTCTCGCCAGAAGGCGAGCAAAACAATGACCAGGGCAGCGAGAAACCGCGCACTTGGCAGGCCGCCTGACAATTGCGATGCTGGTTTCATTCGGAGAAGGTGTTCGAGGTTGATGATGCTGCGTAAGGTTTTGGGTCTCGTCCTCGTCGCGGCGGTTTTCGCGCTCGCTGTCGCACCTTCCCCTTCCGAAGCCGCCACCATCACCCGCGACGGTGAGAATGAAGCCGGGCAGCAGATCATCCGCATCGTGGGCGATATCGATGATGGTGACGTCGAGCGCTTCGCCGATGCCGTTGAAGGCGTCCAAGACGGGATCGTGTCGCTGGAGAGCGATGGCGGTCTCGTTCTCGCGGGGATCGAACTCGGCCGCATGATCCGCATGCGAGGCCTCACCACCGTCGTGGAAAACGGGGTATCATGCTTCTCGGCCTGTGCTCTCATCTGGCTCGGCGGTCGCGAGCGTCATGTTGGACGTAACGCAGAGATCGGTTTTCACGCCGCCTATCTGCAGGACGACGAGGGCGTGCGCGAGGTCGGGGTGGGCAATGCGCTCGTCGGTCGGTATGCGGGCTCACTCGGGCTGAGCGACGGCGCCGTCATGTTTCTCACCCTCGCGCCACCTGAGGATTACCTGCTCCTGACGGCAGAAGCAGCTGACACGTTCGGAATCCGTGCAGAGTTCAGCGACTCGCGCCCGCTCCTGCGTGGCACGGCAGCCCCGGCGCGGAGAGCGCCGCAAGAGACCGCCCGCTCGCAACCTGATCCGAGCGGACAGGTGCGGCGCATGGCAGTCTATGTCGGGCTTGATCTCTATGGCGCGGATCTCCACAGCCTGCGCTCGGACGATATCGGCGCCTGCGCCTTGGCCTGCACAACCATGGACCATGCGTGCCGCGCCTTCACCTTCAACATCGAAGCGGCGGCGCGTTTCGATGATTGCTATCTCAAGGGCCCGGGTGCGACGCCTGACGGAAACCAGGTTGCTATTACGGGCATGGTTCTGCAGCCCGAGGATCGCAATGCTCCGACCTTCCGGGTCGGTACAATTGACCCGGTGCATGGGGTCATGCGCAACGTGGACCTCCCGGGTGGCGATATGGGTAGCCGGCCTTCCGGTCATTCAAGTGTCAATGCATGCCGGCTGGCCTGCGTCGAGAATAACCGCTGTCAGGCCTTCACCTTCGTCGAGAGCAACGGGCAATGTTGGCTCAAGAGCAATCCCGGTCGCATGCGCGAGGCACGCGGAATGGTCAGCGGGGTCAAGCAGATGCAGACATTCACGCCGCAAGAGGTTTTCCCGATCGATTGATCAGCCGCTACGCTTCTGCGCGAGGAGGCGATCGCCGGCATCGGAAAATCGCATGACCGCGTCGAGATCATCGCGCAGCCAGCCGGCGACATGACGGATCACGGCCTCGATCCGCGCCATAGGGTCTGAGCCGAGATTGGCCAGGATCACCGCGTCATGCCCTGCGCGTACGGCCTGCATGACGGCATTGTCGAGCCCATAGCGCGACGTGATCGCGCCCATGGTGAGATCGTCGGAGATGATCGGTCCAGTGAAGCGCAGCTCCCGGCGCAGATAACGCGCCGCGTTCGGGCAAAAAGTGATCGGGTGCGGGCTTTCAGAGCAAAACGGTTCACGCGCGATGATCTGATGGCTGGTCATGATCATGGCCGGGGCCTGCGTCTCGATCAACAGGCGGAACGGGCTCAACTCATCCTCGCGCCAGGTGCCGCTGGCATCGACCGGCTCGTCATGCGGGTCCAGCGATACGGAACCGTGGCCGGGATAATGCTTGGCAACGCTCGCGACACCATGAGCGGAATGCGCCGCCACGAAACGCGCCGCGTGGGCTACGACGGCATGCGGATCGCTTCCATACGATCGCCCTGGCCGGGTAATCACGGGATTGCTCGCATTGAAGGCAAGATCGACGACGGGGCCGTAATTCAGGTTGAAGCCGAGCCGCGCCAGCGCCTGTGCCAGTGCGGCGTAGGTCTGGTAAGAGATCTCCGGACGTGTGCGCCCCAGATCGCGGGCTGAAGGCGTGGCTGGGACCGATTGCAGCGGGCGCAGGCGCCGCACCGCCCCGCCCTCCTCATCCACGGAGATGGAAATCGGTTCGCGCGCGGTGTCGCGCATCGCCTGGTTCATGGCAGCGACATCGGCGTCTCTACGCAAGTTGCGTCCCATGTAGATGACCCCGCCAACCGGACGGCGCGCCATCAGAGCGAGAAGTTCCCGGAAGGACGGGTCGTCTACATGGTCACCATCAAAGCCGATGATCATGGTGCGTGCCGCCACGGCTTCGAGGGATTCCGCAGCGGCGGCAGGGCGACCGACGACCGCTGGCATTGCGATTCCGGCGAGCGCCCCTGCCAGAAGGCTTCGGCGAGACAATCTGGGGGGCATACTTTCACTCGATTTCTTCGAAGCCATCCGCCCATCATCAGCGCGAACGATGAATGCAACATCAACGGGTGCGAACCGGGGTTCGCTCTTGGAGCCGTGAGAAGAAAGCGCATTACACGTGGGCTATGGACCCTGTATCGACGCTACGCGAAGGAACCCTCCTTCGATGGAGATCGGCGCAAGAATCGTAGAAGCCGATAGAGGCGAGATTGCCACGACTATGAGCGTCTCAGCGATCAAATGCGATTCCAAAACGTGCTGGTATTGATCTTCAGATCTCGGACAATGCATCATCTCCCTCCTTCGATCGGTCGTGTCTCGGATCTGGTAGAAATTCCCTGGCGACGTGTTCCGGGCATGTAAAGGTTCCGCTTCTCAGGCGGCGAGGTCAAGCGTGATCGGTTCGATCGGTTGAGAAGGCGTCTGCCATCCATCGACCTTGCGCAGCTGGATCTGACCGGAGGCGAGCAGCGCCCAGAGCAACATCGGCACGGTTTCGGCGCAGGGCAGCACGGTCTTTGTCTTGATGCGGCGGCAGAATTCCTTGTTGAGCCGCTCGATTGCGGTTGTCGTCGTTCGTGCCGACTTCCACTGGGGCGGGTCAAGGCAGGTGAAGGCAAGAGCCGGGTGGCCGCCGGAGGTCACGAGAGAGAGAGAGAGAGAGAGAGAGAGAGAGAGAGAGAGAAGAGTGGGCCGGGGCAGCCGAAGGAAGGTGATCAGGCGGAAGCTGCGATCTCCGTCTGATCCAGAAAGGGGAAGAACTGGCGCAGGCGCCGATTCGTGGCGATGCGTTCAATCACGGCCCGGTGTTCGGGGATCAGGGGGAAATCGGCGCGGTCGATCTCACGGACGAATTCGGCGAGCACGTCCTTGGGGATATTGAGCAAGGCGTCCTCATCGAGCA
>Ga0208112_100499_pt1 | contig 31300 bp, 21 predicted proteins | sample HotLakConsoUCCLE_FD_184736 | JGI IMG/M metagenome (GOLD analysis project Ga0208112, IMG submission 184736) | Hypersaline microbial mat communities from Hot Lake, Washington, USA - Hot Lake Consortium UCC-LE (SPAdes) (version 2) ... | reverse complement strand
GCTGGGTGCGTTCGATCCACTTGCCTTCGAGTGCTGGGGTGAGGTAGTTTTTGCGGAAGGTGGGGGCGTGGGAGAGTTGGAGTTGCTGCATGAGCCCGGCACTGGTCTGTTCGCTTTCACCGATGGCTTTGAGGAGGCGTTTTACTTGGTCGCTCACTTGATCGCTTACTTGATCGGTCGATAGGGCTTCTTGAATCGATTCTTTGATGGCTTCGAGCATGAACTCGACGAAGGCGGTGGCTTGGCCGCTTTTGTCGGATTCGGCCAGTTTTTTGTAATAGGCGGCTTGTCGATCCCGGATGATGGTTTCGACGGGGAGGTAGGCGAAGAGAGGCTTCCACTCTTTCAGAATGAGGGTTTGCCAGAGGCGCCCCATCCGTCCGTTGCCATCGGTGAAAGGGTGGATGAATTCAAACTCGTAGTGAAAGACGCAACTGGCCACGAGTGGATGTTCGTCTGTCGAGCGGAGCCATCCCAAGAGGTCTTGGATGAGGCGGGGCACACGTGCGGCGGGTGGGGCGACGTGCACGATGTCTTCGCCTTGAGCGACACCGACGCTACCGGTGCGATATTGGCCCGCTTGGTCGATGAGTCCTGCCATCAGGAGCTGATGTGCTTTGAGCAGGTCTTTTTGAGATGTCGACTTGAGCGTGTCGATTGCCTCGTAGGTGGCGAAAGCGTTGCGCACTTCCTGAACCTCTTTGGGGTGGCCGAAGACGCTTTTGCCATCCAGCACGGCAGTGACTTGTTCGAGGCTGAGTGTACTTTGCTCGATCTCTAGCGAGGCTTGAATCGTGCGAATACGATTGGCGCGCCGAAGTTGCGGAGTGAGTGTCTGCTCGGAGAATGCAGTGTATTGGCCGACGCACTCGCTGATCTCTGCTACCAGCCGAAGAATCGCCGGGGTGCGATCATATGGTGGTTCGTAGATGTTCATGGGGCGTCGATGGCTCACTTGCTATGATAAGTGGCTTGTTCTTCGGCGACGGCTGGAGCCGGGATGGGGTCGATGCGTTTGCGGAGCTCGGCTTCTTTTTCGAGCTGGGCGCGGCGGAGGTCGTAGTGGCATTGCAGGTTCATCCAGAACTGGGCTTCCATGTTGAAGAAGATGCCGAAGGCTAGTGCGGTCTCGGCGGTAATGGCGCGCCGGCCTTTGATGATCTCGGTAATGCGCGAGGCGCGGATGCCGGTGCGGCGGGCAAACTCGGCCTGAGAGATACCCATCGGCTCCAGAAACTCGCGCAAGAGGGTGCCACCTGGGGTGGCAGCGAGCATGGCTTTTTGTTCGGGAGTCATTGTCTGGAGAGGGACCGTTAATTAACGTAAATTAACGGTTTAAAATGAAAGGTTCGAATTGATGGAAGTCGGGCGCTGGTGTTGCGGTGGGGAACCGTTCGTGTGTCTCCTTCCGTCGTCTGTGATCTTCGATGGCTTGGTTCATGATTGTATTTAGCGTTGGATCGGAGTGTGCCGGGGAGTTTGGTATCAATATAGTGCGGCGACCAGACTGGGATTCAATCTGCCGGGCTGCAAGAGATACAGCGGCCTATTGTGGTTCATTTATTTTTGATCGGATCGTCCGACTGCTTACTCATGAAAAACTGCAGAAATTCCTTTACGGGATCGATGGAGATTCTTAGCCGAAAAGCTGCGCTCCGGCGAGTTGATCGCCACCACCCAACGCTGGCAGACCGTGCGTGACGCTCTGGCCGGGCTTCCCGATCCCCGAAAAGGGCCGGCTTTAGAAAACCATCGCTACCAGCCTGGGGCGCGAAGCTACCCCGGCCATACGGGCAGTCCGCTCGACGAACCGGCGAAAGCGCTGAAGGCGGGCGATCGTGGCGTGCCCGGGGCGGAAACATGCTCCGTTACCCTAACGGACGGGTGCGTTATTCCACGGTGCGCGAATCCGTGCGCATCCAGACCTTTTCCGATGCGTATGTCTTTCCCGGGTCCTGGACGGAGAGCATGCGCCAGCTCGGCAACGCCGTTCCGGTGAAACCGGCTGAAGCGGTGGCGTCATCCATCGCCGCGAAGATCCGCCCGCTCGCGAACTCGCAAGCTTGCTCTGCAAGGGCCGGCGTGGAGACGAGTGAAGCGCATACGATCATCCGGGACAAGGACGCACTCTTCAAGCCTCTCGCCTTGGGCTAAAGAGAGAACAGTGGAATGCGGAATAATGCCCTGTTTAGGAGCTAGCAGCACACTCGAATCGCACTAGGATAAGGTGATTTTCAGGAACCCAAGATGGGTAGGTCGACCTACCCCGCACCTTTGGGCCACCACCTTTGGGAAGTCCTCCGCCGCGGCCCCTCTTGGCTCAAGTTTGCGGATCGAAGCTTCTTCGGGAAGATTTCGAGTGATGGCTGGTATCCGGTGATTGAGCTCGTTGGCGTGGACTCATGCGCAGTTGATGATCTGCGCTTTCGGGGTCGGGGGGCAAGCCCGCCCGACAACGGGAAGCCGGGTTTCGCTAAGTTTGACCGTCTTCGGCGGGACCTCGATCCCTTTCTGGTCGAGCCTGCCGACGCGATGCTGTTGGACCGTCAATTGCTTGTTGCTGAGATCGACCGTTGAGCAGGATCCACAGGGTCCATGGCGGGACGACGGCGGTTCGAGACTTTACGTCAGAAGCGGTCTTTGGCAGGATCCGCTAATGGATCGCAGGACCGGACTGCTGGCGCTGGCTTTTGTGTTGCTCTGGAACTCGGGTTTCATCGGCGCGGAGTATGTGCTGCCGCACGCCGGTCCGTTCACGCAGTTGTTCTGGCGCTACCTGGCGCTGGCGACGATCCTCTGCCTCGGCCTGGCCGTGGGCGGGCGTCTTTGCTGGCCGGGCAAGTCGGTGGCCGGGGCGCATGGCCTGATCGGGGTGCTGGCGCATGCGGTCTGGTTGGGGGCGGTGTTGCTGTCGCTTCAGGCGGGCGTGCCGGCCGGGATGGTTGCCTTGGTGGTCGCGCTGCAGCCCTTGGCGACGGGGGTATTTTCCGGGAGGGTGACGGGTGAGCCGACGACCCTGCGGAGGTGGCTCGGTCTCTCGGTCGGTTTCATCGGAGTCGGATTCACCGTCGTCTGGCGGGTACGCGGCGGCGCATCCGAGGCGTGGGGCTATTATCTGCTTCCGTTTCTCGCAGCCTTGGCCATGACTGCGGCCACCTTGATCCAGCGACGGCTCGAACTCCGTTCTCCGCGGTTCCGTCTGGCGCTCGGACCTGCCTTGTTCTACCAATGTGCCGCCAGTGCCTTGGTCCTGCTACCGCCCGCGTTGCTTGCGGAGCGTCTGCGCACGGAATGGTCCGCGGAGTTCTTCGCGGGTCTGGCCTGGTTGATCGGCGCCGTTTCGCTCGGCGCGTATGGATTGATGTGGGAATTGTTGAAGCGGATCGATTCCGCCCGCGTGGCAAGCCTCTTCTATTTCGGCCCGCCCGTCACCATGCTGATGGCTTGGATCGCCTTCGGGGACGAGTTGCGGTGGACGGATGGACTCGGCCTCGGGCTGGTGCTGCTCGGGGTGGTCCTGGCGCAGGATGGGTCGAAGCGGGTTTCCTGATCCGGCCCGGCGGGGACTCAAGAAAATGCCCGGCGCAGCTCCGTTAACGAGTCGAAGGCGGCCGAGGCCCCGGCGGCGAGCAGTTCCTCCCTGCCGTGCGCTCCGGTCGCCACCGCGTAGCAGGCGAGACCGGCCGCTCCGGCCGTCTCGACGTCGGTGGGGGAGTCTCCGATCAGGACGGTGCCTTCGCGGCCGACCCCGAGCGAGTCGATCACATGGCGGGTCAGCTCGGGGTCCGGCTTGGACCATTCGGTATCCGTATTTCCGATACAGACGTGGATGGTCTGGGAGAAGCCGCAATGTCGGCTGACCTCGCGCGCGGTGGGCCCGTGTTTGTTGGTGAAGATGGCTTGGGGTATCCCGCGGTCGCCGAACTCTCGAATCAGCTCGAGGGCGCCGGCGTGGACGACCAGGCCGTCGAACATGATTCGCGGGAAGCGCTCGCGGAAGGCGCGGGCGGCGGCGTCCATTTGCTCCCGGGGCACGAAGAGGGCCATGGTTTCGCCCATCGGCCCGCCCAGGCTGCGGCGGATGAGTCCCTCGTCGGGGGCGGGATGGCCCAAGGCGGTGACGACCTCGCGGTAGCAGCGGATAATACCGGCCGTCTGGTCGATCAAGGTCCCGTCCATGTCCCAGAGGACGGCGGACGGGGTCGGAAGCGCGGCGGATCCGCTCATGCGCCTTCGATGGCGGGGCTCCGCGCGGCGAGCTTCAGGCCAAAGACCGAGCGGCCCAGGCAAGCAAGATCGGGGTAGATGCCGGCGGCCTGGGTTTCGGCGGCGAGTTGCGCCTCGCTGTGGCTGCCGGTTGCCACAAGGTAGGCGGGCAGGCCGACGGCGGCGGCGGCCTCGAAATCGAAGGGCGAATCGCCGACCAGGATCGAGTGCTCGGCCGAGGCGCCGAGGCGGTCGAGCGCGTGGCGCGTGAACTCGGGCTCCGGCTTGCGGTGATTGCCCTCGCCGGTGCCGATGATCTCGTCGAGCCAGCGGTCGAGACCGAGGTGGGCCAGCACGGCGCGCGCGTGGTCGGCGAATTTGTTGGTGAATACGGCGGTCTGGTAGCCCTCGGCGGAGAGGGCGGCGAGCAGTTCGGCGGCGCCCGGGAGCACCGCCACGTCGTCCAGCATGATGGCGTCGAACTGTTGCCGGAAGTGGGGCATGGCGGCTTCGACCTGCGAAGCGTCGCCCAGCAGGCGGGCGAGGGTGATCGAGACGGAGCCGCCGACCGTCGCGCGGACCGTCGCGTAATCGCTGACCGGCAGTCCGAGTCGTTCCTGCGCGTAGGCCACGCTGCGGTGGATCGCGCTGAAATGGTCGATCAGGGTTCCGTCGAGGTCGAAAAGGATGCTGTGGATGGGAGGCATGCGTTTCTGCTTTATCTGGGTCCTGCTTCTTGCAGCATGAAGGACTTTGTATGAGGGCAAGCCCTGTCCTTGGCAAGCGAAGGCGTTTTATGGCGAAAGATGCGAAGAGACCGGCGGAGGTCGAGCTGCGTGAGGACGGCGGCGGGCTTTGCTGCGTCCTGCGCGGCAACTGGACTCTGGCGGCGGACCGTCCGCAGCTGCGCCCGGTGCTTGCGGATTTGCGCGGCATTCCGGAGGGCGCGCGCCTCCGGTTCGACGCGGCGGAGTTGGGGGATTGGGACAGCGCCCTCTTGATTTTGGTCCGCCGTTGCCGGGCCGCGGTGGAGGAGGCCGGCGGAGCGGTCGACACGGAGGGCCTGCCGGAGGGCGCCCGCCGCCTGCTGCGGCTTTCGCAGGGGCCGACGGAAGCGGCGGAGGGGGAAGCGGCGGCGGATTCCTGGTTCGGGCGGCTCGGGATGGGCGGGATCGCGGTGGCTTCCGGTATCGGCGCCTACTTCCAGTTCGTCGGGCAGCTCGTGCTGGACCTAGGCGCCTTCGCCCGGGGCGACGCCAAGGCCCGGCTCAAGGACTTCCTCTTCATCCTCCAGCAAACCGGACCGCGCGCGCTCGGGATCGTCTGCCTGCTGAGTTTCCTGACCGGCTTGATCATCGCCTTCATCGGCGTGATCCAGCTCCAGAAGTTCGCCGCCGATATCTACGTAGCCGACCTCGTCGGCCTGGCCACCACCCGGGAACTGGGCGCGGTCATGACCGGCGTGATCATGGCGGGCCGCACCGGCGCGGCCTTCGCCGCCCAGATTGGCAGCATGCAGGTCAACGAAGAGATCGACGCGCTGACGACCTTCGGCATCTCGCCGGGGCGCTTTCTCGTCGTGCCGCGGGTGGTCGCGCTCGTTTTGATGATGCCGCTGCTTTGCGCATTTTCGAATTTCGTCGCGATTTTCGGAGGAATGGTCGTGGCCATGTCCATTTCCGACGTTTCCGCGCTCCAGTACTTCCTGCAGGTCGAGGAGGCCGTCGGGCTCAACGATTTCTTCGTCGGTATCTTCAAGAGCGCGGTCTTCGGGGCGATCATCGCGCTCGCCGGCTGTTACCGGGGCCTGCACTGCGGGCGCGACGCCGGCGCGGTCGGCCTGGCGGCCACTTCCGCCGTGGTGACCGCGATCACTTGGATCGTCGTGGCGGACGCGGTCTTCGCGGTCCTTTTTCACAATCTCGGGATCTGATGCCGATGACCCAGGGAGACAAGATTACCGTCGAAGGACTGACCCTCGCCTACGGGGACCTGCTCGTCCAGCGGGACCTCGACTTCAGCGTCAAGCAGGGGGAGGTGAAGGTCATCATGGGAGGGAGCGGCTGCGGCAAGAGCACGCTCCTCAAGCACATGATCGGCCTCGAGCGCGCCCGCGCCGGACGGATACTTTACGACGGCGAACCTTTCGATCCGGACGACGCGCGGGACGCGGCCGCCGCCCGTCGGCGCTTCGGCGTGCTTTTCCAAGGCGGCGCGCTCTGGAGCTCGATGACGGTGGGGGAGAATATCGCGCTTCCCCTCGAGCAATACACCCGTCTGCGCCCGGAGGAAATCCGCGAGGCGGTCGCCTTCAAGCTCTCGCTGGTCGGCTTGGCCGGCATCGAGTCGCGCTATCCCTCGGAACTGAGCGGCGGCATGAGGAAGCGGGCCGGTCTCGCCCGGGCGATCGCGCTGGACCCGGAGATCCTTTTCTTCGACGAGCCCTCGGCCGGTTTGGATCCGCTCAGTTCCCGGCGGTTGGACGACCTGATCCTCGAGTTGCGGGATGCCCTCGGGGCCACCATCGTCGTGGTGACGCACGAGCTCGCCAGCATCTTCGCGATCGCGGACAGCGCGCTCTTTCTCGACGCGGAGAGCAAGACGGCGCTCTGCGAAGGCCCTCCGGAGCTCTTGCGCGACGATCCTTCGATCGACCGGAAAGTCCGCGCCTTCCTCCGTCGCGGCGAGGCCTGAGCCGTCTAAATCATTGCCCTTCAAGAAAGAGTCCGCCAATACTCCCGAATCGTGAACCGAAACCCGAATCCGAAAGTCATCGGCGCCTTCATCACCGCAGCCGGCATCCTGCTGACCGCCCTGGTGCTTTTTTTCGGGTCCTTTTCCGCCTTCCGCATCTTCGACCGGTTTATTCTCTTCTTCGACCAGTCGGTCAACGGGCTGAACGTCGGCTCTCCGGTCAAGTTCCGGGGGGTTCCGATCGGGTCGGTCGAGCGCATCCTCATCCGTGCCGAAGGCCAGAGACCCAGCTCGACCGCCATCGGCGTCATCGTGAAGATCAACCGCGAACGGCTGGAGGAGGATCTCGGCGGGGCGGAAACGCTTTTCCGCCCGAGGTCGACGGAGGAATCGATCCGCAACGGACTGGTCGGCCAGCTGAGTCTCGAAAGTTTCATTACGGGTCAGCTTTTCGTCGAGATCAGCGTCGAGCCGGAACGGACCGTCGGTTTCAAGCCTCACCTTGAAACCGATGGCGATATGGTCGAGATCCCGACGCTCGGCTCTCCGCTCGACCAGATCACCGACGACGTCGTCCAGATCGTGACCGAGTTCAGTTCGATCGATCTGGAAGAACTGAGCGGCAACGTAAACCGCGTGCTTGAAAACCTGGCGACCGCGCTGGGCGGCGTCGACAGCGAAGGGATCAGCGTCTCGCTGACGCGCGCGGCCGACACGGTGTCCGACTTCATCGGTTCGGAGGATTTCAGTGGGACCCTCGAGGACCTGCGGAGCACCTTGGCCGCGATCCGGACCACGACCGCCAGCTACGACTTGGAGAATGGCTCGATGGGCGAACGCCTCGATGTTTGGACGGGGCAGCTGACGCAGACCCTGTCCAGCCTCGACCGTCTGGCGCAGCGGGCCGACGCCCTGATCGAGCCGGAGTCGGATCTTCGCTTTGAAATGGAGGCCGCGCTCAGGGAGCTGGGGGCCGCCTCCCGGGCGATTCGCTCGCTGGCGGAGTACCTCGAAAGGAACCCGAACGCACTCATTAGGGGGAGGGAGGAAGAATGACGGCGAACCAAAAGCTTCCGGCGCTTCTTTTTTCGGTCGCGCTTCTCTTGGCAGGCGGCTGCGTCAATCTGGAGCCGACCACCGATTCCCTGCGCAGCTTCGCGCTCGGTCCCGATTCGCCGCTTCCTCGGAACGACCCCGGCGGTTCCGGCATCTATCTGGAACGGCCGGACATCCCGCCCTATGCGGCGGGCAATCGCATGGCGGTCCGCAGCGAGGACGGGGAGCTGCGTAAGCTGATCCGCGTCCTTTGGGCCGAACGGATGTCCGAAGGGCTGGCCCGGGCTGCGGCGGAATGGATCGCCCTCGAGTCGGGCCGCCCGGTCGCCGGTTTCTACCCTTGGCCCGAGCCGGCGGCGAACGCGGTGCCGGTCAAGCTTCGCTTCCTCCAGATCATCGCGCTGGATTCGGGCGAGGTGATCGTGGCGGCGGACTGGAAGGTCGGCGGCGCGAACGAGGCCAGCGGGCGCTACCGGAGCAGCGGACTCGTCTGGACGCCGGGACAGCCGGAGACCATCGTAGCCGCTTACAACCAAGCGCTCCGCGAGATCGCCGTAGAGATCGCCGCCGTGCTCTAGGGGGCCGGCCGGGTCCTTTAGGGGGCGATTCGAATCAGGCTGCGGTCTCGAACCTGCGGACCGGACCGGGGAGCGGCGTTCGGCGTAGGGCCGCCGCTTGCCTTCGACCATAAGCTCAGGCCCAAGGTCCAAGCCCTCTTTCGAGAAGATGCTTTGACTCGGCAAGTATTCTGCTAAAACAAAGACAGCTTCCACCTATGTTTTTCGAAAACTACCAAAACGACGGATTTTTCGACGAAATGTTTGCGGAGGATGGCACCGTCCGGCCGCACTACCGTCCCATCCTCCAGCGGATCAAGGAACTGACGGTCGAACAGTTCGAGCAGAAGCGGCAGGCGGTGGACCTCTCCTTCCTCCGTCAAGGCATCACCTTCACCGTTTACAGCGACGACGAGGGCACCGAGAAGATCTTTCCCTTCGACCTGATGCCCCGGATCATCCCGGACTCCGAGTGGCAGCACCTCGAACGGGGGCTGACCCAGCGCGTGCTCGCCCTGAACCTTTTCCTCAAGGACATCTACAACGAGCAGCGTATCATCAAGGAGGGCGTCGTTCCGGCCGGCTACATCCTTTCGGGCAAGCATTTCCGGCGCGAGTTCATGGGCGTAAGCGTCCCGCACGACATCTACGTCCACATCTGCGGGACCGACCTGATCCGCGACGAAAAGGGGGAGTACCTCGTGCTCGAGGACAACGCCCGATCGCCCTCCGGCGTGTCCTACCTGCTGGAAAACCGGCAAGCCATGAAACGGGCCTTCCCGAACTTCTTCCCGCGGGCCGGCGTCCGGCCGGTGGAAAACTATTCGGAAAACCTCCTGAACACCCTCAAATTCGTGGCCCCCAGGGGTAAGGAAAATCCGGTCTGCGTCCTTCTCACTCCCGGCCACTTCAACAGCGCCTATTTCGAGCACTGCTTCCTCGCGCGCCAAATGGGCATCGAAATCGTGGAGGGCAGCGATTTGGTGGTGCGCGACTTCAAGGTCTACATGCGCACCACCCAAGGCCTTCAGCAGGTCGACGTCATCTACCGCCGGATCGACGACGACTTCATCGACCCCAGCGTCTTTCGTCCCGACTCGATGCTCGGGGTCCCCGGCCTGGTCAACGCGCTCCGGGCCGGCAACGTCAATGTCGCCAACGCCATCGGCACCGGGATATCCGACGACAAGCTGATCTACGCCTTCGTCCCCGCCATGATCAAGTTCTACCTCGACGAAGATCCGATCCTGAACCAGGTCGAGACCTTCATCGCCTCGGAGGAAAAGCACTACCGGCACATCATGGCCAAGCTCGAAAACCTCGTGGTCAAGTCGACCAACGAAGCGGGCGGCTACGGCATGCTGATCGGTCCGAAAGCTTCGAAGGCGGAGATCGAGACCTTCCGTGGCCTGATCGAGGCCGACCCCCGCAACTTCATCGCCCAGCCGCCGATCATGCTCTCCCGCGCCCCCACTTGGTGCGGCAAGGACTTCGAGGGCCGGCACGTCGACCTTCGGCCCTATATCCTCTCCGGGGAAAAGACGACCATCGTGCCCGGCGGCCTGACCCGGGTCGCCCTGCGCAAAGGCTCGCTCGTGGTCAATTCCTCCCAAGGCGGAGGCAGCAAGGATACTTGGGTCCTCTACTCGGACGGCTGAGGCCGCCCCGCGAACTTCATTCAACCACCGACCGCCATGCTATCAAGAGTCGCCGATTCGCTCTACTGGATGAGCCGCTACATCGAACGTGCCGAGAATATCGCCCGGCTTCTCGACGTGAACCTTCAGCTCCTCCTCGACTTCGAGGAAATGGACGGGGACAAGTTGAAAGAGCACTGGGAGCCGGTCATCCGGGCGGCGGGTGAGGAAAAACTCTTCTACGAGCTCTACGACGAGGCCAACTCGACCAGCGTGACCGATTTCCTCACCTTCGACCGCGAGAACAAAAGCTCGGTCATCTCCTGCATGCTGGCCGCGCGGGAAAACGCCCGCATGATCCGGGACCAGATCTCGACCGAGATGTGGCAGTGCCTCAACCAGGCTTACCTTTTCCTCAAGTCGAACAACGCCAAGCAGGTCTGGGAGAGCGGGCCCTACGAGTTCTACAAGCAGATCCAGGACTTCAGCCACCAGTTCCTCGGCCTGGCCGACGCGACCTTTTCCCACAAGGAGGGCTTCTACTTCATGCAGGTCGGCAAGTTCCTCGAAAGGGGAGACAAGACGAGCCGCATCCTCGACATCAAGTACCACATCCTCCTGCCCAGCGTCGACGATGTGGGCGGCGCCGTGGACGCGGTCCAGTGGGGCGCCATCCTCCGGTCCTGCAGCGCCTTCGAGGCTTACCACCGGCTCTTCGTGTCCAGCGTCAACCCGCTCAAGGTTTCGGACTTCCTGATCTTCAACGACCACTTCCCGCGCTCCATCAAGTTCTGCGTCAGGGAGCTCGACCGCAACCTTCACCGCATTTCAGGCTGCCCCTTGAGCGAATACTCCAACAGCGCCGAGCGCGTGTCCGGCCGCATTCTCAGCGAGATGACCTACAGCAACATCGACGAGGCCTTCAGCGAGGGCCTCCACGAATACCTCTTGAACCTGCAGGCGAAATTGACCGAGATCGGGAAGGCCGTCTTCGACACCTACATGTTCCACCCCCGGCTGGACATGGCGACCGAGATCGCCGCCCAGCAGCAACAGCAGCAGTGAGCGGGCGCCCCGGGTCCGGCCGCCCGGCCGACCTCCGTTTCCCTCTTCCGACCCCGGACGCCCCCGTTTTGCTTTGTTCCCAGATCCTCCCGCATGAAGATCACGATCCTGCACCGCACGATTTACGAATATTCCGGCCTCGTCGCCGACAGCATCAACGACGCCCGCCTCTGCCCGGTCTCCGACGAATTGCAGAACTGCCGGCGCTTCGACCTGAAGGTCGAACCGGCCAAAGTTAATGTCCTGCGCCGGCTCGACTTCTTCACCAACCAGGTGCACCACATCGAGGTGAACGAGCCGCACGAGCGTCTCGCGATCGAGGCTTTCTCCGAGGTGGAAACCTTTACGGACGCCCGCGAGCCCGGCGACGGCGGCGGCGCGGCCGAACTGCCGGTCCTCGCTCGAAGCGAGCGCTTCTACGACTTCCTCGCCGCCAGCGAGCGCATCCCGCTCGGTCCCGTCGCCCAACACGAGGCGCGTCAGCTCCTTCCCGCCATCGACCGGGTGGGCCCGGCCGTCGAGCGCGTGATGGCCCACGTCTACGAGAACTTCGAGTACTCCCCCGGAAAGACCACCGTGGAGAGCTCCGTCTCCCAAGTGATCGAGCAGCGGAAAGGGGTTTGCCAGGACTTCGCCCATGTCATGATCGCGCTCTGCCGCCTGGCCGGCATCCCCACGCGCTACGTCAGCGGGTACTTCCATGTCGACCGGCCGGTAAGTGGCGGCGCGGACGACAACCGGGCCTCCCACGCCTGGGTCGAATGCTACCTGCCTTCGGTCGGCTGGATGGGCTACGACCCGACCCACAACCGGAGGGTGACCGAGCACTACGTCAAGGTGGCGGTCGGCCGCGACTATACCGACGTGCGCCCCGTCTCCGGCACCTACCGCGGCCGGGCTGCGGCGGAACTCCGGGTCGAGGTCGCCATCGGCGGCGTTCGCGAATAGGCGCGTCAATGGCCCCCCTGCCCCGGAAGTTCCGGGGCCCGGCATCAGGCCGGCAAGTCGATCGGCAGCCCCCGGTGGGCGCAGTGGCAGAGGTGCAGGACCGCCATCCGGACGACGATCCCGTTGGTCACCTGTTCGAGGATCACGGACTGCGCCGAGTCCGCCAGTTCGGAGTCGATTTCGACCCCGCGGTTGATCGGACCGGGGTGCATGATGATGGCGCCGGGCTTGAGCCAGGCGGCGCGCTCTTTGTTGAGCCCGAAAGTGGCCTTGTACTCGCCGATCGAGGGAAAGTGGGTGGAGGTCTGCCGCTCGTGCTGGATGCGCAGCAGCATCACCGCGTCGGCGTCCTCCAGCGACTCGCGCAGCCGGTGGCTGACCCTCGCGCCCATCGCGGCGAAGCCCTTCGGGACCAAGGTGCTCGGGCCCGCGATGGTCACTTCCGCCCCCAGCTTCTGCAGGCAAATGATGTTCGAGCGCGCCACCCGGCTGAAAAGGATGTCGCCCAGGATCGTCACCTTTTTCCCGTCCAGCGAGTCGAAGTGCTCCAGCAAAGTAAAGGCGTCCAGCAGGGCTTGGGTGGGGTGGGCGTGGGAGCCGTCGCCCGCGTTGATCACGGGGATGCCAATCACCCGGCTGAGGTAGTTCGGCGCGCCCGAGGCGGCGTGCCGCATGATGATCAGGTCCGCCTTCAGGGCCTCCATGTTGCGGGCCGTGTCCCGCAGGGTTTCGCCCTTGGTCAGGCTGCTGGCGTCGCCCGTCACTGTGATCGTGTCCGCGCTCAAGCGGCTCGCCGCCACCTCGAAGGCCAGACGCGTCCGCGTGCTCGGTTCGAGGAAGAGGTTCACCACCGTCCGTCCGGTCAGGTAGGGCTGCTTCTTGTCGTCCGCTTCCATCGCCCGCTTGAAGGCCCGCGCGGCGGTGAAAATCGTTTCAATCTCCTCCCGGGACAGGTACTCGATCCCGATCAGGTCTTTCTGCTTCCAGCTTAGGCTAAGGCTCATGGTCGAAAAGGGGTGCGGCGTCGCAACGCGCCGGATTCCGAAATCTGCTTTCCACCGGAAAAAGGGCAAGGACGAATGGGGTGGGTGGGCTTGGTCGTTGGCGCTAGGTCGTCGGGGGGGTGGGGACGGCGTGCCGGGCGGCCCGGAGAGCGAAGCGGGATGCGGGATTCGAGATACGGGATTTGAGATACGAGATTCGGGAGCGCGGGCCGGAAGGACCCCGTAGCGCGAAGTTTCAACGAGCGTCCGCGGATCGGGGCCGGGGCAGGGGGGGGCGCGGAACCGCCCGACCCGCCAAATCGCGAATTTCACTTGTCCCGGGAATAATCCCCTGCTTTACTCCTCCTACCGCTGTTCTTTGAAAGGCTCCGTTCCAACGAACGGGTCTTTCCGATCATTTGTCCCATTTCCGCGTTTCAGCTTTTCAGCGTTTCAGCGTTTCAGCTTTTCAATTATGGGGGTGTTCCGGATTCGACCTTGTGTCGTAGTGCGTGGCTGCATGTCGGAGATGATGGAGGCTCCGTATCAATCCATCTCAAAAATTAATTGGCGAAGAACAATTCGCTATGGCGGCCTAAAACGGCCCCACGTTCCTGCCCTGACGCCTGTTAAGGACCAGGAGCGACGACTAACAGGCATAGCCGCGAATCTGGCCTTCGGTTCGCGGCCGTATTTCAGAAGGCATGGAAACCGGTCAGCCTGCTTTTGAGCGGTCCGGCGACGACAACAAAGCAAAAGATAAGCATGTAGATGCCACGTGTGAAAGCACGAGGGACGCGGGTTCGACTCCCGCCACCTCCACCACCTTTCTGTCAAGCCCTTCCCTGGAAGGGCTTCTTTTTGAGTAACTTACGAAACTGGAACGCCTTACGGGCGAACAGATTTGCCAAACCGAATACCATTCAACACCATCCAATTCCATTCGATTCCAGCCAATTGCCTCAATTGTGCCTCAACTGTATATCGCCAAGAGTAGAGACCTTCATCAGGTGGGTTTCTAATTTTCGCCGCCCTTGACGGTTTCAGCGGGATTGCCAGCGATCTTCACGGAGACGTCACAATCCAACGTCGATTTACATCGCCATTTGGAGCAGGGTTTGGTGTCGTCCTGCGTGTCAAGGCACCTCATGCGGAATTTATCTCTACCTATACTGCTTACCGGAGGGATTGCTTCCTTCTGCATGGCGGAAGAGCGGGCTGTTGCCCCCGAACCCAACCCGCTAAGCACAGGTGAAGCGGAGGCCATCGTCGAGGCGCGGATGAACGCCCGCACCGCCGCCGAAACCGCCCGCCGGGAGGCTTTGGAGGCCGAGGCCGCCTACGCCGAGTGGGAGGCCGCGAAGGGCGATGGCACCAAGACGATCTACCGCCGGGTCGCACCGCCACCGGCACCGCCCGTCACCCGGGAGGCCGAAACCGTTCGGCGCGAATGGGCCGAAGCCGAGATCGCCGAATTCCTCCGTCTGGAGGCCGAGCGGAAACCGTCGGTGAATATCTCCCTTTCGGCCACGGTCTATGATGACGAGGTCACCGAAATCCGCCTCTGGCACGAGGGCGAGCAATACCGCGCCCTGAGCAACGTCGCTTTTACCCATTTGCAATTCATCGGCAACTTCGAGGACGAAACCGCTTACTGGAGCTTCTTCGGCATGGTCGATACCGTGGACGGGGAAGAAGAGGCGAAGATCGCCGAGCAGGCCCGCGCCTTCGGCTACGACTACACTCCGCGCCCCCGACCGGACAAATCCCTCGTCGCCTCCCTCGATGAACCGGAATACCTTCTTCTCGCCGAGCGCGGGCAGACGGTCCCCGAGGCGGTCCTCGCCCAACTCGACGCCATCCACGTTTACTACCTCACCCACGAGCGTCGCCTTGCTATCGAGCACCAGCGGCCACCGCCCTCGCCGAGGCCAACCGCAAGTGGCGGGAGGAGAACCCCGAAGAGCCCAAGGACACCGTGATCAACTTCTGGCCGATCCGGAGTAATTCCGAGCGGGTTTCGCCGGCCCGCTCCACCGCAACTTCGCGCACTCTTTCCGAGGGGGTTTCCCAATGAACAAGTTCTTTCTGACCACCGCCTTCACCGCACTTGCGTTTTCGCCGCTGGCCGCGACTCCGACTGCCGACAGTCCCAACCACGGCTTTACCATTGCGCCGGGCATCACTGCCGGAACCTTTGTCCTCGAATGGTGGGGAATCGACGAGCACATCTATTTCATCGAGCACTCGGATGATCTGGTGAGTTGGTCCTTCTTCCCCATCTACGAACTCGGCCTCGACGGTCCGCTTTCATGGGGTGTGTCGATGACCGGCGACCGGCACTTCTACCGTGCGAAGTTTTCCGACGACCCCGAGAGCACCCTGCTTTCCACCGATTACAACGGTGCCATGCTCAGCGCCTGGGATCAGATTCAACACGGCTACAATCCCTTCGACTGGGTCGATACGAACACCAACGGCATCCACGATGCCTGGGAGGCGTATCATTTCGGCAACCTGACCACCAGCATGACGGTGGACCTCGAACCGGACGGCCTGCTCAACGAAAACGAATTCGCCGAAGGCACCGATCCCAATCACCCGGATCACCCGCTCGTCTCTCTGAACCTCTTCACTCCGGTGCGATGAAATCCCGCCGTATTTCCGTCCTTCTCTCGCTGCTCGTCGCTGCGGGCTTTCCCGCCTTCGGAACACAGGCTCCCGAGGACATCTACAACCTCGACGAGATTGAGGCCCTTACCGTCGGCGTCGGCGGCAGTTCCAAAGTGACGTTCCGTCGCCTCGACGGGTTGGAGCCAAAATGCCCGGTTACCTTGGCGATTGAGGTCGAGGGCGAGGTTGAAGCGAATGGTTTCACCGATGGCTACTACGACGAGGTGTCGGTCGAGACCCCGGCTTCCGCCGAAAAGGCCTTCGCGGGGGACACCGGTCCCGCTTTCGACAGCAATGGCGATCCGCTTCCCTTCGTCGGCGTCACCAAGATCGGAAGGGTAGAGGTCGAGGTCAAGGTCGGCGAGGACATTGTTCTTCGCTATGAGACGCGCAACGGTCTTTGGAACGAGGGTTGGGGTGCCAAGATCACCTCCGTCGAAATCGTCGACGAGGGCTGTGCGGACGGCACCTGCTCCTTCGGTGGTGGTGGAAGTTCTTCGGGTGCCCCCAATGTTTCGATCAATCTGGGTTCCGGTCCGGGCGACCTCACTTCTGCCGGATCGCTGAGTGTTTACTACGAGGATCCCACGACCGATCTGAGCTCACCCGCGTCCCTGAGGCTCGCTTCCGGGAGCTACCAGACCACCGAGGCCCAGCGGTCCCTCGATTTGGGGCAAGTTCCGGACATGCTCGTGATGAACGACGCGGGCAACGCCTGGAAATCCGGCGAAGTCATGCGGCAGATTGCCACGCCGAACGCCTTTATCGACATCGTGACCAACACCGGCAACGACGGCTACGAGGTCCGCTTTTACCAGCGATCTGCCCTCGGTTCCCGCGACGCCAACGGGCTTTTCACGCTCGCCGGTGGCTCGACCCCGGAGAAAGTCTGGCGCGTCGAAGTCACCGCCGGGGCGACGCCTTCCGATCCGCCCGAGTCCGTCCGCTTCATCGAGCAAAAGGGTGGCAACAGCCGCACGACCGAGTTCACCTGGGAAGCCGTCGACAGCGACTGGTCAATGACCCGTGGCACTGGCGATGCCGCCATCCGTGAACGTCGCATCACCACCGTCAACGGTGCCTCCACCACCGAAACTCTTTTCATCTACGGAATGCGTGACGGCTCCGAGGTCCTCATGCACGAGGAGAGTGAAACCCGGACCTCCTTCCCCTTCGGCACCGTCATTACCGAAACCACCCGGGGCTCGGGTGCCAACCAGCTCGTCACCACCTACGAATACTGGCCCGTCGGCAGCGGATCGAACCGCGACGGCAAGCTCAAACGCCGCACCGACGCAGAGGGCGGCTGGGAATACTTCCACGCTTACGACGCGAACGGGCGGGCTACCCAGGTCGTCCGGCAATACCTCGGCAACGCTTACAGCGGCACCTGGCCGGACAACGCCAACCGCATGGTCGAAACCACCTATGCCGATTCCGGGGTAGGCGCAGACGAAACCTTTGCCACCAGCCAAGGCGCCTTCACCACCTATGACGTTGCGGGTAACGGACGCCTCTGGCTCTGGAAATCGACCGACGGCGGTCTCATGGAGGCCAATGGCTTCGGCGCGGGCACAGCCTCCGATACCTGGCTGATCAGTCCGGCCTACAACCTCGGTGCTTCGGCCAGTCCTTTTGTTTCCTTCGAGTCCTACTTCTCCTTCACCGGTCCGGATCCCAAGCTCATGGTCTCGACGAACTACACCGGGGGCGATCCTTCCGCGCCGGGTGTGAGCTGGACCGAAGTTTCCGCTTCCGGTCTCTTCGCGGGCACTTCCGGGGCTTGGGAAGATTCCGGACGTATTGACCTATCCGCCTGGAGCGGCCAGACCGTCCACATCGCCTTCCAATACCTCAGCAACGGCGGTGGTTCGGGCGACGCCAAACGCTGGCGGGTCCGCAACTTCCGCACCGGCTTCAACGCCCATTCGCTGACAGAGCGCAAGGTCTGGCTGGCCGGCAACCTGATCGAGCGTTCGTGGACCGAGGTCAACCGCCCCTTCGACGATCGCACCGCCCCCGGCACGACGCTGGATGATACCGTCCGCCGCACGATCACCGCCACTGATGTCACCATCTCCGATCCCGACGATGCCTCCCACCGGGTCACGACCCGCTCCTACTATCCGAAGGACGCTGCCGCCCCCGGCCTGCCCAACCGCCTGCGCAAGGTCGAGTTCCCCGACGGTGAAATCGAGCTGCACGAATACACCGTCACCGCCGGAGATGGGGTCATCCACAAACGCTGGCGCGGCCTTCCCAACGCCGGAGGCGACGCCGTCACCCACGGCACCCTGAGCGAGCAGGAGGAGAACAGCTTCGGGCAGGTCATCCGCTCCGAGGAATACTATCTCGCCCCAGGCGAATCGCCCCTCCTGACCGAAATGTGGCTGGCCACCCAAGTCGGCGATGACGGCCGACCGACCGAGATCACCTACGGCGACCGCTCTGTGATCACCCGTGTTTACAGTTGTTGTGGATTGAAGAGTGAGACCACCCGCGACGGGCTGACCCTCGTTTACTCCCACGACAGCCTCGGGCGCGTCACCCGCACCGAGACCTGGAACGGCACGACGATGCTCTCCGCCGTCGACGAGACCCTCGATGCTCTTGGCCGCGTGATCGCCCGCACCCTTGAAGGCCGCGACGGCGGCACCATCGACACCTACGAAGCCGCCTATCTCACCAACGGCGACCTCGACTGGGAGCGCGACGCTCTCGGGCGGCTGATCGAGCACGACACCCTGCGCCAGTCCGGCGGGCACACCGTCCGCACCTCCACCTTGCCCGACAGTGCCTTGATCGCCCGCGAGACCCGCACCTGGCCCGATGGTCGGCTGCATCGCGAGACCGGCCTTGCCGTCAACGATACCGAAACCACCTACGCCTTCGAGCCCGACCCGGATACCACCGGCAACACTCTCGAAGCCCGCACCACCACCTTCCTCGATGCCTCCGGCACCCCCACCGGCGAGTTCCGCACCCTCGCTTCGCGCCCCTCGGGTCTCCTTCGTCTCGAACACCGCCCCGCCGCTGACGGCTCCGGCACCGTTACCGCCCGCACTGTCCTTGACACCGCCGGACGCACCCTTGACTCGGAGGATGTCCACGGCGTCATCACCCGCTTCGAATATCCCGATCCCTTCACCACCATCCGCTATCTGGACGCAGATCAGGACGGCAGCCTCGGCGCGGCTGATACTGCCACGCGCAACCGCCGTATTTGGGCCTCCGCCCATGGCACCACCGTCCAGCGGCAAAGCGTCGAAGAGTGGAACGAGGCCGGCACCTGGGAGCTGGTCAGCCAGTCCGACCGCGAGACCCTCGATGTCGATGCCGACGGGATGGAGGCCTGGCAGCTAACCTACGGAGCCGAAACCTACACCCTCGAAAGCCCCCTCAGCGGCAGCCTTCGCACCGTCACCACAACCTTCCCGGATGGCACGGGCAGCGTCAGCCAGCTCGACGGCGGACGACTCGACTGGACCCGTCGCCTCGACGATGCAGGCAGCCACCTCCGCACCGTCACCCGCAGCTATGACGAGTTCGGGCGGGTCGGCTCGGTCATCGACTCCATCGACGGCACCACCACTTGGCTCTACGACGACCTCGGTCGCATCACCAGTGAGACCCTGCCTGATCCCGACCCGAGCGATCCCGCCGACGGCTCCGAAACCCGGACAACCGCATACACTCTCCTCGCCAACGGCGACGAGCAACGGGTCGTCACCCATCCCGGCGCTGTCACGACCACCACCGTCCTCGATCCACAGGGCCGCACCGTCCTGCGCTACGGCTTCGGCACCTGGCCGGAGGCATGGACCTATGATCCCGCCGGACGGCAGGCGACCCTCACCACCTGGCAGGACTTCGACACCGCCAGCGGCACCGGCCTCGCCGGGGAGACCGTCACCCGCTGGGAATATAACAACGCCGGACTGCTGGAGCAAAAGCACTACAACGACACGCCCACCGCCTCCGAGCCGGGACCCCTCCACGCCTACACCCCCGGCGGACTGCTCCTCACCCGCACGCTTCCGCGCAACGGCAGCGACGGCCAACCCATCGTGGTCAGCTATGATTACGAGGACGGCGAAACCGGCGAGCCGCACACCGCCCGCCTGATCGGCGTCAGCTACGGGGCGAACACCCCGAATACCGACGACGTAACCTACACCTGGGACAACCGCGGACGCCTCGAAACCGTCGAGGACGGCAGCGGACGCCGCCGCCTGAGCTACGAGGCCGGGCAGGTCGTTTCCGACCTCTACGAAACCGGCCCGCTGGCGGGCTTTGGGCACAGCCTCAGCCTCGATCCGGCCAACGGCTACCGCCCCTCGGGCCGTTCCATCCTCTCGCCCACGGGCACCCTCCGCAACGAAAGCCTCGCCTATGATGCCTTCGGCCGCATGGATGCCCTCACCGTCGATGACGACACCGTCGCCTACGGGTTCCACCACGACTCCACCTTCCCAACAACGACCACGGTATCCCGCGACGGCACCGCCTCCGTCAACCAAACCCGCGTCTATGATCGGCGGGGACGTCTCGACAGCATCAATGCAACCGACGGCACCACCACGCTCTTCTCCGCCGCCCAAACCTTCGACACCCACGGACGCGTCACCCGGATCACTCTCGACGGCGGCGCGTATTGGGATTACGGCTACGACTCGATGGGCCAAGTCACCTCAGGCGTAAAGAAGGACTCCGGCGGCACCGCCTTACCCGGCTACAGCTTCGGCTACGGCTTCGACACCATTGGCAACCGGGAGACGGCCACGCGGGAGAGCACCACCGAGACCTACACGCCGAACCTGCTCAATCAAATCTCGACCATCGACCACGCTGGCTTGCTGCACCTGCTCGGCACCGCCGATGCTTCGGCAACCGTCCTTGTGGACGGAGCCGCAACTACCCGCTCTGGCAATCTTTTCTACGGTTCTGTCAGTGGCAACAACAGCTTTGAAACCTTCTCCATCCTCGGCACGCTCACCGGGGCCGGAGACGGAGGCAGGCACGCGGTTGCCCGCTTCGATCGCGAAGCCTACATCCCTGCGGGTGCAACCGACCGCACGCATGACGAGAGCGGAAACCTGACCGAAGACGCCGAGTGGCTCTACACTTGGGATGCCGAGAACAGACTCGTTCAAATGGAAACCCGTCCCTCGGTCGTCACCGCCGGAGCCTCGCACCGACGCCTGACCTTTGAGTATGATTCTCAATCCCGCCGCACCCGCAAGACGGTAGAACTTTGGGACGGCTCCGCCTGGCAGACCAACGAAGATATTCGCTTCCTCTGGAATGACTGGCTTCTCAGCGCCGAACTGGAGGCCGACACCCTCGAACCAATCCGATCCTACACCTGGGGACTCGATCTCGCGGGCACCCGCGACCAGACCGGTGGCGTGGGTGGCCTAGCCCTCGTCAAGCACCACAAGAACAGCGAGGTCTCGGTTCCGCTTTATACGACCAACGGCAACGTTCGGGGCTATTGGGAAATTGATACGGATGCGCTTGTTGCGGAGTTCGAATACGGCCCATTTGGAGAGTTGCTCAAGGCAACTGGCGGTAAGGCAGAGAAACACCCGTTCCGCTGGTCGACGAAGTATGAGGACACTCAAACCGGGCTGGTATATTACGGGTATCGATTCTTTGATCCGGAGTTAGGACGGTGGTTGAATCGGGACAAGATTGGCGAGAAGGGCGGAATTAATTCATATGGATTTATTAAGAACCAACCTCTGCATTCAATCGATCTCTTCGGTCTTTTGAAACTCGTCATTCCTAACGATATCGATATTTCAGAAATCGATGACCCTTTGAAAGATCCGGTTGATGGCGCGAGTGGAAGGACGCATTTCAACAATCTTAAACTTCGGATTGAAGTTTGTCCTAAGGAAGCGGATACGGTATCAGATTTAATCTACAGTTCACTGAAAACCTTCGAGCATTTTAACCAGGGAAACAGCTCAAACATTGAATTAATCGGAGATGTAGCAATATTTTGGCCAAATTCATCACTCCAACAGAGAGGCCTCATCGCGGTAGGTCATGACATCGTCTCTGTTCACCTTTCTTATGAGGATAATGCTCGAAGGGTGATCGCAATCACAACGGGCGAGCATTTTCTAAACGGAAGAAGGGTATGGGGAGTTAATAAAACTGATTCGAAGAAGGCTGAACTGATGATCTATACCGCTGCCCGAGAACGGTATTCGTCTGTTGGTTTTAGAGGGGTAAATGCTGTAGCTGGATTTATTGATGCAATCCCTTTTATAGATCTCCCCGCATTCAGATCATTCGAATCAGAGGTGCAAAGTGTATGGTCGACCTACCTAAACAATATAGCTGACGACCTCATCGAAAAAGAGGATGCTATTCAAAAATACAATGAAGAATGGACGTATTTCACTAATTAGGATCGGAACTCGTTTTGCAGGTCTGATTGTCATGGTTGTGGCGCTGGTTCTAGCCGACACTTCACCCGTGTTTCTAAGAACACACAATCTAATCTTCTTCCTGTTTTTTGCCGGCATGGCTGCACTCTACATTCATTCGATTTGGCGAGAACAAATCAATCCACTAAACAGCCCCGCACGGCGAGGGTTGTGGATCTTAACCCTTATTCTCCAATTTCTTCCTGTAATAGTTTTGATAGTATCGGGAATTATTTTTGATGATGGGGGTCTGGGTTTGCTGGTCTTCTTCGGAATTTTTGGATTGCCGCTTGTGCTTGCCGGAGTGGTTTTGATGCTGACGCTTGATATCGATACAGTTCTAAAGATTTATCATTTAAAAGCTTAAGATGTCGTTGAAGTCTTTCATCCACAGATTCTCTATTCAGGTCAATCCTGCATGATCGAATGGCATCGCGTTACTCATCCATCCTCTCGCCCACGGGCACCCTCCGCAGCGAAGGCCTCACCTATGACGCCTTCGGACGCATGGATGCGCTCACCGTCGATCAAGACACCGTCGCCTACGCGTTCCATCACGACACCGCCTTCCCGACGACAAGCACCGTCTCCCGCGATGGAGTAACGTCCGTCAGCCAAACCCGCGTCTACGACCGGCGGGGACGTCTCGACAGCATCGATGCTTCCGACGGCAGCTCCACGCTCTTCTCCGCCGTCCAAACCTTCGACACCCACGGGCGTGTCACCCGAATCAATCTGGACGGCGGCGCGTATTGGGATTACGGATATGATTTGATGGGCCAAGTCACCTCAGGCGTAAAGAAAGATTCCGTCGGCACCGCCTTGCCCGGCTACACCTTCGGCTACGGCTTCGATACCATCGGCAACCGCGAATCGGCGACGCGGGAGAGCACCACGGACGACTACTGGACGAACGCCCTCAACCAAATCACCACGATTGAATACCAGGGCTACCATCACGTCCTTGGAAGCGCTGATTCGGCGGCTGCCGTCACCGTGGACGGTCTCGCCACCCAGCGGTCGAACTCGCTTTTCTACGGTAGCGTTTCCGGCGGCAACACCTACGAGCAGTTTGAGATAAGCGGTGTGCTCGCTGGCGCGGGCGATGGCGGGACCGACGCGGTTTCTGTTATCGATGCAGCAGCCTACATCCCGGAAAGCTCGAATACCTTCACCCACGACGAAAGCGGCAACCTCACCGAAGACGCCGAGTGGACTTATAATTGGGATGCGGAAAACAGGCTCGTGCAAATGGAAACCCGCGCCGCCGTGGTCACCGCCGGAGCACCACACCGCCGCTTAACCTTCGAGTATGACTCTCAATCCCGCCGCACCCGGAAGACCGTCGAGACTTGGGACGGCGCAGCTTGGCAGACGGATGAAGACATCCGCTTCCTCTGGAACGACTGGCTCCTCAGCACCGAGCTGGAGGCTGACACCCTCGAACCAATTCGGTCTTACACTTGGGGACTCGATCGCGCGGGAACCCGCGAACAGACAGGGGGCGTTGGCGGATTGACTTTCGTCAAGCACCACAAGAACGGCGAGGTCTCGGTCCCGCTTTACACCACCAACGGCAACGTTCGGGGCTATTGGGAGATTGATGCCGACGAGTTGGTCGCCGAATTCGAATACGGTCCGTTCGGCGAGCTGCTCAAGGCCACCGGGGAGAAAGTCGGCAAACACCCATTCCGCTGGTCCACAAAGTATGAGGACACTGAAAACGGACTTCTTTACTACGGGTATCGGTTCTTTGATCCAAGCACTGGGCGGTGGCTGAGCCGGGATCCACTTAAAGAAAGAGGGGGAATTAATTTATACGTATTCGCCGAAAACAAAGGAACCTTCGCTATCGACCTACTTGGTCTAATCAGCATCGAGTTCAATGCGTTTATACCTAGTCGAATAGGACAAACCATTGCAGGTCTCCCAGGAACATGGGCGGAAGAGCCACCTTCAGGCCTCAGCCCATGGTATTTCTCAACTGACAATAGAGGTTTTGGAGGAGGCTCTGCGAGAATTCGAAGCGTTACCTCATTCACCCGAGAGGACATAGGATCTATGGAAGGAAAAACGTGGTTTGAAACGTCCTCCAGTCCAACAACACGCGTGCGAAGGAATCCATTGCTTGGTGGGTTTGGCGACAACACCCAGTTTGACACTCAAACCGAAACATCGAGACCGCAATCGAGAAAAACTGTAGACGACCTTGCTCCGTGTAAATCACGTATCCGCATAGAGGCCTGGGGCAATTATCCGTTTGTTTCTTCAAGTCCGGATATCGATTACACGGCCGTCTGGACCATATCGCTGAATCCAAAAACCGACGAGGTTACAATCGAACTGAGAGGTTCGCACAATCTATTCCCCAACTATGAGGGCTTGGCTGACACCAACCAAGCCTATGAATTCGATACTTCGTTTTCAGGTCCCTCAGTCTGGAATCTGGGTATTCGGTGGACTCGATTCAGAGCCGAATCAATTACTTTAGAGTGAGATGAACATTACATTCCGAATCTTATTCGCTATTCCAATTATTTTTCTTATGGGAGGCTGCGAGCGCTCAGAGAATTCAGTCCAGCACGTAACACTAATTATTCCTGCACAATTTAGAGGAGTATTTGCGATAAAGGAGGACAAGAACTCTCCGAACAATCCCGCCGCGGATAATGAAATGGTAGAAATCACGATTCCCACTGTCGGGGAAGTATATCTGAAAAGCACGAGATTTCTGGAGACCTGGCATTCGACAACAGTTCGAACGGAAGACGGAGTCGAGTTTCCGAATGGAATGCTTAAGCAGGATGAGACGCTGTCCTTCTACTACCTATGGACAAACACGGAGGGAACAACCTACTTCCTGATTGGAGACCACGATGCTTATTTGGCTGCTCAGAAGATTGGAAGGGTCGAGCCACTTCAGACATTTGACTAATACCGAGTCTGTTGCGAAACCCACACATCCATCCAACTTAACTCAATTCAATCCTAATGCCTCAATCCTGCCTCAACTGAAGAATTAGTGAGTCCATAGATTGCTGAATTAGAACGACATACGAAACCCTGTTGGCGTCCCGCCACCTCCACCACCTTTCTGTCAAGCCCTTCCCTGGAAGGGCTTCTTTTTGAGTAACTTACGAAACTGGAACGCCTTACGGGCGAACAGATTTGCCAAACCGAATACCATTCAACACTATCCAATCCCATTCAATTCCAGCCAATTGCCTCAATTGTGCCTCAACTGTATATCGCCAAGAGTAGAGGCCTCATAAAGTGGGTTTCTAATTTTCGCGGCCCTTGACGGTTTCAGCGGGATTGCGGGCGATCTTCACGGAGACGTCACAATCCAACGTCGATTTACATCGCCATTGGGAGCAGGGTCTGGTGTCGTCCTGCGTGTCAAGGCACCTCATGCGGAATTTATCTTTACTTATACTACTCACCGGAGCGATCAGTCCCTTTTGCATGGCGGAAGAGCGGGCCGTTGCCCCCGAGCCAACCCCGCTAAGCACAGGTGAAGCGGATGCCATCGTCGAGGCGCGGATGAACGCACGCGCCGCCGCCGAAACCGCCCGCCGGGAGGCTCTGGAGGCCAAGGCCGCCTACGCCGAGTGGGAGGCCGCGAAGGGCGACGGCACCAAGACGATCTACCGCCGGGTCGCACCGCCACCGGCACCGCCCGTCACCCGCGAGGCCCCAACCGTTCAACGCGAATGGACCGAGGCCGAAATCGCCGAATTCCTCCGGCTGGAGGCCGAGCGGAAACCGTCGGTGAATAGCTCCCTTTCGGCCACGGTCTATGATGGCGACATCACCGAGATTCGCCTCTGGCATGAGGGCGAGCAATACCGCGCCCTGAGCAACGTCGCTTTCCGCCATTTGCAATTCGTCAGCCACTTCGAGGATGAGACCGCCTACTGGAGCTCCTTGGGGATGGTCGATACCGTGGACTGGGAAGCCGAGGCGAAAATCGCCGAGCAGGCCCGCGCCTTCGGCTACGACTACACCCCGCGCCCCCGACCGGAAAAAACCCTCTTCGCCTCCCTCGACGAACCCGAATACCTCCTCCTCGCCGAGCGCGGCCAGACGGTCCCGGAGGCGGTCCTCGCTCAGCTCGACGCCATCCACGTTTACTACCTCACCAACGAACGTCGCCTCGCCATCGAGCACCAGCGCGCCACCGCCCTCGCCGAGGCCAACCGCAAGTGGCGGGAGGAGAACCCCGAAGAGCCCAAGGACACCGTGATCAACTTCTGGCCGATTCGGAGTAATTCCGAGCGGGTTTCGCCGGTTCGCTCAAGCACAACTTCGATCATTCATTCCGAGGGGGTTTCCCAATGAACAAGTTCTTTCTGACCACCGCCTTCACCGCACTTGCGTTTTCGCCGCTGGCCGCGACTCCGACCGCTGACAGTTTTAATCATGGGTTCACCATTGCGCCGGGCACCACCGCCGGAACCTTCTTCCTCGAATGGTGGGGGATCGACGAACACATCTATTTCATCGAACACTCGGATGATCTGGTGAGTTGGTCCTTCTTCCCCATCTACGAACTGGGCCTCGACGGTCCGCTTTCATGGGGTGTTTCGATGACCGGCGACCGGCACTTCTACCGAGCGAAGTTTTCCGACGACCCCGAGAGCACCCTGCTTTCCACCGATTACAACGGTGCCATGCTCAGCGCCTGGGATCAGATTCAACACGGCTACAATCCCTTCGACTGGGTCGATACGAACACCAACGGCATCCACGATGCCTGGGAGGCGTATCATTTCGGCAACCTGACCACCAGCATGACGGTGGACCTCGAACCGGACGGCCTGCTCAACGAAAACGAATTCGCCGAAGGCACCGATCCCAATCACCCGGATCACCCGCTCGTCTCTCTGAACCTCTTCACTCCGGTGCGATGAAATCCCGCCGTATTTCCGTCCTTCTCTCGCTGCTCGTCGCTGCGGGCTTTCCCGCCTTCGGAACACAGGCTCCCGAGGACATCTACAACCTCGACGAGATTGAGGCCCTTACCGTCGGCGTCGGCGGCAGTTCCAAAGTGACGTTCCGTCGCCTCGACGGGTTGGAGCCAAAATGCCCGGTTACCTTGGCGATTGAGGTCGAGGGCGAGGTTGAAGCGAATGGTTTCACCGATGGCTACTACGACGAGGTGTCGGTCGAGACCCCGGCTTCCGCCGAAAAGGCCTTCGCGGGGGACACCGGTCCCGCTTTCGACAGCAATGGCGATCCGCTTCCCTTCGTCGGCGTCACCAAGATCGGAAGGGTAGAGGTCGAGGTCAAGGTCGGCGAGGACATTGTTCTTCGCTATGAGACGCGCAACGGTCTTTGGAACGAGGGTTGGGGTGCCAAGATCACCTCCGTCGAAATCGTCGACGAGGGCTGTGCGGACGGCACCTGCTCCTTCGGTGGTGGTGGAAGTTCTTCGGGTGCCCCCAATGTTTCGATCAATCTGGGTTCCGGTCCGGGCGACCTCACTTCTGCCGGATCGCTGAGTGTTTACTACGAGGATCCCACGACCGATCTGAGCTCACCCGCGTCCCTGAGGCTCGCTTCCGGGAGCTACCAGACCACCGAGGCCCAGCGGTCCCTCGATTTGGGGCAAGTTCCGGACATGCTCGTGATGAACGACGCGGGCAACGCCTGGAAATCCGGCGAAGTCATGCGGCAGATTGCCACGCCGAACGCCTTTATCGACATCGTGACCAACACCGGCAACGACGGCTACGAGGTCCGCTTTTACCAGCGATCTGCCCTCGGTTCCCGCGACGCCAACGGGCTTTTCACGCTCGCCGGTGGCTCGACCCCGGAGAAAGTCTGGCGCGTCGAAGTCACCGCCGGGGCGACGCCTTCCGATCCGCCCGAGTCCGTCCGCTTCATCGAGCAAAAGGGTGGCAACAGCCGCACGACCGAGTTCACCTGGGAAGCCGTCGACAGCGACTGGTCAATGACCCGTGGCACTGGCGATGCCGCCATCCGTGAACGTCGCATCACCACCGTCAACGGTGCCTCCACCACCGAAACTCTTTTCATCTACGGAATGCGTGACGGCTCCGAGGTCCTCATGCACGAGGAGAGTGAAACCCGGACCTCCTTCCCCTTCGGCACCGTCATTACCGAAACCACCCGGGGCTCGGGTGCCAACCAGCTCGTCACCACCTACGAATACTGGCCCGTCGGCAGCGGATCGAACCGCGACGGCAAGCTCAAACGCCGCACCGACGCAGAGGGCGGCTGGGAATACTTCCACGCTTACGACGCGAACGGGCGGGCTACCCAGGTCGTCCGGCAATACCTCGGCAACGCTTACAGCGGCACCTGGCCGGACAACGCCAACCGCATGGTCGAAACCACCTATGCCGATTCCGGGGTAGGCGCAGACGAAACCTTTGCCACCAGCCAAGGCGCCTTCACCACCTATGACGTTGCGGGTAACGGACGCCTCTGGCTCTGGAAATCGACCGACGGCGGTCTCATGGAGGCCAATGGCTTCGGCGCGGGCACAGCCTCCGATACCTGGCTGATCAGTCCGGCCTACAACCTCGGTGCTTCGGCCAGTCCTTTTGTTTCCTTCGAGTCCTACTTCTCCTTCACCGGTCCGGATCCCAAGCTCATGGTCTCGACGAACTACACCGGGGGCGATCCTTCCGCGCCGGGTGTGAGCTGGACCGAAGTTTCCGCTTCCGGTCTCTTCGCGGGCACTTCCGGGGCTTGGGAAGATTCCGGACGTATTGACCTATCCGCCTGGAGCGGCCAGACCGTCCACATCGCCTTCCAATACCTCAGCAACGGCGGTGGTTCGGGCGACGCCAAACGCTGGCGGGTCCGCAACTTCCGCACCGGCTTCAACGCCCATTCGCTGACAGAGCGCAAGGTCTGGCTGGCCGGCAACCTGATCGAGCGTTCGTGGACCGAGGTCAACCGCCCCTTCGACGATCGCACCGCCCCCGGCACGACGCTGGATGATACCGTCCGCCGCACGATCACCGCCACTGATGTCACCATCTCCGATCCCGACGATGCCTCCCACCGGGTCACGACCCGCTCCTACTATCCGAAGGACGCTGCCGCCCCCGGCCTGCCCAACCGCCTGCGCAAGGTCGAGTTCCCCGACGGTGAAATCGAGCTGCACGAATACACCGTCACCGCCGGAGATGGGGTCATCCACAAACGCTGGCGCGGCCTTCCCAACGCCGGAGGCGACGCCGTCACCCACGGCACCCTGAGCGAGCAGGAGGAGAACAGCTTCGGGCAGGTCATCCGCTCCGAGGAATACTATCTCGCCCCAGGCGAATCGCCCCTCCTGACCGAAATGTGGCTGGCCACCCAAGTCGGCGATGACGGCCGACCGACCGAGATCACCTACGGCGACCGCTCTGTGATCACCCGTGTTTACAGTTGTTGTGGATTGAAGAGTGAGACCACCCGCGACGGGCTGACCCTCGTTTACTCCCACGACAGCCTCGGGCGCGTCACCCGCACCGAGACCTGGAACGGCACGACGATGCTCTCCGCCGTCGACGAGACCCTCGATGCTCTTGGCCGCGTGATCGCCCGCACCCTTGAAGGCCGCGACGGCGGCACCATCGACACCTACGAAGCCGCCTATCTCACCAACGGCGACCTCGACTGGGAGCGCGACGCTCTCGGGCGGCTGATCGAGCACGACACCCTGCGCCAGTCCGGCGGGCACACCGTCCGCACCTCCACCTTGCCCGACAGTGCCTTGATCGCCCGCGAGACCCGCACCTGGCCCGATGGTCGGCTGCATCGCGAGACCGGCCTTGCCGTCAACGATACCGAAACCACCTACGCCTTCGAGCCCGACCCGGATACCACCGGCAACACTCTCGAAGCCCGCACCACCACCTTCCTCGATGCCTCCGGCACCCCCACCGGCGAGTTCCGCACCCTCGCTTCGCGCCCCTCGGGTCTCCTTCGTCTCGAACACCGCCCCGCCGCTGACGGCTCCGGCACCGTTACCGCCCGCACTGTCCTTGACACCGCCGGACGCACCCTTGACTCGGAGGATGTCCACGGCGTCATCACCCGCTTCGAATATCCCGATCCCTTCACCACCATCCGCTATCTGGACGCAGATCAGGACGGCAGCCTCGGCGCGGCTGATACTGCCACGCGCAACCGCCGTATTTGGGCCTCCGCCCATGGCACCACCGTCCAGCGGCAAAGCGTCGAAGAGTGGAACGAGGCCGGCACCTGGGAGCTGGTCAGCCAGTCCGACCGCGAGACCCTCGATGTCGATGCCGACGGGATGGAGGCCTGGCAGCTAACCTACGGAGCCGAAACCTACACCCTCGAAAGCCCCCTCAGCGGCAGCCTTCGCACCGTCACCACAACCTTCCCGGATGGCACGGGCAGCGTCAGCCAGCTCGACGGCGGACGACTCGACTGGACCCGTCGCCTCGACGATGCAGGCAGCCACCTCCGCACCGTCACCCGCAGCTATGACGAGTTCGGGCGGGTCGGCTCGGTCATCGACTCCATCGACGGCACCACCACCTGGCTCTACGACGACCTCGGGCGGATCACCAGCGAGACGCTGCCTGATCCCGATCCAAGCGACCCCGCCGACGGCCCCGAAACCCGGACGACCGGCTATACGCTCCTCACCAACGGCAACGAGCAACAGGTCGTCACCCATCCCGGCAGTGTCACCACCACGACGGTTTTCGATCCGCAGGGCCGCACCGTCCTGCGCTACGGCTTCGGCACCTGGCCGGAAGCATGGACCTATGACCCCGCCGGACGGCAGGCGACCCTCACCACCTGGCAGGACTTCGACACCGCCAGCGGCACCGGCCTCGCCGGGGAGACCGTCACCCGATGGGAATATAACAACGCCGGACTGCTGGAGCAAAAGCACTACAACGACACGCCCACCGCCTCCGAGCCGGGGCCCCTCCACGCCTACACCCCCGGCGGACTGCTCCTCACCCGCACGCTTCCGCGCAACGGCAGCGACGGCCAACCCATCGTGGTCAGCTATGATTACGAGGACGGCGAAACCGGCG